>Ga0114996_10000084_pt1 | contig 119273 bp, 116 predicted proteins | sample ArcticOcean_MG_C_4_FD_87039 | JGI IMG/M metagenome (GOLD analysis project Ga0114996, IMG submission 87039) | Marine microbial communities from western Arctic Ocean - ArcticOcean_MG_CB4_134 | ecosystem: Environmental > Aquatic > Marine > Oceanic | place: Arctic Ocean: Canada Basin | collected...
AGGATGTATTATTCTTGAAGCACTCGCAAAGAGCGGTGCTGATTTAACGGTAGTTGAAATGGAAGACCGTATGGTGCCTAGAATGATGAACGATATTGCTGGTACGATGATAAAGGATTGGTGTCAGCATAAAGGTGTAGACGTGCATACTTCTACAAGAGTTAATTCTATATCCCAAAATGGTGCACCTTTGTTAGTCGAATTGAGCACAGGCCATAAGCTAGCTGTTGATATGGTAGTCTCCGCGACGGGTGTAAAACCCAACACGAGCGCACTTGACACGACTGATGTAAAGATTGAGGACGGTATCCTCGTCGATAGGGGAATGAGAACTAGTGATGAGAATATTTTTGCCGCCGGAGATGTTGCGCAAGGCTATGATTTTTCTACGGGAGAGATGTCTGTTCAAGCAATCCAGCCGACGGCGGTAGAACACGGGGCACTTGCCGCCAAAAATATGGCTGGTCTGAACCAGGCAACTCATCAAGGTTCAGTGAACATGAATGTGCTCGATACGCTAGGGCTTGTTTCTAGTTCCTTCGGCTTATGGATGGGTGTGGCGGGAGGGGATTCAGCTGAGTTGCTGAATAAAGAACGATTCAAGTATATTAACCTTCAATTTCAAGATGACATTTTGGTTGGAGCCACTAGTCTAGGTTTAACCCAGCACGTTGGGGTACTTCGCGGCTTGATTCAAAGCAAGATAAAACTTGGAGTTTGGAAGGAGAGGCTAATAAAGGATCCAGCTCGAATCATGGAGGCATACCTGGGAGCGACCCAAGCTATAGGTTTCAATGCAGGTGTAATGAAATAGCCAGCTCGGGCTACATTGTATAATATGCTTTGTTGTTTAATAATTTGGGTCCAAAAATAAAATGAGCCTGACGATAACAGTGACATTTAAACTATATGCATCGTTAGCCAAGTATCTTCCGAAACAGGCCCAAAAAAACCAGATAGACATAACTGTCCCTATTGATCGTTCGATAAACAGTTTGCTTGACGAATATAATGTTCCATTGGAGTCAGCACATCTTGTGTTGGTGAATGGGTTTTTTATCGCCCCGGAAGAGAGACTGAATACTTTTCTAAGCGACAAGGACGTTTTAGCTGTCTGGCCACCAGTTGCAGGGGGATAGTGGTGGCCCGTGATCATCAATAGGACTTTTCGTTGTTAAAGCATTGTTGTTGCTGAATGAAAAATATAAAACGGATTAAAAGCACTGTCGTCTCTTGCCCTGATATGGGGCTTAGTTATTCTGATTTCTTCAGGGTGTATCCAAAACTCTTTCCTGAAGCACATACGATTCTTCGATCGGATGGAGCTACCAGTCACTGGAGAAGTGGAGAGCAGGTCAATATCGTTTTGTCTAAAGAGAAAACTCGAACATTAGGATTTCTCAAGTTTCCTATCATTGACATACAATTAACCTTCGATAATACGAATCGATCTTATGTCGAGACCTATATGCAGACTTTTCACGAAGGCTTTCAAAAAGGGGGGGGGTAATTCGGGTAACTAGCTGAAAATATTATTATGAAAGACAAGTATCATAAAGGTCTGTATCCCACTATTGAACCCTATTCGCACGAATTGGTGGCTGTTGGTGACGGACACCACCTTTATGTAGAAAGATGCGGTAATGAAAACGGTATTCCTGTTATTTTTCTCCATGGTGGACCTGGCGGCGGTTGCAAGAGTGATCATCGGCAATTTTTTGACCCTGAACTGTATCATGTCTTCTTAGTCGATCAGCGGGGCTCAGGTCGATCTACTCCCTATGGTGGGATAGAAAGCAACAGCACAAATCACTTAATTAAAGACTTAGAATTGATAAGAAATCGGTATGGCGTAAACAAATTTGTTTTGTTTGCGGGCTCGTGGGGCGTGGCTTTAGCACTAGCTTATGCTGAAGCTTTCCCCACCAGTGTTTCGGGTATGATTTTTCGAGGTTCTTTTTTGGCTAGGAAGAAAGATGTTGATTGGTTTTTTCAAAGCGGAGCTAATCGTTTCTTACCAGTTCAATGGGATAGATTTATTTCGTCTCTCAATGTTCATGATGCGTCCAATATTCCTGACTTTCTCTATAACGCTATTGTTTCTGGCAACCAAGGCCGTATGGAGTCAGCTGCCAGAGCTTGGGATGCTTGGTCGGGTGCAGTAGTTATGTTTTCGATAGATGGGATAAGCACTGGAGAACCTCATAACGTGAATATAGAGTCAGCTCTTGTTAAGGCAAAGATTGAGTTTCACTATGCGAAACATACCTATTTTATGACAGAAAATCAATTGCTTGAAAATGTCGATAAGCTCCCAAAAGTTCCTTGTAAAATTGTTCATGGAGCCAGGGATTTAACGTGTTTGCCGGAGTCGGCATGGTTGCTGCATAAAGCAATCCCAAATTCAGCAATAACGTTTCTCCATTCTGCAGGACATTTGTCTAGTGAAAAAGATATGATTTGTGCACTCATCAAGGCATCTGATGAGATGGCTGTTGAGCTTTCTTCTTAGTAGGAATGTAATGAGGAGGATTATGGATAGTTTCCCTTTCGTCGGAATAAGAAAGCCGCTGCTGATGGGAATATTGAATATCACCCCTGATAGCTTTTCGGATGGAGGACGTTTCCTTAATGCTGAAGATGCAATTTCTGAAGGATTAAGTGTATTTCAAAGAGGAGCAAGCATACTGGATGTAGGGGCTGAGTCTACTCGACCAGGGGCAGCTAGCGTCACTGCTTTTGAACAGCTGGATAGAGCAATTTTCTCACTTTCTCAAATCAGCAGACGTATGGCTCAAGATAGATTTATTAGTATTGATACGCGCAGTGCGGAAGTTGCAGAAAAAGCCATAGAGGCTGGCGCTTGCATTGTAAATGATGTATCTGCGGGCAGTGACCCAGCGATGTTTCCACTTGTTGCCAGCACTGGTGCCTCAATAATTTTAATGCACATGAAGGGGCTACCGAGCACGATGCAGTCAAGCCCGATCTACGGAGATGTTGTAAGTGAAGTCAAAAATGCTTTGCTCGAAAGAGTCAAGAAAGCTATTTCTTGCGGGATTGCCAGAGAGAAGATTGCAGTCGATCCTGGAATTGGGTTTGGAAAGACTCTCGAACACAATTTACTGATTCTTAGGAAGCTAAATGCTTTTGTTGAAATGGGTTTGCCTGTGGTACTTGGAACAAGTAGAAAAAAATTCTTGAGTGGTCTCTGTGAGGAGTTAATACCTGCGGATCTCGATAGCGCGACATGTGCCACTACTGCCTTAGGTGTGGCTGCTGGAATCCAAATATTTCGAGTTCACAATGTGCCGGCCAATCTTCAGGCGGTTAATACTAGTTTTGCTGTGGGCTAAATATCTTATCCGTTTGATATTTTTTCGAATTTCTCATAGTCCGAAAAATTAAAGGCTCATTTTTATGGCTAGAAGTTTTTGCAATTGATGCGACATCCGCCTGAAGGGCCTCGTGGTGCGAAGATTTATCACATACAGGGTCGGCTGCAGCCGCATCACCGGTCATCATATAAGCTTGACAGCGGCAACCTCCAAAATCTTTTTCTTTTTCGGGGCACGAGCGACAAGGTTCCTCCATCCATTCGAACCCTCTAAACTTGTTGAACGCATAAGAATCAGTCCAAATGCTCTTTATGGAATTGTTTTTTACATTTGGAAACTCTATGTCGGGTAAGGTTGCTGCGGCGTGGCAAGGAAGAGCTCTTCCATCTGGTGCTATTGTCAGAAATATAGAACCCCACCCATTCATGCAAGCTTTAGGGCGTTTTTCATAATAATCTGGGACTACGTAAAGTATTTTCATTTTGTCTTTCATTTCAGTTTGATAATGCTTTGCGATGCTTTCGGCTTTCATTACTTGTTCTTTTGTCGGTAGAAGATGCCCTACATTCAATCTAGACCAGCCGTAATATTGTGTGCTGGCGAGCTCTACAAAGTCCGCTTTTAATTCGATGGACATTTTAATGATATCGTCTAACTGTTCGATATTTTTCTGATGCAGGACGATGTTTAAAACCATGGGATAGCCTTGGTCCTTAACGGCCCGCGCCATTTCTAACTTATGCGCGAAACTACTCGTTCCTCCGAGGAAGTCATTTAGTTCTTTGTCGCTAGCTTGGAAACTTATCTGAATATGGTCTAGTCCTGCAGTTTTGAATCGAGCTACTCGCTCAGCATCCATTCCCACGCCGGAAGTAATGAGGTTGCTGTAGTAGCCCAACCTGTGCGCTTCTGTGATTATTTCTTCAAGATCTGTCCGCACAAGAGGTTCGCCCCCTGACAAACCCAGCTGCATAGCTCCTAAAGCTCGTGCTTCTCGCAAGACACGAAACCAATCGTCTGTTGTTAGTTCGTTGCTATATTTGCTGATTTCCAACGGATTAGAGCAGTAAGGGCATTGGAGAGGGCATTTGTAAGTAAGTTCGGCCAGCAACCAAAGTGGTTTGCCAGCGATATTAGAAAGAGATCCAGCCATTTTGTTTTGCCTCTGTTAGAAATTTAATGACGTCATTTTCGAGATCTGATTCAGGAAAGTCTCTTTGTAGGGCAGAGACAAGCTGCTTGACTGTAGCGTCTCCGGTAACTCGTTTCAGAACTTCTCCAGCTGTCCGGCTCAGTTTCACCATACCTTCAGGGTAAAGCAATACATAGTTGCCTTGGGCTTCCTCCCATTGAAAACGGTACATCGAGCATAAGGAGGGAGTCTGATTAATCATTAGGGTTGTTAGACCTCTCTATCACATGAAAAGTAAGGAGGCATATCTGCGACGTAGGCTATCCACATGGCATCTAGCATCGTCCAAAGAACGTCGAGCTTAAATTGTAAAATATTCAAGGCAAACTCTTGTTGATGACGTTCGACAAAATGGGACACGGTGACCCGTAGTCCATGCTCGACGTCACGTCTAGCCTCGCCGAGCCGTTTTTTAAAGTAGACATAGCCGTCCGCCTTAATCCACGGGTAATGTTCGGGCCAGTTGTCTAAACGACTTTGATGTATTTTTGGCGCAAACATTTCAGTCAGAGAAGAGCATGCAGCTTCTTCCCATGTCGCTGATCGAGCAAAATTTACGTAGGCGTCTACAGCGAATTTAACACCTGGGAGAACATGTCTCTCGTCTAATGTTTCTTCATGAGTGAGCCCTACCGCCAACGCTAGTTGTAGCCATGCATCGATGCCGCCGGCATCATTTTCGTTCCCATCGTGGTCGATTAGGCGCTGTACCCAGAGACGACGTGCCGCTCTGTCATTGCAGTTGGAAAGTATTGCCGCGTCCTTAATCGGGATTGATTTCTGGTAATAATAACGGTTTGCGACCCAGCCACGTATTCCAGCCTCACTCATTTGTCCTTTCGACATCAGCGCATGATAGGGATGGTTTATATGATAAAACCTTTCTTTTTGACGGAGTTTAGCCTCAAACTCCGACACAGCCCAAGCCTCTTTCGAACTTCGTGCTGGTTTGTAAATAGTAGACAGTCCCAATCGGTAAAACCTCAGTTTATTGTGTTTCCTAGCACAAGCTTATCATACGGCTGGTGGGTTTGTGTGTTTGTGTGTGATAGATTTATCAACTATTGCTAGTTGATGATTTGTTGCTTAAAACAAAGGTTAAACTGCTTTATATGGATATTTTATAAATTAATGTTATCGAAATATAACGCTGGTAACTATCTAACTAATAGGACATGCGATTATGAGCCCTGCCACCAGAAAAACTGACAATCTTTGCGATACTATCGAAATTCGAGAAAGACTCTTATCGGAGTTGCCGAAATGGGAATTTCGAGATAACGGTTTATGGCGCGAGTATAAAACGTCAGGGTGGAAGAGCACTTTGATGGTAGTTGGCTTGATCGGGCATTTTTCTGAAATCGCGTGGCATCATCCAGATTTAAGCGTTTCATATGCTAGGGTGGGGGTTCGGATCACCAATCACGATGCAGGGGGAGTTACGGTTAAGGATTTCGCGCTTGCGATTAAAATCAATGAGGCGCTTGAATGGAATCCCGCAACGGAACCCGATTCTCCTTTGCAAGGCATTCCTAGTGATAGTCGGTTTAGCTATTGGGACTCTGTTGGGTAGACCCATGGCCTGTTGAATGTCTTGTTTTTGACGTGAAAAAATATAAAGTTGAAGATGGAGACCAATTCTTCATTTCTCCCGATATCATTAAATTACTTAGACTTCGTCTCGAGACCAGTACCCTGATCTTCCTCCCCGTTTCTCTTTGAGCTTTACCTCGCTAATGACCATCCCTTTATCAGCGGCTTTGCACATATCGTAAACAGTCAATAAGGAAATTTGTGTTGCGTTTAACGCTTCGATTTCAACTCCTGTCTGACCGATTGTCTCCACTAAAGCTGTACAACTTATTGAAGAGTTTTTCTTATCTAACTCCAGAACAATGTCAATTCTCGTTGTGCTTAACGGGTGGCACAGAGGAATTAATTCAGCTGTTTTTTTTGCGGCCATTATGCCAGCGACACGGGCGACCGCTAAAACATCACCTTTTTTGTTTGTTCCAGACATGACTAAATTAAGCGTTTCTGGTTTCATGGAAATTTTTCCAGTTGCAATAGCGGTTCTCTTGGTCGGGATTTTATCGCCGACATCAACCATTTTTGCCCTACCATCTTCATCTAGGTGGGTTAATTTTGACATTCGTTAATATGATTCCTTTAGTTTGATAGGCTAAAATAGCGTTAAATAGAGTAAATTTATAGTGTTGTTAGAGGTTATGTATGAGTATTAAAGTAAAATTTTTCGCTAGTTTAACTGATTTGGTTGGTATGAAGGAGATAGATATTGAGTTTGGCAGCGACCTTAACGTCACTAAAGTGTGGCAGGACGTTTGTGGTGATGCTCAGATGCCGGTGGGTTGTCTCTATGCCATCAACCATGATTATTGTGAGCCGGACCAACTTTTGAAAGATGGAGACGAAATCGCTTATTTCCCTCCTTTGACAGGGGGCTAATCATGCCGGTCAGGTTGTCGAAAGAGCCATTTCTTCCATTTGAGCTTTTATCTCAGGCTGAAATGGAGTTAGGTGATAGGCGAAAAAAAATTGGAGCGTCCTCTATTTTTATAGGGAGCATGAGAGATTTTAATGATGGTGCTTCTGTGGAGTCAATGTACCTAGAACACCATCCGCAGATGACTGTTAAGGAACTAGAGCAAATTGCTGATCGGGCCGAGAAACGATGGTCGCTTGATCACGTTCTTGTGGTACATCGTATAGGTGAGGTTTATCCCAGTGACCCTATTGTGTTAGTTGCAGTGTGGTCAGCTCATAGAGCTCATTCCTTTGATGCGTGTAGAGATATTATGGAATCCTTAAAATCTAACGTTCCTTTCTGGAAGAGAGAAAAACGTGAAGATGGGGAACGTTGGGTTACAGAAAATACATCCGGCAACAGTGCAGATTTTTGATGTAATTTTTTTTTGGAGGTGTTTTGATGAGAATACGAGTATTAGGATCTGCGGCAGGAGGAGGCTACCCCCAATGGAATTGCAATCATCCTAACAGTCGACGTGGACGGGCTAATGATGTCCTAGCTCCTGCTAGGACACAATCTTCCTTGTGCGTAAGTGCTGATGGCGAGAATTGGGTCTTGCTGAACGCGTCTCCGGATTTAAGGCAACAGATAAACGACAATGAAATACTCCACCCGAAAACGGGATTACGACACAGTCCCATTAAATCGATTGTCTTAACTAATGCTGATGTCGATCACGTTGCCGGTCTTCTAAATTTGCGTGAGTCTCAACCTCTAAATCTATATGGGACAGATAGAGTTCTGTCTGTTTTAAAAGACAACACTATTTTTAACGTCTTGAACCCAAAATTTGTAGCTAGAAAAACTTTAACGCTAGAAGATCGTTGCGACCTGTCTGCTTTCGATGGGACCGAAATAGGCCTGATTATTACTCCATTTTCCGTTCCTGGAAAAGTTGCGTTGTGGTTGGAAGATAAAACAGCGGGAGATAATTTTGGAACCATTGATGAAGACACGATAGCTCTCGAAATAATGTCTCGTGACGGATCGAAGTTTTTCTACGTTCCGGCCTGTGCACAAATGACTCCTGCACTCGCAGACCGGCTTGAAAATGCAGAACTGGTGTTTTTTGATGGCACTTTATGGGTGGACGATGAAATGATTAAAGAGCAGGTGGGGGTGAAAACGGGGGGAAGAATGGGGCACATGAGCGTTTCTGGAAAAAAAGGGACTTTACAATCTTTTGCCTCATTAAATGTAAAACGCAAGATCTTCATTCACATTAATACGACGAACCCGATTCTTGCTTCTGACTCTATGGAAAGACAAATTGTTAGTGACGCAGATTGGGAAGTTGCTCAAGACGGGATGGACATAAAGCTGTGAAATTGCCACTTGGCTAAATGGCGCTGTTAAAAGGAATTACTCTCACTGCTTCGTCTACGTGAACATCTGAGGCATCAATAGGCAGATAAATAAAACAGTTGGCTTGTGACATAGATTTCAATATCCCTGATCCTTGGTCTCCTGTTGGTTGCACCGTTAAAGACCCATCATCTTCTTGAGCCAAAATACCTCTCTGATATTCAGCTCTTCCTGGCTTCTTTCTCAGAGGTTTTGTGACTGCGGCTTGTAGAATTATATTCCTGTTGGTTTTAGCACCTGAAATTTTTTCTAATGCCGGAGTTACAAATTGGTGGAAACCGACCATGACAGATACGGGATTGCCAGGTAGGCCGAAAAAATGAGCCTTTCCTATTTTCCCAAAGGCGAGAGGGCGGCCAGGCTTCATAGCGATTTTCCAAAATTTAACCTGGCCCACGTTACCCAAAGCTTCTTTGATAAAGTCCGCGTCTCCAACTGAGACGCCTCCTGAGGTTATTACCATGTCAGCAGATTTGGCAGCATCAAGTAACGCAGTCTCTATGCCATCATAAGTGTCTTTCACAACACCCATGTCTATAATCTCGACTCCTAAGTGTTGGAGCATTCCATACAGCGTGTATCGGTTGCTGTCGTAAATTTCACCGAGTTCCAAAGTAGTTCCTAGCGACTTCAGTTCATCACCTGTAGAAAAATAAGCTACTCTTGGTTTTTGAAATACTTGCACCTCGGCTATCCCTAGAGATGCAATCAACCCTAAATCAGCGGGTGTGACCTTGTGGCCGGATTTTAAAATAATTTCGCCTACGCGAACATCCTCTCCAGCAGCGCGAATATTTTCTCCAAAGTTAGGCATTTTTAGGATCTGGAGATCATTCCCATCAGTTTTGACGTGCTCTTGGATGACGATTGTATCAGCATTTTCAGGGATTACAGCGCCAGTCATTATTCGGACCGCTTCGTTTTTTTCTATAGACTGAGTAAAAGCTTTACCAGCAAAGGCGGTGCCAATTATGTTGATTACAGGCTCATTGAGGCCTTGTAGTTCTTCCTGACGGAAAGCGTACCCATCCATGGCGGAGTTTTTGTGAGGTGGTACGTTGGCAGCGGCTATAATGTCAGAGGAAGTTATGCGGCCTAGACTGTCCCGAATAGGCACCATTTCAGTTTGGGTCAAGGAACTCATGCTCTCGAGAATTCGAACTATAGCTTCCTCACACGATACAGAAGTAGGGTCAGAATCGTCTTTGCAGCTTTGTTGGATAGTCATAAAAGCTAATTATCCTCTTCCTTAAGTCATTCGCAAGTTTAAAATAAGTGTTTTGTTAAATTATACGCGAATATTGAAACACGCCATTTGTCATTTCTGAGTAGCTGTTTTATACCCGATTTAAATTTATATGCAATTAAAGTAAGATATTTAGGTAACAATTTATCAGTTGTGAAAAACTTCAATTTTGGTCATAACCCCTAAGTTTGAGGAATTACTTATGTCTGGCGTACTAAAAATTTTATTCTTTTTAGTTCTCTGCGTGTTTACGCATTTTTCTTGGGCTAACGATGAGCAGAGTTATGATCGTCTCTATGACTGGATAACTAACCCTATTCCTTTTGAACCTATTGAGACGGGAACCCACCTTGGGTTAGAAGATCGATCCTCCATTCTAGAGGCTTTAATACCCCAATCTGCTTGGAAGTACTACATTTTCGATGGGATGGACATGGAAATTGCTGCGACTGGTGTGTATCCAGCTCCACCGGACTGGGGACAGCACATGAACGATGACTATCACTTAGATGATCGAGGCGTCTTAGTCAACTTTAAGGGCGGTGGCTTTCCTTTTCGAGACATAGATGGTGCCGACCCGTTTGCTGCACAAAAAGTGATTTGGAATATGCTTTGGAGGCCGGGTCAGGTTGACTACGTCATGCCCATGACAACTTGGCTGCGAGGCGAAGGCGGTCGCCTAGATCGCAAATTGGAATTCACTTCTATAGCCTCTAGCTACAGTCGCGGAGACCACTGTTTGGTTGAAGGGTATGAAGAAGTCAAAACAAAACGAGTAATGGAGTTTAGATCACCACGTGACATGGCTGGGGCCAAAGACATGTCAATTTCTTACGTAGATCACGAAAGAGAAAACTCTGGCTGGATGTATATGCCTTCGCAACGCAAGCCTAGAAGGACACTCGCTTCAGAGCGCACCAGTGAGCTGATGGGGATGGATATGATTCGAGAAGACATCAATGGATTTGGGGGTAAAGTCTACGAAAACTCATGGACATATCTCGGAACTAAATCTGTCCTCGCTACTATCAATGTGCCGGATAACCCGGAAGCGGGAGGGCCTCATCTGTGGGTGCCTCATAAAACTCGATGGGAGGTTCGTAAAGCACACGTGGTTCTCATGCATCCTACAGTCGATAATCATCCCTATAGTAGCCGCATCGTTTTTATTGATGCCGACACTAACTGGACTCTTTGGATGTTTGCTTTCGATCGAGAAGATAATTACTTGTTAAGAATGAATCAGCATTACCTTAAATATTCTGAGAGCTACGCATACGAAATGCCACAGCAAGCACCTTATATAAAGCAAGATTTCTCTGAGAATGTTGGACATCACGTATTTCTGCATTTAGGAGAATCTGATATCAATGCAAAGAAACCACATGCCACTGTGACACATTGTTATGTTAAAAAACGTGAATTCACTGAAGCGCGAGCAAAACAATTTTACAGTCTTCGAAACATGGTTAGCGGTCGAAGGTAGTCTAGATGAAAGGGTACATTAAGCCTCATTCATGCGCAGTTGGTATCTGTTTATTCCTTTTTACGAATCATCTTTTCGCGATCGTCTCCCTTGGGACAGAACTCGAGTTTGAAGGCTTTGTTAAATTTCAGAATATTTTACGGACACCTAAGTTCAAAAGCGCGGAAGCGATCATGCAACGTAATACCGCTCAATTGGAAGGTAAGTATTACTTTTTAAAGGATAGCCAGGCATTTGGCCTTTTCAATACGGGGCCTGTAGAGGAAGCGACCTTAACGGTTACAGGGCGCGGGGTTTATGATTCTATCTATGATGTGCGAAGTTCCTATGACCACGCTTTCAGTAAGGCTGACGGCCGTTATGGGCGCACTGAAGCAAGCTTGCGTGAAGCATTTGTTGATGTTGTTCTGCCTCCCGTTACTTTAAGGTTGGGCCGACAACAGGTTGTGTGGGGGGAGACAGATGGTTTTAGAGCTTTGGACGTTATTAACCCACTTGACCTGAGCTGGCATTGGAGTAGGGAGTCTTGGGAAGATATACGAATCCCACTTTGGATGGCGAGAGGGATTTACGATATAGGAAAGTTTTCATGGTTTGATGAATCGTTTGTAGAGGCGATATGGATCCCTACAGATTTTAGAGAAAATAGCATATCTACTGATCCTCGAAAACCTTGGGCATTCACGGGTAATGGATTGAACAAAACGGCTAACGCTATTGTCAAAGAGGGCTTGCTGCTAGACCTCGATACTGAAATGAGGAATCGTAGGCCAAATAAAAAACTTACAAATGGACAAGCAGGCTTGAGATTTAAGGCTATTTGGGGAGACATCGACTTTAGCCTTAATTATTTTTATGGTTTTTCGGCCGATACCGGCATTCGGGTACAGAAACACTTGTCTCAAACGATAGACAATACTTTTTATACTGTTAAAGACATCGTGAATCCGCGAACGCATGTATTAGGGTTTACTGCGAATTATTCGGATGAGCGATTTACGCAATCGGTCCTGCGTATGGAAACGACTTTTACAACAGGCATTCCCGTGAAAGTATCGGCTGATGCTCCTATTACCGCTGATCCAGACAGGGATCAATATGATACAGCCAGACGCACCGTGGTTATGATTGCGGCGGATAGACCAACATGGATTAGAGCTTTGAATAAGACAAGAACTGTGTTCCTGTCTTCGCAGATATTTTGGCGTCATTATGTCGATTACAACCAGTACTACCGAGGGATGTCGACTGTAAAGCAAGCAACGTTTGACGGACGTGTCGTGTCTGGCAAATACATTACCGAAAATACTGATCTCATCGATCGCGATGAGTTCGTCATGACGTTTTCGGCATCGACTGCATATGGCGCTGCTGGGCTTTTGAAACCTACTTTCGTAATGGCCTTTGATCCTAGATCGACAGGTGCCTATAACAAATTGAAAGTTGATTACTTTTGGTCGGATAATATTTTATTGCGTTTTCAGCAGCATATCTATTGGAGAGGATTTAACAATGATCCTGGACCATGGGGATTAGGTGATATCTGGGGCCAGACTAGTGAAAACAGTCGTCATGAAACCGACTTGAGCATTATTTTTCAGTTTTAGAATCGTGCCTAAATAGCATGATGAAACCCACTACTGCCAGATGGTCATTGATATCGAGGATGGAGATTGTTTCCTTGGTCAAGTTAACGTTATCTGTTGGTAATGCGAGGGATGCTTCATTTAATTGTCCGTGGCTGTCTACAAAGCATTGGAGTATCGTAAACCAATATTTGGGATCTTCCAATTGCGAAAGCCCTCTATCAAGACAATATCTAATTGAGCAGGACGTAAATTAGCTAAGAAATTTTGAGGAATGTTTTCTTTAGTAGAACCAGTTTCAGCTATTAAAGCCCATTTTTTTCTCGTTCCAATCAAGATTTACTGCGTCCCTACACCCTTTGTTATCTCAAATTCTTTTTGATAGTACCTGGGCCAAGATGGAAAAGTGTGTGGTAGATTACTCCGATGCGTAGATCTCGAGTCTTTAGCAGAGGAATAGCCTTTTTCAGAAGTGCGGGTTTTCTTACGCCGTTTTGTCCTCTTACATCCAATAAACACGGACCATCAAGTATTTTCGTTTTGCCTAAACCATTTTTCTGCAGCTTTAAGGTCTGGGGGACTATTGATATTCAGAAAATTATTTTTATCTTCAAACTCGACATTTATACAAGTTCTAGTGTCAAACCAAGAACGTATTTTTCTCCCTCCGGCTTCTAGGAACGTAGCTAAAGATTCTGCTAAGCAACTTTTAACTATCGCAAACACTGGCTGGTGTTTACCTTGAGCTGTAGCCATAGTAATTTCAACTTTCCCATCTGAAAATGGTTCGGATAGCTTTGTTACCAGGCTTTTCGGAAAGAAAGGTGCATCACACGGTGTGAAGGCAACAAAAGGAGTGGTAGCTGCTTTTAACGCAGAATGAAAGCCACTCAGGGGACCATCGCTGTTAGTTGTGTCATCTTGTATGACAAGGCATCCAAAAGTTTCATAAATGAGTATATTCCTGTTAGCGCTTATTATGATAGTAGCTACCTGCGGCGACAGACGCTCTATACAATATTGAGACAGATATTTCCCATTTACGGTTATTAATCCTTTGTCCTTCCCCCCTAGACGAAGGCCTTGCCCGCCTGTTAAAATGCAGCCAGTGATGTTGGTTTTTGTGGCCACCTTCACAGGGTTAAATAGCCACTGTCTACATTCATGCGCGTACCGGTACCGGACAATGTTTTAATGGTTTCGTCGTCATGCGTTGCTAAGATAATGGAAATTCCTTCTTTTTGGAGGGTTTCTATTATTTCAAATGTCCTCCCACGTGCTTTTTGATCCATGTGGGCGGTAACTTCATCCAAAAGCAGGACAGGAGGTTTTAAGATCTGTGCTCTAGCCAAAGCTACCTGATGTTGTTCACCAGCAGAGAGTGTTGAAGCCATTCGTTTAGTTAGGTGACCGAGCTTGTTCTTTTTGACAGCCTCATCCACTAAGCCATCGATAGCGTAATTTTTTACACCTTTTTTCCTCAAACCGTAACTTAAATTTCTGACAACAGAGCCTTGGAACATGTATGGAGTTTGGTGTAGGTAAATACATTTGCCAATTAAGTACCTAGGCGTTTCAAATTTAGTAGAGCTGCTTTCTCCAAGGGTGAAGTGACCGCTATCTGCGGGTATTAATCCAGCTAGTATTTTAAGGAGTGTCGTTTTCCCGGACCCATTTGGACCTGTTAAGACAACAAGCTCCCCTTTCTTGATTTCTAAACTTTCACAGTTAATTATGACCCTACTGTCTCTCATAAAGATCAATTTTTTCGCTGAGAGCGACAACGGGGGACTATAAAGGCTCACTGTCCTTCACCTTGAAATACACCTAGAATAACGTTTAGTAGCATAGTGAGTGATAGCAAAACGATCCCCAAAGCGACTCCCATCGCAAATTCCCCTTTGCTTGTCTCTAGAGCGATTGCTGTTGGGATATTTCTAGTGTGGTCTAAAATATTACCACCTACCATCATAGAGCATCCGATCTCTGCAATTATCCTACTGAATCCTGCAATTATTGCCGCTAGTAGACCAAATCGTAACTCGAGGAAGACGGTGAGCATCGCTGGGATACGTTTTGCCCCTAGGGTTCGCGCAGTCTCGTACGCAAGTCTGTCTCCTGCAGTGAAAGTAGCATGGGCCATCGCAACCAGCAGAGGGAAACAGATAATAACTTGTCCGATAATCATAGCTGGTTGCGTGTAGAGTAGTCTGAGGTCTGCGGCTATTCCATTTTTAGATAAGGTCAAATAAACAGTGAGGCCGACAACGACTGCAGGGACTGACATTAAAGTATTAGTTATAGTCAGAACCAATCGTCTACCTGGAAAAGATTTGTATGCAAGGAGAAATGCTACGGCAATCGCGGGGGGTGAAGCAATCAGAATTGCACGTAAAGAAACTGAGAACGAAACACCAATGGCCGACCAAACTTCTCTATCTCCTGTTAGCAGCATGGAAAAAGCAGAGATTAGAGCTGAGTTAGAGTCGAACAATACGTTTTAGCCTATAGATGTTATGGAACCGCTAACCTGCTGGTAAGGAACGGGGCGCATATTTGCGGGATTTTTTAACCACCGGTATGGCTCATATGTCGGAATATTAAGGGTTTGACTGTTAAGTCGAAGTCATGTCCTTTGGGCTTTATATCCATCGAACCGACAATTGCAGACTTTAACATGTTGATATCGCCAGGGTGCGCACGCAACACAGCCCTAAGATCAACCGAATGCTCTTGCCCTAGGCACAAGAGTAGTCTCCCTTCTGCCGTTAGGCGTACTCTATTGCAATCGTCACAGAAATTATGGCTGTGAGGAGAAATAAAACCAATGCGAGCACCTGTTTCTACAACTCGGAAATACTTTGAAGGGCCTGCAGTAGTTTCTGGAGTAGGTACCAATGTGTAATGTTCTTCCAAGTCGGCTTTTATACTGTCACTAGAATAGTATGCTTCAGCTCTATCATGTTCCCCTATGAGACCTAGAGGCATTTCTTCAATGAAAGATATGTCAAGATTATTTTCTGCGGAGAAATCTACTAGATCTTTAATCTCGTCGTCATTTCTGTTTTTCAGGATAACGGCATTGATTTTTATTTTTTCAAAATTTGCATTCTTAGCAGCTTTGATTCCGTCTAGCACCTGTTTTAGTTCCCCAGTCCTCGTTAGTTCTTTGAATTTTCTTGGATTCAAGGAATCTAAACTGATGTTGATTCTTTTAACTCCAGCATTCTTGAGAGGCAGGGCTAATTTAACTAATTGGGACCCATTGGTCGTTAAAACCAATTCTTTTAAGCTTTGGATTTTCCCCAGATTTTCTATTAGAGAGATGACATCCTTCCGGACTAAAGGCTCACCGCCTGTGAGGCGGATTTTTGTCACACCCAACTCTGCAAAGGCTATTCCAACCAATTCTAACTCTTCTAATGTAAGAATACGCTCTCGAGGAAGAAACTCCATCTCTTCATCCATACAATAAACGCAGCGGAAATCACATCGATCTGTCACAGATATTCGAACGTAATCAACAGTCCGCCCGAATTTGTCGACGAGTTTATTCGGAAATGTTTCTAGCATTGTGCTCATTTTGTTATACGGCTTTTCCCCCTGATGTGTCGTAATATTACCATAAAGAATCTTCTTCTCACCCTGTCTATTTATATAAATTCATTTCGAAACAATCCAAGCTAATATTCCTACTACTAGTATAGTCGAAATGGCGCCAACCTTAGCCCAGTTCGTCGTTGGACTGTTTGTCATTGAGATTTCTTCCGTATCTTTTTCAGCTAAAGAATTCGATGATAAGAGCGTATTGAGGTGTTCAAAAAATTGGGTCGATAGTTTTTTAGCAGTCTTCTGTACTAGAGCTCCTCCCAGTTGAGCAAGTTTGCTTCCAATATCAGCTTGTACAACGTAAGTTAGCCGTGTGGACTTTCCCTTTTCGGTTAGGGAAACGCTGGCGACGACTTTGGCATGCCCAGCTGGGCCACCTCTCCCTTCTCCAGTAATTTTATAGTCGGAGGGAAAGTTCGATTCGGATATAGTCGCTTGGCCTTTGAAACGTATTTTTAATGGACCAATTTTTGATACTACAGTCGCGTTGTAATTGTCATCGGAAGTTTTTTCAATTGCTTCGCATCCTGGTATCGCTTGTTTCAAAATATTTGGATCGTTTAGTGCACGAAAAACTTTTTCTCTGTCTGCTCCTATAATAACTTCGTCTTTTAGTTCCAATTTTTTCTCCTAACAAATAGCTAGTGACTAGCCTCTTGTATTTTTTGCCAAATAGCATCTGGCCGAAGGGGGAGAGTGGTAATTTCTATTCCCAAAGGTCTTAGAGCATCACAAACCGCATTGGTCAGAGCACCAGGTACTGAACTAGGGCGGCCTTCTCCAATACCCCTAGTTCCTAAAGGCGTATGTGGACAAGGCGTGGTGGCGTAATTAATATTAATATTAGGAACATCTGCAGCAGTAGCCATTTTGTAATGTTCGAAATCGGCAGTCAATTGTTGACCTTGTTCGTCGTAAACAAACTCCTCGAACACGGTGTTCGATATACCTTGAATAATAGCTCCGTGCATTTGCCCGTTGACGATTAATGGGTTTATTACGTTTCCGACATCTTCAGCCGTGATCCATTTCAATATTTTGAAGTCGCCGGTGTCCAGAGACACCTCGACTACACAACAGTCAGCATTGAAGCAAATCATAGGCTTTGCCGCTTCGAAAAAAGATGTGACATCTAACCCACCGGTTTCGCCTTCAGGCATATTAATGGGAAACATAATGATCCGTTCAACAATAGATAAAAATGAGCTACGTTGCGAATCATCCCCTAAATATATAACCTCTCCGTTTTTGAATTCAAAGTGTTCAACTGATGCTTCTAGCTGTAAGTCATGTGCTAGAATTTTGGTGATTTTTGTTTTTAATTGCCTGCAAGCCTCTGCCACTGCGCTGATAAAATAAGATCCCATGCGAGCTCCAACAGAACCCGAACCAAATGGCGTGCTCCCAGTGTTCCCCGTGGTGATTATGACGTCTTCAGGGGAAATGCCGAATTCCGAGGCGACGACTTGTGCAGTTGTTGTTTCGTGACCTTGCCCGCCTGGAGCATCGCCACCAAAAACCTGTACCTTGCCTCTAGGGTCAAGCCGTACAGTGGCGGCTCCGAAACCAGGTTGATTCTCCATCGGAACGAATAGCTCGGAAGCCACACCCGATAATTCCACACCGCAGCCGAATCCTATCCCAACATACTTGTTTTCTGATAATGCCTTTTTTTGTTCGAGCCTGAAATTTGTAAGGTCAGCTTTTTCCAACAAAGTATCCCATACTTTTACGAAATCTCCGCTATCGTAGTATTCATTTGTTATGCTGGTATAGGGTAAGTCAGCAACCAAGTTTTTTCTTCGCAACTCACTGGGTTCCATACCAATCTTGTGGGCCACCATGTCAATGCAACGTTCAATCGCGAAACGTGTTGGAAAATGGCCAAAGGCTCTCGAAGGAGTTAAACAGGCCTTGTTCGTGGTGGCCACTTTGAGACGAATGTCTGCCTTTGGCCATTTGTAGCCATTTGGCAACTCTATCGCGCCTAGGAATGGCATAACGAAGCCCCAGTAAACGCCTACTGTGCCGACACCGTTATCAGCGAGGCCAAAATTACGTAGTGCTAGTAGATTACCTTCTAGATCTGCAGCAATTTCCATATCGTTAATTTGGTCTCTTTCTTGCCCTACATTCATCAGGCTTTCATATCGAGACTCTACCCATCTGACTGGTTGTTCTAAGTCACGGGCGGCGTAAGCGATAATTATATTTTCCCTATAAAATGGGGCCTTTATGCCGAAACCGCCACCTTGGTCACGAGGGGCTATGACCTGGACTTTTTCGGCAGAGATATCAAGAATATCAGATAGCGCTAATCTATCAATATGAGGCCGCTGAGTTGTAATATATGCGAGCAATCCGTCTGAATCATCCCAATCGCATAAGATTGCTCTTGGCTCCATGGGGGTTATTCCGGTGCGATGGGTTTTAAACCGCTCTTTGATAACTACTGGTGCGTTCTGGAATATTTGCTCCACTTCCGTTGCATTTTCAGCTTGGCTTTCCTCGGTATCTCCACCGGTAAAGGTCATTGAAAATATTTCATTCGTCCCGTCTTTTTCATGGATAATTGTCGCGTCAGGTTTTAGCGCTTCTTCTGGGTCTAAAACTGGCTCTAGCTCTTCGTAATCAATGAATACTAATTCAGCAGCATCTTCTGCAATGTATTTGTTGCGAGCGATAACGAGTGCCACAGGTTCACCATGAAAGGTGACTTTATCAACCGCTAGTGGCCAAAAAGTGGGGTAATGCGCCGGGAGGTTGGGTTGAACTATCGGTTGAGGCATCGATTTGATTGTGTGTTTTATCTGTTCACCCACATATATCCGTTCAACGCCTTCCAATTCCTCGGCTTCCATTGTGTCAATGGACAAAATTTTTGCATGCGCGTATTCGCTGCGTACAAATACGGCGTGTAGCGCACCAGGTATTACGATGTCACTCACATATTTCCCTTTTCCTGTGAGTAGTCTACGATCTTCTTTTCGGGGAAGCGGGGCTCCCATCCAGTCTTTACCGTGCTCTTGGGACATTTCTTAGTCTCCTAAGCTTTTTTCAATTGATTTTCTTGCACAACTTTGAGGACAGCATTAACGATGTGCACGTAACCGGTACATCGACATAAATTACCAATTAAACCCTCTCTAATCTCTTGCTCGCTTGGATTGGGATGTTGCTTCAAAAAATCAGTCATATTCATTAAAATACCCGCTGTACAAAATCCGCACTGTAAGCCATGTTCTGATTTAAAAGCTTCTTGCAGTGCGGTGAGTTCTCCACCTTGGGCCAAGCCCTCCACTGTTGTGATATCGTGTCCATCAGCTTGAGCGGCTAGTAACATACAACTTTTAACGGCCTCGTTATCTAAGTGAACTGTGCACGCGCCGCACACTCCTTCGTAAGTGCAACCTATATGCGTACCTGTAAGATTGGCGCTCTCTCTAATAAAATCTACTAATAGCATCCTCTCAGGTATATCTTCTTGAAAGAGCTTCCCATTGATACGAATCGCAATTTTAGCCAATGCACTAGTCTCCTTTTATGCTAAGCCGAAAGCTCTTTTCTTTGCTATGTTTAGAACATCTGAGCCTATTGTCTTTATAAGCTGATGCCGATAGGCCGCAGTTGCTATTGAATCAGAATACGTTGACACTTCTTCGCAAGCAGCCGACATAGCTTGTGTAATTTTTTCTGCGCTTATATCTGTTCCTGCCAGCACTGCTTCTGCTGCAGTACAACGCTCCGCACCATTTGCAAGGCCGGTCAAAGCTATGCGGACGTGTTTGCAACGGTCCGTGTTATCGAAGTGTAAGCAGGTTGCCATACCTATGACAGGCAGCGCATCTGTTATTAGGCCCCATTTTTTATAGGCGCTTCCAGACTTGGCGCCTCTCAATTTAAAATCGACAGATAGCAATATTTCTGATTCACTTCGAGCCGTTTCTAATGGACCCAAGAAGAAATCGTCTGCAGCTATTTGTCTAGTCGATCCGCCCTGAGATATTAAGTTTATTTTTCCATCTAAAGCTAAGACTGTGGCTGGTGTGCAAGCGGCGCTGTAGTTCCAGCAAAGGCTTCCACCTATGGTTCCTCGGTTACGGACTTGTCTATCACCAACTCGACTTGCCGCGTCCTGCAGTGCGGCAAGCTCCAGTGGGATCAGGTCCGAAGAGACAATATCGACGTACCTCATCATTGCTCCCATCGTGAGCGTGCCTTTTTTAGTTCTAATGAATTTCAGTTCTGAGAGCGCTTGTAAATCGATGACGTGGGAAGGCCTAAGCATGCGCGATTTGACCGCTTGCATAGCGCTTTGCCCACCAGCCAACACTAAAACATCGTCGTCGTTCGAGTTCAGAAGGGCATATAACTCTTCTAAAGTTAATGGACGAGAGTATCGGTGTATTGGTGCTGGGTACATGATTTTCTCAATAGGCTGTTTCTAAAAAGCAGATGTCTCTCTACTCGTTTTATTTGAACATATGTTCAAAAGGTATCATATACTTGTCTAATCGCTTAGCCGTTTATTAAGGCTTTGGGTTTCGGTGGCTATAGAGAACTTATAAGTATCCCATAATATACTCCTACCCGCCTAATCGCTTTATTTTAATGCGTTCTTTTCTCTCTTGCCTACTAGGTTTCTCGGCGTGCGTCATCGACGAAGCGCGCAATTTTAGATTGTTTTTAATATCGTTGTTGCGGGCGATGCTGCTTGGGTCCTCGGCGTAAAGGTGGACTGCTAATGTTGCCGAGACCCGCTTTACAGCTAAATTTTTAATCATTATTGTTTGGAGAATTTGCTCTCTACGAATACTCAGGCGAACACCAGAGCTTATCGTCCTGGAAGGTTTCACCTTGCTTCCTTGGATCAGGATTCTGCCCTGTTGGATGGCTTTGTTTGCTATTTGGCGCGTTTTGTAGAATCGCGCTGTCCAGAGCCAGGCATCCAGACGCATTTTTATAGGTTCTGTGTTTACAATTGGGTGCATATTGTATTAATAATTGAAAAAAGAGCATATTAACCCAATTATATCTTTTTAGTTACGGAGAAATAGAGTGCAAAATTCTAAATTTATTCCTTTGTCGATAGCGGTTTTGACTGTATCCGATACTCGTGCTTTAGAAAATGACAAATCGGGTGATCTACTAGCCAATAAAATTGTTGATGCAGGGCATAGCCTAGTCGCTCGAGATATATGTAAGGACAGTATCTACTCTATCCGTGCTATTGTGTCAGGCTGGATAGAGACTCCTCAGTTGGACGTTGTGTTGATATCTGGGGGCACTGGCGTAACCGGAAGAGACGGCACGCCAGAAGCGGTTTCAGTACTCTTCGACAAGACTTTAGAAGGTTTTGGTGAAACTTTCCGTTCGCTGTCATATGCAGATATTAAAACTTCTACTATGCAGTCTAGAGCTATCGCGGGTGTTGCGAATGCGACCTATGTTTTTTCCTTACCGGGGTCAACGGGTGCCTGCAAACTGGCTTGGGAAGTGTTGATATCATTTCAGCTGGATAGTCGGACTAAGCCATGCAATCTTGTTGAGCTTATCCCTCGCCTTTTAGAACATTAGTTTCAATGATTTTTTTTTTCGGTGTTAATTATTTTTGGTTGCTTCTATTGATGTCAGGTTTTTATGGCAACGTGGCGGCTAGCTCCCAAGGTGATTTAGTGGGTGAACTGATGCTTGCTTTGGTGGAGGAAGGTGACACACTGTCTGATCTAGCTCGCTCGTATAACCAAGGTTATACAGAAATGCGTCTTGCCAATCCGTTAGTTGACCCGTGGTTACCTGAGGCAGGGACTGAAGTAATAATACCAAATCTACATATTGTGCCGAAGGTAACATCGGTTGGAATAGTCGTTAATGTTCCGGAAATGCGTATGTACGTGTTTGGAGATGCTGTACACGAAAATTCGTTAGACGTGTCGACATATCCGGTTAGCATCGGGAGGCAGGAGTGGGGCACGCCTCACGGATCTATGACAGTGACCGGTAAATTGGTGGAACCCGCGTGGTATCCGCCGGCCTCAATATTAGCTGAACATGACACAAACGGCGATCCTTTACCTAGGGTGGTTGTGGCGGGGCCTGAAAACCCTCTGGGTAGATTTGCAATGCTCCTCAGTGAAAAAAGTTACTTAATTCATGGAACTAACAAGCCTTATGGTATTGGAATGAGAGTAACTCATGGATGCATACGGATGTACCCCAAACATATTCAAACTTTGTTCACTGGCACAGAAATCGGGGCGGAAGTTTTAATCGTTAACCAGCCTGTGAAACTAGGCACCGATGCTGGGATTATTTACTTAGAAGCGCACCCTTCTCTGAAAGAGTATCGTAAAAACTTTGCAGCAAAGTATGCAGAGGTCATGCGACTTCTCGATGAAGAGTTTAACGGCGAAGGGCTTAAAATTCGATATCTTGATATCCAAAAAACTTTAAGGCTAGAAACCGGTATTCCAACATCGATAGGGCTTATTTGATGAGAAGTTTCAGCCTCAAACGATGTCTATTTTTTCATTGTTTGTTTAAACATGCGCTCAATACGAGCTGTGTTTGCCTCAGCTGTTGCTTGGGCTTTCTGAGCAATTTTTAACGCATTGGAGGCCTCGTTAGAGGCTTTTCTGGCTTCAACGATAGCAGAAGTTGCCTTAGCATCAGATGTATTGGGTTGTGAAGCGCATCCTAGCAAAGTTATAGCACAGAAACTTACAACAAAGAGAGTTTTTAGATACTTAGTGCTTTGAGACATCGTGCTTTGCTCCGTTTGCTGATGATTTGAAAAAATGAGAACCTATCCGATATATAGAGAATGATGATGTATTTGAGTCGCGCACGCAAGGTCGGATTTTGCTATTGCTGTTAGAGCTATTGCTGTTAGAAGGACACTCTAATCGCGTCTAGAAAAAAAAGATGTTATTTTTTTGCAAAAGGAATCTAACATAAGACTCTAGTGGTGGCACTAAAAGAAAATGTCCAATTTAAATGAAATACGCAAGTTGATAAGCCAGCTAAGAAATGGAGAAAATGGTTCTGCATGGCACTCAGGGCAAACGCATTTGTCTTTGGCCAAGTACACTGTAGAAGAAGCCTATGAGTTAGCTGATGCCATTGAGAGCCGACAAAATACAAAAACGTGCTTCGTCTTTTGGGTTTGACTGGCCTGATGTGAAACCCGTATGGAGAAAGGTGGAGGAGGAGCTTGGGGAACTGCTCGAAATTATTGATAATAGTGGCAGGGACGCGCGTGCTGAGGAGGAGTTTGGCGATGTTCTGTTTACGCTAGTCAATCTTGGTAGACACTTGGGTATAGATTCGGAATCGGCGTTGAGAAAAGCAGTCAAAAAATTTGAAGTTCGAATTCGCGCGGTAGAAAAAGAATTACTTGCAAGAGGGGTAGATATTGACCAAGCATCAGCGCAAGAATTAGAGTCTGTTTGGCAGCTAATAAAGCTGTCAGATCAAGCACCACGTTAAAGGGCTTTATTTATTTCTAGATATTATAAAGTCTGCTACCTGAACAAGCACAGAAGTGTCCTCTGGCAAACAATTTAACGCTTCGATTGCCTCGGTTCTCAGATTGAGTGCTGCCTCCTTGGCCTTAGCCATGCCCAAAACATTCGGATAGGTTGGTTTGCTTAGTGCTTCATCTGAACCCTGAGGTTTTCCTATTTCTTCTGTTGTGCCTTCAATATCTAGAATGTCGTCTTGCACTTGGAACGCTAAGCCTATGCACATCGCATATCGTTTGAGTTGTTCTAGAACCCGCGAGTTTTTCTTGCCCGATGCGAGATATCCGAGAACCACACTGGCGCTGATTAAATCTCCAGTTTTGTGCTGGTGTATAGTCTCTAACTCCTCTATTGTAAGTGCTCTGCCGACCGCAGCGAGATCAAGGGCTTGCCCTGCAACCATGCCTTCCGAACCGCTGGCGGTAATCAGCACACGCAACATCTCGAGACGCGAATCGTTACTAATTGAGATTTCGCAATTTTTTAACAGCACCTCGATTGCTAGAGCTTGCAAAGCATCACCAGCTAAGATAGCCGTCGCTTCACCAAATTGTTTATGACACGTTGGTCTTCCTCGGCGCAGGTCGTCATCATCCATAGCAGGGAGATCATCGTGGATCAAAGAATAGGTATGTATTAATTCTACTGCGGCTGCGGGGAGATCTAATACGGCAAGAGGTGTACCGAAAACTTGACCGGTAAGGTAAGTTAAAATTGGCCGTAGGCGTTTACCCGGAGCAAGAACAGAATAGCGCATTGCTTTACTAAGGCTGCAGGGCTCTCGATCTTCGGGTGGTAAAAATTTTTCAAGATTGCTGTTGATTCTAGCTTGGAACGGGTTAAGTATATTTTCTATCATTATGAGCTTATTCTTGATTGGATTGTATGGTGAAGGGAGCTAACTCTCCATCATCATTGTTCGACGACAACTGTGAGACTTTTTGTTCGGCTTCCCGCAGGGCTTCCTGACATTTCTTTGTTAACCCAACTCCATATTCGAACTGTTTGATTGATTCTTCAAGGTTGAATTCTCCTTGTTCCATATTATTTACTATCGCCTCAAGCTCTTTCATAGCCTCTTCAAAATTGAATGGGTCACTATTTTTTTTTGTCATAATCTCTCCTTACAATCTTAATCGTATTGACTCTGTTTGCCTATTATCTACTAATCCTGCAGGAATCGAAATTTTCGTTAGGCCCATGAGAGAATATCGCATAAGCTGTTGACTTCACTCTCCTCTATCATTTAGACTGAGTCTAGTTTTAGACCTAGTCTAATATTCTAATATTTTGCAAACTATTATTAGGGGGCTATTCATTATGTCTTTAAAAGGCAGTAAAACTGAAGAAAATTTAAAAGCTGCATTTGCTGGGGAGTCCCAAGCAAATAGACGTTACCTGTATTTTGCCCAGAAAGCGGACATTGAAGGATACAATGATGTCTCGGCAGTGTTTCGTTCTACCGCGGAAGGGGAAACGGGGCATGCACATGGCCATCTAGAGTATCTTGAAGCTGTTGGGGATCCAGCCACAGGCGAGCCGATAGGGACTACAGATCTTAATCTCAAAGCAGCAATTGCTGGCGAAACGCATGAGTACTCGGACATGTATCCAGGAATGGCGAAATCTGCCCGTGAAGAAGGTTTCGACGAAATAGCCGATTGGTTTGAAACTTTAGCGAAAGCGGAAAGATCTCATGCAAATCGGTTCCAAAAAGCTCTAGATAGCATGGACTAAATAAAAATTAGTCTTAGGGACTGGTACTAGCCAGTCCCTCAATCCTTATTAATGTGAGATTCCCCATATGGCGGATGTTGAATATCGGGAAGGCAGCCTTGAAGCTCCGGCCCGGCGTGCACTTGACTGGCAATCAGACGAATTTAACGATCCGGATGCTCTTAACGATGAGTTGGAAAGAGTATTTGACGTATGTCATACATGCCGCCGTTGTGTGAGCTTATGTAACTCGTTTCCTCGTTTATTCGATTTGATTGATGAGTCTCCAAGTATGGAATTAGACACAGTCGACAAATCCGATTTTGAGAAAGTCGTAGATGATTGCTATTTGTGCGACCTATGCTACATGACAAAATGTCCTTATGTCCCTCCGCATGAATGGAATATTGACTTCCCTCACCTTATGCTGAGGGCGAAAGCGCAAAAATTCCAAAGAAAAGGTGCCAGTCTTAGAGACCGTGTGCTTACCAGTACGGATGTCGTGGGGAAGCTGGCTTCTATTCCAGTTGTCGCTCAAACGGTTAATTTGGCAAACCAGACCAAGCCCATTCGCAAAGGGATGGAGTCTCTATTAGGGATACACGCAGAAGCACCACTGCCAAAATTCAGTTCTAATACTGCTAGAAAAAGAATTAAAAGAAGGGAACAAAATACTGATTTAAAAGAAAAAATTGGTCTGTTTATCACTTGCTATGGAGATAAAAATTCTCCACAAATTGTTGAGGACATGATTGCTGTCTTTGAGCATAACGGAGTAGGCGTTGAGATTCTTGTTAATGAGAAATGCTGTGGTATGCCAAAGTTTGAGTTGGGCGATCTCAACGCGCTCGAAGATTTAACAAATTTCAACGTCCCTCATCTCATGCGTCTGGTTGAGAAAGGATTGAGAATTACCGCGCCGATACCGAGTTGCGTGCTTATGTACAGGCAAGAGCTTCCTTTATTGTTTCCAAACGATCAAAGAGTGTTGGATGTGCAACGTGCGTTTGTGGATCCTTTTGAGTTTCTCATTAGTCGACACAAACTGGGATTGCTGAATACAAACTTTAAAAAGCCTATCGGTAAAGTAGCTTACCATGTTCCATGTCATCAAAGGGTTCAAAATATCGGTCTTAAGACTAAGGAATTACTTGAGCTCGTCCCAGATAGCTCGATACTGGTTATTGAGCGATGTTCTGGTCATGACGGAACATACGCCGTTAAGAAAGAACATTACCATACAGCCGAGAAAATTTGCCTACCTGTTGTTAAGAGAATAGAAGAAGGGAAAGTCGACCAATATTTAAGTGACTGCCCTATGGCAGGAGAATTAATACAACACGGATTAGGGGATGCGACTCATGTGGGCTCCGCTTTTACATTATTACGTAGAGCATATGAGATATAACTTATGTCCAAAAAAATGAAAAGAGAAGACCTTCTTAGCTTGGAACAATACTCCGAGAAAAGGAGTGCAATGCGAGAGCGCGTGGTGAGACACAAAGCACTGCGTACAATTTTCCTGGGCGATCATTTAGCGCTGTACTTTGAAGACATTCAGACAATCCAGTATCAGGTGCAAGAAATGTTGCGTATAGAAAAGATTTTTGATTCCGTTGGGATCGCGGAGGAACTAGAGGTGTATAATCCGTTGATTCCGGATGGGATGAATCTTAAAGCTACTATGATGCTGCAATATACAGATGAAGTGGAGAGGCGGGCAGCTCTTATTACATTAAAAGGCATAGAGGAAAAAGTGTTTTTTCGTGTGGACGCAGGCGAAGAAATTAAGGGTTTCCCTGATGAGGACCTAGAACGCAGTAATGATGACAAAACATCAGCCGTACACTTTCTAAGATTTGAGTTCAATCGGACGCAGATAAATCGATTGAAAAACGGTGGTGTTCTCTCTCTAAGTGTCAACCACCAAGACTGCGCCTTCTGTATTGATGCTCTTCCTGACGAGCAGCAGAAAGCACTGTTGTTAGATTTTGATTAGGGTATATTGCCGCTCTAAAGATCCAAGCTTTTTGTTGCGGTTGGCCCTATAATTTATAACTAAGTGTTAAAACACTATTCATGTAGGACTGATTCATTGACGAAGAACTATGACGCTTCTGCTATAGAGGTACTTGCCGGTTTAGATCCGGTGCGCAAGCGACCTGGGATGTACACAGATACCTCAAGGCCCAACCACTTAATTCAAGAAGTTATAGATAATAGCGTTGACGAAGCTTTGGCTGGTCACTGTTCGAAAATAAATGTGACGCTGCATGCTGGCGGTTCAATTTCTGTAGCGGACAATGGCAGAGGGATGCCGGTAGACATTCATCCCGAGGAACTTATCTCGGGTGTTGAAGTCATTATGACCCGTCTTCATGCGGGAGCTAAATTCTCCAACAAAAATTATCAGTTTTCCGGTGGCTTGCATGGCGTGGGGGTTTCTGTAGTCAATGCCTTGTCAGAATATCTTGACGTTACTGTTAATCGAAAGGGTGCCCAATACAGGATGTCTTTTCGTGGCGGGGAGAAAATATCAGATCTGACAAGCGTTGGCAAAGTTAAGCGGGATATGACGGGTACTATCATCACATTTCTTCCGGACGCGAGCTATTTTGATACCGTAAAAATTTCCACGGCCAGACTAAAGCACGTTTTAAAAGCCAAAGCCGTGCTTTGTGCTGGTCTCAAACTTGAATATATGGATGAACTCACGAATGAAAAGGAGCAATGGCATTTCTCAGATGGATTGAAGAATTACATTCGAGACTCTATGAGCGACTCCGATTTAATTCCTGATGAGCCTTTCACTGGGGAACAAGAAAGTGATGAGCTGCATGCAGCTTGGGCTCTTCATTGGGTTGCAGATGACAGCAATCCGATAACGGAGAGTTATGTTAACTTGGTGCCTACTGTGCAGGGCGGAACCCATGTAGCCGGCTTGCGGCAAGGCTTGTTGGAGGCGATGAGAGAATTTTGTGATAATCGCAACTTACTTCCGAGAGGCGTTAAAGTAAACGGAGATGATGTCTTCGAAAAGTGCTCATATATCATATCTGTTAGGCTTCAGGAGCCTCAATTTTCAGGGCAAACGAAAGAACGCTTGTCATCGCGACAATGTTCTAATTACATCACAACTATAATTCGAGATTCCTTTAGCTTGTGGCTGCATCAACACGTGGAGCTCGGAGAAAAAATTGCTGAGATTTGTATATCTAGAGCTCAAGATAGGCTGAAAGCCTCTAAAGTCGTTAGAAAAAAAATAACAGGGACAGGGCCTTCTTTGCCTGGGAAGCTGTCTGATTGTTCATCTCAAAACATTGATGTTACAGAGCTGTTTTTAGTCGAAGGTGATTCGGCTGGGGGATCTGCAAAACAAGCAAGAGACAGGGTCTTTCAAGCTATTTTGCCTTTAAGAGGTAAAATCTTAAACACTTGGGAAGTTGATTCGGCGCAAGTCCTTGCATCTACTGAAGTCCACGATATCTCGGTAGCGATAGGAATGGAGCCCGGTAACCAAGATTTGTCTAAATTGCGTTACGGAAAAATATGTATATTGGCGGATGCGGATTCGGATGGTTTGCATATTGCCACACTTCTCTGTGCTCTTTTCGTGAGACATTTTCGGGAGTTAGTGGCCCATGGGCATGTCTACGTAGCCATGCCTCCGCTTTACAGGATTGATGTTGGCAAGGCAGTGTTTTACGCGCTTGATGATGGGGAAAAGGACGAGGTTTTGCTCCGTATTACGTCTGGTAAAATAAAAGGCACGGTTAACGTCCAAAGATTTAAAGGATTGGGAGAAATGAACCCTCTTCAGTTGCGAGAAACAACAATGGTGCCTGGTAGTCGCCGTTTAGTTCAACTAACTATAGATAATGAAGGCGAAACTGAAAAATTTATGGATATGCTCTTAGCAAAGGGACGATCAAGTGATCGTCGTGAATGGTTAGAGAATAAAGGGAACTTAGCTACGGATCTTAGAGGAGATGTTGTGATATGACCTCAAACGACCTCTTCGATAATGAGCAGATCGCATTAAGCGCGTTTACAGAGCAAGCTTATTTAGACTACTCAATGTACGTAATACTAGACCGCGCTTTACCACATATCGGAGACGGTCTCAAGCCGGTTCAAAGACGCATCGTTTATTCGATGTCAGAATTAGGTTTGAACGCCACTGCAAAATTCAAAAAGTCGGCTAGAACCGTAGGAGATGTCTTAGGTAAGTTTCATCCGCATGGAGATAACGCCTGCTATGATGCAATGGTCTTAATGGCACAATCTTTTAGTTATCGTTATCCCTTGATAGATGGGCAAGGAAACTGGGGTTCCATTGACGACCCCAAGTCATTTGCGGCAATGAGATACACCGAATCAAGGTTGACTCCTTACTCGGACACATTGCTATCGGAACTGCCTTTTGAAACGGTAGATTGGACGCTGAATTTTGACGGCACTTTGGAGGAGCCTGTTGTTCTTCCCGCTCGACTCCCAAACATCATGCTTAACGGAACCACTGGTATTGCCGTTGGGATGGCCACGGATATCCCTCCCCATAACTTGCGTGAAATAGCATTGGCTTGCATTCACTTGCTAGACAACCCTCGCGCGACCGTCGATGATTTGTGTGAATTTATTCCTGCTCCTGATTTTCCGGGCGGTAGTGAAATCGTTTCTTCCACTACAGAGATGAGGCAAATGTATAAAGATGGCTTGGGCAGCGTTAAGCTGCGAGCCAGGTATATGGTTGAAGACGGTAATATTATCGTATACGCGTTGCCTTACCAAAGCGCGAGCTCTAAAATTTTAGAGCAAATTGCATCCCAAATGAATGCGAAAAAACTTCCCATGATCGACGACTTAAGAGATGAGTCGGATCATGAAAATCAGGTGAGGATTGTTCTCATTCCTCGGTCGAATAAGGTAGATTGTGATGCGCTGATGTCACATCTTTTTACAAAGACGGACCTCGAGAAAAGCTACCGCGTTAACCTTAATATTATAGGTCTAAACGGGCTGCCTGCCGTGAAGAATTTAAAAACACTGCTGGTAGAATGGTTGCAGTTCAGGACATCCACAGTGACGCGGCGTCTTGAGCATCGGTTGTCAAAAGTTAAAGCACGACTCCATATTCTTGATGGCTATCTCATTGAGTTTCTAAATATTGATGAAGTAATAAAAATTATTCGGAATGAAGATGCTCCTAAGGAAGCGCTTATGGCTCGGTTTTCCCTTTCTGAAAGCCAGTCAAATGCTATTTTAGACTTACGGTTGAGATTTATTGCACGCTTAGAAGAAGCACGGATTATTAAAGAGCAAAAAGGGCTTAATGATGAATGTGCTGTGTTGGAGAAAACTTTAAAATCCCCAGCACGCCTTAAAACTTTAATAAAAAAAGAAATAGCGGGGGATGCAGAAACGCATGGAGATCCACGACTATGTCCAATTGTTGAGAGAGAGGCAGCTCAGGCATTATCAGAAACGGAACTTGTAACAACAGAGCCTATAACAGTGGTTTTATCGACAAAGGGCTGGGTACGTGCTGCCAAAGGTCATGATGTGAAGCCTGAAGACATGGCATTCAAACCTGGGGATGAATATCAAGATTTCGCCCAGGGTAAAAGTAATCAAAGCGCGGTTTTTTTCGACACTACAGGAAGAGCCTATACTACAAGCACGCATACACTACCTTCAGCTCGTGGATTAGGCGAACCGCTTTCTAGTCGGTTGTCTCCCCCTGATGGCGCACATTTTTTAAGTGTGGCGATATTGGAACCCGTATGCTTTCTTGTGATGAGCACTTCTCAGGGATATGGATTTGTGGTGGATTTGAATAAGGTTTCAACAAAAAACCGAGCAGGAAAGGCAGTTATGACTGTTGCTGAGCAAGGTTCTCTTCTCAAGCCTGTGCTCATCCGGAATATTGATGAACAGTGGGTCGCGTGTGTAACCAATATTGGGAACCTTCTTATTTTCCCTGTGGCAGAGCTTCCCATTTTGAACAAAGGAAAAGGGCAGAAGCTTATCCAAATTCCAAGAAAAAAATTTCAAGAAAGCGAGGAATACATGGTTGGCATTGCGGTTCTCTCTGCTCAGGATTCATTGTCTGTTAATTACGATAATGGGAAAACTCGAATCCTAAAACCGGCAGAGCAAGAAGCTCATGTTGGAGATAGAGCATTAAGAGGGCGAAAATTGGAAAAAAAACGAGGGTATAATTCCATCACTAGTTTGGGTGCGATTATTGGTAAAAGCTGATCGTTAGATTATAATCGTAACTCTGAGATCGGAACCTTCGATCCAAGCCCCGCTATTTCTTTAACAAACTTGGGCATTAGATAACCGCTCAGCATCAGACGAAGCTCTTGTTCTATTCTCAAAGCTTTTCCCAACGAGACGTCGAAATGCTCCGCCCCAGAGACTTTGTCTAAAAGATGGACATAGTAGGGTAGGACACCTCCTTCAAATAAACGCTCTGAAAGCGTGGCCAAAATTAGTGAACTGTCGTTAATGTTTTTTAACAAGACTGATTGATTCAGTACTGTAATGCCTGCTCTTTGACAATCAGACAATTTCTGTAACACGTTATCATCTAACTCGTTCGCGTGATTTGAATGTATTACCATACATACTGCATAGGGCAGTTTGGAAAGTGTGCTTACGAATTGCAGGCTAACACGTTCGGGGAATACGACAGGTAAACGAGTGTGTATTCTAAGGCGTTTGACGTGCTTAATTTTTGCAAGTTGCGAAAAAATAAAACTTAGTTGAATGTCATCAAGAAATAAAGGGTCTCCTCCACTCAATATGACTTCCGATATAGATGGATCCTGTTCTATTTCATAAATTGCAGTAGCCAATGGACCTCGGCCTACATTTTCACTGTAAGGATAGCTTTTACGAAAACAGTAACGGCAATTAACCGCGCAAGCCCCTGTCACAATGATCAGACCACGCCTTTTATATTTTTTTAACACTTTTGTTTTCTTTGAAAGTAAAAAGAGTTCTCCAACAGGGTCAGAACTATAAGATGAACTTGAGAAATTTTCGAAAGCAGTAGGTAAGACTTGTAAGAGTAAAGGATCATTCAGATCCCCTTTTTTTATTCTTGAAGCATACTGTCTGGTGACTCTAAAAGGAAAATCGGAATCTCTTAAGACATGATCTGCTAATTGCTCTGCTTTTATTTCAATTTCATTAAGGAATTCGTCTAAGGACAAAAATGATTTTTTTAATTCTGACTGCCAAGAATACCGTCCCCTTATTATGTTTGTTTGAGTTATCATAAAGGTATTATCACCTGCTGAGCGACAGAAATCATATGACAACATTCAGTACAAGCCAATTTAAGCCGGGTTTGAAAATATTAATAGATGGTGATCCATACACTATCGTAATTAACGACATCGTAAAGCCGGGGAAAGGGCAGGCTTTTAATCGGATTAAAGTAAGGAACTTAAAAAACGGCAGGGTAATAGAGAAGACTTTAAAATCCGGAGAGACTATTGGAGCGGCTGATGTTATGGAGACCGAACTACAATATCTTTACAACGATGGTAGCGATTGGTTTTTCATGGACACTACTTCATTTGAACAGGTGTCGGCGCCTGTGGCATCGGTAGGGGATACCGGTAAGTGGCTGAAAGGGCAGGAGATCTGTATTGTTACTATCTGGAATGATATGCCTATCGCGGTTGTCCCGCCTAACTTTGCTGTACTTGAGGTCACGGAAACAGATCCAGGTCTCCGAGGAGATACTGCATCAGGTGGGACCAAGCCAGCTTTGTTAGAGACAGGCGCATCTGTTAAAGTCCCTCTTTTCATCGAAATCGGCGATCTTCTTAAAATTGACACTCGCACTGGCGAGTATGTTTCTCGAGCAAAAGAGACATAAATCTAATCAATCTGTCCTTTTCCATTGGAACTGTTATGTGTAAGCCGTTAAATCATGATAAAGGTTAAGTATCTGCGCCGGCGGGCAGAACTATTGTCTTCAATCAGGCAGTATTTTGACTTCCAAAAGGTGCTGGAAGTGCATACTCCCGTTCTCAACGAGTATTCGACTACTGAGCCGAGTATCGAGAATTTTGTTGTTAAAAATGCTGGTAAATTCCGTTACCTTAGAACTTCACCTGAGTCCTCGCTAAAGAGCCTTGTTGCATTGGGGGTTGGTGATGTTTTTGAAGTTGGACCTGTTTTCAGGCGAGAAGAAGAGAGTCCTATCCATTTAAATGAGTTCACTATGCTAGAGTGGTATAGATTAGGCTATGACCACAAACAGCTGATGACAGACGTGGAGCTGCTGCTTCGAAGCTGTGGGGCAGAATTCAAATTCACTCACAAGAGCTTTCTAGAATTATTTCTGGATCATGTGGGGTTAAACCCGCATCTCAGTAGCAATTTAGAACTTTCCCGAGCGATCGTGAAGTTTGGTCTAAAAGTGAACGATTCTGAACAAAAAGATAGGAGTTATTTATTAACGTGTCTTTTTGTTGTTGGTGTAGAACCTAACTTAAAGAGCTACGGCGCTATTTTCTTAACTGAATTTCCTAAAGAGCTGCGGGCTTACGCACGTCTATCCAACGATAACTATTGTTCGGCCGAGCGGTTTGAATTAATCATTAATGGTGTTGAAGTGGCAAATGGTTACCATGAAGTTATCGATCCTGAGGAACAGAAGCGTTGCTTTGAGGTTGATAATCAAACTCGTGTGCAAAGAGGGTTGCTTCCTGCAAACCTAGACGAGAACTGGATAAGTGCTCTTGAATCGGGGGTGCCACCCTGCAGTGGTGTAGCGTTAGGGGTAGAGAGGTTACAAATGGTGTTAGATGAAGAAAATTCATTGTGCATGTCCAATATACAGTAGCTTACATTATAATTCTAATAAATTAGATTAGGTATAGAAGGTATAATGTCGAAAAAAAATAAACTTTCTGCTTTTGATTTGCTCTCGGATACGGGACCAATAGCCGCCAAGTTATCAGGGTTCCATGCTCGCATCGAACAACAGGTAATGGCAGAGGAAGTGGCAACTGCTATAGAAAACAAACAGACACTCGTTTGTGAGGCAGGGACGGGCACTGGCAAAACGCTAGGTTATCTTGTGCCGGTTTTTCTTTCGAAGACTAAAACGATTGTCTCAACAGCAACAAAAACTTTACAAGATCAGCTTTTTCGTCAGGATATACCACTGGTGAAAGGAGCTTTAGCATCTGGGAAAACAGTGTCTTTGTTAAAGGGCAGGCAAAATTATCTCTGTATTTACAGATTTGAGCTAAACGAGAACGATCCACGGGTTTCACATCATCTTAACCCGTGGGCGCGTAAAATAAAGACCTGGTCTAAGTTGACCAAGACAGGTGATTTAGAGGAGATATCAAATCTTCCTGATAATGCCCTTGTTAGGCAGGCTATAACATCCACCGCGGAGAATTGCTTGGGCGCCGATTGTCCCAGTTACAAGAGCTGTCATGTGGTGAACGCGAGGAAAGAAGCTGCGGCTTCAGATATCGTAGTGGTGAATCACCATTTGCTGTTTGCTGACATGGTGCTCCGTGAAACAGGGTTTGCTGAACTGCTTCCTGATGCGGGCACAATCATATTGGATGAAGCTCATAGGGTGCCAGACATAGCCTCATTGTTTTTCAGTCGCTCAATATCTGGTCGACAAATTTCTGTGTTTTGCCAAGATTCTATTGATGCGATAGATCATGAAGCTCCAGATATGGTTGAGCTGAGAAACATTGTTTCCCAATTGCTGTCTGCGGTAGAGGGCATGAGACCGTCCTTTGGAACGATAGCATCACGGGCAGATTGGTTGCCTTTGAAATCCGAGCATGTCGTTAATGAATCGGTTAACGCCATAGGGACTTTTCTAAAATCGGCTATAGACTATTTTTTGGTGGCTGAAGGACGAGGAGTAGCAATGGACAACTGTCTGAAAAGATCGGCTGAACTGATAGAAAAGTGGGAGCTTTTTAGAAATGACCCTGTTAGTGGTCATGTACATTGGGTTGACGTGACTAACCGCAATTTTACTCTCTATGATACTCCAATATCTGTGGGTCCAGAATTTTCGAATTACGTGGATAAGATTCGGATTGCTTGGATTATGACGTCTGCCACACTGTCTGTTGATGGTACTTTTGATTATTTTAAAGCCAGTTTGGGAATAAATGAGGCCATGGAGTGCTTGTTGGCCAGCCCTTTTGACTATAAATCGCAAGCCCTATTGTATACGCCCGAGTGCAATGTGGCGCCTAGTCATGAAGGTTACGAAGAGTGTTTAATCGATACGGCTTTATCTGTCCTGGCTTTCACTAAAGGACATGCCTTTATTTTATTTACTAGCTTTCGGTCATTAAATAAAGCTGCAGGCTTTATTCGTGAGAAATCAGACTATCCGCTATTTGTGCAGGGAGAGTCGTCAAGGGGAGAACTATTAGATCGATTTAAACGGACAGCAAATGCAGTGTTGTTAGGGACATCAACATTTTGGGAAGGCGTGGACGTACGGGGTGCTCAGCTGAGGTGTGTAATTATTGACAAGTTGCCTTTCGCCGTTCCGAGTGACCCACTGGTAAAAGCTAAAATAGAGGCTTCAATAGAAAGAGGTGAAAATCCATTTACGGCTCTCCAGATCCCTTATGCTATAACGGTGCTGAAGCAAGGTGCAGGACGATTAATAAGAGATGTGGCAGATAGAGGAGTCCTGATGATAGGTGACAATCGATTGACCAGCAGCTCCTATGGTAAAGTTTTTATACGCTCACTCCCACCTATGAGGCGCACTAGCGACATAGATGATGTTGAAATTTTTTTTTCATAACAGTAATCCCATGATGGGTAGTTTGGTCTTACTCTGGAAATCAATTATTATTTGTTCAATTAGAAGCCAAAGGGCTTAGTTAGAAATGGATGACACACTACTCGAGAAGAAAATCACCATTATGCTTGGGATGCAGAATGATATGAATTCCCGAGTAGATAAGGATTGGCGAGACCATAATCGAGAGTGGTACCGAGCTTTATGGATAGAGTGTGGAGAATTAATGGATCACTATGGACAGTGGAAGTGGTGGAAGCATACAACGACTGATCTTCCTCAAGTTATTCTTGAGATCGTCGACATATGGCACTTCGGTTTGAGTATGGAGTTGTGCCGAGGTGAATCGATCGAAACATTATCTTCTGAGATCGCAAAAAGATGGGAAGACATGCCGCCGAAGATCTCTTTTTTAGAGGAAGTTGAGCGTGTGGCCTTGCATGCACTAAAAAACAAAACTTTTGCAATAGGCTCTATACGTAATCTGCTCGAAGATTGTAGCGCGGATTTCAATACCCTTTATCGCACTTATGTGGCAAAGAATGTGCTCAATGTTTTTCGTCAAGACCATGGATATAAGGATGGAACATATTTAAAGGTATGGGGTGGAAAAGAAGATAATGAAGTTTTGGCGGCTGCCTTAGTGGATGCAGATAGCGATGCCTTGGACTTTAAAGAACGCTTATATCACGAGTTAGAAAAGCTTTACCCCGGTCATTGATCCTGATTCAGCCATTTATAATTGTGTTTCAAGGAAGCGTTCTGCATCTAAGGCTGCCATGCAACCGGTTCCCGCGGACGTAACTGCTTGGCGATAAATGGGATCTGAAACATCTCCAGCCGCAAAAATACCTGAGACACTGGTCTGTGTCGCAAATGCTGAGTTTGAACCAGCAACCTTTATGTAACCATTTTCCATCTCCAAATGATCTTGGAAAATGGCTGTATTAGGCGTGTGGCCGATTGCTATAAATAAGCCATGCACTGGTATATCATTTGTTTTAGTCGACTGAATGTTTTTCACTCGTATCCCTGTTACACCGGATTGGTCTCCGAGGACCTCATCTAGAACGCTATCCCAAATAACATGGACATTTCCGTTTTTTACTTTACTCATCAGTCTGTTTGACAAGATTTTCTCTGAACGAAATTCTTTTCTCCGGTGTACGACTGTAACCTCGCTTGCGATATTCGAGAGGTATAGAGCTTCCTCCACTGCTGTATTTCCTCCCCCTATTACCGCAACTGGCTTTGCTTTATAGAAAAACCCGTCGCAGGTCGCGCATGCCGAGACGCCTCTTCCTTTGAACTCCTCTTCTGATTTTAAACCTAGGTACTTTGCAGATGCGCCTGTAGATATAATTAGTGTGTCGCAGCTAAAAGCCCCACTATCGGTAAATAATTTGTATGGACGAGCGGAAAAATCAACTTCATTTACAACGTCATAGACAATCGCGGTTCCAAATTTTTCCGCATGTTTTTTCATACGTTCCATTAATTCCGGGCCTTGCACCCCTAAATCGTCCCCTGGCCAATTATCTACATCTGTAGTTGTTGTCATTTGTCCGCCAACTTCTATGCCAGTGATAAGTAGAGGCGAAAGGGCTGCCCGAGCTGCGTAAACGGCTGCGGTGTATCCCGCTGGTCCAGAGCCGATTATTATAATTTTGTGGTGTGTTTTTTCCATGGCCAGAATGCTAGCATGTTTTCAAAGATAACCAACCTATTGCTTAAGAAATCAATTTGTTGGCTGTGTCTAATTTCCAAACATAAAGGATCGCTCGACTAAATGATTGAATTACCCCATAACATGAATTGCGTGGAAGTAAAGTGTCCTGGTGGGCCTGAGGTTTTGGTGGCAAGCCAGACTCGGTTACCTAAATGTAAAGCAAATGAAGTTTTGATCAAAGTCCATGCCGCCGGAGTCAATCGGCCCGACTGTCTCCAGCGTGCCGGCTTATACCCAGTGCCTCCTGATGCCAGTCCATTGCCTGGCTTGGAAGTCGCTGGAGAGGTGGTGCGCTTAGGGGATGGTACAGCTAAATGGCGGCTAGGAGACAGAGTAGTTGCCTTGACCCATGGTGGTGGCTACGCTGAATACTGCTCTGCCCACGAGGGCCATTGCTTACCTTGGCCAGAAAATTTGCCTGCTGAAGAGGCTGCAACTCTTCCAGAGACTTGTTTCACTGTGCACCATAACCTACTGGATAGAGGACGATTGTCAAGAGATCAAAATGTTTTGATACATGGCGGCAGCAGTGGTATCGGAACTACTGCAATTCAAGTGGCAAAAGCTTTTGGGGCAAATGTACTAACGACTGCTGGAAGCCTCGAAAAATGCAATTATTGCCTATCTTTAGGAGCTGATTATGTTGTCAATTATAGGGTCGATGATTTTGAAGCGTGTGTGAAGGACTTTATTGGGTCAGAGGCAGTGCATGTTGTGCTGGATATGGTGGCAGGAGACTACGTAAAGAAGAATATTAGGTTGTTGGCTGCTGATGGTCGTTATGTGATGATAGCTTTTCTAGGAGGCGCGCAAACGGAAGTTAACTTCGGACATGTCTTGGGAAAAAGAATTTCTATCCTCGGAAGTACCTTGCGCCCTCAGAGTGTATCTAACAAAGCGGCTATAGCGAAAGATGTTCTAAATGATATCTGGCCACTCGTCATAGCCGAAAAAATCAAAAGCCATGTATTTCAAACATACCCACTTGCTAATGCAAAAGAGGCTCACACATTGATGGAAAGTAGCAGGCACATGGGGAAAATAGCACTAAACGTTATTGGGGAATAATAATTCAGGTATAATGTTTCGCAATTCATGTTAATTTTCTGAATGGCACAAATAAATTAAATACTAAAGCGGAGGATTACTGTGAGGTCTAGTTATTTGTTTACCAGTGAGTCGGTGTCTGAGGGACATCCTGATAAAGTATGCGATCGTATATCTGATGCGATTGTTGATGCATATCTTGAAGCTGATCAGGCGTCCAGGGTCGCTGTGGAAACACTAACAACGACGAACCGGATAGTCATTGCAGGCGAAGTTAGAGGGCCTCAAAGTATAGAAGCTACCCATATAGAAAGCCTTGCCAGAAACGCGGTGAAGAGCATAGGGTACGAACAAGTTGGGTTTCATTGGCAACACGCTGAGGTGAGTTGTTACATTCATAATCAATCCGTTGATATTGCGCAAGGCGTGGATAGTTGTGAAGACAAAGATGAAGGTGCAGGTGATCAGGGAATAATGTTTGGTTTCGCCTGTCGCGAGACTGACGTACTTATGCCAGCTCCCATACATTACTCTCATAGGATTCTTGAAGCACTTGCCGCCGCGCGCCATTCAAAGGAAATAATTGGCCTAGGACCAGATTCTAAAAGCCAGGTCACATTGAAATATGAGAATGGTCAACCTGTGGCTGCTACATCGATTGTCGTCTCAACACAGCATGGTGAGGACTTAACCCAACTGGAGGTGAGAGAGCTTGTTCGGCCTTATGTGATTAATTCGATTCCTAAAGAATGGATGTGTCCAGAAGATGAATTCTATGTAAACCCCACAGGTCGGTTTGTTATCGGGGGTCCTGATGGCGATTCGGGGTTAACTGGACGGAAAATTATTGTCGATACCTATGGGGGAGCGGCACCGCATGGCGGAGGTGCATTTTCGGGAAAAGACCCTACAAAAGTTGATCGATCTGCGGCATATGCGGCGCGGTATCTTGCTAAAAATGTGGTAGCGGCTGGATATGCTGATAAGTGCACGATTCAGTTGGCCTATGCGATCGGAGTGGCTAAACCCCTATCAGTATATGTGGATCTCCATGACACAGGTTCTATCGCGGATTCGATTCTGGAAAAAACTATCGGGAAAGTCATGGATCTTAGTCCTCGGGGGATTCGAGAGCATTTGCAGCTGAGTAGACCGATCTATGAACGGACATCGGCTTATGGCCATTTTGGAAGAGCCCCTGAAGACGATGGAGGGTTTTCTTGGGAGAAGACCGATTTGGCCGATTCTCTGAAAGCGGAACTTTCTTAGCAAATGAAACGTATGCAGCTTTGCATAGCTGTTTGATGCCAGAGTGAAACATTAAAGGAATAAAAAATGTTACAAAAAATTAAAACAAACAAACCCCGAACGGTTGCCAAGAAAAAATCAAACTTCGTTGTTGCAGATATGAAATTAGCTGCATTCGGTCGAAAAGAAATTGAATTAGCAGAGAAAGAAATGCCTGGACTTATGTCTATGCGGCAAGAGTTTAGAAAGAGCCAACCTTTAAAAGGGGCTAGGATTGCCGGCTCATTGCATATGACAATTCAGACCGCAGTTTTGATAGAGACACTACAAGAGTTAGGCGCTCAAGTCCGTTGGGCCAGTTGTAATATTTTTTCTACTCAAGACCATGCTGCGGCTGCAATTGCTGCTACCGGGACTCCGGTTTTTGCAGTTAAAGGCGAATTAATTAAAGATTATTGGAAGTACACAGATACTATACTTGATTGGGGTAACGGCAAGGGTCCCAATATGATTTTAGACGATGGTGGAGATGCGACGCTTTTCGTTTTGCTCGGACATCAAGCCGAGGAAGATCCTTCTATACTCAACAAAACCTCGGACAATCCGGAAGAAGCGATGCTTCACGCACAACTTAAGGCGTCTATAAAAAATGACCCTCAGCGGTTCCATAGAATCGTGCCTCATATAAAAGGCGTGACCGAAGAGACAACTACGGGTGTTCATAGGCTATACCATCTTATGGAATCAGGCGCACTTTTATTTCCTGCAATGAATGTTAACGATTCCGTCACGAAGTCTAAATTTGATAATCTTTATGGATGCCGTCACTCTCTTGTAGATGCTATATTCAGAGCGACCGACGTAATGATATCCGGGAAAGTTGCAGTAGTAGCGGGCTATGGTGACGTAGGAAAAGGCTGTTGCCAGTCTCTCAAAGGTCAAGGTGCCAGAGTGATCGTGACCGAAGTTGATCCCATTTGCGCGCTGCAAGCCGCCATGGAAGGTTATGAAGTTATGAGCATGGGCAAGGCCTGCTTAGAAGGTGATATTTTTGTAACGACAACTGGCTGTGCCGACGTCATCACCGAGCAACATATGAAGAAAATGAAAGACTTGGCAATTGTTTGTAATATCGGCCACTTTGATAGCGAAATCCAAATTGAGAAAATGAAAAAATACACTTGGACTGAGATCAAACCTCAGGTGCATAAAATAACAATTAGGTCCGGAAAAAATATCATCCTTTTAGCGGAAGGTCGGCTCGTAAACTTAGGCTGTGCTACTGGGCATCCTAGCTTTGTGATGTCTGCGAGCTTTACTAATCAGACAATCGCACAAATCGAAATGTATAACAATCCTCAAGATTACCCTTTAGGGGTGTATGTTTTACCCAAATATTTAGATGAAAAAGTGGCTCGTTTACACCTTGAAAAGCTCGGAGTCGAACTTGATGTCCTTTCTAAGAAACAAGCAAAGTATATTGGTGTCTCCGTTGATGGCCCTTATAAGCCTAACCACTACCGCTACTAGCGGAGAAGGTTAAACGGAGCTTGATCTAAAGAAAGGCATGGGTTGGACAGATTTGCTTTTAGCAGAATACAAAAAGCCGTTACCGATATCCAGCCCATGTCTTTTGAGCATTTCATCGTTCTAGGAGATATAATGGTGCCTTGATTAACTGCCGAGGGGCGGAAATATTCTGTGTCTTTAAAACTTTATAACTCGCTGAGTGGAGCTAAAGAGATATTTGTTCCGATCTCCACCCAAAAAGTGACTATGTATGCATGTGGTCCGACGGTTTACAACTCCCCTCACATCGGGAATGCTAGAGCTGCTGTAGTATTTGATCTTCTCTATAGAGTTTTGAAAAGCCACTATCAAACTGTTGTGTATGTTAGAAACATTACTGATTTGGACGATAAGATATATGAGGCTGCTAGCAAGCTTCAGGTGCCAATCTCAGCTATAACATCTAAATATACCCAACAATATCATGAGGATGTATTGGCGCTAAAGACTTTAAATCCATCTTTGGAGCCAAAAGCCACCGACCATATAAATGCAATGATTTTGATGATAGAAGAATTGCTTCTCAAAGGTCACGCATACGAATCAGAAAATCACGTGTTATTCGATGTTTCGTCTTTCCCTTCTTACGGAGTACTGTCGGGCAGGAAATTGGACGAGCTCAGAGCGGGTGCTCGTGTCAGTGTGGCGAGCTATAAAAGAGATGCTTTTGATTTTATTTTGTGGAAACCTTCAAGCTCGGATCAGCCAGGTTGGGATAGTCGTTGGGGTAGAGGTAGGCCGGGTTGGCATCTTGAGTGTTCAGCCATGATAAGGGAGCATTTTGGATCCTCTATAGACATACATGGGGGCGGGAATGATTTGAAGTTTCCTCACCATGATAATGAAATTGCCCAATCATGCTGCGCTTACGGAGAGACATCATTAGCTAACTACTGGATCCACAATGGCTTTGTTGAAATCGATAAGGAGAAAATGTCCAAATCGATTGGAAACGTTTTTCTTGTGAGGGATTTGCTGAAAGACAATCCGGGCGAGGCGATTAGACTCGCGCTGCTTAAGACCCGTTATCGAGAGCCTATAAATTGGAATGAACAGTTAATTCTAAGTGCTCGAGAACAATTAGACCGAATGTATGGAGCCTTGGACCGTCTTGGTGCTGAAGAAACCTCGCTAGATATTCCGCTTGAAAGAATGGATAGATTTTGGGCTGCTATTGATGATGATCTAAACACCCCTTTGGCACTGTCGGAACTCATGTCTATGGTGGGTGAAGCTAATAAAGCAAAAACGAAATCTGAAAAAGCACAGTTAAAAGTAGCGCTTTTATCTGCTGGCCTACAATTAGGCATACTTCAAGAGAATCCAAAAGATTGGTTTAGGAGAGGAACGGTTGAGGACAGACTAGATGACTCATATATTGAGCAGCTTGTTGTTAAAAGAAATGAAGCTCGTAAAGATAAAAATTGGGTTGAAGCTGATGCAGTAAGGGATGAGCTTGCAGAGTTGGGTGTGCAAATCCTAGACACCGAAAAAGGAACCGAATGGAGGACGAAATAAATAAGCAACCAATTAGAACACTAAAGGCTTCTGATGAGATAATGGTCGCGCAGAAAGACATAGTCGATATCTTCAGCATGTTTGATGATTGGGCTGACCGATATCAGTGCATTATTGACTTAGGAAGACAGGCGCCTCCATTTCCTGAAGAATGGAAAACTGATGAACATAAGCTAGACGGTTGCCAATCTCAAGTGTGGGTCGTCACTGAGAAAGCTGGAGATAGGCTTAATTACTATGCCACGAGTGACAGTAGTATAGTTGCAGGTTTAATAGCGATGATGTTGATGGTTTATTCTGGACGAAAGCCCGCGGATATTTTGTCAACCCCACCGAAGTTCATTGAAGAATTAGATTTGTCTGCTCATTTGTCGCCGACCCGAAGTAACGGACTTCATGCGATGATTCAACGCATAAGGCATTTCGCTGTAGATGCGATGGTTAAGCAAAATATGGGGCACGACAAGTAAAAACATAATGACTAAAAAATTTTTCGAAACAAAAACTTTAAACCTTCCTGACGTTGAAACAGAAGTCTTACAATTTTGGGACGAGGCGGAGATATTCAAACAGAGTGTAAAAGCTCGGAAGGATGCGCCGGTTTTCACCTTCTATGAAGGGCCCCCTACAGCAAATGGACGTCCTGGAATACACCATGTGGTAGGACGTACTATCAAAGATTCTTTTTGTAGATACAAATCTTTAAAAGGGCACCAAGTTCTTCGAAAAGGTGGATGGGACACCCACGGATTACCCGTAGAAATAGAAGTTGAAAAACAGCTAGGTCTAGATGGTAGAGAGCAAGTCGAAGAGTTTGGGATTGAGGAATTCAACGCTGCTTGTAAAGCGAGTGTTCTGCGCTACAAGAAGGAGTGGGATGAGCTAACCCGTAGAATCGGATATTGGGTAGACTTAGACGATCCATACGTCACTTTTCACAATAATTACATCGAAACAGTCTGGTGGCTCATTAAGAAAATTTACGACAATGGTCATCTATACAAGGGGCACAAAGTACAATGGTACAGTCCCGGAACTGGGACAGTTTTGTCCTCTCATGAAGTTTCTCTCGGATATAAAGAAGTGACTGATCCAAGCGTTTTTGTTCGGTTTCCTTGCCTTGGTTCCGACGACACTTATTTATTAGCTTGGACGACAACTCCGTGGACGCTGATGTCGAATCTAGCTCTAGCCATTAATCCTCGGGTCAAGTATGTGACGATTAACGTAGTGGGAGAGAACCTCATACTAGCTGAAGATTGTTTGAGTGTTTTAAAGGATGAGAATTATTCAATTACTAAAATTCAGGAAGGAAAAGAGCTGGTTGGGATGGAATATGTGCCACTCTTCACGCTGCCTAACGTCGAGTACACTAAAGATTGCTGGAAAATATATGCCGCAGACTTCGTGACAGTAGAAGACGGTACTGGAATTGTACACATGGCACCTGCATTTGGTGCGGACGATTCAGCAATAGGGACGAAGTTAGGATTGCCTCTAGTAAACCCTATTCTAGCTAACGGGCATTTTTCTGAAGAAACTCCTCTAGTTAGCGGAGTTTGGTTCAAGGATGCCGACAAAATAATAATCAGAGACCTGAAAGAAAAAGGCCTGTTATATAAACGCGTTGATTACACGCACAATTACCCACACGATTGGCGTAAGGGCACCCCTTTAATGAGTTACCCGGTCGATAGCTGGTTCATTAAGACAACTGCTGTCAAAGACGAGCTTGTAGCCAGAAACAAGAGTATCAACTGGTACCCCCCATCCGTTCGGGATGGGAGGTTTGGCAACTGGCTCGAAAATAATGTGGACTGGGCGTTAAGTCGAAAACGATACTGGGGAACGCCTCTCCCCATTTGGGTCTCAGACAAAGAGGGATCTGAATACTTTGAAGTGATTGGTTCGGTAGCGGAGCTTAGGGACAAAGCAGAGATGAGTGACGTGTCCGACGAACTCGATCTTCATAGACCTTTTGTAGACGATATCACCTGGTCGGCTCCAGATGGTGGGACGATGAGGAGAGTGACCGATGTGCTCGATGTTTGGTTTGATTCTGGTGCGATGCCTTTTGCTCAATGGCATTACCCGTTTGAGAATAAAAAATTATTTGAAAAACACTTTCCAGCTGATTTTATCTGTGAAGGGGTCGATCAGACTAGAGGCTGGTTTTATACATTGCATGCAATAGCAACTCTGGTCCAACAAGATGTCGCATTTAAAAATGTCATCGTGAACGGTCTTGTTTTGGATGAAAAAGGTGAGAAAATGTCTAAATCGAAAGGTAACACTGTAGACCCTTTCGATATAGTTAATAGACACGGAGCTGACATCCTACGCTGGTATATGATGAGCAATTCCAGCCCGTGGGATAGTATGAAATTTTCTGAGACTGGTTTGGTCGAAGTTAGGGGCAAGTTTTTCGGTACTATAGAAAATGTCTATCGGTTTATGGCGACCTACGCAAATATTGATGGATTCTCATACGATTTAGACCCCATTCCTTCTTCTGAGAGGAGCGAACTTGACCAGTGGATTCTTAGTCGCTTAGATTCCACTATAGCAACCGTGGACCATGCTTTCGCCAACTATGACATTACTCGAGCGGCACGTGATTTGGAGAAATTTGTAGAAGAGCTTTCCAATTGGTACATCCGCCGCTCTCGACCACGATTTTGGTCTGCGAAACAAGCGGAGCAGGGCGAAAGAGATAGCGACTCGACACATCAGAAAGAGTGCGCTTATCAAACCACTTACGACTGCCTTATTGGGCTGGCTAAACTAATAAGCCCTATCGCACCGTTTTTTGGGGATTGGTTATATAGAAATCTGAATAATCTGACATCTAAAGAAGCGCACGAGTCGGTTCATTGCGCTTTTTTTCCGGTCATTACGAAGGGAAAAAGACTACCTGATCTCGAGCATAAAATGACGATTGCGAGACAAATAGTCCAGCTTGTTCTTTTGTTAAGAAATCGCAGTAACATTAACGTCAGACAGCCTCTCTCTAGGTTACTCGTGGTGACCACACCCGACATAGATGAGTCTAGCGTGCGGGCCATGGAACTAATAATACTTGAGGAAGTTAATGTAAGGAAAATCGAATTTATAAAAAACTCTGATGGAATTGTCACACGTAGAGCAAAAGCTAACTTTAAAGCTTTAGGGCCGAAATTTGGAAGTAAGATGAAGTCTCTGGCGTCTTCTATAACAGAACTATCTCCGACCGACATTAATAACTTGATTGCTGACAGGACTTTAAAAATCATTGTCAACACTGAACCAGTTCAGATCGATATCAATGATGTAGAAATAATTAGCGAAGAAATCGGTGATTGGGGTGTTGCACAGGACGGTAGCCTGACAATAGCTATAGATACAGAATTAAACGAGGAACTTAGGCTACAAGGGTGTGCTAGAGAGTTGATAAATCGCATCCAGTCAATGCGCAAATCTGCAGATCTCAATCTTACTGACAGAGTGGTAGTCGAAGTCAACGCTACTGGAGAAACTGGTAAAGCTATAGAAAAACACATCTCTTTTATCAGAAGAGAGACGCTAGCAAATGAGATTGCTCTATCCGCATACACTAGTGGTACTTGGATCGAGAAATTCACAATAAACGACGATGCTGTGACTATTGGATTAAGTACTGTAAAATAGCGAGCTGTCACTCTAGGAAGACTGGGCATTTAAAAAAGTGAACGTTAAACTTACTACATTGGTTTTTACAGTCGCTCTTTGGGCAGTAGTATCACCGCAGCTAGCACTCGCCAAAGATGGCCTATCACCCAGCGATACTATAAAAACCACAACACAGCTTGCTCTTTCTGTTTTGCAGAACGTTTCGTTGAATCAGCAACAACAATGGTCCGAAATTGGGCAAATAATTGATCGTTCCTTCGATTTTAGAAGTATGTCTCAAAGTGTTTTGTCAGGGGATTGGAAGGTTGCCAATACCGAAGAGCGTAGGCTGTTTGTAGATTATTTTTCTCAATATCTTGAAGAGACTTATCGGAAAAAAATCCAACAGTATAAAAACCAATTAAGCATTATAACTAGTGAGCAAGTTAGAAAAGATCGTGCCATTGTTGAGACGCAAGTACTCGGTGATGGGCGACCTATATTAGTGACTTATAGGCTCAAAAATAACGATGGAAAATGGTACGTTTATGATGTGCTTATTCGTGGAGAAAGCGTCGTTACCGAATCCCGCGAAATGTTCGATGCTATAGTCAAAGCGGAAGGCTTAGAAGGGCTAAAAAGCGATTTACAAAACAGAGTAAAAATCTACAAATCGAAATATGGAGAGCTGCCATAGTCCTTGGTCTAACGGTAGAAATTTTCTACTGGTTTGATTAACGTTTAAACTAAAAGGAAAATTATGGAACCGCGGTCTGTAATGCAACGTGAAGCGAAAACTATCGAAGAAGCTCTTTCCATGATGTTGGCGGGAGAGCGCGTTGCTCTTGCGACAGTAATAAAAACTTGGGGTTCTTCGCCTCGGCCGCTTGGCGCGGTAATGGCAATAACAGAATCAAGGAAATTCGTAGGCTCAGTGTCCGGAGGGTGTATTGAGGACGAATTGATCAATCGAGTAGGTGGTCAATTCCCCGCTTATGCTGAACTCATTGAATATTCATCAGAAACGACACGCACGTTGCCGTGCGGAGGCACGCTTCTATTGCTTTTAGAGCCTTTAGATTCGATCTCGGATCTAAATAAAATGGTCAGAGAGCTTAAAAGCGGCATCAGTATCATTCGCAGTATCAAACTTGAGCCAGTGGAGACAAGCTGGCGACTGGCTGAGAAGAACGATCAATCTCGTCTTTCTGCAGATACGCTTGAGCTTCTTTACGAGAGGAGTTGGCAAATTTTAATCGTGGGGATGGGTGAATTATCTCAGTGGGTATACCAACTTGCGAGCCTAATCGATTATGAAGTGAAAGTTTGCGAACCTAGGGAAGACTATAGAAAATCATGGACTTTCCTTGAAAGTGAAATATATACGGATTACCCCGATGATTTTGTCCGCTTAGTTGAGCCAGATAGACAAACCTGTGTCCTCGCCTTGACTCACGACCCTAAGATAGATGACATGGCTATTATAGAGGCGTTGGTAAGCGACGCTTTTTATATAGGGGCACTTGGTTCAAGGCGCACAACCAATAATCGGGCTGACAGATTTAGAGACCATTTCGGAATGAATGATAACGATCTACAGCGTTTACATGCACCCATAGGCCTCGACCTTAATACGCGGAAGCCGCAAGAAATTGCGCTCTCTATTATGACGGAGATAACCGCCGTTAGAAATCGCGTTGAAATAAGTTCTAACAGGATAAGGTAGACTGCTAGTGAGAGCCAATCTAGTGACGGCAATCGTCCTTGCGGCTGGCAAGTCCACGAGGTTTGGAGGTAATAAGTTGATTGCAAGACTTGCCGACTCAGACATTCCTATCTGCGTGCAGGTAGCGACGATGATTGAACCGCTTGTTAGTAACTTGCTGGTTATGGTTGAAGATCTAGAAAATGATACGAGCAAAATTCTTAATTCCTATGGCATTTCTGCAACTTGTTCCGAAAATGCGGCTAGGGGAATGGCTTACACTTTAGGAGACGGGATTCGTGCGTCTCCTATAGGTGTTGATTTCCTCGTTGTCCTTTCGGATATGCCGTTTGTGACAACGACTATAGCTGAATCAATTATTCGCGCGATGGTTTCTACCGACAAAATAACCGTCCCCTTGTTCAATGGGAAAATGGGACACCCCGTTGGGTTTCCAGCAATGTATAGAGATGAGCTGGCTTCGTTGGAGGGGGATATTGGTGCTAAAGTATTGATTCAAAGCCACTTGTCTGATGTAAACTTTATCGAGATAGATGACGAGGGAATTACTAAAGACATTGATACACGCGAGGATATGGAGCTCAGTTTGCTCTAAAGCAACTGAAAAAATGTGCGCCCTAGTATATTATTGAGTATTTATATACTGGACAAATCGCTCCGCGAATTATCACCATTGAATCAAATAATACCACTTGTTAAATAAGTCAGCGGGAAAGCATATCAAAAACTATTTTTGCTATATAGGCCTTTCAATTTTCAAAAAGCTAGCCCAACCCTATGTGTAATAAATTATCACACACAATATTTTTTATTCTTTGCAATCTTTTTTTAGCTACCAACACGATAGCTGATAATGCGACGGAGATATCAGGATATCTATCTCTCGAGTTGAGGGGTTTCCCCAATCAGGGCCTCCATAAAAATCAAAAATATGAGAATGTATCGTTAGCATTTCAGCCCGAATTTTACAAAACGTGGAGTGATGAGACGCATAGCATTTTGCTTGTCCCCTTTGCTCGGCTCGATCAGCACGACTCCAGACGAACTCATGTGGATGTGAGGGAATTTATTTACAATTACAATAGTACTTCTTGGGAGTTTAGAGCGGGACTAGGGAAAGTGTTCTGGGGTGTAGCCGAATCAAATCACCTGATAGATATCATTAATCAAACCGACGCAGTCGAAAATATAGATCAGGAAGATAAACTAGGCCAACCAATGATTAACTTAACTCTCGTGAGGAGCTGGGGTGTTGCTGACTTCTTTGTATTGCCTGGTTTTAGGGAAAGATCTTTCCCTGATAAAGACGCGCGATTTCGATCTGACATAAAAATTGACCAGAGCTCTGCTATGTACCAATCCGCTGCGGAGGAAAAGCATATTGACTATGCGGTGCGTTTTTCGAGCTATTTAGGGCCGTTGGACGTTGGCCTTAGCCATTTTTGGGGCACTAGCCGAATGCCTCGCTTTTTAGCAAGAAGCGCCGTCCAAGGAGAATTGAGTTTAATACCATATTACGATTTAATTCATCAAACGAGCCTAGATTTGCAGGCTACGCTTCAAAGTTGGTTGCTGAAGCTCGAAGTTATGAGACGACAAGGACAAGACAAAACTTATTTTGCATCTGTCAGCGGTTTTGAATACACAGTCGTAGGGATTGGAGAATCCAGTATCGATGTAGGCCTGTTAGGCGAATACCACTGGGATGAAAGAGGCTTTAGCTCCCCGGGTGCATTCAACAACGATGTTTTCGCTGGGATGAGGATTGCGGTGAATGATGCCGCAGACAGCCAATTGTTAGGAGGAATAGCGGTAGACATGAATAATGGTGGATATTTCCTCAATGTAGAGACCAGTCGCAGATTTGGTAATCATTGGAAACTGGAGCTCGAAGCGCGTTTCACTTATGACACTGCGCGTCATGATGCTTTTTATCCGTTTAGAAAAGATGATTCTATACAACTAGAAATCATTAGATTCTTTTAGGCAACTTACAACTGCTATTCCACAGATCCCTATGCCAGATGCATCATTTTTCCTGAACATCGTGTTATGCAGTAATTTATTGTATTTCCCCCCAGTAGATAATAAAATTTGATTCTCTCATGAGACTTTTGGATTTAAGCTCGTCGCATCTATAGAGTAGGGGTTAGTAGTATATAATTGATTGTGGTCTTGAAAATAATAGGATCAGTTAATAACTGGCTGAGATAGAATATAAGGTAATCTTTGTGTTGATCAAAAATTTACAGATAGCTGGAGGTAGCAAAGTTGGAGCTAGATGACTTGACTAAAGAGGTTAAAGGTCGTTACCACCGTCTAATTGATCAAGGTGCTGACCCGAATGAATGGGCTTATGCTTGGCGATCTGAATACAACAGAGGCGGGTTTAAAGCTGTCGATCTGCTCATGGAAGAAGTTGTTGATCCTGGGAAATGCATTGGTTGTGCTGCATGCGTCACAATTTGTCCTGTGGACGTGTTCGACTATGAAAATGAAATTCCTTTAGATACACGTCATAGCGCCTGTGTGTACTGCGAACTATGTGTCGACGTTTGTCCCGTGTTACGACCAACCGATCGAGACATGAATGAGCAAATCCAGTTGAAAGAGCCTGTTAAAGATGAGGGATTTGGCCCTTATGCTTATGGCTGTTACGCTCGTGCAACGGATAAAGTACTGGTTGCTGATGGACAAGATGGCGGTGTGTGTACGGCTCTAATATTACACGGTATGCAAAATGGGTCTATTAAAGCCGCGGTGGCGGGTGAAGAGCATTCCGAGAATCCTCAAATGGGGTCGTCTATGCTCCAGACGACTCCAGAAGAAGTAATGAAGGGTGCACGCTCTCGTTACACTTACCAAGCTAATACTCTCGCATTAGTTGAAGCCATGAAGAAAGACTTAGGCCCGCTTGTGGTAGTTGGCGTCCCTTGTCAAGTAAATGGAGTGAGGCAGCAACAATTCTCCAGCATTAGGCTCGATGTTGCCGAGTGGTACCAAGAAAACATTTCATTAGTTGTGGGATTGTTGTGTTCTGAAGCGTTTACTGAAAAAGGGATTGATTGGCTTGCTGAAGATTTAGAAGTTCCGAAAAAAGACATTGTTAATATTAATATTAAAGGTCGGGTCGAAATTAAACTTAGAGATGGTCGGGAAGAAGTAAAGTCCCTTAAACAATTCGGTAAGTATGCGAGACCGGCTTGTCTATACTGTATGGATTATTCTGCGGATAATGCGGATATAGCCTTGGGCGGAATAGGTATGGATAAATGGACCTATACGATCATTAGAACAGAAGCGGGCCATAAGGCTTGGCAAGCGTTAGTAGAAGATGGCTGGGTGGAGACAAAAGAATTTGAGGAGGCACCGTTAGGGAAAGAACTGGTTATCCGGCTATCCGAGTATAAAAGAAACCGGCCGTTACCTGCCCTCATGCCGACTTTTTCTGAGCGCGAGGTAATCGGCAATTTAGATCCCAAGAACTATTACAGAGGTTGGGAAGATGGCAACTCACCAAAAGAGTGGCGACCATTGCCGCCACCGCCCCCTAAAAAGAAAAAGATCGCACCGAAAGCAAAAGAGGAAATAAAATGAGCGATAACAAGCAGCCCTTGCAAGACCTGAACGTAATTGTCGCAGGGCAAGGTGGCGACGGTAGCTTGACCGTTATAAACGTCCTGGCAGATATTTTGAGGGGTGCAGGTCTCCGTGTTTACACTGAAAGAGACGTGCTTTCCCGTATTAAAGGAGGAATTACTGCTGCTACGTTGAGAGCCTATGATGGCGAAAGACTTTGTATCAGTAGTGATATTGATTTATTTGTCGCATTTGATCAGGCAGCTATAGCCAAATATGCCTTTAGATTGAATGAAAAAAGCGTAGTTATCTATGATAGTTCAAATGGTGAGATCTCTGATGGACATGGCTTGCCTGATAATGTGCGACTAATAGGTGTTCCTCTTAGTCGGTATGCGGTAAAACATTTTAGGCGAGATATTTACAAAAATAGCATTTCGTTTGCTGTTATTGGCCGCTTAATAGGGCTTAAAGATGAGGATATGAAAAAATCGTTCGAGAAACGTTTTGGGAGACGCGGAGCACAAGCACTTAAGTACAACCTTGATGCTTTACAAGTCGGTTGCTCCCTGGCAGATGAAAGGGGGCTAGAAATAGGGAAAGGCCGCTTTGAGATAGAGTCGGCGCATTCCGAACCACATATGCTAATAACAGGTAATGAAGCGGCGGCATTTGGTTTTGCCGTTGCGGGAGGCAGATTATATGCCGGATACCCTATAACGCCGTCTACCGATATTATGGATTGGCTAATCAAGTGGCTTCCAAAGTTTGGAGGTGTAGTGAAGCAAGCTGAAGATGAATTGTCAGCAATAAATATGGCCATTGGTTCAGCATTAACTGGCACGCGCACCATGACCGCTACTTGTGGGCCGGGAATAGCGCTAATGCAAGAAGGAATAGGGCAGCTTGGCATGGCAGAGATAGGTGTGGTTATAGTCGATGCCCAACGAAGTGGCCCTAGTACAGGAATGCCAACTAAACCCGAGCAAAGTGATATCAATTTACTTTGCTATGGAGGTGCGGGGGATTTCCCTCGTGTCGTTTTAGCACCAGGTACCCCTGAAGAATGCTTTTTCCTTACAATAGACGGTTGCAACTTAGCTGAGAAATATCAACTTCCGGTTTTTATGTGCTTAGACCAAGGCCTTTCGCAGAATACAGCTACGATAGATCCGTTGGATTTGTCTCAAGTAGTTATAGATAGAGGCGACCGCCTTGATGCTGATCAACTTGCCAAGCTCGATGTTTATAAACGGTATAATTTTACTGAGAGCGGGGCATCTAATTTTGCGCCTCCTGGCACACCCGGTGGAATGGGGTTGGTAACAGGGAACGAGCATGATGAGTTTGGTTTGGTTTCGACTGACCCTGTTAATCGCAATAATATGGTAGCGAAGCGTGCAAAAAAGATGGAAAGTATGAAGCCGGAACTGCCGAAAGCGAGCACACACGGCGTTGAGACAGCTGAAATAGGGTTTGTGGGCATAGGCATGTGTTACGGTGTAATACTCGAAGCTGTGGACCTGCTAGCTGAGAAAGGGGTACATAGTCAGTATCACCAAGTCAAAACATTATGGCCGATGTTAGACGAGACTCCCGCTTTTACGCAGCGCTGCCCTAATGTTTTTGTAGTTGAATACAATGCTACCGGGCAGTTAGCAAAATTAATCGTGGCTCACGGCGGCTCCGAAAGCAACATTCACAATATTCTCAGGTACGATGGCATTCCCATGCAGGCTGCGGATATAGTCAATGACGTAATGAAGAAAATGAACATCAAAGAGGATGAAGTAGCATGACAAAAACATACACTCCCTCACGACCAATCTGGTGCGCGGGTTGCGGCGATTTTGGTGTACTACAGGCGCTTGTAGGGGCCATGGAAGAGCTTAACATTCCTCCTCACAAGAGAATGATAGTCGCGGGCATAGGGTGCTCAGGTTCTCTTCAAAACAATATGTCTTGTTATGGCTATCACACGTTACACGGGCGAGTGCTTCCCACAGTTACTGGCTCTAAGCTAGCCAATCCCGAGTTGACGGTTGTTGGGGTAGGGGGAGACGGTGACGGGTACGCAATTGGAGGTGGACATTTAGTGCACGCTTTCAAACGTAATCCAGGGATCACTTATATCGTCATGAACAATGGAACCTACGGGTTGACAAAAGGGCAGGCTTCTCCGACAGCTCCAACCGGTTATCAAGGTAGTGTAGAGGAAGACTTAGACCCAGTAATGTTAGGCTTAAGCATACCTGGTTCGACGTTTATAGCAAGAGCATATAGCGGACAGCCTGCACAGCTACTGCGTCTGACTATAGAAGCCTTACAGCATACGGCTTCCGGCGGAGGAATGGCATATCTAGAAGTTTTGTCCCCTTGTGTGACTTATAATGACACCTATCGTGAGTGGAGGACTAGCGTTTATGACGTCGATGTTGAAGATGGTTACGATCCCACAAATCGTGCAGCGGCCTTCACTCGTATGCATGAGTTGCGGGAAGATGGCCGATTACCTCTTGGGCTTATTTATACGGGCAAGCGCCCTGCACTGGAAGCCTTATCCCTCAACGACAATTTTCCGCCTCCTGCATTACAAGACATCACCAAACCTGATCTAAGCGGGGTGTGCAACGATGCGTTGCAGTCATTTATAAAGTGAAATTAGCGCTATATGATGGTGACGCAAACGTTAGAAAGATTTTATCTTTGTGACAACGGCTTGAAAGTTCTCTGCTGTGAAATGGATGAGTTAGAGTATATTGCTCGCTAGGGAGAAGGCTGTAATGGCTAACGAGTGTAATAAGAAAGTTAAACCAATAAGGGTTAGAGAGTTTACTTTTGACTTCCCATCAGACCTCGACCCTAATTGGATACCTAGCGACATATATAGAGCACACTTTTTTAATGGTGTCTCTTTAACTATGCCTCATCTAGAACCATACTTAATTAAAACAAATCATGAGGCGCGAAAAGCCATCAAGGATCTTAACTCCCAGCTGCGAAAGGACATGCGTGATTTCAATGGGCAAGAAGCCCATCATTTCGAATGCCATCGCCGATTGAACGACCTTCTTACAAAAAATGGCTACCCTGAATTCGCAAAAGTAGAGGTCATGATCGATAAATCATACCGAAAGCTGTCCCAGCGTTCTTTAAGAACCAAATTGGCTTATAGCGCTGGGTTTGAGACTATGACGCAAGGGTTTACTAAATGGATGATGTCTTATCGGGTCGAACTGTTTCAGTTTGCTTGCCCTTATATAACTTCTTTTTGGTTAATGCACATGGTAGAGGAAGCCGAACATAAGACCGTTGCATTTGACGTGTATATGGCCTACTCGGGTGCGTATCTGCCACGCGTGGTTGGGGTCTTTCATGGCAGTTTACACGTGGTCTGGTTGGGGTTGGTTGGCCTGTTGTCTGCTTTGAAGTTTGACAAGAAACTGTATACGCTAGCTAGCTTTTTGGGGATCTCCAGACTTCTGGGATCGCTGATTAAGAATGTGGGTCCATCATTCTTAAGAGCCCTATCGCCATGGCATCACCCTAGCAATCACCTTGACCCTGACTGGATGAAAGATTGGGTTCAAGGATATAGCGATATGCCACTCGGTCAGTCAGTCCCGCTCATAGATACTGCGAACCCAACAATGCCAGTCCCCTTCTAAAAAGATCGCATGGCTTTCTAATTTCTGTTCAGCTAACAAACAATACAAATAGGGGAAACGACATGACTTTCTGTCAAAAATTTATGATTGCTAATGGGTTGCTTGTGGTGTTGGTGGCCATGGTTGCGGGTTTCATGCTCCTGTTCTCTTTGGTTGGAGGCCTTGAAATTTGGCCTGGAAAAATTATTGTTATGGATGCTTATGGCACGACCGAAGGTTGGGTTCGTGCTCATACAGGTGGTTTGTTAAATGGAATGCTCGTACTAGTTATGGGACAGCTTCTCCCTTCATTAGATTTATCATCGGGAATGCGAAAGTTTATGGCTTACGGCTTCGTTTACATTGCTTGGTCTTTTACGATTTTCTACTGGGTAGGAAACGCTACTGCCAATCGGTCTCTTACACTTGGAGACAGCCCTTTAGGCGAATCCAGCTTCACCAGCATTATAGGTTTTCTACCGGGTTTTCCAAGCGTTTTCCTCGTCATTGTTTTACTCATCGTTGCCGTCAAAGCTGTGGTGGTACGTTCCGAAATCCGTTAATGACCTCATAAAAATGAGGCTGTGTTAAAGATACAGTGAGAGAAAAATTATGAACAATATGTATGATTTAACCGGAAAAGTTGCTCTCATTACCGGTGGGAGTAGAGGTTTGGGCAGACAAATGGCCCTAGCTTTCGCGAAAGCAGGAGCTAATGTCGCAATTGTTAGCAGGAAAATAGAACAGTGCGAAGCTGTAGCGAGTGAAGTAAAGGCACTTGGACGAGAAGGGTTCCCTTATTCATGTCATGTTGGTAAATGGCAAGAGCTTGGTGTGATGGTCGATAAGGTATATGAAAAATTTGGTAACGTTGATATTTTGGTGAATAACGCTGGGATGTCTCCACTTTATTCTTCTCTTTCTGAGATCACCGAGGAACTCTTTGACAAGGTGGTAGCAATTAATTTGAAAGCTCCATTTAGACTCATGGCATTGGTAGGAGAGCGTATGAATCGTGCAGAGAAAGGCGGTTCAATCATCAATATATCAAGTACTGCCTCAGAAGCACCTTCTCCGAGCTCACAGCCTTATGGTGCAGCAAAAGCGGGTTTAAATGCTTTAACTGGAGCTTACGCGCATGCTTTTGGGGGGAAAGTCAGGGTTAACTGTATCATGGCGGGCCCTTTTATGACTGACATCTCTAAGGCGTGGGACATGGATGGGTTTACCAAACGGGCAAAACGTGCCGCAATAGAACGGGGCGGAGAACCAGAAGAGATAGTGGGCGCAGCGCTGTACTTTGCGAGTGGGGCATCAAGCTATACCACGGGATCTATTTTAAGAGTTGATGGTGGTTGGCATGGTGACGGAGAGTGAAAAAAGGATGATAGCTTAAATCCAATTATTCCTTTAATTGATAATTTTTATTTAAAAAATCGAAACATAATGGAGAAACTACCATGGATCTATCTGAGCACAAATGTCTAGTTGGGACCGACTGGCTAGGTGAACACCTTCATGATGCAAATTTAGTGGTTGTAGAAGCTACTTCTTTACTACCGAATTATTTTGAAGACACCGTAATTTATGGGATAGAGAAAGAAAGTGGTCGACAATCGTGGGAACAAGACCATATATCAGGGAGCACGTACATAGGCATTTTGGAAGAAATTTCTGACACTCAAAATGACCGGTTTATGTACGGATTACCGACCGCTGAAAAATTTACGGCTGTCATGTCGCGAAATGGCATTGGCAATGATAGTGCAGTGGTGATCTACGATCGTGCAACCAACATGTGGGCTGCGAGGTTGTGGTGGATGCTTAGAGTGTTCGGGTTTAATAATGCAGTTGTCCTTGATGGAGGTTATACCAAATGGACTGCTGAGAATCGACCTATTGACAATAAAATTGTTACGCCTTCAGTCGCTAACTTCAGATCGAAATTTCAACCAGAAGTACTTGCCAATCGCGATCGTGTACTAGACGCCACGATGAATGAAAACGTATGTCTTATTAACACATTAGTTTCCGATGAGTTTGAGGGAAGGCCACCTCAAAGGTATCAACGATCCGGCCACATACCTTCTAGCGTAAATGTTCCTTGGATTAAGACGGTTAATGTGGATTCCCAATTGTATAGTGAGGATGCTGGTGCTAGATCGGCTTTTGAAGCAGTAGGAGCCTCCAGTGCGGAAGAAATAATATGTTACTGTGGGGGAGGGATTGCCGCTTGCAGCGCCGCGCTTTTATTAACCCATTTAGGATTTGACAACGTATCTGTTTACGACGGCTCTATGACTGAATGGGCAGCAGACTCGTCCTTACCGCTAGAATCAGGTCCAGTTAATTAGCCGCGAGAGGGCACGGATGCGGTTGCTCTACCAGTAGCGGATAGCTCACCATTCTGATTGCGTGCCTGTAATTCAAAGTCCACTAGAAATTTCTCGTTCTCTTTGCGCTTGCCTGTGACCTTTCCTTTGATGGCTAGGAGGTCTCCTTCAGGATTGTGACGTCTAATTTCAGAGTAAAGGTGCGTAAGCATGGCGTTGTCGCCAATCCAGTTAGTGATAGCATGAGATAGCCATGAGTATCGTTCAGGCCCATAGTCATAAGCCCCAGGAGCACCAACTTTTCTTGCGAATTCCTCTTCCCAGTGAACCCTTTCTGGGCAATCTGGGATCCCATATTTATTTTTTATACCTGTGGCAGGATGCCGAGATTGCATTTGCCAGGCCAGTTTGTTCGCACGTATGTATAAGCCTCCCCAACCCTGCGCATAACAGATAAAGCCCGTAATAGTCATAGGTCCTTTAGCTAGCACAGGAAGCTTTGCTCCTATTTTGATATCTTCGAAAAATCTGGGTTCGGAACCACGCGTGCGTTCGGCTTCATACAAAGCTGCATGCTGTTTTAGCTCTTCATCAGTATACTTTCTTATTTTTTTCCCTTTTAAGCTGTTGTATTTGGTTCCGGTTTCCCTAGCTAAATCACGATCTGTTCTGAAGCACCAAGAATCACCGCCAGCTAATTTATCTCCGACCTCGTTGAAAAAATCTACGTGATAAATTTGTTGAATAGAGCGGCCAGCAAATGAAGTTTCATGTTCCACAAGATCTTTTAAATATGCTTCAGTGGAAATTTCAGTATTGCGTAAAATCGGCTTAAGCCAATTAAAGTCAGCTCCGGCCCACATTGCATGAATCCCTGGGAGCCCACCGACATACCCGCTGATTATTCGGCTGCAGGCAAAAATAAAAGACGGAGGAGCTATAATGCCGTCATAGGTAGTCGTTCTAGCATAGTCTGGATCGCACCATAAAGGATTATCATCGCCAATACCATGAGCGTAATGCCTTATGTTGTCTCGAGTCGCTTCGTAGCACCATGGTTCAAGAGTTCTCTCGATTTTTACACCAATCCTTTTTCGTAATTCATTCAATGCAGGCTCAGTAATGCCTAAAAACTCTCGTTTAAATTCTGCGCTCATAATTCGTGCTACCTAGGTTTCTGATTTCATGAATATCGATATAAGTACTAACCACATCAGGTTTTTTCTTTTTTAGCCGTATCTCGTAGCGCTTTTCGATTGATTTTACCCGCCGGTGTTTTGGGCAGTTCTTCTACAAAGTAGATTTCGCGCGAGTATTCGTGTAGCGATAATCGACTTTTCATGTACGCCTTAAGTATATCAGGTTCCACAGAAGCACCTGTCCGCAAAAGCACGTAAGCTCGGGCTACTTGCCCTCGTAAGTCATCAGGTACACCAATAACAGCTGCTTCTGCGATGGCAGGATGCGTCAGTAATGTATTTTCAATCTCAACCGCACTCATAGTCCAACCCGCAGATATTATCACATCATCCGACCGCCCAGCGTGGAAAAAATAACCTTCTTCATCAATATAGCCAAAATCCTTAACTTTAAACCAAGCCCCTTTTCTCTTAACGGCAATCTCACCAATTTCGTTAATTTTAGCAAGGTCATCATCGGTATTTAATACAATGACCTCGTTCCCTGGAGCAGGTTTCCCCAACGCGCCAGGCCTGATTAAATGCCCGCTTATTCCGGGATAGTCGACCATAATAACGCCTACTTCAGTTGTTCCGTACATACTGGCAGGAGAAACACCAAAATTAGCTTGTATCCAAGAAAAAGTTTGGGGGTCGAGGGGTTCTCCAGTAAAAGAGCATTTCGAGAGATGAATCTGGTGTTTGTCTCGACAATCCGTATTTCGTAACATTCGATATACTGTGGCTGCTGCCGCAAGATTATCGATTTGGAGCTCTTCTAAAACCTCATAAATCATTTTAGGATCGAATTGACCTGCATAAGCACCTATGTGTATGCCTAGAGCAAGGGGAGCGATTGTCCCGTGCCACAAACCATGCCCCCAAGCAGGAGAGGAAGGGCAGAAATATTTATCCGTCGGCCGCAGTCCAACCCCGAAGAGCGCCGCTATCATAAGTGTTACTACTGAACGTTGCGTATGTTTTACCGCTTCAGGAAGTTCCCTTGTAGTGCCTGAAGTGTACTGAAATACTGACAAGTCTGATGCTTTGGTTTTTATCGAGTATTCCGACGGAAAGCCCTGCAAAGACACTAAGAAGTTCTCGTCTGCTTTTAAAACTATTAGATTTGGGAATTGCTTTACGATTAGATTATGGTTTTTATCTGCGATTATTAAAGAAGGGCTGCAGTCTTTCACCCGTAATGCTAAAGCATCTGGTCCGAAGAGGGTAAACATAGGAACCGCAACAGCACCGCGCTTAATTGCCCCAAAAAGGCAAGTATAAAAAGATTTTCCAGGTTCTAGAACTATTGCTACTCGTTGCCCTTTGGCGACCCCTAGGCTCTCTAGTTGGTAAGCAAATTGACTGGTACTTTCAATGAGTTCGTCATAGTCGATGTGTTCCAGAAAACCAGTATGGTGCTTTACGCTAATAGCGCAACCTTTTCCTGCATGCCTGTCTAAACACTCGTGAGCTAGATTCATATATTCTTTGTTGCCATCAAAAAGGTCCCATAGCAGGTCATGGGAAAATCCATTTTGTATATCGCTATAGCTTTTTAGTCCTAATAGAGGCGTCATAAAAAACATTTCCTAGTAATGCAAATCCACCATGCTAGGGGGACAAATCCATTTATAGTTGAGATTACATGATAAAAAATATTTGCACAAAATGCGAAAATAAGGCTTTAAAAAACTGATGGGTTGGTGAACCAAGCCTCCGGGCTATGTTGTCTTTAACAAAACTTGCGAATAAAGTACGTGCGAATATTGCCAAATTCTGCAAAAGCCTCATCATCGTTATTTTTTCAGAGCTAGCGAAACATGTTGCATCAAGCGTCACCCCATGATTTCCAAGCAGGCTGTGTTGTTAAGCTAGTTTACAGGTGTTTAATGGCTGACAATGCCTGCAATTTGCAATCAGTTTAGTCTTTATCTAATTGATTGCTGTTAAGTTTTGATAGGATAACCCAACCTCCTATGAGTGGCTCTAGTCGAAGCACAAACAATGTCCAAACCTGCTAGACCACTATCTAAGGCCTGAACATATCAACAGGGCAATACTGTTAAAAATTATATAGTCAGGATACACCAAAAAAATTCGCTAAAAGTTACCGGTACACATTAAACAGCACAGCCTTAATTCCAAGCGACACGGCAGAGACGTCCGACTTAACGCTTCAGATACAACGGCTACTAAGCATGTTTTGTAAGGACCTAAATACTGACACCGTACCGAATTCTCTTGGCAAGGGGAGGCCACTTGTTGCTTTTGCCACAATAGTGACTGATTAAGTAACAAAATAGGACTATAGCTAGCGGTCAGGCTATAGGGATTTCTTGCTTTCAATTATAGTATTTAACATAATATACATTATGCGAAGTATTTGAGCGATTGAAATAGAGTTATAGCGGTAGTGAGTCTTAAAAAACCGCCAAAAAAGGAAATAAGTTACTCATTATGCCTGAAGATAAGAAAACTCTTACTGGTACTATCCTTTTTCTCACCTCCGAAGCGCTTAAGTTTCATCAACACGGTGACCTGCATGAGGTAAAAATATCTATGAGTAAATACTAAGTTTTAAACCTCAGTATTTTGGCCCCTTCAATTATGATGAGTGTCCTCCTTATACAGCCTTGTATTTCGCCTGTATGCAAGCTATAAAGACTGGCATACCAGACATAAATATTTAGAAGCTATATCTCTATACGTATTTAATATTAAGCCTTGGAGGCTGAGACATCATATGTGGAAGTACATTCGATTTGGCTATATACACTGGATTTGGACAGCGTTCCTGCTTGCAGGGTTCCTAGCTGGTGGGATTTGGACATGGACCGGAGTTGCCTTTTTACTTATTGTAGGCGTCGGGGGAGAAATACTAACAAAAAACTGGCGGGACGAAAGTAACCCAGAATACAGCTTCCCTATCATCCAGGATTTGATGGTTTATTCGGCAGTCGCTTGTCATTTCTTCGTGTTGTTTGTAGCGCTGTGGGTCGTCAGCCCCAATGATTTATTCGGTTATGGAGAGTTCGTTAACAGTCAGCTGGCTGTCCTCGGGATAGACCACAATGTATTGCTCGCTAAAGAAACTAACGGACTAACTGCAGCAATCGGAGTCGGGATTTCACTAGGTGCGCTATTGGGCGTGAGCGGTACCGGAACTTGTCATGAACTAACTCACAGGGTAAGTAACCCTTTTGATTTGTGGCTTGGTCGATGGGACTTCGCTCTTTCATTCGGTACTAATTTTGCGACTGAGCATGTATACGGGCATCACAAGAACTTGGGCTTAGTTGGTCGCGACCCGGTTTCTCCAAAACGAGGGACAAGCTTTTATACGTTTCTTACCCACGGACAGCTTGAACAATGGCGAAATGGTTTCGGTATAGAAACCAGTCGGTTGGCAGCAATCGGAAAGAGCCGTTTCTCTATTCACAACAGAGTTATCCATGCCTGGCTGAGAGGTGGTTTGATTATTACTGTCGCGTTTCTCGCTAGTGGCTGGCTCGGGTTTGGCATTTGGTTTATATCAGCCTTAGTCTCAAAATATATTTTAGAAGGCCTAAATTTCTTTTCCCACTATGGGTTAATTCGTTTAGATGGCGAACCGATAACTTCTCGAAACACTTTCTCAAGCTGTAATCCTGTCGGGAACTATTTTACTTTCAGCCTTGGCCGGCACGGCACTCATCATGAAAACCCAGATCATCCTCACTATAAATTTAAGTGGAAACCGATGCCTGAGACTCCATATGGTTATATTACTATGACCCTCATTTCCTGGATTCCCTTCTGGTTTTGGAAAGAAATGATTCCTATGCTCCGCGAATGGGACACTAAATGGGCGACCCCTGCTGAATTGGAAGTGATCAATGAGCATAATCGAGACTCAGGAGTGCAGCAATTGATGAGTTAGCCTTAGGCTTTTACCCAATCAGTTGCAGGTTAGGCTAGATAAATTCACGCCCTACTCTCTTTAGCTGGCTAACACTCTTCTATAGACGTCATCGATAGCATCTTTGTCTTTATCGTTCATACAGAACATTGCGAAATGTGCCCATAGAGATTCGATTATTTCAAATTGGGCGTTAGGGATTTTATCCGTCTCAGCTTCAATATCGGCTGCTGGGAAAAACATGTCGTTAGAAAAAGCGACGGCGGATACTTTGGCTTTAATAAGCGACAGTGCAGCATCTAAATCATTCTCAGTATTGAGGCTTACATCGCCATTCCGCCATTTCCATCCCATCCAAATGAGATTATTAGGATCCATTGGTTTGAAGTACGCTTCCCAAAATCCAGTCAAAAAATCCTCAAGCGACTCAAATCCTACGTCTCGCCACACTTCCTGTTTGTAGAATTCGGAACATAGACCCATTACTGACCAGGTTTCAGCATGTCGCTGCAGGCCAATATGAACATCTTTAGAGTTGCTGTAAAAACCTTTTGCCCAAGCCGGATCGGATTTTATTGCATTCTCATGAGATCGGACAAAGATATAGTTATGCGGCGTGGTCTTCGCAGTGCCTGCGACGGGGACTGCTCGTTTCACCATGTCTGGATAACGAACGGCCCATTCATAGGTCTGCTCGGCCCCCATCGACCAACCAGTTACTAGTTGCAGCTCAGAAATCCCGAATTTTTCGGTAACTAGTCGATGCTGCGCTACGACATCATCACCAATCATGATATTGGGGAAGTTACCACCGTTCTGAGGTGCCGCTGCATTGCTGGGAGACGTTGAAAACCCGTTCGCAAATTGTCCTGGGAAAATGATGAAGTACTTCGATGGGTTTAAAGGACGGTCTGTTCCAACAAATTGCTCCATTGATGCGGAAGTGCCTGACCACATGTGAGGAAAAAGAATAGCATTATCCTTAGCCTCATTTAAGACCCCGGAAGTTTTGTAAGCTATTCGTGCTCCTAGCAAGACCTCCCCTGAAATCAGCGAAAAATCACCTAATTCAAAATATTCGTGAGGTCCGTGTTTTTCTTCCGTATAGTGTCCATTTTGTGCGGCCATAATTTTGCCTGTCTTTAGTGGTTTTTAGTGTCTGTCTCACAGCTGGTTGCGAATAGGCTGTTATTCTATCTTCTGCACTTCAACTTGAGCATCAAATGCATTACTGCCAATATCTCTTCGGCTAACACCATCAGGAGTTAATGCATTGGCAGATTGCCCGTTAACGGTGGTATCCGGCCACCAATTGAAAGGCAGTTGAACTATTCCTTGCTTGGTTGTTCTTGAAACTTTAGCTCGGACATGCACTTCACCAAAGCAGTTAAATAATTTCACCATGTCCCCATTAATAATGTTTCTGATTTCTGCATCTACAGGGTTCATGTCAACTTTTGGTTCGTGTTTCTCAGTACCTTTATGACGGAGGTTCACATACTCTGAGTTAAGGAAATGTGCGCATTTAGCAGTAACTAAATGCAAGGGAGTATCATAATCTATTCCGTATTCAAACTCGTCCAACGGTTCGTATGTAGGAAGCGGATCTTGACCCACGTCAGCATAAGTTTGGGAGTAAAATTCACATTTTCCGCTTGGTGTGGTGAATTTTCCTTCGGCCAATGGATGAAAGTCTTTTAGATTTAACCGCGCCCAACCGTCTGCCAGTAGCGTTTCATAGGTAATTCCATCGAGATACTCATGGCCAGTGGCCAACATACGGCGGATCCTTTCCTCATCACCTAAATGGAGGTATTCCTCATTAAAGCCCATTGCCTTAGAAAGACGACGAAACACTTCAGTATTAGGGAGAGCTTCACCTAATGGCTCTATAGCAGGCTCATTCAATGCTATGTACCCAGTGCCCCAGGACGGCATAAGTTCCAGATGCTCAAATTGAGTAGTCGCTGGTAAAAGAATATCGGCGTAGAGCGCGGTGTCGGTGATGAACTGCTCATGGACTACGGTAAACAAATCTTCTCGCTTTAGCCCTTCAATAATTAAATTCTGGTTCGCAGCGGAAACAACAGGGTTCGAATTGTAGACCATCATCCATTTTATCGGAGGTTCCATCTTCGGGTCGGTAAGAACTTTTCCCAGTTCAGCCAGATGAATACTGCGTTTCCTTGGCAAATGCTCTTCCCGCGCTAGTATTACACCATAGTCAAGCACATCGAAAAACATGGTCAACATAAAAGAGCTAAAGCCCCCACCTCTCTCTCGATACGACCCTGTCAATGCAGGCAAACAGGCAACTGCGCGCACGGCCGTGTGTCCATTCGAGTAACGTTCCATTCCTACTACTGTACGAATAACAGACGGTTTCGCTGTCGCATACGCTTTTGCTAATTTTTCAATCTCCACAGCGCTTATGCCTGTTATTTTTTCAGCTTTCTCGGGTGGATAATCTTGTATTCGTTCCTTTAAAGCTTCGAAACCTAAACAATGTAGGTCAATGAACTCTTCGTCATGTAGCCCATCACGCACAATAACATGCATCATAGCCAATGCTAATGCCGCATCTGTGCCTGGCTTTACTTGAATGTGCCAATCAGAATGAACTGCTGTGTTTGTCTTTATCGGGTCGATGGACACCACTATTGCTCCGGCTTTTCTAGCTCTGGCAATTGGTCCTGCCCACAAATGTACGTTAGTCGTCGCTGTATTCGTCCCCCACAGAATAATAAAACGACTGTGTTCTATATCTTCAACCTGCATGCTATCCATCGGTCCGATTACGGACGAAATGGCGTCATATGCTGTTGCGCCACAAATATCTCCTAAGACCTCAGTTGCACCTAATCGAGCAAAAAATTGCTCCCCAGCATACCGTTGCAACATCCCGATTGTTCCAGCGAAATTATATGGCATGGCAGCAAGAGGTCCAAAGTCAGCCACTGTTTGTTTAAGCCGTTGGCTTATTTCTTTCAGAGCTTCATCCCAGCTGAGGCGTTCGAATTTCCCTTTCCCTTTCGGGCCAACTCGTCGCATTGGGTAAAGCAATCTATCTTCGCTATATACACGTTGGGGATAACGTTTTAGCTTAGAGCAAAGTGCGCCAGCAGTGAACGGGTGCTCAGGGTCTCCTCGAAACTCAATTGCCTTGCCATCGTCGTCAACCGTTACAAGCCAAGCACAAGTATCTGGACAATCGTGCGGACACGCTCCATGTACTGTCTTCATAATGAATTCTCCTCTAGGCCTAAGTATGCAACAAACTTCAAGTTGACACTAGGATGTGTCTTGCTTTGTCTAAACCTCCACGAGCATCACTCAAATTCCATTTCTCTGAAGATGCGCCCAGAATTTTGCCGCGATAACTCGAAATAGGTATCCAAATGAGAATATTTAAATTGATCGATCGTGTACGCATCCTGTAGTTCCCCACCATTGTCTATCACTGTTCTTATTGCATTTCTCATGAACTGAAGGTAATCGCGGGTGTACTTGGTTACTTGCTCATAATTTGTGGGCCCGCCGTGCCCAGGTATTACGACTTCAGCACCAAGCGCAAGGAACGCCTTCCAAGTATTTATCCATCCATCCGTATCAGTATGCTCGAAAACGGGTAACATCCTCTCGTGGAAAGCCACGTCTCCTGCAATAACTAACTTCTCTTTCGGCAACCAGACCACAATATCACCTGGGCTATGTGCTGGTCCTAAATGCAGAATTTCGACTCTTTTACCGCCCAAAGATAGGATGTATTCTGAATCAAATATTATGTCTGGAGTTGAAACAACTGTATCAGTCAATTTATCTCTGCGTCTGGTGCGCAGCGACTGTAAAATATCGGCTCCATGAAGCTTTATTTCTTTTGCCGCGTCTGAGTGAGCAATGACTTTTGCTCCTCGCTCTTGCCAATAATTAGATCCGAGCATTGCATGCCCTTGTCCATTCTCAAGGATGACATATTTCACTTTTTCGTCAGTAATTAATTTGATTTCATCATGAAGTGCTTTTGCCAAAAGATAATTTTCACTTGCATTGACGACTATCACTCCATCGCCGGTAATAATGAAAGTAAGATTGTTGTTATGTCCGGAGTTGAAATAATCACCTGGGCCGGTGAAACCAATCGCAGACCATACGTTACGGATAACCTCACGAGGGAGTCTATAAAGCATCGAATCAGGGGCGTCGTCACCCTCAATGGGGAGGCCTGCAGCTCGCCACCCTAAGAAACCGTCGACATAATTTCGGACATTCGTATATCCCATCTCACGCAGTTTCGCTGCGGCCAGAGGGCTGCGTTGATTGGTATCGCAAAAAACCACTATAGAGGCGTTTTTATTTAGGACTCGTTCAGGAATTTTCTTCTCGAGCCAGCCACGTTCAACATTGTGTACGCGGGGTAAATCAAGCGTCCCACCCTGCTCTGCGATCTCTCGAGCAGTTCGCACATCCACATAGAACGGAACTTCGTCGCTTTTAGAAAGAGTTAGGAGTTCCAAAGTGCCTATGTCTAAGACGGCTTGTTTCTCATCTCTTGCTATACTTTCTTCCGATGCAGCCGTTGTCCAAGCATACGAGAGATGACATATCAAAATACACACTGTATAGGCCGTATGCGATTTGAAAATCATCTGTTATTACCTCGTGGCAAAGATAGCGCCGACCTAGCCCTCATGTAATGCACAAGCCCAAAGCGCACCAAAAATGTAACCATGGACAGCCGTTTGTGATATTTTACTGTGTCTCAGCATTTCGCGCTATACGCTTGACATACCCTCTCGACACTCAATGCTTTGGAGCAAGGAAATAAATCTAATGCAAATGGGGATAACACAGAAAAATGTCAATTTTTCTCTTCTCTTCGCTGTATCGCTTATAATTTTTGCTCCTTTTATCACAAAGGCAGCTGACACAGAAAAAGAAAGTAGAATCTCGGCTGAAAGTGTGCAAACGCTATTTATTGGGGATCCGATCTGGCTCAAACACAACGATGTCGATGAAGCCAGCAGGTTTCTTGGATTGCTAACGACAAGCTCGGTTGCACAGGTTTCTATCATCATGGTACATGGGACAGGGCAAGGTCCGGATACCCCGTATTTAATAGGGCCGCTAAGAGAAATTTTCTCTGACAAAGATTGCAACACTCTGTCTATCCAAATGCCCGTGCTTTCCGGTGAGGCGGCTTATAAAGACTACCTTGGGGAGTTCCTCGAAGCAGGAGATCGGATACAGGCTGCTATTACTTACTTACTGGTCGCTCACCCAAGCACCCCTATTGTCATCTTGGCGCATAGCATGGGAAGTTCGATGATGATGAATTGGGCGACTAAAGCTGGTGTCGCGAACGTTCACGCGCTAGTGGCATTAGGGCTTGGTGCCATAAATGAAGAACATTCCCGATCAATGCTGTTTTCTCCTTATTCGATTAATGTTCCAATTCTTGATTTGTTCGGAGAGGAAGACTACGAGGCTGTTCTATGGTCAGCGCCGTTAAGGAAGACAGCGATAGCCTCAACCAACAAAGCATCGAGGCAAATCAAGGTAGAGAGTGCAGATCATTTCTTCAGCGGCAAGGAAGAAGCCACGGCTACTATCATTTGGAATTGGCTTGGCACCTTAAATTAATAATCCTTTTATCCGCGAATTAATAGCCCAACGTTATTGAACTTCTCAAGTATAGGAAATTGGTGACTTATAAATATGCGTTTCCAAACTTAGAACCCTCACCCCCTTGCGAAATAAACAGGAGCGGTTAATATTTCCTCAAACACGAAAAAAAACCATATGAAATTATATGGCCTGAGGATGCTTTTTACAAAAAAATGTACGGCGTCAGTTTACGATTAAAAATTAAATTATTTCTAATAAAATTAAAGAATAGTGGTTATTTATGAAAGAGAAATTGTTTGGTCCTCAGGTGAAGGCTCTATTGTTTTGATTCTAGCCAATTTTCTAAGAGGAACTCCTTTTTGAAGAACAATAAAAAGAAACAACTGGGACCAGCACGAATTATAATCAGTACGGCTTTTTTGTTGGCAATTGCAATTGGAGTTGCTTTTGCTATCGGTATATCAACAGTTACTGAGCATACGAACGCCACCGAATTTTGTACTTCGTGCCATTCCATGCAATGGGTGACCGCCGAATGGAAACAATCTTATCATTACAAAAATGCTTCAGGGGTCCGCGCGGAGTGTGCGGACTGCCACGTCCCACATTCTCTTGGTCCAAAAATGCTTGCTAAAATACTTGCTGCGAAAGACGTTTGGGGTGAAATTACTGGTGTTATTAATACCAAAGAAAAATTTGAAAAACATCGTTGGGTTATGGCTAACCGCGTATGGGCTAAAATGGAAGCCACCAATTCACGTGAATGTCGTTCTTGCCATGCATTCGAATTCATGAAGACAACAGAGCAAGCCAAATTTACTCGAAAAAAGCATGCTAAAGCCCAAAGAGAGGGGAAAACGTGCATAGATTGCCATCGAGGGGTGGCTCATGAAGCACCTGTGAAGCCCAAGACATAAAGCCAGCAATATTCCTTTAACATGACAGAACAACACAAAGAGGCTCTGCTTTATTTTATCTAAAGAATACATATTCCGAAAACATATATAACTATTCTAAATTGCTATAGTATTTAGATGGTCTTTAATTGCGCAACATAGTGCGTATTTCGTTGAGGGGGATTGTTTTTTGCTAGCACTATTTAGATGCATTGGTGCGGCTGCGCTCTTCCTGGCAGCGTTAATGGTCTCAGCAGGCAATCAAACCAATATGCTAACAGACACCTGTATCGTGTGCCATGGAAATAACGGCGCTAGTGCGGGGCCGGCAATTCCTAATCTATCCAGTATGTCACCCAACTACTTAATGGGAGCGATGTTGGCATATAAATACGAGAACAAAGAAGAACTGAACAAGATCATCGACTCGGATGACCGCTTTCAAGATGTGGAAGCCTTCGCACGAAACTCAACGATTATGAGTCGAATTGCGAAAGGCTACTCAGAGACAGAAATTAAAATGATAGCCGATCATTTCAGCAGGCAGAAGCTGTACTTCGCCAAACAGAGACATGGTCAGGCAGAGCCCCAAGCTGGTAAAGAGTTGCATGAAAAGTACTGTGCAAGTTGCCATGAAAACGAAGGTAAATCTTCCGATGGAGATAGCGGAGTATTGGCTGGACAATGGAAGCCGTATTTCCTTTACTCAATGGACGATTTTTTGAACGGTAATCGAGAAATGCCGAAAAAAATGAAAAGTAAACTCAGCAAAATGATTGCAGAATCGGGTAAAAGTTCGCTAGACCAACTAGCCGATTATTACGCAAGTATCTCCAATTAATCAAAGTAGGCGATTCGAATAATGGAAAATTTAAAAAGGCGGAATTTCATTAAACTAGGCGGCACTTCAGTAATTGCAGGTGCCGCTGGTCTCAGCATCCCTAGTATCGTACTTGGAGCCACAAGGAAAGTAGTAGTGATCGGGGGCGGCGCTGGCGGAACTATAGCCGCGAAATACATTAAGAAAGCTGACAGCACCATTGATGTCACGCTTATTGAGACTAACAAGACATACCACACTTGTTTCATGAGCAACGAAGTGATAGGGGGCAATCGAAGAATCGAAAGCCTAAAATATGAATATGAAGGTCTTAAAAAACGTGGTATTAACGTTGCTCACAGTAATGCTTCTGCTATTGATGTAGACAACAAAAGCGTTGTCACCGCGGATGGGGTATCGCTCAGTTACGATCGCTTGATAGTTTCCCCGGGGATATCTCTTAAACTAGGCACGATAGAAGGTTACAACGAAGAGGCGACTCTAAATATGCCGCATGCATGGAAAGCTGGCTCGCAAACAAGCTTGCTTCGTAGGCAGCTGGAAGAAATGGATAATGGGGGCGTCGTAATTATTGCGCCGCCAGGAAATCCTTTTAGATGTCCGCCAGGACCGTATGAGAGAGTCAGTCAGATAGCCCATTATTTAAAGCATTTCAAACCTAAATCCAAAATTCTTGTATTAGATGCTAAAGATAAATTTTCCAAGCAAGGTCTTTTCACTCAAGGCTGGAAAGCACGCTACGACGGAATGATAGATTGGGTCCCTGGTACTGATACAGGAGGGGGAGTTACCTCGGTCTCACCGAATAATATGACCGTTTCGACCGATTTCGAAGACTTTAAAGGCGACGTTATTAATGTCATTCCACCTCAGCAAGCAGGTCTGATAGCGCAGTCATCAGGGTTGACGGATAGTTCTGGTTGGTGCCCAGTCCATTTAGATACTTTTGAATCAGCCATCCACAAAGAGATACACGTCATAGGCGATGCGTGTGTCGCAACTGGGATGCCTAAATCCGGCTACGCAGCGAACTCTCAAGCCAAAGTATGTGCGGCCGCAATCGTTGCGTCGCTGAACGAAACCGAAATGGCGACGCCATCTTACGTAAATACCTGCTATAGCTTAATTGCGCCAGACTATGGTATTTCTATTGCGGCCGTTTACCGCCTTACAGATGATCGATCTAAAATAGCTAGTGTTTCCGGTGGCTTAACCCCTAGTAATGCAAGCGCAGAAACTCTTCAACGAGAAGTACAGTACGCCTACAGCTGGTACGACAATATAATGGCAGATATGTTTACCTAGGCAGCCTTCCGCTTTTGCCTAACGGCTGAATTTTGTTTGTAGGGGATCCTGACGTTTAAAACGGGCGAAAGAAAAATAGATGCATGTCTTCAGAATCCATCAATACTCGCACAGATAAAAAGTAACGCCGTTATAGAGAATACTCTGCTCGAGAACTTTAATGAGCAATCCTCAATTTCTCTAATGAATTTTTGATAGACTTTTCAAAATAATAACCATAGTAATCTGGATTACTGATCCCAACCAGATTGTCGACAAGGATCTCGCGTTGGGGCCCTAGAAACAAAACAGTGGGAGCATATACGGCGTCAAAAGACTTAACAAATTCTTTTGTACTGATGAATTCCCCATTTAAGTGTATAGAAAGACCTGGATCAATCGATAGGCGACGAAATATAACTTCTTTACGGTATATCTTCATTTTTAAAGCAGGTTCGATGAAATTTGTTTTTATGGTTTCACAGTAGTGGCAGTTTGATTGTTCGACTAAAAGAACGAGTAGGCAGTTATTTTTTGCTTGTATCGATTGAACCTCAGACCAGTCTGTGACAACAGGGATTACGACCCCGCCATCTGCATGCCCCGCAGTCCAATATCCAGATAAAATGATCAAACTTACAATGAGGCTTGCCTGTGGGTATGATATTTTACAGCCTCGAAAAGTGTGCAAATTTTTTACCTTTATTGTTTCTGATGACGAAAAGGTAATGTCTTACATTATGATAGTCAAGCATAGTAGATGTAGATATAATTATAGGTTAGCTGTAGCAACTACATAATGAGGTTTTCATGATGATAGAGTTTATCCGGACGCCTGAAGAGCGATTTACCCACCTTCCAAACTTTCCTTACATACCCAATTACGTGGATTCCCTCGCCGGATTTGAAGGGTTGCGAATGCATTATGTAGATGAAGGAGAGCTTGATTCAGAGAACATATTCCTATGTCTACACGGAGAGCCTACATGGTCTTATTTGTATAGAAAAATGATACCCGTTTTCAGCGAGTCAGGCGGCAGAGTGATAGCCCCCGATTTTTTCGGCTTTGGCCGATCTGATAAGCCCATAAACGATAGCGATATAACTTACTCATTTCATCGTAATTCTCTATTGAGATTGATCGAACATCTTGATTTGAAAAACATTACTTTAGTCTGCCAAGATTGGGGTGGTGTTCTTGGATTAACCCTACCCTTGGATATGGCTGATAGATTTAGCCGTTTAATTGTCATGAACACGGCGTTACCTATCGGTGAACCTCTCGGCGAAGGTTTTGAAATGTGGAGGTCCTATGCCTCTCAGTTTAATGACATTTCCGTGTCTGGCCTTCTAGCTGCAAATTGTCCAGGAGTGATCGACATGATGGATATTGCCGCCTATGCGGCACCTTTTCCCGATGCTAGCTATAAGGCTGGGGTCCGACAGTTTCCACAACTGGTTGCCATCAACCCTGGTATGGAAGGCGCAGATTATGCTATCCGTGCAAAGCAGTTCTGGTCGAATGAATGGAAGGGTAAGTCTTTTATGGCTGTCGGTATGCTCGATCCTTTTTTTGGGAAACCAATTATGGACGAACTTCAGCGCCTGATTAAAAACTGTCCTGAAAGTCTGATTCTTAACGATGTTGGCCATTTTGTTCAAGAATGGGGAGAAGATGTCGCTAAGGCAGCCTTAAAATCTTTCGAAGACTAAAATATACAATAGAGTTACCACAAAGAACGGCGTTAAGCGCTAGTTTCTAACCCCTGTTTCTTTAAGCGTCATGATGATTACCTTTGACTTCAGATAAGCTCACCTTGATAACTATATATACCTTTGTTAGCTACAACCCCTTTTATGGTCGGATGGTTTATAGGCCCTAAAGGTAGTATATTCTCGCTGTTTTTGTAGCTTAAAATGTAGTCTCTAATGATATCCCAAATTAGCCTGCCGGAAGGATAGTCTCCAACTACGGCCCAACCACTCACTTTGTAGACATCTTTTGGTGCAAGTACTTGATTCGAACCGATGATGATTACATCACTAATACGCTCGCCAAGTTTATTCTCTGGAGATATCGTGTATTTAAGTCCCCCTACTCTCACCATGTCACCGCCGGATTGAAGATATGAATCTGGTTCGAACAAGTTATCTGCTACCTGCTCGAGAATGTCTAAGACCTGCTTCCCTGTCATTTCTTGGAGATAAGTTTCGCCATAGGTGACAGCACACTGATTCATCACATCTCCCATAGTTATCCATTGTCCAGTCAGCAGGCTTGTTCCCCAGCGAAAACCAGGGGAGAAAGAAATGTCACTAGAATATTCATGTGCGAGCGCACTGCAAATTAGCTGATCCCAAGAACCCATAAAATTACCTCGGCGGTACAGCAAGTCAGGAGCAATAGCCAATTTCTCATTTAAAATTTGACTGAAAGTTTTACCAATTCTGTCCTTATTATAATGGTACGTTTTGGAACGGCTTTCGACAATGTTTTCGTCATAAACTCGGCGCGCTAAGTTTTGTAAATAACTGGTCATCTCAGGGGCATCCTCGATTAATTCATCGAGGACCGGTGCCATTTGATATTTGATGCCTTTTAATTCCCCGTTATGGATGTCCATGTCCATTACCCCAATAAACTTTCCGTTGGAACCTGCGTTTGTGACTAAGCAGTTTTCCCCTTCTGGATTGGTCACATGTATTGGTAACGGAATCCCATCGTGAGTATGGCCACCTAAAATAACGTCTATGCCCGATACCTGGCTGGCCAACTTCAAATCCACATCCATCCCATTATGCGACAGAAGAATAACAGCGGCTGGACTATGGGTTTCTTTTATTTCCCTGACTAGGGCGGTTAGTTCATTTTCTCGGATACCGAAAGACCAGTCAGGGATAAAACCGGGTGGGTTTGCGTTAGCCGTTCTCGGGAATGCTTGGCCGATTACCGCAATTTTTTCGCCGGCCACAGACTTTATGGCATACGGCCTAAATGCATGACTCGTATCTTCATCAAAGAGGCCTGCACCTCCGTAGGTTTTCACTAATTCGTAGTATTCTTCTCCAAAGAGACTATCTTCTTTAATCCTTACATTATGTCCAATAAATTCACCGTTAAAGTGATTGATGTTCGATAGAAATTCTGACTCCGTGTACGTGAATTCCCAATGACCTGTCATTAACTGGATCCCTAGGAGGTTAGACACCTCTACCATATCACGACCCCGTGTCCACAATGATGTGGCAGAACCTTGCCACAGGTCTCCGCCATCTAAAGTTAACGTATTTCCAATGCCTCCAGCTTGGCTTCGAAACTTATTAAAAAGGGTTTTAATATTGCTAACACCCCCCATTTTTCCATAGTTTAGGGCATTTTCCTCAAAGTTGACGCAGGTGTAGGCGTAAGCTTCCAAGCTATCGTTGGTTACGGCGAGCTTCTTTGTTAGATTCGTCCCCACTACATGCGGCAACTTGCCTGAAGTTGCCCCTAATCCTAGGTTTACATTGGGCTCGCGGAAATACACGGGATGCAATTGGGCATGGATATCTGTAGTGTGCAATAGACGTACTTTCCCTGCCATAGGAATTTCGTAGATATTCTCGTTAAAAGTCGACTCGATTTCTGCCGCCATGCTATACACAAATGGATTTGCTAAGCTCCCTGTTGCGGCACAACCAATTGATTTCAAGAGAGTTCGACGAGAGAGTTTGTTAATCATGCCATGTCGTTCCATAGAAAGAATTGTAACAAACCGGCGTCAGTCGTCGGTATTGAGTAATCCAAAACTCATTATTTTATAAATGGCTGACGGAGCGTGCCGTTTAACGAGTGATTAGGAGAAATAGCCCCATGCGGACAAGCATTAATGCACGCGTAGCACCGTATACATTTAGAACTGTCTATAAATAAACTATTGTAATACAGTCCAGAGGTCTTGCTTGGCTTCAACGCATCGAAATCGGTCGGCCATCCTGCGTTATCAGTCTGGAACCCAGAGGTTTCTACAATACAATCACTTACAGGTTTGACGAATAGACATTCGTCGCACAGAACACACCGCGAGTTATCAATTATTGGCGCGGGAGATCTGGCATCTTCAAAAGTGTCTTTGTAGATGTTAGTGCTGCCGGCTCCCGCACTTCGCAACATTGAGTCGGCCGCTTCAACCATTGGCGGGGGTCCACAAAGGAAAGCAGATGCCGAACTTAATCTAAATGCTGATATCTCCATCGCATCGCGGCCAACAATATCAGTTACTAAACCACGTTCACCGTGCCAGTTACTGCCTAATGGCTCTTCGGACAGTACAGGTATGAACTTGAACAAATAATCTTTATTCCAAAGAGTCTCTACAGTTTTTATTAGTTCTTGGCAATACAAATCATTTTGCGTTCGCGCACCGTAGTAAAAATAACAGTCCCGATTTGCTTGGATATCCGCAGCGTGCTCAATTAATGCCAAGATTGCGCTCATTCCACTACCGCCAGCAATGCAGATCATCGGTCTATCGGTTTGATCGAGTAGAAATTCACCGCAAGGACCAGAAAGAGAAATCTCAACTCCGGACTTATCTCCCTGCAGAAGCCAAGCGGATACTTCACCATTGGGTACGGCTCTAATAAAAAAAGTGTACTTGTCCCCCTGCCCCCTTATCGTTTTAGGGTTGCGCGCGAACGAGTAAGGTCGAGAACGAGCTATTCCAGGAAAACCAAGCGCAGCGAATTGGCCAGCATTTGGATAACCAAGTCTTGTTTCACCCGTGATTTCAACCACAAGTTCAAAAGTGTCGGATGTTAATTTTTTGTGGGTTCGAATAGTCCCCTCGCAATTCACTATACGGGCTGAGCGTACAGTCGCATCAGGTTGAGGAAGACGTAAAATATCAAACATTAGATATATCCGCGCTGAGTTCTGGGTTTATTGCAAAAACTGCATCATCAGTCTTATCACTGTGTGGGTTGTGTTTTCTCCACTCAGCTATATAACCTTCTCTGCCTCCCCATTTTTGGACAAGAGTTTCTTTAAGCTTTTGTGGATTCGCTTTTTCAATCTGTGCTGACACTGAGTAAAAAGAAGGCGCATATCCAAAATCGGTTAATGTCTCTGTATTAAGGGCATTAATGTTGACTCCACCCAATGTTTTGCTGCCATTTATCTGTTTCTGGGTCCCTATCACTCCGGTAAGCATACCTTCCACAATGACAGCGTGCCCATAGGTTTCACCACTGTTGTTATACAACCGGCACAAATCTCCATCAGTAATGTTGCGCTTCTCCGCGTCGTCAATCCCTATCTCAAAGGTTGGACGAGACTGCATCGACACTAAGCGTTCCACCGAGTGAAAACTTGAACCGATCAAATAATGTGAGGCTGTACTTAACACTTGTAAGGGATAATTGTCGTTGTCTTCAGCTTTTAATGCTTCCATTTCTGGCAAATAAATTGGAAGGGGGTCTTGCCCGAGATCCTTCAAATCCTCGCTGTAGATCTGGATTTTACCGTCTTTTGTTGGCCAGCCAGTCATGAAAACATCACGTCTAGGTGAATCGTAGTTACCTATGAACCACCCGTTCGACTTCAATTCCTCGTACGTGCATCCTTCAAGGGAGGGATCTGCATTTGAGTCCAGCAGGGCATCTCGTATTATTTCTTCATCGGTTTGAGTAAATGCAGTCCCAGAAGATTCAATAAACCCCATCACCCTTGCAAGGCGGCGAAAGAGCTCAGAGTTTGAAACACTTTCTCCGAGTGGATCGATGACAGGCAGGTTCATGGCATAGTGGTAAAACCCATAGGCAGCGACAAAATCCGTACGTTCAAGTTGGGTGTCAGCTGGCAACACAATATCTGCATAATCGCAAGTGTCTGTCCAAAATGTGTCATGGGATACAGTAAATAAATCGTCTCTCATCAACCCTTTCCTGACATTGTTGGAATTCGGTAATGAGTTCGCCGGGTCAGAACAATAGGAAAATAAGCATTTCACTGGTGGATCTAATGGCATCTCATCTTCACCGAGATTATCGGCAAGCGCACGTCCCATTTGCACCATATTTATCAAGCGTTTGCTATCACGGTTACCTAAATCGTTCCGTTGGAGATCGTTCCTTACGCGCGGGCCAAATGCTTCCTCTACACGCCCAAATCCTGCCCCACCACAACGTTCTCGCCAAGCACCAGTAATGCTGGGTAGAATAAGAATCGCTCTTGCCATCTGACCAGAATTCAAATGACGATTCAGGCCATGCCCTGCGCGAATATTAGTTTTTTTAGTCGACCCATACAGACGAGCTAACTTAATAATATCTTTGATGCTAAGCCCAGTTATTTCAGACACACGTTCAGGTGTGTAGTCTACTAAGCGAGTTTTTATTAGCTCTTCCCATCCAGTCGTATATTGCTCAAGAAATTCTTGATCCTGAAGGCCTTCATCTACAATGACTTTCATCATCCCCAGAGCCAGAGCGGCATCAGTGCCCGGTCTGGGTTGCAAATGCCAGTTAGCCATCCAAGTTGATCTGGTCTGTCTGGGGTCAATAGCGACAATAGTGCATCCGCGCTCCTGAGCCTCCCTAATGAACGGCACAGCATGAACCGATGTTGAAACAGGGTTAAACCCCCATAGAATAATAAGTTCAGCTTCCTCGGAAGCGATCGCTATATCAGGCCCAGAAAGAGGGCCATGAGTATGTACATTAGCATGGTAGGCTGCATGAACGCAGATTGACTTTTCAAGCCTTCCAGCCTCTATCTTATTCCAAAAGCGCTCGTCCATAACGTGATAGCCAATCTGGCCCATGGTCCCAGCAAAGTTTATAGGCTGTATCGCTTCTGATCCGAATTGGTCAATTATTCTTCGAAAATTTGATTCTATTTCCGACAATGCTTCATCCCACGTTATTCGCTCAAATTTAGCGCCCGGGCCTTTTGGGCCAACGCGGCGATGAGGATAGAGAACGCGATTTTCATTGTATACGTAGTCAATGTAGTGGTTAACTTTATTACATAAAAAACCACGTGTTAAAGGATGTGTCGGATCCCCTTGAACCTGAACCGCTTTGCCGCTTCTATCGTCCCGAGTCACTAACATAGAGCACGAATCAGGACAGTCATGAGGACATACCACGTGATGGAGCGAATGACCTTCAGGGATTTTTATTTTGGCGCTAACAGTCATTCATATCGGTCCTAACATCAGGTAATTATCTCGGCCAAGTCCTTTGATGAGTAAACTTGTCATAGTAAATGTTAGAGTGCAACGTTTTTGTTGCCACAAAAGCTTATCCAGTCTTATTCCTCGTTCAAACGCTCAGTTTAGAATGCTTTTTGCTCGCATGAACATGACTCTCATTTGACCACTCTGTGGTTCCATTGTTTTTTTTCCCTTGCTGCTTGTGCTGATGCGGCAAGACTTTCCGCCCGTCCTTTAGAAAGCAACATGAGCCCCTTCTCGTGATTACCGGCTTTATACTCTTTCTTTGCTTCCAGAAGTACTTTAGCAGTATCACGCCATTCGTGGCCTTGACTGGCAGCTTCTTTACGTAAATTGTCAGCTTCTGACCACAACGATTGAAAATCAGGCTCTACAGGATAGGCTGCAACAGTGAAAACAGAAAAACACAGAGCTATCACGAATAATTTCAAAGCTGGCAAGAATGTCGTACTCACCTCCTTACGCCTGGCCCATTGAATTCAAGCCCACTGCTCATGTAACTCAAAAAATACTCTAGATTTCTGTACTCTTCACTTTGGCCAGGTTGAGGCTTAGCACGAACTTGTTTGTTACACTCGTTAAACCTTCGATGCAAAGTACCAATCGAACCCCATTTAAGGCGATAGACTGGGAAGTGAGACACATGCCCCAAACTGGGACTCAACATTTCGGATCGAAGCCGCATCCCGGCAGAGGAAACGTGGCAATCTACGCAAGCGAAATTGAGTTGTCCACGCTTTGTATAATAATACTTTTTTCCTTTCTCGTAGGCATTTATTGCGCCAGCGCTAGAAAGAGCAACATCAATAATTTCACCCCTAGAGCGGTATGACAAATACGCTGATATTTTCGCCAAGTCACCTGCTCTGTATTTTAAAGGTGCTGCCCCATGTTTTTCACGACAGTCATTTATCGCCGATTCCATAGTGACTACTTGGGCCCGTTCTTCATCAAAGTAAGGATATTTTTTTCGAATACTCAAGCCATCCCCAAAACAGTCTCCGTAGGTATTTCCATTAGCAAACCTAGTGCTGTCGAAGAGTTCCTGGCCTTCGCCCATCGCTATTTCGTAAGGAGGAAATTCCTCAATTTCAATCCACTGCTCGCGAGAATTTTTGTCTAAAGCGTAAACGCCGTTGACAAAATCTGATTTTTTGACGTCAGGAAATTTAGCGTGGAAATAAGCCCTGAAAGCAGCTCGTTCAGTTTCTGGATTTGCAAATAATGTATTCCCATACAGATACATGGTTAAGGCAATTATCAAAGTTGCTAACTTTCCCACTATGTCCAAGCTCCCCTGAGAGGCCAAAATCACTTTACAACAGTTTTTCCAGAGTCGCTTATCCCCATATTATCCACTGATACAAAGCTTATGGTATCTCCCACGCTCGGACCTTTAATTCGAAACGAGAGATATGGGTTTTTTGAAACTGCTGGACCAAGATTCGATCGAAACACTTCTTTGCCGTCCCAATTGCCTACTACTTCCGTGATGTGATGCGCGGGAATTTTCTTACCTGTTTCGGCATCAACTCGCTGACCAGTCTCCATGACATGCTTAATTAGAAGCTTTACTTGCACTGTGTCCTGTCGTAATTTTGCCTTTACTTTAATTGCCATCTTGCTATCCCCCACAACCGCCAATAGTAACTTTCACTTCTTGAGTTGCTGTATAGACTGTTCCTCCCGAGTACACAGCAGCCACTACATTCGACGTTTTTCCCATTTTTATGCGAGTCGAAACCACTGCGACTATATAAGGACTTAATTCAAAGGTGGCGGCTAATGGATTGGGGTTCCCCGCAACATAAATACTGATACTTTCGACATTCTCTATATCAGTGGAAACTGATATGGGGACGACAGCACCATTTTCTGCAATATCAGGGACTTTCAACTCCACGCGCCCACTTGGTTGAGGCAGGTGCCCGTAAAGTTCACCAATTGCTTTATCAATGTTAGTACTCATGAAAGCCTCTTTGGGCCAGTTTGCTAGAAGTTTTCCTGAAATCAAGGGAAAGGAAAGACAACAACCAATTGATTTGAGTAAAGCCCGTCGCGGTCTGTTGATTAAATTCATATTAAACTACCACTACTAAAAGTTACTGTTATTTGCCGTTACCTAAAGAGTATATAGGTAGTCAACTATCTTAGAAATTTCATCCTTGCTTAATATGCCGTGCAAGCCAAATGGTGGCATCACCGAGTCTTGGTTGCCGAGGAGCGAATTCGAAATTTGCCGTGTTAATTTGTCTGTATCTGGGAACCTCTCCTTCATTTCAAAAAGAGGAGGTGCTAAATTACCCGACCCCTTCCCAAGGCCTATCGCATGACACGCAAGGCAGTTGCCCGTCTTCCTGTCAAACGTAAGTTTCTTCCCTTCCGAGATCCGGATGGTCTTAGTCTCGATAATATCGCCTGACACAGTAAATGTCGCGCTTGCACCTATCAGCAGAAATATAATGGGTTGAAATAAACATAGCTTACGGCCAACTAACGAAAATGTTTTCATGCCTGTAAAACAGCATAATGGCAAGGAGGTGATTGTTTTTTCATCTGGCCATCATTCCCATGTAATCTACAACTGCTTTGACTGCAAGCTCCGTGAGGTCTAAGTTTCCACCTTTAGCAGGCATATAGCCATTGGTTCCATAATATCCATTTGTCGCGTGTTCGTACAAACCCTCTAGGCCTACTGACTCTAGTCGTTTTGTCCATGCTACCTGATCACCCAAAACTGGAGAACCAGACACTCCTGCATCATGGCAAGCCGCACATGAGCTCCTATATACAGCAATCACAGACGCATCGACCATAAATGACGCCGTTTCGCCGTCATTTTCCTTTGGTAGAGTATCTGGAAGGCTTTTAGGTGTGACATTTAAGTTTGCTGCGTGCCAAGACAAATTTGACCCCGGCGCAATGCAATCCATCATGCAACGAGTATTATGCACATCCGGCCTAGGATCATTAACAAACTGTTTCCGGTTAGGAAGAATTATTGTCGGGAGGTTTTCATTGGTAAGGATAAAATCTTCGTCGACTAAATCATTTAAAAAAAGAATGTAAGCCGTGAGTGAGTAGACCTCATCGTCACTTAAGCTTTGGGGTTGTAGGAATGGCATCGTTCTATGGATATAATCCCACAAAGTAGAAACATAGGGCCAATATGAACCAACGGTTTTCTCAGGACGCGCATCACTTAAAGTACCAAGCCCACCCGCAATTTTTGGCCATCTCCCTTCACCTTCACCAAAGCTCCCATGACAGGATGCGCACTTTTCTTCGTACAAAATCTCTCCCGAAGAGGCACTTCCCAAACCAACCGGGAGACCAAGTCCATCCGGACGCACATCGATATCCCATCCTTCTATCTCTTCTACAGAGGCGGATTTCCCAATATGGAACCTCAATGTCTCCGTAGCATACACTCCATAGGAGAGAAAAGCCGCGACAACGACTGCAAGCCAACGGAACTTAATTTCTTTGCACATTTTTCACTTCGCCAGTATGGGATAGTTGCCAGGTATGAATTGAATTTTTATGGTAGATAGAATTCACGCCCCTAACTCTCCGTAGTTGTTCTAAAGTGGGCTGAACATACCCTGTCTCATCAATAGCCCTACTCTGGATCAGTTTAGGTGACCCGTCCCAAGTCCAATTGAAACTAAAACGAGTCAAAGCCTTGTCTAGGACTAACCCTTTCAATTGAGCTGGCTTCCAAGAGATTCCTCCATCAAAACTCACATCAACATGTTTAATTTTCCCTCGACCAGACCAAGCCACCCCTTCTATTTCATGATAACCTTTATTTTTTAATGGGTTCTCAGGGCAAATTGAAGTAATTACTGAATTCGATTCTTGTACCCAAGTAAACTGACGTGCGCTGCCGTCAGGCATTATGTCCGTGTATTTTGATGTCTCTTCTCTGAGATGCCAAGGTTTATCCCCCAACTCAATTCGGCGAAGCCATTTAACCGAAGTGTTTCCTTCCCAGCCTGGGTTTACTAGCCTTATTGGATACCCCTGTTCTGGGCGGATCATTTCTCCGTTTTGTGCGTAGGCTACTAGTACGTCGTCTAAGGCTTTACCGATCGGAATACTGCGTCCCATGGCTGCCCCGTCAGCACCTTCGGCCAAGATCCACTTAGCAGTACTTCTAACTCCCACCTCTGCCAACAGTGTCGATAAACGAACGCCAGTCCATTCGCTGCAACTCAGCATGCCATGAGTGAATTGCAGTGCTTCCATTTGGGGGCCGCGCCATTCCATACCTCCGTTAGCGGGACACTCAATAAATCGTATCTCAGATACCGATGGAAACCGCACTAAGTCATCCATGTCTAAAATCAAAGGATTATCGCAAAGGCCATGAATCATTAAACGATGTTCGTTAGGCAAGACATCAGGGATGCCCGAGTGGTGGCGTTCAAAATGCAGGCTACTTGGAGTAATGATCCCTTTCAAGGCGTGTAAAGGAGAGAAGCTTACAGAAGAGATTGGTGATGCTGTCAACCAGGGTACAGTTCTGCGAACAATGTCACTTTCATGGGGAGACGGCACACCGTAAGGAAAAGCTCCAACGGCCTGCCCTGTTTTACGCATCCATGTTGGTACGTTAGGAGGGGTATTAGGACTATATTCATTTGCCCAAAGTTGGCTACTCGTCATTAAAGCAGCGCCGCTTACGACGCTAGCTCTTTTTAAAAAATTTCGACGTGATAGGTCTTTAGTCCCGGCCATATGATACTCAGCTCCCAGATAGTCATTATGCGCAGCTTTTCGTAATAAAAATAATATAACACATATGCCATAAAGATATATACATATGCCAAATTAGTATAATATAATAGTCTACCGTACAAATAAGGCTAACAACTATGACTATAATTGTGGCTTTTGCGATACTCTTAATCGGCGTTATGTTAGGGTTGACTGGAGCCGGAGGCTCCATTCTTACTGTTCCGTTACTACTTTACATTGGGCATTTTCCGCTAAAACAAGCAATCGCGATTTCATTTTTTGTAGTGGCGTTATCAAGCTTGGTCGCATTAACCTTTCATATCAGAAATAAGACTGTAGATTGGAAGCTAGCAGTCGTTTTTGGTTTTCCGGCAATGCTTGGCGCGTTCGTAGGCGGATCTAATGCCGAACATTTACCGGACAACTTAATTTTATCCATATTCTATTTTCTAATGCTCGTATCAGGGTTTAAGTTGGCCGTCTCCGAAGCGATACACAACGAAACGTACGAATTAAAATGGACGTTGTCGACCTACTGTACCTTATCTTTGAGCGGCTTAATGATAGGGCTTTTGACCGGATTAATTGGCGTGGGTGGAGGATTCTTGGTCGTTCCTGCGTTACTTATTTTGGCAAAAACAACATCTGTTACAGCCATAGGCACCTCTTTGTGCATAGTTGTTGGACAAGCTTCTTTCGGTTTGGCTGGCTATGCACAACACACACCTTTCGACTTAAAATATGCATCCATTTTAGCAATACTGTGCAGCGCGGGCAGTCTTGCGGGTGGTAAGTTAAGCGGCAACATTAAAAATTCGAATTTTAAATTGGGGTTCGGTTGGTTTTTACTACTGTTTGCAACAGTCTTTGGAACCGTTGAACTACTAAATGGATTTGGTCATCATTTCAATGACATGAGCGCTCTGAGATTAGTGTTGCTTGCTATAACAGAATTAGGCGTAATAGTAGGGATTTATAAAGTGTTACAGGCAATTTAATTTATTTAACTAGCCCCACTAGCCAAAAACCCGCGAACATCGCTAGAACAAAAGTGACGGTGCCAGTCGTAAGAGAACTTACTGCTGTTAGAGCGGGACCAGGGCAGAATCCGACTAAGCCCCAACCTATACCAAACATACTCGCGCCCAAAACGAGCTTAGTATCTAAAGTACTGGCTGTTGGCATAAAAAAATTATTTTCTAACAAAGGAGAGGTACGCCTTAGTATGAGCTTATAGCCAATAGTCGTTGTGATAACAGCTGAGCCCATAACGAATGCTAAAGTAGGGTCCCAACTTCCGAAAATATCTAGAAAGCCCAGTACTTTCAAAGGCTGTGTCATACCAGATAGGATTAGTCCAACACCGAAAACAATGCCGATAGTGAAATAAGAAAGAAATTTTATTTTCATCCAAGCTCCCATATCTGCCGTGTTAAATATACGGTGGTGATGGCCGTGCTCATGAAAACAATAGTTGCAACAAGAGAGCGTTTTGAAAAGCGTGACAGTCCGCATACACCATGACCACTCGTACATCCGTTGCCAAGGCGTGTTCCAACCCCCACCAACAGACCGGCCAAAGCGAGAACCTTGATATCTGTAACTGGGCTGTCAGCGAGAGCAGCAGGCACTATTTTAAATGTAGTCCAACCTGCTATCAAAAGCCCACAGACAAAGCTAATAGAATACTTTCTCGAGTAGGAATGACCAGTAATGATGTTGGCTGCGATACCGCTAATGCCTAAGACGCGTCCATTTAGTAGTAACAGAAGAGTTGCTGCCAGACCGATGATGGTACCGCCAACGATTCCGTTGGAGTATTGCCATATGTCCATAAATCAACTCCTTTAAATAATTTATAGCATGGTTGCCATGCGTTTTCCACCTATCAACGCTTTCCAGTAAAGAACAAGCATTAGGTGTTTTTTCAGAAGACACATCGAAAACCTTTCTTTGCTTGATTGAAAGGAAAGTTTTCCAGTGGCTCTAACTGGTAGTCGAACTCAGCCAAGACTACGCTGTTGTAGCTGCTGATTTTTGTGATCGAGGCAATTGAAGCAGGCCCTACTTATCCAAACAGCTTGGCTGTCAATTTATGGTAAAAAGATCCATAAATTCATTCACCGGCTTGGACTCAAGCTTGTCTTGGTTCAAACACAATTCCATAATTTTCTGACATTTCCAGATCGGAAAGCGCGTTTGTAAGTTATTGCTGAATTTTCTTTCTAGCAAAGGGATGCCATCTCCTCTCCTTCTCTTGTGTCCAATGGGATACTCTACCTCGATTTTATCTGTACAAGTGCCGTCTTTAAAATGTATTTGAATCGCATTCGCGATCGACCGCTTGTCCACGTCGTGATACTCAGAGGAGTAACGGGGATCTTCTAGGACTTCCATTTTGTCGCGCAGGACATCAATTCGGTCGTCAGATTCGTGGAAGCTGGTTTCATAATATTCCGCCACTAAATCGCCGTACAGTAATGGGACGGCAATCATGTACTGCAGACAATGGTCTCTATCTGCAGGGTTCGCCATGGGACCGACCTTAGAAATTATCCGTATTGCAGATTCATGGGTCGTCACTTGAATTTTTTCAATTTCATCTACACGATCTCTGACCTGTTGATGAAGAACAACTGCGGCCTCAGCCGCCGTCTGGGCATGAAATTCAGCTGGAAAAGATATTTTGAATAAAACATTTTCCATCACATAGCTTCCATAGTTACGTTGGAATTTAAATTTTTCCCCTTTGAACAGCACATCGTAATACCCCCACGTTGGAGCACTTAGCACAGTAGGAATACCCATCTCGCCTTTCATAGTCATCATAGCAAGTCTTACCCCTCGCGATGTGGCATCCCCGGCGGCCCAAGACTTTCTAGAACCCGCGTTTGGAGCGTGTCTATATGTTCTTAGCGAGCACCCATCAACCCAGGCTTGAGAAACAGCATCTACAATTTGGTCTTTAGTGGCTCCAAGCATTTTAGTGACAACGGCTGTTGTTGCCACTCGCACTAATAGGACGTGGTCAAGACCAACTCTGTTGTAGCTATTATCTAAGGCTAAGACTCCCTGTATTTCATGCGCCTTAATCATGGCCGTCAATACATCTCTCATCATTAAGGGCTGGCGTCCTTCTGACACAGCTACTCTGCTTAAGTAATCGGCCATCGCTAATATCCCACCTAGATTGTCTGATGGATGCCCCCACTCAGCTGCCAACCAAGTGTCGTTATAATCTAGCCACCGGATAATACAACCTATATCCCAAGCAGCCTTAACGGGATCCATTTCGTGAGATGTCCCAGGAACACGCGCACCAGTTGCAACGGTGGTTCCAGGGACGATTGGACCCAAATGCTTCGTACATTCAGGGAAACGCAGTGCTAAGAGCCCGCATCCAAGAGTATCCATCAAGCAATTCCGAGCCGTTTCATAAGCTACATTACTATCAATATCGTAATCAGCCACGAATGTAGCGATATCTATTAGTTCTTGGTCTGGGGCTGGTCGGTCAGTCAAATCAACATTCGCGCTCATTAAACTCTCCATTCTTTACGGTAATTAAAAAAGTAACACTTAAGTTACGTTCGATCCTGAATGTCGACCCAGTTTGATGAGTCAGGTCCAGTGTAATCCGCACTAGGTCTTATTATCCTGTTATTAGAGCGTTGCTCCATAACATGTGCGGCCCAACCGGCCAGGCGAGAGCATACAAATATAGGTGTAAATAACTTAGTTGGGATCCCCATGAAATGGTAAGCTGATGCATGATAAAAATCAGCGTTAGGAAATAGTTTTTTCTCTCTCCACATTACCTCATCTACTTTCTCAGATACAGGGTACAAAACAGTATCTCCTGCTTCGCCCGATAATTTTTTTGCCCATTCTTTTATTATTACATTACGTGGATCTGATTCAGTATAGATGGCATGACCGAAGCCCATAATTTTAGCTTTCTCTACGAGCATTTTCATGAGAGCAGCTTCCGCCTCTTCTGGACTAGCCCACTGCTCTATTAACTCCATAGCAGCCTCGTTAGCGCCGCCGTGTAAAGGCCCTCTTAACGAGCCAATAGCGCCAGTAATAGTAGAATGTATGTCTGAAAGCGTTGAAGCACAGACACGAGCTGTAAATGTCGAAGCGTTGAATTCATGTTCTGCGTAAAGAATTAAGGACACATTCATTACACGAGTGTGGAGTTCAGATGGTTCATTTCCCAGCAAACAGAATAAAAAATGTGCTCCTATAGAATCCTGATCGGTCGCTGTATCAATCCGAATACCCTCATGAGTGAATCGATACCAATAGGTTATTATGGATGGAAATAGTGCTAGCATCCGATCAATTTTATCTATCTGCTCTGAGAAATGCGTCTCAGTTTCCAAGTTACCTAGCATGGAACAGCCTGTACGCATTACATCCATCGGATGCGCAGAAGCCGGAATCAACTCTAAGCACGATTTTAGGGCTTCCGGAAGAATTCGCATCGCGCACAGTCTCGATTTGTATCCCTCTAATTCTGAGCTGTTAGGTAGTTTTCCATATAGAAGCATGTAGGCGACTTCTTCAAAACTGGCCTTATCAGCCAATGTTTCTATGCTATAGCCTCTGTATGTGAGGCCTGCACCCGTTTTACCGACTGTACATAATGCAGTTTCTCCGGCACTTTGCCCCCTCAACCCTGCTCCGCTCAATTTTTTCTTTTCAATCATCGAACATCCCTCAAAAACAATCTAAAATACCACATAAAATGTCGTTTACTTGGTTTGGAACAATTCATCTAATTTACGCTCAAAATCATGATAATTAAGGTAATCGTATAGCTCGTTACGAGTTTGCATATTATTTAAAGCTTTCTGTGCAGTACCTTCTTCTAATAGGGTTTTATACACATTTTCCGCGGCTTTATTCATCGCGCGAAACGCGCTCAATGGGTAAAGTATTACCCCGACACCTACAGCAGATAACTCCTCAACGCCAAACATAGGAGTAGCGCCAAATTCTGTGATATTAGCTAATATGGGAACATTTAAATTCTGACAAAATGTCCTATATTGCTCCAATTCAGTCACTGCTTCGGCAAAGATCATGTCTGCCCCCGCTTCGACGAATCGACCAGATCTCTCTAATGCCTCTTCCAGTCCCTCAGATGCTAAAGCATCGGTTCTAGCCATAACTACAAATGACTCGTCCGTTCGCGAGTCTACCGCAGCCTTAATTCTGTCCACCATCTCCTCTGTAGAAACAATCGCTTTATTGGGCCGGTGACCGCAGCGTTTTTGTGAGACTTGATCTTCTATGTGCATAGCAGCCGCGCCTGCTCTAATCATTGCACGAGTAGTTCTGGCTATGTTAAAAGCTCCGCCCCAACCCGTGTCAGCGTCAACTAAAAGAGGGAGGTCGCATGCTCCTGTAATCCGCATGACATCCTCAATCACATTGTCTAAAGAAGTCATTCCCAAATCGGGCAATCCATAAGAGGCATTGGCCACGCCCCCACCAGAAAGATATATCGCTCGATGTCCTATTTTTTTTGCCATCATCGCAGTGTAGGCATTTATGGTTCCCACCACTTGCAGTGGAGGGTGCTCAGTAATTAGCTTACGAAATTCTTTACCCGGTGATTCCATGGAAATTACTCCTACCAAAATTGGGATAATGTGCGCTCAGTGATTCGCGCAGTATTGTATAATAGTTGACGTTTACTATCACCCCCCCCCCTTTGTTCTTGTTCATAAAACGCATCAACGATCTCACTAAACAAGTTCGGGCTTCTTTTTTGCGTGAGAAAACAGCCGATAGAAATTGGTGGTCGTAGCTGTCGAAAAATAGACGATATCTTCTTCTCTTAACTCAGAGATGTACTCGGCGGTTTGCCTGACATAAGCTGGCTCGTTTTGTTTTCCTCTATAGGGGATAGGTGCCAACCATGGGGAATCAGTCTCGACAAGAATACTCTCTAGCGTTAAATTCTGAGCGATCTCTTTCAACTGGGTTGCATTTTTAAAAGTCACAATCCCAGAAAAAGATATTAAAAACCCTAGATCTAATGCTGCTTGCGCGGTTTCCCAATTATCCACAAAACAATGCATCACCCCACCAACCTTGTCTGCACGCTCTTTTCTCAATATGTCCATAAGGTCTTCCGCGGCTTCTCGGCAATGAATTATTAGTGGTTTTGAAAGTTCCTTCGCGGCTTCAATATGCGTAATCAATCTCTTCTTCTGGGTATTTCTATCCTCATCATTCCGGTAGTAGTCTAAGCCTGTCTCTCCAATCGCAACAACAAACTGATTCGATCCGAGGCATAATAAATCGTCTATTGTTGGTTCCCGACATCCACTATCTTTGTTGGGGTGGACCCCAACGGAAGCTGAGACACTTGGATACTTTTTTGCGGCAGCTAATACGTTTGGAAATGTTTCCAGATCAACAGATACGCACAGCATGTGCTCAATCCCATTCTCAATCGCTCGTTCTACGATGCCATCCATACCAAAAGACTCGTCAACAATCAGAGGTAGATGACAATGAGAATCAACTAATTTCATATATTTTTTACCTTATAAGCATTTAAATGAAGCACATTTACGAGCACCGCACGGATTATTCGCCTAGTAATATTTTATGCTCAAAATAGCCCCTAGTTATATTTTTCTGGCCTTAGGAACCCAATGCACAAAAATTGTTTCTATAGCATCCACAAACCGTACACCCGAAGTTCGTTTAAATAAATTCTGCTGAATGTTGATATGAGAGATCATGTCAAAAACTACACGACTAGGGACGGCATTACTCAATTCTGACAAAATCTTTTTAGCGCTGGTACTAAGATGCAGTTTTTTTAGCTCGTGGCCGTAGGACATTAAAATCAAATGCCTACTTAATAATTCTAAAGAGTTGAAAAATTCTGGAACTTTCCAATCTGAATATTTTTTAGCAGAAGCTACCGGGCACTTTTTCCCGATAGCTAATGCGTGTAGATCTTCTATCAACGAATCTAAATTTTTGAAGGAAAAACTGAACTGTCCCTGAGCTATACAAGGTCCTCCGTAATAGGTGATATTGGCGCGTTCTAGAGACAGAGATTTCCGCTCGTCCTCGGACAATAAAGACATAATTTCATCTTCGCTAGGTTCTGGGATTTTCATGATTTGGCATCTAGAACGAACTGTCGGCGCTATTAGGCCGATAGAGTGTGCAGTTAATATGATTAAGGCGTTCTTCGGAGGTTCTTCAAGTATTTTTAAAAGCGCGTTGGAAGCATTTGCATTCATGACCTCTGCTGGGCAGATCACGCAAATTTTTTGCCCTTCATAGTGGGACTTTAAGCTAAAAAAGCGACTAAGACCTCGAATTTGATCAACCGTAATTTGTTTCCCGTCTTCTCGAGGTTCTACCAATAGAAAATCAGGGTTCCCTGATTGGAAGATCCCACAACTCAAACAGTGGCACGTTTCTTCTCGCGTGGCCTTTTGGTCATTAATTGGACACAAAAGAGATTTTGCCAAAAAATTACAGAAAGGAAGCTTGCCAAGCCCTTCATTACCTAGCATTAAATATGCATGCCCTAGCTTCCCACTGTCTTTAAGCAAATGTAATTTCTCATACAGATCCTCAAACCATGGGTAGACCCTGCTCACAAATACCTTTCCATCAAGTGCTTTTTGATGTCATTGGAAACAGCCTCTAGTGATCTACTAGCATCAATCAAAAAGATACGTTGAGGTTGGTCAGAAGCTCTGCGTAGGTAACAATCACGTACTACTTCAAAAAATTTATTTGTCTCGGTTTCAAACCTATCCGACAATCCACGCATCCCAACGCGTTTGAGACCAACCTCAGCGGTAGTGTCTAAAAGGAAAGTAAGATTAGGCATTATTAAATCTGGAATAAGGGCGTTTGCTTGAGAAACAATAGCATCTCCAAGCTTCCTACCGGCACCTTGATACGCGAAGGTCGCATCGATATACCGATCACATATTACACACTTACCTGATTCCAAAGCCGGAATAACGACTTCTTGCAGATGTTGGTTCCTCGCTGCTAGCAAAAGAAAAAGTTCAGTTACCGCGTTAATCTCTTGGTTTGCTCGAGACAATAGTATTTCTCTAATTTGTTCACCAGTAGCGGTCCCCCCAGGCTCTCTAGTAACCACCACATTTTTTCCTATCGTGGTCATTGCGGAGGCTACAGTCTCAACAGCAGTTGTTTTACCTACCCCTTCGATACCTTCTAATGTGATGAACAAACCATTAATCATTGTTTTTTTTCACGATACTGATCAACAGCAATGTTGTGTTCCTCCAAAGTCGTGGAAAACTCGTGAGAGCCATCTCCTTTTGCCATAAAATATAGATAATTGGTTTTAGCGGGCCTTAGCGCAGCTTTTATAGAAACGAGCCCAGGGGAGCTTATCGGCGTCACCGGCAATCCATTCCTAGTATAGGTATTATAGGGCGTATCTTTTTTTAAACCAGAGTAAGTAAGTTTCCCATTAAATTCCTGTCCAAGGCCATAAATTACGGTAGGATCAGCTTGAAGCCTCATTCCTAGCCTTAGTCGTCTCTGGAAGACTCCTGAAATAATATGTGATTCTGAGGCCATTGCTGATTCTTTCTCAATAATTGAAGCCATAATGAGAGCTTCATATGGGCTTTTGTAGAACAATTCTAGCTCTCTGTTTTGCCAACAAATTCTTAGGATTTCAATCATTCTCTTAGCAGCCATCTGCAGGATTGATGAGGGTTTGTCGTCTGATTCATAAAAATAAGTGTCGGGAAAAAAAAGACCTTCATAATTAACGAAGTTTATTTGGTTTTCGTGTAGGAAGTTATCGAGAAAATCAATTCGAATTCCACTCAAGTTCTCGTTGTGGTTTAGGCGATCTGCGGAACTTAATTCATCAACAATGTCAACAAAGGACAAGCCTTCTTTGAAGGTGATACTGAACTTTTTAGTAGCACCGGTAAAGATTTTGTTCAGCAGTAATTCGGGCGTATCTGAGTGTGCTATTTCGTAAGTTCCAGCTTTTATACTCTCGTTTATCCCCAGAATACGGGCTCGTACAATTAACGGAAAGGGGTTGCTAACCAATCCTTTTTGTACGAGTCGCCGAGCTACACCGCCTGCGCCTTCGCCTGGAAGTATGTCGAGCAAAATAGGTTCAGAAATTTGAAATTGGTGCTGTAAGCTTTGGTTAACAAAAAAACCAGAAAAAAGCAGCCCTACAAACATAAACAACAGAAAGCTTAATGCTTTAGATTGAAAGCTTCTCCATGATCCCAACATCTTAGACTCGCCTCCTGCCTTTTCTAAATTAGAGAAGGAAATACGCCCAATGCTGATATAAGGTGTTATAGCCCCCTGAAGACTAAAGTTCCATTTGTGCCGCCAAAACCAAATGAATTAGAAAGAGCAATTTTAATAGGCATTTTACGTGCCTCGTTGGCTACATAGTCTAAATCGCATTCAGGATCAGGGGTTTCGAGATTTATTGTTGGAGGCGCTATTTGGTCTCGTAGTGCGAGGATTGAATATATTGCTTCCGCTCCACCAGCGGCTCCCAACATATGACCTACCATAGATTTGGTAGAACTCATCACAAGTTTGTAAGCGTGCTCTCCGAAAACTGATTTAACGCCTTGGGTTTCGGCAAGGTCTCCAGCAGGTGTAGACGTTCCATGCGCATTAATATAGCTAACTTCATTTGGGGAAATTTTAGCGTCATTCAAAGCAAGCTTCATGCAGTCAGCAGCACCAGCACCATTTGGAGCAGGTGCTGTCATATGGTGCGCATCGCTGTTCATTCCAAAACCAATTAACTCCGCGTAAATTGATGCTCCCCGCGCCTGAGCATGCTCCAGCGATTCTAGCATTACAACACCTGCTCCATCGCTCAGCACGAACCCGTCTCTCTCAGAATCCCATGGTCGACTAGCGGCCGTTGGATCTTCATTTCGAGTTGATAGCGCTTTAGCTGATGCAAAGCCACCAATACCAGTGGGACAGGTAGAATACTCGGCACCCCCAGCTATGATCGCGTCTTGCTCTCCTCTTTCAATAGTTCTGGCAGCTAGGCCTATACAATGAGCCCCCGTTGAACAGGCCGACACGACAGCATAATTGACACCCCTTATCCCGTACCTTATTGACAAGTGTCCGGACACCATATTTATAATATTGCTAGGTACGAAAAAAGGTGAAATCCTGCGGGGGCCGCCATCCAAAAATGATTGGTAGCCTTTTTCGATTCCAGGCAGACCACCTATGCCAGAGCCGATAATTGTTCCGATACGGGCTCCGTTATCTTCGGTAATTTCAATACCTGAGTCATTGATTGCTTGTATGGCTGCAGCTAGACCATAGTGGATAAAAGGATCCATTTTCCTAGCGTCTTTAATTGATATATCGTAGTCGCCCACATCGAAGTTTTTTATTTCTCCCGCTATACGCGTTGCAAATTTTGAGGCGTCGAAGGAATTAATTGGACCAATTCCACTCACGCCTTCGACGATGTTAGCCCATGAGTCTTTTGGCGTATTGCCATTTGGGGCAATCAAGCCTAACCCTGTGACAACTACTCGATGGTTCAAACTATTTCCCTTTCCCTTATTTTCGTTGTAGCCCGTTTAAAATCTGGAATCCAAGCCTACCAGTGCGGGTAAATATAGCTGCCTTATACAAGGTCGTCTATTATACATGTGAGTTAATATAGTCTACTGCTTGCTGAACCGTGGTAATGTTTTCCGCATCCTCATCAGGGATCTCGGTTTTAAATTCTTCTTCTAGAGCCATTACTAGCTCCACCGTATCAAGAGAGTCTGCTCCCAGATCGTCTACGAAAGAAGCTGTACTGTTAACATCTTCCTCCTTCACTCCGAGCTGTTCTACCACTATTTTTTGAACTCGTTCTTCGACTGTACTCATTGTAGGAAATTCCTCCAGTTTTAAGCCACTTCATTGGTGGCGGGTGATAGTGTAGTGAAAAGCGGATAAACTGCAAGTTTAGGTTGTTGCTAGTCCACCTCTATTGTAATCCAATTCATCATTAATATGGACACATTCCAGCAATTATTTATTAGAACATCTGCATTCCGCCATTAACGTTCAGAGTTTCACCCGTTATGTAGCCAGCAGCACTAGAGGCTAAAAAGCACACGGCGCCTGCAATTTCATCGGCTTCCCCAACGCGACCAACCGGTATTTTCGCTAAAGTCGCACTTTTTTGCTCATCAGTTAGTTTTTTCGTCATATCAGTGTCAATAAACCCGGGGGACACCGCATTTACCGTAATCCCTCTTTTCGCAACTTCTCTAGCCAAGGATTTAGTAAATCCGATAACCCCCGCTTTAGCCGCAGAGTAGTTCGACTGGCCGGCATTCCCTGACCCTCCCACTACTGAAGTAACGTTAATAATGCGCCCAAAGCGGGCTTTTACCATTGACTTAATCAACCTTTTTGTTAGGAAAAAAATTGAGTTAAGATTGGCGTCAATTACCGCGTCCCACTCCTCGTCTTTCATCCTAAGCACCAGATTGTCCCGGGTGATTCCAGCATTATTAATCAAAACCGACGGAGCCAGCTGCTTCCGCGTTAGCTGTTCGAGAAACCCCTCTATAGAAGTCCTGTTCGAAACATCAAGTATTAATGCATGAACCTCCGCACCATCGGCTCCCAATTCTTTCTGTATAAAAGAGATCCCAGTTTCCGTGGTAGCTGTCCCAATCAGGGCATAACCTTCTGCTATCAACTGTTTCGCGATAGCTAGCCCGATGCCACGACTGGCCCCTGTCACAAGCGCTAAGCCATACTCACTCATTGTATAATCCTTTCCACATGACTAATTTCCAAATCCATAACCTCCCGCGTCGACAGCGAAACTATTTCCATATCCTCACTCACTCTCCTCATTAGACCAGATAAAACTTTTCCAGGCCCACATTCAAGCACCAATTTACAGCCCATCAGTGCTAATTTTTTTCCTGTTTCCGTCCACCGCACGGGAGAATACATCTGTTTCTTTAATATTTCTTTTATCTCTTCTGGGTTATTGTGGAAATCCACGTCAACGTTATGAATTAAAGGAATATTTGGATTGACCAGTTTTACTTGAGCCAATTTTTCTGAGAACTCTTCTGCGGCCGCAAGCATGAGCTGGCTGTGTGCAGGGACGCTTACAGGAAGGACAATCGCTCTTTTCGCACCTAATGCTTTTGCTCGGTCACAAACAGCCAGAACAGCAGCTTTTTGTCCAGAAATAACAATTTGCCCATCAGCGTTAAAATTCGCGCAATCGCAAACGCCAAGCTCAGAATTACTCTCTATCACTTGTCTTAACAACTCTTCTCCAAGGCCAAGAATTGCCGCCATGCTGCCCGTTCCTTCTGGCACTGCAAGTTGCATGAGGCGCCCTCTTTCAGCGACTAATGCTACAGCATCCCGATAATCCAAAGCTCCGGCACAGACAAGGGCAGAATATTCGCCAAAACTGTGACCTGCCAGCACTTGCGGCTTAACCCCACCGAGGCTCATCCAGACATCCCAAGTCGCTAAACTAGACGCTAGCAACGCAGGTTGGGTGTTTTGTGTCTTGTTTAGTGTCTCTAGAGGCCCTTCTTGCACCAAGTTCCACAGGTCAAAACCTAAAATCTCTGAAGCCATTTCAAATCTCTCGCCAATAAAGGGAAAATTTTTTCTCAAAATGTTCATCATACCCAAGGATTGAGAACCTTGGCCAGGAAAAACAAAGGCAACCTTCATTTCGTCAGGCGGATTGATCATTGTTGAACTCATTCGCAGCTAAGGTACGTTTTAATAGTTCGCTGATTTTAATAGGGACCTCTGCTTTACTTTCTTCCATCGCGACTTCAATCGCGCGCGCGAAAGACCCAGCATCCGCGCTGCCGTGACTTTTCACAACAGTCTTCTGCAAGCCTAACAAACTCGCTCCATTGTATTTCCCAGGGTCTGCTCTAGCTTTTAAGTAGTTTAGGCTGGGTACTGCAAACAAGGCCGCCAATCGGGTGACAAAACTTCTGTTAAAAGCCTCTTTAGCAAAAGCGCTTAACATACGTGCTACACCTTCGCTAGACTTCAAAGCAATGTTACCGACAAAACCATCGCATACAATTACATCAAATTTGCCGTTAAAAATATCGTTCCCTTCAGCATAACCCACGTAATTAAGCGTTGTGGATTCCATTAAGGAGGCAGCTTTTTTGACTACTTCGCTCCCTTTGATTTCTTCTGCTCCCACATTAAGCAATGCTATGCGTGGCCGCTCTTTTCTTCCAACAGTTTGAGCTAAAACGGAGCCCATAACAGCAAACTGAATTAGTTTTTCAGCGCTTGAATCAACATTTGCGCCGAGGTCTAACATATACGTTGGATTGGAGATACTCGGCATTGCTGAACATATCGCCGGACGGTCTATCCCTGGGAGCATATGCAAAACAAAACGCGCGATAGCCATTAGAGCCCCGGTATTCCCCGCGCTCACACACGCGGAACAGTCTCCGCCTTTCAACAGGTCTAACGCCACTCTCATGGAGGAATCTTTTTTATTTCGTAGGGCGGTTGATGGCTTATCATCCATCTCAATTTTATCCGTAGCGGGGAAAAATTCGAAACGGCCGTTGCCTTTAAAGTCCGACTTTAAAAATAAAGGCAGTGTCTCTTTTTCCTCACCTACGATTAGGATTTCTAATTCATCATAGCGGCTTAACGCGATGTCGCAGGCTGGCACTATCACTTTCGGGCCAAAATCTCCACCCATGGCGTCAATACTAATTTTTAGCATGAATTACATTTCCTAAGCACGTGGCAAGGGATACATCGTTTAAAAACAAGTAATCGAGGTATGACTTAATGATGAATCCCTTTGAACAGTTTAGCTAGCCGAATCCCTTCAGCGACCTGTCACAGAAACTGTGGCATTTAAAAAGCGTGCCTCTCTCTTAGCTAATTAAACTCAATCTTTAGGGTTTAATATTTTCTTTCCGCGGTAGTACCCATCAGCGGCAATATGGTGCCTACGATGAGTTTCTCCTGTAGTTACGTCCTCCGTAAGGGCAGCGGCTCTCAGACTGTCGTGTGAACGGCGCATTCCGCGTCTGGATGGGGTAACTTTACTTTTTTGTACGGCCATTTTTTGTCCTAATTCTCTAGTTAATTATTGTTTTCTTTTATCATTTCCACCAAATCTGCGAATGGTTTTCTTTTGGTTTTGGCTTTTTCGTTCATGTTTGCCTCTTCTATCGGTTTACAATCACCACCATTATAGTGTTTTGGGATCATAGGAATCTCTAGGAATATCTCCTCTTCGACTAAGCTCACCAAAGAGAGCTTCCCTTCCAGCAGAATTACGGCTTCTCTCTTTTCACTGTTTTTTGGGGTATGTTCTTGTTCGGCGCCAGTCTCTATTCCAACATATTTTTCTACTTTATTCACATCGATACTAAATGGCCGAAGACATCTTTGGCATTCCACCTCCACAACAACATGAAGTGCCATCTCTATGTTTAAGCGATCGCGCTGAGGGTCTATTATAACCTTTAAAACGGGATCAGTCTCAATGCGGTAAAAATCGCAGTGCTTCTGGAATTTCTGAAGGTTGAGGTGGCCCTTCCATTCCTTCGTCCTGCCCACACCTTTTGCGCAATCTATCTCATCAGGGAGTTCACGATTCATTTAGACATTATAAACAAATTATTTACCCGTTAGAATAATAAAAGCTGTTATTTTACTTACTACGAGAAAATAGAACTCCAAACAGGTGTAAGTATGAGCTTGAACTATGTGTTAGCGTCTGGATCATCGCATAAAAAAACCTTACTAGAACGCCTTAAAATCGATTTTGAAATTAGAACTCCCGATATCGACGAAAGTCAGCAAGTTTTTGAGTCCCCTGAAAACTTAGTCCAAAGGCTATCAAAAGAGAAAGCTTGGACGGTTCTTGAAAATCGAGAAGAACTCATAATTAGCAGTGATCAGTTAGCGGTTTATAATGGGATAGTCGAAGGGAAACCGTTAACACGTGAGAGAAACATCGAGCAGCTTGAGCGTTTCTCGGGACAAACGGTCATATTCTTAACCGGTCTCCATGTTACCAGATCGGACAAACGTCTTGCTAGAGAAAAAATTGTTAATACTGAGGTCAAATTCCGCCAGCTATCTCTCTCAGAAATCGAGCGCTATGTTAATAATGAACCAGCCTATGACTGCACTGGAGGATTTAAAGCGGAAGGCTTAGGAATAACGTTGATGGAAAGCATAACTTCTGACGATCCTACAGCTATTGTAGGGTTACCACTTATTGCCCTCAGCAGGTTCTTGAAAGAACTCGACATCTAAATGAAAACACCGTCAGACACTGCTTTATTGAAAAGACATCGAAAAATTCGTGAAGGATGTACTTAAGCGCCGAACCCAGTTCTCTATCGATTCATCTGTTCGAGTGAAATCTTTCGTGTTGGTCACACCTAAGCGAGTCTCAGATACGGATAAAACAGTGCCCAACCCGTCAACCAAGCCTAGCTCAATGCTCCGCGCGCCAGTCCAGACTAATCCAGAAAAAAGATCGTCTTCCCCTAGCTCAAGCCTTTCGCCCCGTCCTTTCTTTACGGAGGATATAAACTGTTCATGTATTTCATTTATTAATAATTGAGCATGTTCAGCATCTTGCGCTCTGAGAGGGGAAAATGGGTCCAAAAATCCTTTATTTGCTCCCGCGATGAATGAACGCCTCTCGATACCTGCTTTGTTTAGAATGTCTGTAAACCCAAAACTATCCATCCTCACGCCAATAGAACCGATGAGGCTAGCCTTGTCCACATATATCTCATTGGCAGCTGAAACAATGTAATAGCCCCCTGAAGCGCATATATCGCCAACTACAGCATAAAGGGGCAGATTGTGCTTTTCTTTTAAAGAGGCAATATGATCATATATGCGCCCAGCCTGCACTGGACTGCCACCTGGACTGTTTATTTCCAGAATAACTCCAGCCGTATTCGAATCTTCAAAGGCCTCTGTCAACGCAGTATTTATATCACTTGCGTTATTTAGTCCTCCACTAGTGATCGGCCCATCTATACGAACTATTGCCGCGCTTTTTTCATCCAAAAAAGCACGGCTAATCACACTAAAATTATTGAAAGATAATAGCAATATTCCAATATAAACAAAGGCGATTAGTTTGAAAGCGATCCCCCATCGACGAGACTTTCTTTTCTCGTTTAAATGCAACATAGCAAGTTTCTCTAGGGAATCCGTCAAATTAGGTGATTGATTCCGAGTTTGGTGTGCCGGATTATTATCATCGACCCAAGGCATACTGCTCTCCCTTAACGCTTGTTATTCAATCCAACTATGCCTTTAACTACTCAACGACCTAATCAAGAATATCTAGTTTTTCAAGAACCTGAGACAACTCTCTCGGAAGCGGTATTCTAACATCCAGTCGATAACCCTCACTTGCAAAGGCCAAGCGGTTTGCATGCAGAAAGAGCCTAGTTAGGCCTAGCGCACGCATTTCGGAATTGAACGCCTTGTCGCCATACTCCCTATCACCAGCTACTGGGCAATTCAAAGACTTAGTATGTGCGCGAATTTGATGCATTCTTCCGGTTTTCAACGCCAAGGTCGCCAGAGTATGGCCTGATACAGCCTTGCGATGCAAGATAACGGTGATTGCTTCTTTCCCATCCGAGCTATTTATTGATTGACGCTTGCCATTAGAGCCTCGTTTAATTTCTAATTGGGTCTTTATGATTTTGTCTCTTAAAGACAAGACACCATATAGAAGCGCTTGGTATTGTTTAGTTACAAGCCTTTCCAAACTAGCAGTTTGAAACGCCCTCAAAGCTCTGAGATTCTTTGCAATTAACAAGCAACCTGAAGTTTCTTTATCCAATCTATGTGCCAACTCGATTCGGGGAGCATGAGGCCTTAATTCTCTGATTACATCAATTACACCGTATCGAACGCCACTCCCACTATGAGAAGCCAAACCGGAGGGCTTATCAACCACTAAGAACGAGTCATCTTCATGCTTTATAGCTTCTTCCAGCTGCTCAAGTCGCCTGAGAGGAACTCCGAGTTTTTCATTTAGGTTAGCGTGCAAAGGAGGTATCCTGACCTTCTGCCCAATTGCTATCCGAAAATCAGGCTTAATTCTACCGCCGTTGATTCGCACTTGCCCACTTCTAATCAGCTTATAAATCAATTGTTTAGGGACATGTTTTAAAAAAGCGAACAAGAAATTATCTAGTCGCCGTCCATTGTCCTCGCCATTAATTTCAACGATTTGAACAGGAAGGCGAGTTTCCAAACTAGTTTTAGTTTTAGTGTCCATTGTAATTGATTGTTTTTGAAGTAATTGTTATAGTTTACGTATTGGAAAAATTAACAGCTTGTTAAAATTTCAGTTTTTAACTTTTCGTTAAATACGTCCCTTCGTAAAAAAGTGGGCTATTTGCACAGAAATTGATTTCGATAGTGATGGTAACATTTTCGCACCAAGCTATCGAAGTTATTGAACGTTAAAATGTAGGCGCCTTTACTATAGACATAAGGGCCTCGGATTGAGCAATAGATTTAAGCGAAATTTTACCGTAGGCGACGTACATATAACACCTACTCACAAGAAATTTAGCGCAAGCGTCACTAATAACTAACTGCATTGCGCATGATGGCGGGAAAAAGAAAAGGAGTACAAACAAATGTCAGGAAAAACAATTTCGATCCGCATGTCTGGGCTTCACATTAACTCGCCTCGTACACAGGATAATTATAATGAAAAGAATGTTGATCAACGCAACCCAAGCCGAGGAGTTGCGCGTAGCGCTTGTTGATGGTCAAAAGTTAGCTGACCTCGATATTGAGGCAACTGGAAAAGAACAAAAGAAAGCAAATATATATAAAGGGAAAATCATTCGGCTAGAGCCCAGTCTGGAAGCCGCCTTTGTTGATTATGGAGCTACAAGACACGGCTTCCTTCCACTTAAAGAGATCTCTAAAATATATTTTAGCGCCCCTACTAGGGGAGCTCAAAGCCGAAGCAACATTAAAGAGCTTCTCCGCGAAGGACAAGAAGTCATTGTTCAGCTAGAAAAAGAAGAACGTGGTAATAAAGGAGCTGCACTCACTACGTTCCTCAGTTTAGCAGGGCGGTATTTAGTAGCTATGCCTAATAACCCTCGGGCAGGAGGGGTATCTAGACAAATTGAAGGAGAAGATCGCACAGAAGCTCAGGAAGCAATGAGTGGTCTTACCATACCTGAAAATATGGGTCTAATACTGAGGACTGCCGGGGTTGGAAAATCGACTGAAGAACTTCAATGGGACCTCGAATATTTAGAACAACTATGGGGTGCTATAGAAGACGCCTCGGCACAACGCGCCGCTCCAGTTCTGATCTACCAGGATAGTAATCTTATAATCCGCGCGATTAGAGACTATCTGCGCAATGATATTGTAGAAATTCTAGTAGACGATAAAACTTTGCATCAGCTTGCTGTCGAGTTTATGGAACAGGTTATGCCACATAACTTGCATAAGCTTAAGCTCTACGAAGACAGTGTCCCATTATTTAATCGTTATCAAATTGAAAGTCAGATAGAAACAGCATTTAGTCGAAATATAAGACTCCCCAGTGGAGGATCAATAGTGATAGAACCGACTGAAGCACTCACAACCGTAGACATAAATTCCGCAAGAGCGACTCAAGGAAGTGACATCGAAGAGACTGCCTTAAGGACGAATCTAGAAGCCGCTGAAGAAGTTGGCCGCCAGCTTCGTTTGCGCGATCTAGGAGGCCTTTTAGTGGTTGATTTTATAGATATGTTGTCACTAAAGAATCAGAGGGCTGTAGAAACCCGTTTGCGTGAATCAGTAAAGATTGACAGAGCGCGCATACAAATCGGTCGGATTTCTCGATTCGGTTTACTGGAAATGTCTCGACAGAGACTACGCCCATCGTTAGTCGATTCAAGTTACGAGTTGTGTACGAACTGCGACGGTATTGGCTCCACCAGGAATATTAAATCTACCGGGTTAAGTGTTTTGAGACTGATTGAGGAAGAAGCCATGAAAGCTTCAACTTCTGTGGTGAGCGCAAATGTGTCAGTTCCGGTTGCCACTTTTTTATTAAATGAAAAAAGACAGGATGTTGCGGCCATAGAAGTCCGTCACGCTGTGTCGGTCATGCTAATACCAAATAGTAGCTTTACGCCATCCCATTTCGAAATACAACGTCAAAGAGATCAAGATAAAACTAAAAGTGGGGCAAGCGAGGAATACAGGTTAATCCGCGAGGAAGAAAACACTGCCACGCAAAGCACTTATAACAAGAGAACCATGGCAGAGAAACCTTTGGTCGATGGGATAAGACACTCAAGGAAAAAGCCTTCCCTTAAAAAGGGAAAGACAAGTTTGATCGGTCGCTTTATTTCAATAATAAAAGCTTTATTCTCGCCAGAGCAAAAGCAGCCCCGTCGAAACGATCGATCGAAACCTGCGAGAAATAACAAAAGATCAGGAAGACCAACTAAAAGAGAGGCAAACACAAACAATTCACGTAACGGTAAAGAACGGCGCGTTACTACTAAATCCAAAGGATCAGAAGAAAATATCGATTTGACTCAACGCTCTTCGAGCACTGCCGCAACTAAAAAGCAAGGACAAGGCGCTGATGACAATCAAGAGCAGAGAAGAAACAGGCACCCTGTAAGACCCGAAAGAAACAATAGCAAAAACATTGAAACACACAATGGCAACTCGAGCTATCTGCCATCCGATACCGCTGTTAAGAAACAAACTGCGGGAAGCCATAATCACGTCAGCTCTAGCAGAAAAATGGAAAGTTCCACGGATCTGGAGAGGGCTACTTCAGATCCTAGCACTGGTAAAGACGAAACGTCAGTTAAAGAAACTCAAATGGAGAGTCATGATACTGATGAAGGTTTCGCACTCACCGAACAAGAATTGAAGCGTCATGAAGATACTGTGATTTCTGAATCGGATAATCAACAAAGGATAATCGGTAAATCCACCGAAATGGCGGCAACTGAAGGGGTTGAAGTGGCTGAAGTGGCTGAAGTGGTTGAAGTGGCTGAAGTGGTTGAAGTGGCTGAAGTGGTTGAAGTGGCTGAAGTGGTTGAAGTGGTTGAAGTGGTTGAAGTGGTTGAAGTGGTTGAAATCGTAGAACCACCAGCCCCTGTAAAGATATATTCATACGGTGCTCGTTCCCAAACAATCACAAAAACTAAAGATGCATCTCGTCCTCCAGCTGAAAACTGTGTGAAAAATAAAGCACGTCCCGCAGAAATAGAGTCTCAGAAATCTGCGCGACCCGTCGAAGATAGTGATGTTAACGGCAATAGATAATTGATCTTTTCTTTTTTAGCCACCCAGCATTTCTCGGGTGCTTCGAAAAGAGACTAGCGGCCAGCGATCCTGAGTGACTTTAAGGTTGGCCATGGAAGGGGCCAAGTAGACCAACTGCCCTGCCCCATCTACCGCAATATTAGAGGAAGAGTGCAGCTCAAGCTTCCGTAACTCGTTCTTATCGTCAGACACCAACCATCGCGCGGACTGTACTTGGGCTCCTTCGAACAAGCACTCTACAGAGTACTCGTTTTCCAAACGCCACGCCACTACCTCAAACTGCAACTGTCCGATAGCCCCTACAACGATCTCAGATCGGTCCTTGTAATTAAAAACTTGAACCGCCCCTTCTTCACATAATTGTGCCAAACCTTTGAATAACGATTTGTTACGTAACGGGTCTGCGGACCTGACTCTCCGAAATAAATCTGGAGCAAAGCTCGGGATGCCCGAAAACATGAAACGATCGCCTTCTGTAAATGTGTCCCCAATTTGAATAGTTCCGTGATTATGCAGCCCAATGATATCTCCTGGCCAAGCATTGCCAGTTGCATCTCTACTGCGAGCCATGAACTGTACCGCTCCGCTTAGCTTCGTTTCTCGTCCTAGACGCACATTAAATGATTTCTGTCCATCTTGATATCTGCCTGAACATATCCTCATAAAGGCTATGCGATCGCGATGTTTTGGATCCATGTTAGCCTGTATCTTAAAAATAAAACCTGAGAATTTATTGCTCGTTGGCTCTACAACCTCAATCTTGTTCGTTGGTCTAGGCAAGGGGCTAGGAGCGACATCCACGAACATATCGAGCATTTCAGTCAATCCGAAAGTTCTCAAAGCAGTGCCAAAAAAAACAGGCGTGATTTCACCTGACAAGTATGCTTCATTAGTAAACTCATTACCGGCTCCGTCCAGAAGCTCTATTTCATCTTCTAGCTTTGAAACCCCCTCTCGAAACCTCTTGTCGTTATGAGCATCATTCAAATCAACCCAGCTTGAACCCTCGTTTGTACGTTGTGGGTCTTTATCATATGCAAGAATCGAACGTTTACGAAAATCAAAAATACCTTCTAAATGAGGCCCAGATCCTAAAGGCCAAGTTATAGGGCAGCATTTTATATCCAAAATAGACTCGATTTCATCCAACAAATCTAGAGGCTCACGGGCATTTCTATCCAACTTGTTGACGAAAGTCATGACTGGAGTTTTGCGTAATCTGCAGACTTCTAATAATTTTATTGTGCGTGCCTCAACACCTCTAGCCGCATCAATTATCATTACAGCAGAATCGACTGCGCTAAGAGTCCGATATGTATCTTCGCTAAAATCTTCGTGTCCAGGAGTATCAAGCAAGTTAATGATGTAGCCCTTGTAATCAAACTGCATCACTGAAGATGTCACGGATATACCCCTTTGTTTCTCAATCTCCATCCAGTCCGAGGTAGCGTGACGGGTGCTCTTCCTCGCCTTTACCGTCCCCGCCACTTGGATAGCGCCTGCTAGCAGCAACAATTTTTCGGTTACCGTTGTCTTTCCAGCATCAGGGTGGGAAATAATAGCGAATGTTCGTCGCTTTTTGACTTCTTTATCAATCGTGGACATAAGTGTATTTCGAATACTTTTAAGTTTCTGTTAAGAAAATTGCTAATCCGGAAAATTTCTCTGTTAGCTGCGATTATACCTTACTTACGACAGGTCTTCTTTCTCTAACACGACATACGCTATAGCAAGGCCTGCATCATCAGATAGGCTTACATGGGAGTTAACGATCCCCACTTTCTTGAACATTTCGCATGCCCTACCAGAAACCTTTAAGTCTGGCTTTCCACTTTTGGCGTGAATGACACCTATCTGACGAGGGGCAATACCCTCTTTGAATCCTGTGCCAAGCGCTTTTGAAGTTGCTTCTTTAGCTGCGAAGTGCATCGCAAGAAATCGAGCTTTATTTTTCGAGCGATCAAACTGTGCCACCTCTTTTGAAGTAAGTATTTTTTCTACCAAACGCAAACCAAATCGCTCATAAGATAACTGAAAGCGAGAAATTTCAACGATATCTACTCCAATCCCATAAATCAACGGTCAGCTTCCCATATAAGACGTTTCATCGTCGCAACGGACTGCTCTAAGCCAACAGAGAGTGCATGTGCGACGATAGCATGGCCGATATTCAACTCTCTAATATCCTCGATTGCAGCTACCAACCCTACGTTTTGATAATCTAACCCGTGGCCCGCATGCACTTGAAGTCCCAATAAAGATGCCACACTGATGGCTTCCTTTAGCTCTTCCAACCTCTGTTGAATGATTAGGGTATCAGTGGCCAAGGAATATTTGCCTGTATGAAACTCTATAACCTTAATTCCAATTGCTGCGGATGCCCGAACCTGAGCGGCCTCTGGATCGATAAAGGCAGATACAGTTATCCCAGCGGCGCCTAGAGTTTTCACGATGTCCCCCAACTCGTTGAATAAGGCAAGAACATCAAGCCCACCCTCCGTAGTGATTTCAGCCCTGCGTTCAGGTACCAAGCAACACGATTCTGGTTTTATATCACAGGCAATATTGACCATCTCCGCCGTAGCCGCTAACTCAAGATTTAATGGAACACTTAACTGTCGCTTCAAACTATAAACGTCAGAATCTTGAATATGCCTCCTATCTTCTCTCAAGTGAACCGTAATTAGATCGGCACCACCACGTACCGCAAGATTGGCGGCCTCATTAATGCTGGGAGAAAGACCGCCTCTAGCTTGTCTAACTGTAGCAACATGATCGATGTTAATTCCGAGCCTTGTAGACTGTTTATCTTCAGAAACCATCTAACTGTTTTTCTCCTTATTAAAGCTTAAGTCTTTTCTTCTTGCTGATTCATTCCTTGAAAAAAACTGCGCGATTTTATTTCTTTCCCTCCCAAATGGAATGCAAGAACGTACCGCATTAGTTTTTTCGCATCCTTTGCAATTTCTACGGTGTAACTCGTTTTCCCCGACAACCATAGCAATACATTGCCCGATACCTCTACCCCTCCAACAGCATTTGCATCGCTTGTGCACCCTTTGTCTGGCACATATATATACGTCGTATGTCCCTCTACAAGAGAACCGTCGCTATATTCTTCAGTCAAATTCATGCCCAACCCAATTTCCTGAAGCAAAGACACTTCAAATTGACGTAAGACTGGTTCAAGAGTTTTGCTATCTGAAATTTGTTTTAAACAGTTTCTATACAACCTAAAGATACCTGCGCACTCATCGTGTTCAACTGTTAGATTCATGATCAATTCATTCATATAAAAAACTGCATATAAATTTTTCGGCTCCTGGATTTCAAATATCTCGACAACGTCGGCGTGAGTTAGTGACAGTAGGCTAGATCTACCTTTAACTTCAATAGCCAACAAGGACAGCGGTTGAAGTAGTCCTGATAAGCTGGAACGTTTGCGTAAAGCTCCTCTCGCTACAGCGGCGAACCTGCCTTTGGACTCGGTCAAAACTTGCACAATCAGGCTGCTTTCTTGATAGCGTCTGCTATGGAGAATAAATGCGGGCTCCAACGAAGTCTAATCCAACAAGCCAATGGTTCTCATAGCCTCAGTACTATCAAGCCACCCTCGTTTAGTTTTGACCCACACTTCCATAAACACCTTGCGTTGCAATAATTCTTCTATATCCCGCCGTGCATCACTCACAATACGTTTTAATAAGGCTCCATTTCTTCCGATGACTATGGGTTTTTGACTATCTCGGCCGACCCAAATAGTTGCAACTATATTGGTGATCGTTTTTAATTCCTCGAAATCATCAATGATGACAGTGGTGCTATAAGGTAATTCATCGCCCAAGTAATTCATTGTTTTTTCGCGAATTATTTCGCCACATAAAAAACGTTCCGGCCTGTCGGTCACCTGATCTTTTCGAAAAATAAATGACCTTTCTGGTAACGAAGACGTAAGAAACTCTAGAAGCGCCTGAACTCCTAGTCTAGTTCGAGCACAAACAGGAATGAATTCAGAAAAATTCGGGTAATTTTGGGTTATTTTTCCTATAGTCGGTAGCAATGAGCTTTTATCTTTCAATAAGTCGATCTTATTTAACCCCAATATTACTGGCACATTACTCTCATTTACTAAAGTCGCTATTTTTTCATCTCCGAGCGTCCACCTTCTTGCGTCACAAACCATTAATATAAGATCTACATCGCTTAAAGCGTGTTTCACCTCACGATTCATCAATCGATTCAATCTGTTCTTAGGGGAGATCTGCCAGCCTGGAGTATCCACAAAAATAATCTGTGAATCACCTTCAGTATGTACACCTATGATCTGGTATCGAGTTGTTTGAGGTTTTCTGGACGTAATGCTAATTTTTTGTTTAAGGATCTGATTAAGCATCGTAGATTTCCCAACATTTGGCTTTCCTACAATCGCTACTAGTCCACATCTAGCTTCCATTCAAAGACTGTTCCTTAAGTGCGCCTAATGTCATCCTAGCAGCCGCTTGCTCGGCTTTTCTCCTACTAGAACCATACCCTTGGAAACCATCACTAAGAGCCTTGGTAGTGCATATTACGTAAAAAGTGCGACTATGCGGAGGACCAACCACCTCACTAGTCGTGTATGTAGGAAGGCCAAAATTTAAAGCTTGCAGGTATTCTTGCAATTCTGTTTTCGCATCTTTTTCTACAGCCAAAGGATCGATCAAGGAGAAATAATCTTGATATAAAAGGCGTACTATATTACGACATTCAGCATAATCGGAATCCAGATATACTGCCCCTATTAACGCTTCTGTAGTGTTAGCCAAAATCGAGTTCCTTTCGCAACCTCCAGATTTTTTTTCGCCATCGCCAAGTAACAGTTTTTTCCCCAGCCTGAGACGAGTCGCGATTGACACTAAAACTTCACTATTAACCAAAGCTGCTCGCGCTCTGGTTAATTGGCCCTCATCAGCCGTTGGAAAATTTTCAAAAAGATATTCAGCCACTATGAGTCCTAAAAGCGCATCCCCAAGATATTCGAGTCTCTCGTTATGTCCCGGACCTTTGCTTCTGTGCGTCAGCGCTTGTACCTTCAAATTTTGTTGTTTGAAAACATAATCAAAACCCATAAGGCTAACTGGGTACGCAAGCCGTTTGAACTCCGTCATTCGATGCGGCTCCCAGCTCGGGAAAAATTAGGCCCACCATCCCAATTAAACCAAATATAGAAGGCTTTACCCATTAAATTTTCTTTTGGGACAAAACCCCAAAAACGGGAGTCTCTACTGTTATCTCTATTGTCTCCTAAAACGAAATAATGAGCAGAGGGAACGTTGAAATTTCCTCCAATTGCATAGCGGTCTGAAGATATCAATACCTGATGAAGCTGCTCACCAATTAGCTCTTGGTGCACTTTAGAACCTGTGTGTCTCGCTGCGGATTGAATGCCAATATAGGTTTTTTCGTTTTGCCACACGACTTCCTTTTCATTCACATAGACGTGTTTATTATCGATACGAATACTATCTCCTGGCAAACCTATTACTCGTTTAATAAAAGGCGTGGATGGGTCCAAAGGATATCGAAAGACTACGACATCTCCACGCTGCGGATTACCTATTTTTATCAGCTGAGAATTAAAAATTGGAGACTTTATCCCGTACTGATATTTATTGACCAGTATAAAATCCCCAATAAGAAGCGTTGGAATCATAGAGCCAGAAGGAATTCGAAACGGTTCGACCACGAATGCTCTCAGTACAAAAACAAATGCAAAAACAGGGAAAAATGACTTAGAAAATCTGAGTACAATATTATTTTTCCGCACCGCATTATCTAGTTTTAAATTGTTTGAGTTTTTCCTATTCGCTATCTTATACATAACGATAATGAGTCCAGTACTAACTGACAATAAAAAAAGTATTGCTGTAAAATCCCAGACCATCATCAGCTGCTAGCCTTCAGAACTGCCATAAATGCCTCTTGAGGAATCTCCACTGAGCCGAACTGCTTCATTCGCTTCTTTCCAGCTTTTTGTTTTTCCAATAACTTACGCTTACGAGATATATCACCTCCGTAGCATTTTGCAGTTACATTTTTTCTCAATGCTTTTACGCTCTCTCTTGCTATGATTTTTGAACCTATTGCCGCTTGGATAGCGATGTCAAACATTTGCCTTGGAATAATTTCCCTCATTTTTTTCACAAGATCCCTCCCTTTCCAGAGCACTTGCTCACTGTGCGCGATAATTGACAAGGCATCAACTTTTTCACTATTTATCAGTATGTCCAAGCGGACCATGCTGGCTTCTTGGTAATGAGAAAAGTTGTAATCCATCGAGGCATAACCTTTAGTTGTCGATTTCAAGCGATCAAAGAAATCTGTCACTAGCTCCGCCATTGGAACCTCGTAACTAATAGCTACTTGGTTACCTAAATAACTCATTTTCTTCTGCACTCCTCGTTTTTCAAGGCACATTTTCATAATATTACCCACATGTTCTTGAGGTGATAAAATGTCAACAAGCACTATGGGTTCCCTGATTAACGAGATCATATTAGAGTCGGGTAGCCTCACAGGATTATCGATCATATGTGTGCCACCACTCTTATCGACAACCTCGTAAACTACGGTTGGAGATGTCATAATCAGTTCTATGTCATACTCTCGTTCAACCCGCTCCTGAATAATTTCCATATGCAACATCCCCAAAAAACCACACCGAAAACCAAACCCTAAAGCCTCCGAAGTCTCCGGCTGGTAATGGAGTGCGGCATCATTCAGTCTAAGTTTAGATAAAGACTCTCGAAAAACTTCGTACTCTCCAGAATCTACTGGATATAGACCCGCAAACACATTTGGTTTGGATTCTTTAAAACCTTCTAATGGCTCTATGGCTGGGTTTTTAGCATTGGTTACAGTATCGCCAACAGGGGCTCCATAAATATCTTTTATTCCCGCAACAAGATAACCGACCTCGCCAGCCGTCAACACCCCAGTGCTAAGGCGTTTAGGTGTGAAGATACCTATGTCTCCTACTTCAGCTGAATTCATGTTAGACATGGTGACGATTTTATCTCCCTTTCGTATTGTGCCTTCATAAACACTGACTAGTGATATAACACCAAGGTAATTATCAAACCACGAGTCTATAATAAGCGCCTTAAGCGGCCCCTCTCTATCGCCTGACGGAGGGGGAATTCGCAAGACAATCGCCTCAAGTAGATCGGGCACTCCAACACCTGTTTTTGCACTAACGTTAATACTATCGTCCGCGTTAATTCCAATGACATTTTCAATCTCTGCTCGAACACGTAGAGGCTCAGATGACGGCAAATCGATTTTATTTAGAACAGGGACAACTTCCAGACCTTGATCAATAGCAACATGGCAGTTGGCGACTGATTGAGCCTCAACTCCTTGAGCCGCATCGACAACTAGTAAAGCTCCTTCGCAAGCCGCAAGCGATCTCGATACTTCATAGCTAAAGTCAACGTGACCAGGCGTATCTATAAAATTAAAAAGATAATTCTGCCTATTATTGGCTGTATACGACAGGCTGACACTCTGGGCTTTAATAGTAATCCCTCTCTCTTTCTCAATATCCATTGAATCTAAAACTTGCGCTGACATTTCGCGCTCACTAAGCCCACCACACGTCTGAATGAACCGATCAGCTAAAGTTGATTTTCCATGGTCAATATGGGCGATTATCGAAAAATTCCTTATATTTGCCATTTCCCAAGACATATGATTCTTGATCTCTCCAGTTAATTATTAAAATAACAAGCACCCAAAGGCACTGATTCCCTCATAGAAGTGAGTGAAACCAATCAAGTCTCTACACTTGAAAGCATGAGCATTTGCCGGCCTCAGTATATAGCAAACCATGAATACATCCCGTCATAATACGGCGACATCAGAACAAACTAAAGCTAGTTAGAGCTTCTATTCCATGCCTAATCTCACCGCAACGTATAGAGGAGATCCATTTCTTTGAATCAAAACTGGTAATACAGAATTAGGGTTAAGCGGACGTAGGATATTTTCAAAGCTTTGAACACCAAGAACTGAAGAACCAGCCATTTTCAAAATCACGTCACCTATCTGTAGGCCTGCCTCAGATGCCGGGCCATCCTCAAGATTGGAAACAAGGACACCTCCCTGCTCAACTGCCAAATCTATCCGTCGATCACTAGCAATCGCTGTAACTCCAATACCTAGCTTTTTGTAGATCTTGGATTCGTCCACCTTCCTAGGTTGGCTGTTTGCGGGACCTTCTGTCTCATCTTTTAATGCCCCTATGACTATCCCAAGCCGCATTCTTTTGCCGTCTCTAATGACATGAACTATTACTTTTGAGCCAACGACTTGCTGTCCTACTAGCGGAGGAAGGTCACTCGACCTATCAACAGAAGAATCTGCAAACTCAACAACAATGTCCCCTGGCTTGATCCCACCTTTCTTCGCTGGGCTGTTAGGCATAACTTTAGAAATGAGTGCCCCTGCAGGTTTAGTCATTCCAAAAGACTCGGCAAGCTCTTGTGTCACATCTTGGATGAATACCCCTAACCATCCCCGACTTACAGTACCGGTCCGCTTTATCTGCTCATAAACATTCAGAACCACTTTGATAGGAATAGCGAAAGAAAGACCCATGTACCCACCGGTCCGGCTATATATTTGAGAATTCACACCAACAACTTTACCTTGTAAGTTAAACAAGGGCCCTCCTGAATTGCCAGGATTGATTGCTACGTCGGTTTGTATAAAAGGCACGTAGTTATCGTCTGGAAGGCTTCTACTTTTAGCACTGACAATCCCCGCAGTAACAGAGTAGTCAAACCCAAACGGCGAACCAATAGCAAGAACCCATTCTCCAACTTTCAAAGATTCCGAGTCACCTAACTTCACTGTCTGGAGTTCGTACGGGGCATCAATTTTAAGGACAGCGATATCACTTCGTTCATCTGAGCCTATCAATTTAGCTACAAGCTCGCTTCTATCAGAAAGAGTAACTAAAAGTTCTCCAGCCCCATCCACGACATGGTGATTTGTGATGATATAACCATCCTGAGAGATTATGAATCCAGACCCTTGAGATGGTCTGGCGTCTCTTCGGGGCTTTTTCTTACTGCCCGGCTGCTCATCATAGAAGTATCTAAAAAAGTCAGGAAGTCCCCCACCAGGACCAAAAGGGCTGTTAAAAGGAGCGCCTTGCCGATTATCGGCCATAACTTCTTGCTTTTCTGGCGTTGCTTTTATATTAACTACTGTTGGGCTATTCTTGGCTGCAAGTTCAGTAAAATCAGGCAAGCTAGAGGCAGCATGCAGAGAAAAGGCTGCTACCACCGTTAAAGCCAGAGAGAAAACATATTTATACAGAAATCGAGTCATAGCGATAAGCTCCTTGTTGGCGAAACGTGAGCATAGCTCAATCTCTAACTTAATATGTAGTTACAAAAATGTAACCATTAGCAATTAAAGGCTATGATAACACTCCTCTACCCTGCTCGTAAGCGCAACTCGGGTTTGCGCAACATCGTTTCGTCTTCTGTAAGTATTTAGAACCTATGAAGACGCATGCTTCGTAGTCCTAGCGTAGGCTAGACAATAAAATGAAAAACAATGCAACTTTTCCACAGGAGCTTTTTAAAGTGCGGCTTTATGAATAAATACGATGTAATGATAATAGGCAGCGGAGCAGCAGGCCTAAGTGTCGCTTTGGCGCTACCTAGCAAGCTCAATGTTGTATTAATAAGTAAGAGCAGTATCGACGAAAGCGCTACTTTTTACGCCCAAGGGGGTATCTCAGCGGTAATGGACCATGCCGACACAACCGACGCACACATAGCAGACACACTTATTGTGGGAGCGGGCCTTTGTAATACTGAAGTTGTGACTAATATTGTAAGTAATGGCAGAGATAGAATAGAGTGGCTTATCGAGAAAGGAGTTCCTTTTTCCACCAGAACATCCAAATCGGGAGTAGAGGAATTTCACCTTACCCAAGAGGGTGGACATTCGCACAGGAGAGTAGTTCACGCAGCAGATGCAACAGGGGCCGCTCTCGAAAAAACGCTTGTGAAAAAAGTAAAAGAATGTCCAAATGTGACATTGTTGGAAAGGCATGTGGCGATAGATCTAATTACAGCAAAAGAAAACGCTTCTGGCAGGCAAAGATGTATAGGCGCATATTTATATGACTCTATTCACTCTGTAATAGCGACTATTGCAGCCAAAACTGTAGTTTTAGCGACGGGAGGTGTTGGAAAAGTCTACTTGTACACCAGCAATCCGGATGTCGCCACCGGTGACGGTATTGCAATGGCATGGCGAGCCGGCTGCAGTATTGCAAACATGGAATTTATTCAATTCCACCCGACCTGTCTTTATCACCCAGAGGCTAAAACAATCCTCTTGACTGAGGCACTTCGTGGCGAAGGCGGCAAGCTAATACTCCCTAATGGGAATAGATTTATGCCGAAATTTGACCCCAGAGCTGAACTCGCCCCTAGGGATATAGTTGCGCGGGCAATCGATCATGAAATGAAGCGACTAGGAGCGGACTGTGTCTATCTAGACATTTCTCACAAACCACAACAATTTATACTCAAACATTTTCCGAATGCTTATGAAACCTGTAAGAAATATGGAATTGACATTACAACCAGCCCTATCCCGGTTGTCCCAGCAGCCCACTATTTGTGCGGGGGTGTCGTTACTAACATAAATGGAAAGACAGAGCTGGCCGGTCTGTATGCTGTTGGTGAGGTCGCGTGCACTGGCCTTCACGGGGCGAACAGAATGGCTAGCAATTCGCTATTGGAATGCATAGTAGTCGCTGGTTCCGCAGTAAAAAGCATTATCGCGGACTTAACCGCTGATTTTACAGCCATGAATCCGCCTGAGTGGGATGAAAGTAGAGTTGTCCAAGGAAATGAAGGAGTGATTATTTCTCATAGTTGGGATGAACTTAGACGCTTAATGTGGAATTATGTTGGTATAGTCAGGTCAGACAAACGACTGGGCCGAGCCAAACAAAGAATCGAATTGCTGCAAATCGAAATCAATGAATTTTATAGTCATTTCAAAATAAGTACTGACTTAATAGAAATGAGGAATCTTGTTCTAGTAGCCGAATTAATAGTTTTGTCTGCGTTAAGGCGTAAAGAAAGCAGAGGTTTGCACTATACCTTAGATTACTCTGGCAAAAATGAAAAAGAATTCAAGCAAAACACTATTTTAAATATAAACACTTAAACTATGTACTGAAGGAAATTAGAAGGATTCAATTTAAGCTCACACATGAACCGAAAAACATTACATGAAAAGACAATTTTGATCACTGGAGCAAGCCGAGGAATCGGAAAAGCTTTAGCAAAAGCGTGCGCAAAAAAAGGAGCTCACGTGATTGCATCTGGCCGCAGCGTAAAAGACCTTGAATTGCTTTCAGACGAAATAAAAACAGAGTTCAGCGCCTTATCGACGTTACTTCCAATGAATTTAGCGACAGCAAATGTTGACGACTATCGAACTGTAGGGGAACACATTGAAAAGCAATTCGGAACGCTCGATGCAATAGTATTTAATGCTGCTATGCTAGGGGAAGTAACACCTTGCGACAATTATTCTTTAAAAACATGGATCGAAGTCTTTCAAGTTAACTTGCATAGCGCTGTGATGTTGATGCAAGCTACTCGGACTCTATTCAAAGGTTCATCACTACGTACTGTCATATTCACGCTAGCTGAAGAGGGTATTGATCCAAAAGCGAACTGGGGAGCATATTCGGCCTCTAAAGCTGCCCTTACGGCGTATATGAAAATGTATGCCCTTGAAAACAATAATAGCGATCAGTTACGTGTAGCGGGAGTCGTCCCTCCCCCAACTAAAACACTTATAAGAATGACGGCCTATCCTGCTGAAAACCACGAAATACTAGCTCAGCCCGAAGCAGTTGTCTGGCCATACATCAAACTCTTAACCGAAGCTTCCCACACAAACCAAGGCATTATCCTTTAATTTATGAACATAATGTCGCTGTTATTAGATTTTCAAGAGATTTCTAATTGATTCGTTATTCATAACTTCACCATTTAGTAAATCCATTACTTCATCATTATAGAGAATTCGGATCTCCAGATGTTTCGCTTTTTCCAATTTGGCCCCAGGGTTCTCTCCACATATCAAAAAATCAACTAGCTTAGAGAGACTGTCGCTTGTATGGACGCCCATTCGACTAAACTTTTCCACAATTTCAAAGCGTTTCATAGCACCGAAATTTCCAGTAATAACGCAAGTAAGCTTGATATTTTCTTCAATATCCGGAAAATTTTTCAAAACCAAGCCTGCGGCAAGTAGACTATCTAAATCCTCAATATTTACAGTATTTGAAAACCAGTCGCATAAGCTGGCTGATACTACTGTTCCAATATCAGATATTTCCAGTAATTCATCAATTGTCGCCACTCGTAACTTTTCAACGGTCCCAAAAGATGCAGCTAAGCGGTGAGCAGTCTGCTCCCCAACACCCACAATACCTAACGCATAGATTAACCGCCTAAGCGTAGTGTGCTTGCTAGCCACTACTGCGGCTATAAGTTTGTCCGCAGATTTTGAACCTAGTCGCTCTAGGAGGAGTAAGCGTTCTTTTTTCAAGTTAAACAAATCTGAAAACCTAACGACCAATTCTTGTTTAACCAATTGCGCGACTAATTTATCCCCTAATCCATCGATGTCCATCCCTTTTTTGCTCACGAAATGTATAATTTTTTGGATTAATTGTTCTGTTTCCAAATCCGGTAGCTCACTTGGCGCACTGTAGATAATCGCGTCATCGGGACGAAGCTCAAAAACTACTTTCACCACCTCCGGTATTACATCCCCAGCTCGGCGCACAATCACCGTATCACCGACCCTAATATCTTTGCGCTCGACCTCTTCAAAGTTGTGCAAAGTAGCGTTAGTAATAGTAGCGCCACCCACGAAAACTGGCCGAAGTCTTGCAACGGGAGTTAATGCTCCAGTCCGCCCAACCTGTACGTCAATTGCAAGCACCTCCGTTGCAACCTCTTCGGCTGGAAATTTAAAAGCGACGGCCCATCGGGGTGATCTTGCGATAGCCCCCATCAACTGCTGCTTTGAAATCAAATTCACTTTAAAAACGACTCCGTCAATATCATAGGACAGCGACTGTCTCTGAGCTCCTAATCTTTCAAAATAACGAATGCAATCTGCCTCGTTTTCCAAAAGAGCCGTATCTGATGATACACGGAACCCAAAAGATTTAAGTAATTCTAGTGAAGCTTGTTGAGTCAACGGAGGAGCATGACCCTCAATCTTAGCCAAGCCATAGCAACAGATAGTTAAAGGCCTTGATGCCGCTACTTTAGCGTCCAATTGCCGCAGTGCTCCCGCTGCAGCGTTCCGTGAGTTTACAAAAGTTTTTCTATTGGCTGTCGCTCGCGCTTGATTTAGCTTCTCAAATTCAGCTTTCTCTATATAGATCTCTCCCCTAACTTCCAGCACTTTCGGAGGTGTCATAGTGGTTAAGACAAGTGGGATAGACTTTATAGTACGTGCATTGTTTGTAACATCCTCACCTCTTTGTCCATCTCCTCGAGTAACTGCCCTCGCCAAATTTCCGTCTTCATATATCAAACTAATCGCGAGCCCGTCTAATTTAGGCTCTCCAAAAAACTCTATATTACACATATCTGTAATTTCCCTAGAACGCCTATGAAAGTCCATAAACTGTTGACTATTGAAAACATTTCCTAAGCTAAGCATAGGCGATAAGTGCTCGACCGAAACGAACTCAATCAAAGGTTCTCCCCCCACCCTTTGGGTAGGGCTGCATGGGTTCAAAAGGCTTGGGTCAGCTATCTCTAATTGCAGCAGCTGTTGGAATAAAGAATCATATTCATTATCAGAAATAACGGGATTATCTAAAACGTAATAATGGTGATTGTGCTTCTCGATTTCTTTACGTAACAGATCTGCCTGATGCAGTTGATTACTAACCATTGAGGTCATCCAACACGGCTAAAACATGTTTTTCAGAGTCATCACCCCACTCTACTTCGCTGCTACTGTAAAGGTTAGCTTTAAGAAGCTTAGCTAGCTTTTGTGCAACAGAAAGCATCAGAGAAAAATCTTCTTTTCCTCGCGTTTTTTCAGATGGATTCATGAAAAAAACAATGCCTTCAGATTTAAGTATCTCTATGCGATCCATATCGAACGTCCCTGGCTCGTGCATATTCGCGGCGCTAAATACGGATGGTACGTCCGGTTGGGCGAAATCCACATAGTGAAAGATACTCATTTTCCCAAAAGATAACCCTACTTTATTAAGAGTACGAACAACAGTAGAACCATCGATTGGTTCACCAGATTCACGTTTCACATACAACTGTATCAACAGGTTTTTAGACTTTTTTCTGATACTAGAACGTTGCGGTTGTAAGGGTTTCTTTACGAAACTATTGAGACAGTCTTGATCATTTTCAACAATACTATCTACAGAAAAAAGTGTTAACTGGTCATTATTTTTCCGAACAGAAGAAACAATATTTTTGTTGATAGGCGGCAATCGAACCGCCGCAAATTGTGTTCCCTGAGACTGGAGGACCCGAAACTCATTACTCCCATTAGTTGCTCGGTAACTCAGTTTACTCTCACTCTCACTCTCACTCTCACTGTCACTGTTATACTCTTCGATTGCTTGAGGAACTTTTTCTTTCCAAAGCACCTCGAG
>Ga0114996_10000087_pt1 | contig 118307 bp, 107 predicted proteins | sample ArcticOcean_MG_C_4_FD_87039 | JGI IMG/M metagenome (GOLD analysis project Ga0114996, IMG submission 87039) | Marine microbial communities from western Arctic Ocean - ArcticOcean_MG_CB4_134 | ecosystem: Environmental > Aquatic > Marine > Oceanic | place: Arctic Ocean: Canada Basin | collected...
CAACGGTTACCAAGTCCAGCCTTCCGCCTGCCTGGCCATCCCCCCAACTCGCGTCCGCTGGTAGAAGAAACAGGCTAAGCCTGCTTGCGTCCTCTGCTAGATGAAACAGCCTGTGGCTGAGGCACTGCCTGCCCCAACTCGCGTCCGCTGTTAGATGAAACGGCCTAAGGCCGGGCTATGCCTGGCGCCAGCCATTCAGAAAAAACAGGCTGTGCCTGCTGTGGCTAGAATTGGACCGCGAGTCTCAACCGGATCAATCGGAGCGCTGTAGATAATGGATATCGCCGACTCAGTCACGGCTCCCACCCCGAGGCGACGCCGAACCCGCATAAGCCAGGACCTGGCCGGGTACCTGTTCATAATCCCATCGCTCATTTTCATCGCGATATTCGTGATCGGCCCGATTATCGGCGCGATGTGGTTCAGTCTTACCGACTACGACCTGATGTCGGCGCCGAGATTCGCCGGCGCCAAAAATTATCTCCGTCTGCTTGATGACGACCGCTTTACCCACTCGATGACGAACTCGCTCTACTTCGCGTTCGGGACCGTTCCGACCGGGGTGGTCACCTCAATGCTGCTCGCCGTGATGATCAACCGGACCATCCGCGGAATCTACACATTTCGAGCTTTGTTCTACCTGCCCGTCGTAAGTTCCTTTGTGTCCGTGTCGCTGATCTGGCTCTGGGTCTACGAGCCAAACTTCGGGCTCGGCAACGACATGCTTGAGCTGCTCGGGCTGCCCCGTCTCAAATTCATGCGAGCCGCCAGCACCGCGATGCTGTCAATCATCGTCATGAGTGTGTGGAAAAACATGGGCCTCAACATGATTATTTATCTGGCCGGGCTGCAGGGCGTGCCGGCCCATTTGTACGAATCGGCCGAGATCGACGGCGCCGGCAGGATCGCACAGTTCTTCCGGATCACCCTGCCACTCCTGGCCCCGACGACGTTTTTCGTCGTGATCGTCTATTTCATCGGTGCCCTGCAGATGTTCGTGCAGGTCTTCATCATGACTCAGAGCAGCGCCAACACCAGTGAATGGGCCGGTCCGCTGGACAGCACCCTGACCGCCGTGGTCCTGGTGTATCAGAACGCGTTTGAATATCTGAAGATGGGATATGCCTCGGCGATTTCGTTCGTGCTTCTACTGGTGATCGCCGTGGTGACGCTCGTCAACGTCCGCCTGCTTCGATACGACGTCGGCTGGTAATGGCGGCACATCGAGTCATTGACATCGAGCTTCCCCAATATTCCTGGCCGTAAAGAGGGCGAGGTTGATAGAGGTGCCTGACCCCGAACGGCACCGCTGGAGGACTGATGGCGGCACGTCGCCGAAATAGAAAAGGGACCGAAGGCCTGGGCGGGTTTATGCCACCTGGATGGGCGGTCGCAACCCTACTGGTCGTCGCCGTGGTCGCGATCGTCGTCGCGCTGGTCTTTTATCAATTCGGCGAACAGGATCCGGAATCCGCTGCGGCGGCAAAAGCCGTATCGGAAAGGTATGAGATTCCTACTGAAGGCGCGGCCCATGTGGATCAAGATTCCCCGATCACGTATGACCACTACCCTCCGTCTTCTGGCCCTCATTATGGAAGGCCCGCGGTTTACCGCGTGTCCGACACCCCTGTCCCGGAAGGTTCCTGGGTACACAATCTGGAGCATGGAGCCATCGTTCTTCTGTTCAAGTGCGGGGACGGCTGCGAGACCCGAGTCAAGCAGATCCAGGATTTATTCGACCGGCTCCCCGACGGCAATTTTGGCGAGGTAAAAATGGTCGCCACCCCTTACGACCGCGCTCCTACGGAGTTCACATTGCTCGCCTGGGGCTGGCAGGAGGATCTGGACGAGTTCGACGCCGGCCGGATCGAACGGTTCTACCGGGACCTCGTCGACAAGGGACCGGAAGCCGCGCCCTAGCACCCGCCCGGGGACATCGAACCCTACTTGCGGCCCGATCCCCATCGCCAGCATGCTTCTCTCGCCGTCGTCAGAGCGCACATTCAGACACCGTAGATCACAACTGGAGGCAGGGCATGCCGGGACCGGGAATGGAATTCATAGGGGAAGAGGAAATCGAAGAAGTGGTAAGTCTTCTTCGAGAGGGATACCTGTTCCGACACGGCGTCACCGTTGCCGGAAAGCGGGACGCCCGTTTTCAGGGCAAAGTGTACGAAGCGGAACGGATGTTCGCGAAGCGCACCGGATCTGGTCACGCTCTCGCCGTGAATTCGGGAACTTCGGCCCTCTTCGCTTCCGTCGCCGCCCTCGGGATAGGGCCGGGCGACGAGGTGATCGTGCCCGGCTACGGTTTCATCGGCACCTATTCGTCCGTGTTGCAGGCCTGGGCCGTGCCCGTGCTGGCCGAAATCGATCAGACGTTCAACATCGATCCCGAGGATGTCAAAGCGAAGATCACCCCCCGGACAAAGGCGATCATGCCCGTGAGCATGCTGGGCAATCCGGCCCGGTTGGATGTGCTTAAGGCCATCGCCGACGAGCACGGATTATTCATGATCGAAGATTGCTGCCAGGCCTGCGGCGCAACGTACAAGGGCAAGGCGGTGGGCACTTACGGGAACGCCGGAGCCTTCAGCTTCAATACCTACAAGCCAATCACCTCGGCTGAAGGCGGCATGATCATCACCGACGACCAGGCTATCTACGACCGCTGCTTCGCGCTCCAGGATCAGGGCTATGCCCGCGACCCGAAACAAGAGCAGTCGATGATCGGCGAGAACCCGATCATTGGCTACGACCTGAAGTACACCGAGCTGCAGGCCGCCGTGTTGGTCGCTCAGCTGCGAAAGTTGGACGGGATTCTCTCCCTTCTGCGGGCGAACAAGCGGCGGTATAAGGAACAGATCGGCGATATCCTCGGGCTCGAGTATCGCGACATCACTGATGTAGATGGCGAGTGCGGGACGGTACTTGGCGCCGTATTCTCCGAGGAGAAAATCGCACGCGCCGTGGCCGCCGAACTGGACACTGAAGTGGTGGAGGACACTGGCTGGCACGTCTACAGCAATATGGACCATTTCATGAACCAGCGGACGGTCTGGGGCGATCGCACCCCCTGGAACCATCCCGAATACCGCGAGCGGGGCGGCAACATGGAATACCACCCGGGCATGCTTCCCCGGACGGACGCTCTGCTGCGCCGGTCAATCAACATCAGCATCGGAGTCGCCGACCCCGGGCTGGGGACTCAGTTCGGCGTAAATGTGCTGGCCAACGAGGAGGACATTGACACGAGCGCAGCCCGTTTCCGTGAGGTAGCGCGAAAGCATCTGGGCTAGCTTCAGACAGGAAAGAGGAGCACCATGAACGTCGTCGTAATCATGAACGACACCTGGCGCTACGACTGTCTGGGAGCCAATGGCAACGAGGTGATCCACACCCCGGTGCTGGATCAGTTCGCCGCCGAGAGCGCCGTCTTCGATCGCAGCTACGCCGGGTCATACCCGACAGTCCCGATTCGTCACGACCTGCTGAAAGGCCGTTTCGGCGCTCCGTTTCACGGCTGGCTCCCGTTGGAGTGGGATGCGTTGACGTTGCCCGAAGTGATGCGACAAAACGACTACGTCTCAATGTTGATCCTCAGCACGCCTCACCTGATCAACTACGGCTACGGATTCGACCGGCCCTTTCACGCGTGGGAGATGGTTCGCGGCGCTGAAATCGATCGCTGGAAGACGGATTACTTTCAGGAATACGCGCTGCCGCACCGGGAGAAGTTCAACAGCGACGAACACATGGCTATGTACAACCGGGGGCGCACCTATCGACGGCGTGAGGCCGAAATGGACGCGCCCCGGGTCATGCAGGCGGCGTGCGACTGGCTGGAGCGCAACGCCGGGCACGACAACTTCTTCCTCTGGGTCGATTCCTTCGATCCCCATGAGCCCTGGGATCCGCCGGATCACTACATCGATCTATACAGCCAGGACTACGAAGGCGCCGACATCTTCTGGCCGAAGTACACGGAAGCATCGTTTTACTCGCCCGGCGAGGCAGAACGGATGAGCGCTCGCTATATGGGCGAGATAACGATGGCGGATCGCTGGATCGGCCGCGTGCTTGACACCATCGACCGCGTCGGGCGGCGTCACGACACGATCGTGATCGTCATGTCGGATCACGGGCACTTGTTCGGAGAGCACGACCGCGTATCAAAATGGGGCGCCTGGCTGGAGCTCTGGGACGAGGGCGCGCACCAGTTTTTTATGGTCCGGCACCCGGATGGGATGAGCGCCGGCAAACGAATCGGCGGGCTAGTTCAGCCGGCCGACCTGGCGCCCAGCATCCTGGAAATGGTGGGTATCGAGCCGCCGGCCGAGATGGCCGTGCAGGGTAAGTCCTGGCTGCCGCTTATAGACGGTAGAAAGCGGTCCATCCGTCGTGCCGCCGTGTCCGCCTTCCATCCCCGACAGGGGCCGATAGACGGCTGCCAAAACCACATCTCACCCGACGGGCAGTGGGCCGCGGCGACCGTGACCGATCTACGCTGGCAGCTGATCGACTTCCCGGAGGCGGAGCGGCGCCAGCTGTACGACCTGGCCGCCGATGGCGGTTCCCTGCAAAACGTAATACACGGGAATGAGAGCGTGGCCGACCGGTTGCACGGCGAATTGCTGGAATTTCTTGGGCGACACGACGCACCGGACTGGTTGAAGAGCGTTTTTCGGGACGGGCCCGATGCGGCGAGCCAGTCCCCCTTGTCCGATTGGCGGACGCACGTCTTCAACCGCGGTACTCCGCAGGCGATGACGCCGCGGGGCAAGGTCGTCTAGCCAGAACCGCCTACCCCGGGAGATACTCCCGTGTGGCTTCGGGGTCGCCGTCCCAGTTGGAGATGGCTTCGAGTTCCGGCCAGATCGCGTCCGGAATTTCTACGGCCGCAAAGTCGAGGTTCTGCTGAATTCGCTCTGGCCGGCTGATTCCCACTACGGTGCTGCTAACTCTCGGATCGCGCATCGAATACTGCAGGGCCGCCGCACCGATCGGGACGCTATGCCGCTGGCATATCTCCTCCATCTGGCGAACCATCTTTAAGAGATCATCGCTGGCGTCCTGATACGCGTAGCGGGGATATTCTTTTGTGCCCCGGGCCAGGATGCCGCTGCCGTACGGTGACGCGTTGAGCACCATGATTCCCTTCGATGCCGCCAGATCAATCAGGTGGTCGGCATTACTGTTTAGCAGCGTGTGGCGATTGTGTGTGAGCAGCATCTCGAAATCCGCTCGCGCCAGGCACTGCTCCATGATGTCCACTCGCCCCGCGGCCAGGCCGACGTGATCGATCAGGCCTTCGTCCTTAAGGGCGAACAGAGTATCGATAGCCCCGCCGGTTCGCATTATCTCGTCCAGGTCGCAGTATTCAGGATCGTGCAGGTGGACCAGTTGCAGATGATCCAGCCCAAGGGCCTCCATGCTCTCGTCCACCGACCGGCGCACCTGGATGCCGTCGAATTTATTGGTGTCCAGGTCGCGATCGGCCTTGGTGCCGAGCACAAATCCGTCCGGCAGACCGCCCAATTCTCGGATGACGATTCCTATTCGATGTTCACTCCTGCCGAGGCCGTAGCTGCGGGCCGTGTCCAGAAAGTTGATCGGCCCGGCGAATATGGCGCGAATCGTTTCCAGTGCGCGTTCTTCAGATACCCCATAGCCATACGTGTCGGGCATGTCGCTCAGGGCGGAGGTCCCGATGCAAAGGGGCGTGACCTCAAGGCCGGTAGACCCCAGTGGCGATTTCGTGGAGGCATTGGCTGGCAAGATAGATTCGCTCCTTTGCTGTTATTGCTGGGCCGAAGGATGGCTTTTTTGTGACGAGATGCCGGGCGAGTCCGGGCGTAGGCTGCGGGATCGGGGCAGGCGCCGGCCGCCTACCAGTAAGACATGGCGTCGAGGAAGAATTTGCGCAGATCATCTTCACTGGCCGGCGGGGTGAGAGTTTCGTGACTCGATGCTGCGGCATCGTGCCGACCGCCTACACGGATCGATGTAATTTCGGCTGTGACCGCTTCGCCTGCAAGGCGGGCGAAGCTAATAATCTACGTCGTACCGCAGCAAACGCGTATTGACGATCGTAATCAGCCCGATGATGAGGAATAGCACGAACGACATCGCGGACGCGTAGCCCATCTTCAGATACTCGAAAGCGTTCGAATAGATGAGCAGCACGACCGTTACGGTGCTGTCGACCGGCCCTCCAGTCAGGGCGCTCGTATTCTCACCGACCGTCGTCATGATCATCACCTGGATGAACATCTGCAGGGCACCAATGAAGTACACAATTACGACAAAGAACGTCGTCGGCGCCAGCAAAGGAAACGTCACCTTCAGGAACTGGGATACGCGGCCCGCGCCGTCAATCTCAGCGGCTTCGTAGAGGTGCGATGGGATGCCCTGGAGGCCGGCCAGATAGATGACCATATTTAGCCCCATGTTCTTCCACACGCTCATCATGATTATGGATAGCAGGGCGGTATCTTGGCTGCGCAACCACTTTAATCGCGGTATTCCGATGGCTTCGAACACATCGTTGAACAGGCCGAGCTGCACGTCAAAAAACCACAGCCAGATCAGGGATACAGCCACGAACGAACTCACGACCGGCATGTAAAACATCGCCCGGAATGAATAAATTCCGCGGATTTTCCGGTTGATCAGCATCGCCAGCAACAGCGACGTAGCAACGCCTGTCGGTACGGTGCCGAACGCAAACGCCAGCGTATTGCGAATCGCCGCCGGGTAGCGATAATCCTCCAGCAGGTTGTTGTAGTTTCGGAGTCCCACCCATCTTGGCTCCGACATCAGGTCGTAGTCGTAGAAGCTGTACCAGAGGGCCGTAAATATGGGTACTACGACGAATAGAATGAGAAATAATATAGATGGGCCCACAAAGAAGTAGCCGGCCAACCCGCCGCGATTGCCAAACCGAGCCGTCCTGCGTTTCGGCTTCACTGCTTCGACGACTGCCATCGCGTTCCCTTTGGGGGACTGGATCCTGTGACTTCTCCCACACCCGGCCCGTGCCGCCCCACCAACCGCCCAACCGCTATCCAGATTGGCCGTAGGTTAGCACGATTAGCGGCTGGTTACTCCCGGTCCGCGGCCTGTCCCCGGGGTGTTCACGCTCCCTTCAGCCACCCCGGCGGCCGGCGCCACGGTCCGCGAGCTACGGCGAAAGTCTCTGGATGAAGTCGCGGTGTGGAGTCCGAAAGGGAATTGATATGCGGGCAATCGAATTCGTTGAGGAGTCCTTATAGACTCCGATGATGAAGCATTTCCGCCAACCGGTTCGCTGGCCGAAATAGTCGAAGGACCTAACGCCATCATCCTCAAACCGCATCGAATCCGACAGGTAGCGCGGGGAGCAGCGCTCCGGTGTGTCGCGCTGATTCTGGCGGCCGAGCCGTCGCCGACCTCCGGTCCGCCACCCAGTCCAACTTCCGAACCTACCCTGGTGCCTCCCACCCCGACCCCGGAGCCGACCGACACGCCAATGCCGTCTGGCCCCCAGGGTTTGGCCCTAGTAGAAAAGGCCACGGTGCAGATTGTGGCCCAGGGGACGTTCTCTGAGCCGTCGGGGCAGGCCGTCACCGTAGCCGGCGCGGGCTCGGGATTCCTCATCAGCGACGATGGGCTGGTCGTCACGAACAACCATGTTGTGACCGGGGCGGCGACGCTGAACGTGTTCGTGCCGGACCGACGCGAGCCGGTGAACGCCGGGGTTGTGGCTACCAGTGAGTGCGCCGATCTGGCGATCATCCAGCTCCCCGGCGATCGCAGTTATCTGGATGTCGCCCACCGATGTGCGGATTTCTATGTGGTGAGCACCCCGGACGGGGTTCCGCCGAACGACTGGGATGAACCTGACCCCGACTGGCCCTACGAAAGCTCGGCGGGAGCGGCGGCGGCGGGGGAATTGTGGGGGCTCGCGAGATTGACCGACGATTCCGGCTGCCGAGCGGTCTACCGGGACATGGCCTTGAAGATCATGGATCGGTTGGTAGCGCCGGAATTTCTGGCGAGCGACACTCCTCACGGGGAAGGCATATTGCGGCACGGGACTTATCACGAGCGAAACGGATTGGGCGTCGATGAAAGCGTCATGTTCGGGGATTATTTATTCGTAGAGGGCTCGCGATGATGCTGGAAGCCGGGGTCGAATAGGTAGCGGCAACCGGGAGTTGGGGCGGGTATTTTCGTGTCCAGACACAAGGAGGCTTTATGGCGTTCATCCGGCTGGAAGATTACGAATCGGTAGAGATCGCTCCGGGAGCCCGGGGGCGCACTCCGTACGGGGCGAAATTGATGCTCTCTTATCTGGAGTTGGATGAGGGCTGCCTGGTTCCGGAGCACTCTCACCCGCACGAGCAGGCGGGGATGTTGCTGGAAGGGAAATTGGAGCTGGGGATCGGGGAGGAGACGCGCATCTGCGAGTCGGGAGAGATGTTCATCATCCCCGGCGGGGTGACTCACAGCGCCCGCCCGATGGGCGGACCGGCGGTAGTGCTGGATGTCTTCAGTCCAGTGCGGGAGGACCATGCGGAGCTGTTCAATAAGTACGTTCCGCCGGCCGGGTAACGAGCAACCCGATTTCCGCATAGACCCGGTCGATACCGGAGTTTGCGGAGACGGAATCGGCGTACGACTGCGGTAATTGAGCCAAAAGCGTTTTGATGGGAGAATGCGGGCTCCCGGGAAGGCGACCAAGGGGCCGGCTGCCGGGTTGAGTGCGGGCAGGGAGGTCTGGACTTGCGAAAGATAGTGCGCGGGATCGGCGTGCTGTTGCTGGCTCTGGCGGCGATAAGCCAGGGGTACTCGGTCGCGCGTTCGGAGTCGGGGTTTGTGGCGCTGGTGCCGATGACGGGCGCGATCGATCCGACGAGCGCGAATTACATCGAACGAGCGATTGACACGGCGGCCAAAGACGGAGCGACGCTGCTCGTTATTCAACTGGACACTCCCGGGGGATTGGTCGATTCGACCCGGGCGATAATGGAAGCGATTCTGGGATCGCCGGTCCCGATTGTCGTATACGTCTCGCCCGCGGGGGCGCAGGCGGCGTCGGCGGGGACGTTCGTCACGGCGGCGGCGCATGTGGCGGCGATGGCCCCGGCGACCAATATCGGAGCGGCGGCGGTGGTCGGTTCGGAAGGGGCCGAACTGGGACCGACCTTGAAGGAAAAGGCCACGCAAGACGCGATGGCGATGATGCGCAGCGTGGCCGAGTTGCGCGGGCGAAACGCGGAAGCACTGGAACTGACGGTCACCGAGGCCAAGGCCTATTCGGCGAGCGAGGCTCTGGAGCTCGGCATCGTTGACCTTATCGCGGCCGATCTGGACGGTCTGCTGACGACGATCGACGGGCGGACGGTGACGACGGCGAGCGGGGAAGTGACAATTCATTCGGCGGGTGTGCCGGTGAAAGAGATCCCGAGAAACCTGGTTGAGCGATTTCTAGGGGTAGTGGCGAGCCCGAATGTTGTGTTCATTTTGTTGAGCGTAGGGCTGCTGGCGATTTCCGCGGAGCTGTTCAGCCCGGGGGTGTTCGGTCCGGGGATCGCCGGATTTATTTTGGTCGGCCTAGCGTTTGTGGGACTTGGACTGTTGCCAGTGAACTGGTTCGGAGTCGGGCTGATCGTGTTCGCTGGGGCGCTGATGTATTTCGAAGTGCAGGTTTCAGGGGTCGGGGCGTTTGGAGTGGGGGCGGTAGTGTGTTTTGCGCTGGGCGGACTGATGTTATTTGGCGGGATCGTACCGTCGCCGGAAGGCCCGTGGGAAGAGGCGCACGTGAGCCGATGGCTGATAGTGGCGATGACGGCGTTTTTCGGCTCGGTGCTGGCCTTCTTCGTTTTCATGCTCAAGGAAGGCGGCTCGTCGAGCGGGTATCCTTCGGCTACCCACGGGGGATTGGTCGGAGCGGTCGGAATGGTTATGTCGGACCTCAATCCGTCGGGCGAAATTCGGGTGGGTGAGGCGGAGTGGACTGCGACGACCGACACGGGAAATCTGATCACGAAGGGCACGGAAGTTGAGGTAGTGGGAGACTATGTCGGCGGAGTGGTGAAGGTGATAGCAAGACAAGAATTTGAGGAAATGAGAAGCGTCGCAGGATGGCTGGACCGGTTGCGAGGTCGGTGGCGGCGATCCGAGTGAAATTTGTTTGTGAAAAAGGAGGTAACTGATGTCCGGTTTTATGGTCGCGGGTCCGAACGAAGCGTTGATCAGATCGGGCGGCGGGGCGCAGCCGAAAGTGATTGTTGGCGGGCGCATCTTCGTGCTGCCGATAGTACAGGACGCGCAGTATCTGTCGCTCGAGGTCATGACGCTGACTGTAGTCACGAACAATGTATACACGGCGGAAGGGGTGGCGGTGTCGGTCGACGGGGTGGCGCAGGTGAAAGTGGCGAGATCGGAAGAGGCGATCCGCACGGCGGCGCAGCAGTTCCTGGGGAGAGGGAGCAACGAAATCGCGCAGGTAGCGCTGCAGACGCTGGAAGGTCATCAGCGCGCGATTCTGGGGACAATGACGGTTGAGGTGATCTACCGAGACCGGGACGCATTCGCGAAGGCAGTGCGGGACGTTGCGTCGCCGGATATGGCGAACATGGGCCTGGAGATCGTCAGCTTCACGATCCGGGACATTCAGGACGAGCACGGCTACCTGAACGCGCTGGGTGTCGCGCGAACGTCCGAGGTGAAGCGAGACGCGATGATCGGGCAGGCGGAAGCGACCCGGGATTCGGATATCCGGACGGCGTTCGCCGAGCGAGACGCGGGAATCCGGTCGGCGGAAGCGGATCGGGACAGGCAGGCGGCCCGATACCAGGCCGACACCGTGATTGCCGAAAGCCAGCGGGACTTCGAAGTCCAAAAGGCCGCCTACGACCAGCAGGTAAACGCTCGCCGGGCGGAAGCGGAGCTCGCTTACCAGCTGCAAGAGGCCAAAACGCAACAGGACATCCGGACGGAAGAAGTGGAAGTGGAGGTCGTCGAGCGCCGCAAGCAGACAGAGGTGCAGACGGAGGAGATCGAGCGCAGGCAGCGTGAACTGGATGCGACGGTCAAACAGCCGGCGGACGCGGAGAGATTTCGGGTGGAGACGATAGCCACCGCCGAGCGTGCGCGACTGATCGCGGAGGCCGAAGGTGAGGCGGAGTCGATCCGGCTGAGAGGTGAAGCGGAAGCGGATGCGATTCGAGCGATCGGAAAGGCCGAGGCGGATGCGATGCTGGTGAAGGCGGATTCCTGGAAGCAGTACGGCCAGGCGGCGATTCTGGAGCAACTGTTCGAGGTGCTGCCGGATGTGGCGTCGGCAGTATCGGCGCCGCTGGCCAAGACGGACAAGATCGTGATGATCGGCGGGAGCGACGGCTCGGTCGGGCCCAGCCGGATCACGAAGGAAGTGACGAACGTGGTCGCGCAAATCCCAGAGATCGTAGAGGCGCTGTCGGGGATAGATATCCTGGCGACGATACGCAATCTGCAGGGAGTGGTTTCCCGGGATGACCTCGAGGGCGATTCGGATGACGCCGCCGGAGACGAGTAACGGCCAGCCTCAGGCCGGCCATAGGCTATTTTTTCTAGCAGCGGGCTCGGGTTGGGCGGATGGCGGGGCAGGCGGCGGAGGCCGGGGCCGATGTGATAGTGGCGCAGGGCACGGAGGGTGGCGGTCATGTTGGCTGGATGTCGTTGTCGGCGCTGGGGTACGGGGCGGACGGAGTGCTGCTGGGAACGCGATTTCTGCCCAGTGAGGAATCGGCGATTCATGCGAACTACAAACGGGCGATTGTTGAGAGCGATGGCCATGACACGGTGCTGACGGAGATTCCGGACATCGCGGCGGGGATGGTGTGGCCGGGGGCGATGTCGAGGGTGCAGCGCAATCGTTTCATGGAGAGTTGGACGGGAAGGGAGTGGGCGTTGCGGCGGGACCTGGCGGAGGTCGCGAGGGATTCAGAAGGCTCGTAAGACGGGAGACCCGGAGGAAGCGCCGATGTTTTTCGGTCAGGACGCCGGGTTGATCGACGATGTGCGCCCGGCGGGGGAGATCGTGACCCGAATCGTAGCGGAGGTGGAGGAGATCATCACGAAGAGGCTGTTGAGGGTGACTGGCGGTGGGACAGGCTAGACGACGAATCCGTTTTCGAGACGGTGACCGACGTAGTCGATGTCGACGGGGACGGTGCTGGCGGCGGGCTTGTCGAGCAGGGTGCAGATGCGAAGGGAGGCGGGGGCGCTGGCCCAGAGATATTTGGCGAGGTAGCTGAGTGTCTAGCCGGAATCGACGAGGACGACGAGGACGACGAGGCGGCCGGTGATGGGGTGGTCGAGGTCCTTGAGGATGTGCACGACGCCGGTGGAGGTGTCGCCGTGGTAGCTGGAGACGGCGAGGAAGTCGATGGTGAGGGGGAAGTCGAGGCGGCGGATGAGGTCGGACATGAAGATGAGGGAGCCCTTGAGCACGCCGATGAAGACGGGATCGAGAGTGGCGACGTCACGGGTGATCTCGGCGGCGAGGCGGTGGACGCGGGCGGCGAGGGTGCGCTGGCTGAGGATGACGGGGAGGTCGGGTGGGGAATCGGGAGGCACCGGGAAGGCCGGGCCGCTCAGGAGGGTGGGTCGGAGTCGTCGCTCAGGAGGGATCGGAAGAACTGACGGGTCCAGGCGTGGCCGCGCTCGAATTTGGTGAGGGGGGTGAGGAGGTGGCGATCGATGCGGCTTTCGACGGATTCGTTGAGTTTCTGGGCGCGCTTGCTCTGCTTACGGAGTGCACGGCGGGTGAGGGCGGTGGACTCGACGACTGCAATGCCGCCGATGACGAGGGCGATGAGCAGGCCGAAGACAAGGATGACGGCTTCGACGGCAAGGACGAGGAGGGCGATGTTGGCGGCGGTGGACATCAGGTGGCCTGGAGGAGATCAGTCGTGCTTGGCGCGGTCAAAACGTTCGCGGATGGACTCGGCGGCGCGATCGGCGGCGCGGTCGGCGTCGGCGCGGGCCTGCTCAAGTCGCTGGCGGATGGCGTCGATGGGGCGGGAGCCGTCTTTGAGACCGAAGAGGGCGCCGGCGAGGTTACCGATCGCAAAGCCGAGGAGACCTCCGAGGATGATTATGTACATGGTGAGTCAACCTACTTGTCACGGCGGAATATGGAGAAAAGCTTGCCGGCCATGCCGACGGAGGCGACGCCGCGGACGACATCGGCCGCGGTTGATTCGGAAGCCACCGTGGCCGCGGCCTTGATGGTGGCGGCGGTTTCGGCGGTGGACTTCAGGATGGGTCGGACCTCGTCGGATACGACGCGAATGAGCCGCCAGAGCAGGAGGGCGGTGATGAAGAGCACGAGGGTGGTAATTACGGAAATGCCGGCGAGCACGACAATTGCGATATCGCGTACTTCTCCGAGCGACATGTTCCTGAACCTCGTGTGGCTGGCTAACGTCTACGGCGTCGAATAATGCGTCCCAACAGGGCCCGACGCAAGCGCTTCCACGCCCGCGTCACTTCACGAAGGTCCGCCGGGGCCAACGTGTGGTCGCTGTAGGCCGAACGCGTGTACTGTCGCGCGATATCGGCCGGCGGTCGCGAAACCGCGATGGAAGCCATCGACGCGCTCTGGCCGCCGGCGCCGGCGGGTCCGGCGGGATACAGGTCGGCGCTGAGTTGGTCGGCGAACTCCATCGGTGTTCCAGACTCGTCCAGATTGTAGCCTGCCCGGCGTGCCCAGCGCAGCATGGAGCGGTAGGCGCGGCGGATGCCGTCGCCGGGGCTTTCAAACTGGGCCTGGAGGAGGTTGAAGAGGAAGAAGATGAGGAAGGAGCCGGCAACGACGGCGACGATGCCGCCGAGGACGACGAGGATGGAGGAGATGCGAGAGAAGATGTTGAGAATGGGGTTGGAGCCGAGGTCGCCGGAGTCGGTGAAGGAGTCGAGGTCGATGCCGAAGAGATCGGCCAGCTCGTCGAGGTTGGAGTCGGAATTCTCCCAGTGGTCGCGGTCGAAGTAGTCGAAGGTGACGCCGCGGCAGTAGGTGCGGTGGGTGGAGAGGACGACCATGGTGGTCTGGCGGGTGAAGAGCAGGGCTTCGCCGACGCCGAGTTGTTGCTGTCCGGCGAGGGAGGAGAGGCCGGAGGGATTGGAGACGCCACTGAAGAGGCGGTTGGTGGCGGCTTCGACGTTGCCCCAACCGTCGCCGAGGTAGGTCCAGAAGGCGTCGGACATGGGATTGCCGTGGAGCCTGGGGAAGAAGACGGAGAAGATGGTGACGGCGGCGACAAGCAGGACGCTGAGAGCGGTGACGTTGAGGCCGAGCTCGGCGGAATAGTCGGTGCGGGTGCGGTCCCAGCGCTCGGTGAGGGTGCTGAGATTGACCTGGACCATGAGGAGGAGGAGGGCGACGGTGAAGATGATGAAGGGGAGGCGGACGGGGCCGATGTAGGTGATGTTGATGGAGAGCACGATGGCGGCGGGGAGGGCGGCGATGGTGACGCTGCGGCGGCGAAAGAGCCCCCAGGCACCGAGGAAACCCATGCCCTAGGCGGCGAAGGCGGCTGATCACCTCGAACCAGTCGAGCAGGCGGATGCCGAGATCGGCGAGGAAGTGGTCGAAGGGGGTGGCGCCGGCGGAGGAGATGATGGCCAGGCTTTCGAGGAGTTTCCAGAGCTGGCCGGTGCCTTTTTGCGGTTCGAGGAATATGCGGTCGCGACCGATGGCGGCGAGGCCGACGGCTTTGCCGTCGCGAATTTGCTGGTAGGCGAGGGCGGAAGCGATTTTGACGGCGTACTCTTCGGTGGACTCGTCGCCGTCGCCCGCCTAGACGGAACGCTGCATGTCGAGGAGGAGCCAGACGCCGACGGAGGGCTCGAGGTCGAATTCCTTGACCATGATGCGGCCGGTGCGGGCGGTGGAAAGCCAGTGGATGCGCTTGAAGGCGTGGCCGGGGACGAATTCGCGGATGGTGGAGGCGTCGGAGGTGATCTGTTGGGTGCGCTGCTGGGAGCGGGTGTTGCCGAACTGGGAGCCGGCGGGAATCTGGAAGTCGGGCATGACGCTGATGGGGGGTAGACGACGAAGGTGCTGCGCTGGGGAAATTCGAATTTGGCGAAGAAGATGCTGAAGGGATCGCCGGTGCGGACGGTCATGGGACCGAGCTGGAAGAGGCCGCGCCGGAGGGCGTGGCTGGTGCTGAACCAGCGCTTGGTCTGGCGGGCGTCGAGGTTTTCGGCGACGCTGGCGGTGTAGCCGGGGAGGGTGGAGTGATCGTCGAGCTTAATGAGGAGGATGGGGAGGCGGCCGCGGTTGGTGAGGTAGATCTCTTCGCGGATTTGCTGGTGAGAATGCGGCGGATATAGAGGTTGTTGACGGCGGCGCGGGTCCAAAAATAAGAGACGGCAATGAGGAAGATGAGGGCGTAGAAGAACCAGTAGATGATGGCGGAGGTGGTGAAGAGGGCGAGGACCAGGAGCACGCCGATGAGGATCAGGGCGGCGGGGCGCTGGACGGTGATTTCAGGTCTGGCTGATCCTGGCGCTTGTTGCAGGATGCGGCGATCCCAATTCGATTCGGCTGCCCCCGTGCCCGGCTTCACCGGCGGGCGGCCGGCATTCCGGCCGCCGTCGATCAGTCAGTTTATCCGGCGATGGGACGGGTGGCGGTGAGGAAGAAAGCAGAGATTAGAGGTCGAGGACCATGGCGGTCTCGTCGCAGCGCTCGAATTTGGGGCAGCGGTAGCACTCCTGCCAGACCTTCTGGGTGAGGGAGTCGCGGGGAACTTCGCGGAAGCCGGAGCCGGCGAAGAAATCGGGTTCGAGGGTGAGGGTGAATACGCGGGGTACGCCGAAGGAGCGGGCGTCGTCGAGGCAGAGGTCGACGAGGCGACGGCCGATGCCCTGATGCTGGCTGTCGGGGGAAACGGCGAGGGCGCGAATCTCGGCCAGTTCGGGGGAGGCGATGTGCAGGGAGCCGCAGCCAACGAGGCGGTCGGTCTGGCGGCAGACTACGTACTCGCGGATGTTTTCGAAGAGCTCGGTGGTGGAGCGGGGGAGCATGACGTCGTCGGTGGCGTAGGGAATGATGAGCTCTTTGATCTCGGGTACGTCGAAAAGGCGGGCCTTGCCGAAGGTGAGATCGGGGGGTGGGGTGGGGGGAGCGGATGGCATGGTTCAGATTACCGGGAGATTGGTGGGCCGCCGCGGCGGTGGTGAAGCACGCGCACGCGGGGACGGCCGCTCACGGCCGGGACCGGGAGGGGGTTAGTTGCTCTCGGACGCGGCGGTGGATTCGCGGACGATTTCCTCGGCTTCGAGCAGGCCGACGACGCGGTCGACGGTGATGCCGATGGCGTCCTCGATGCCCTGCCGCAGGACGGCGAGCTGAAAGATGAAAAGGAAGGCGGAGATGGGGAGGACGGCCTTGAGTTGCTCGCCGAATTTGTTCCAGATGAATGGCGTGAGGATGGAGTAGATGAGCTTCGGAGTGATATCGATCCGATAGGTTATTTCGGTAGCGTAGTCGGCGTGGCCGATGTCCTCGTGTTCGGCCATCGGTTCGTCTATATGGCTGTCGTGGTCGTCGGCCATGGGTTCCCCCGGGAGCGGAATGTGACGCCACCGCCGGCCGGGGCCTCTGAGCCTGTGAACGAATCCGGCGGCGGGACGCACCCCGCGAATATCGCCGACAATCTACCATTTGACGAGCAAATGGTGGAAATCTGGGCCGGTCGCGATTGGACGGGGATGGGTGGGGAAGGCGGGGCGGGTCGGTGGAAAGCGGCTGCGCGCTTATAATCGGGGGAACCGTGAGGGACCTCGGAACGGCGACTGCTTTTGACCACTTCCGCGCTTGATACGGCCGAACTGAATCCGGCTCAAATAGAGGCGGTGGAGCATACGGACGGGCCGCTGCTGATTCTGGCGGGGGCGGGGTCGGGGAAGACGCGGGTGATCACGCACCGGGTCGTGCACCTGATAGACGATGCGCAGGTGGCGCCGTGGAACATCCTGGCGGTGACGTTCACCAATAAGGCGGCGGACGAGATGCGGTCGCGGGTGACGCGGCTGGCAGCGGAGCGGGGGGCGGGGGTGGAGCTGGGGACTTTTCACGGTGTGTGCGCACGAATCCTGCGGCGATTCGCGGACCGGATCGGCATCAACCGGAACTTCACGATCTTCGACGGGTCGGATCAGACGACGGTGGTGCGGACGGCGATGAAGGACCTGGGGCTGGCGGTGAGTCAGATCTCGCCGACGGGAGCGCGGAACGCGATCTCGCGAGCCAAGGATGAGCTGATGACGCATCACCAGTTCGCTGAGCACGCGGAGGGGTTCTTCGAGGACATGGTGGCGAAGATTTACGCGCGCTACGAGCAAATCCTGAATGGCGCGGACGGGCAGGATTTCGGCGACCTGATCGTGTCGACGGTGCGGTTGCTGCGGGAGGATGAGGAGGTGCTGCACTATTATCAGGACCGGTTCCGTTACGTGATGATCGATGAGTACCAGGACACGAATCGGGCGCAGTACGCGCTGGTGCGGGAGCTGGCGGCGGACCGGCGCAACCTGGCGGTGGTGGGCGATGACGACCAGAGCATCTATGGCTGGCGAGGGGCGGATATTCGGAATCTGATGGACTTTGAGGAAGAATATCCAGACGCGCGGGTGGTGAAGCTGGAGCAGAACTACCGGTCGACGCAGCTGATCCTGGATGCGGCGCACGGGGTGGTGGAGCGGTTGCCGGGTCGTAAGGAGAAGAAACTCTGGACGGAACGGACCGGCGGGCACAAGGTGCGGGTGATGGAGTCGTATGACGATGAGGATGAGGCGCTGAGAATTCTGGCGGAGGTGCAGGAGATGGCGAGCCTGGAGGGGGTGGAGCGGGGGGACTTCGCGATCATGTACCGGACGAACGCGCAATCGCGCCTGCTGGAGGAAGCGTTCGTGAAGGCGGGGATGCCGTACCAGCTGGTGGGGGCGACGGAGTTTTACGGGCGGCGCGAGGTGAAGGACATGCTGGCGTACCTGCGATGCCTGGCGAATCCGCGGGACGGGGTGAGTTTCGACCGGATCGCGAATGTGCCGGCGCGGGGGCTGGGGGCGAAGACGCTGGGGCTGCTGAGCGAGTGGGCGGAGCAGAGGACGCTGTCGGCGGGGGAGGCGATAAGGATGCTGGCGGCGAATCCACCGGACCCGGCGCCGCTGGCGCTGGCGGGACGGGCGCTGAAGGTGCTGTTGCCGCTGGGAGAGCTGCTGCTGAGGCTGGATGAAAACGCGGCGCAGATGCCGTTGCCGCGATTACTGCAGGAAATTTACCGGGAGTCGGGCTACGAGAAGCACCTGCGGAGCGATCCGGAGGACGCGGACGAACGCATAGACAACGTGGTGGAGCTGATCGGGGCATCGGCGAAGTACGCGGATATGCGGCCGCAAGAGGCGATGGTGGCGTTTTTGCAGGAGGTGGTGCTGATCTCGGATGTGGACGCGCTGAAGGCGGAGGCGGATGTGGTGACGCTGATCACGCTGCACGCGGCGAAGGGGCTGGAATTTAAGAACGTGTTCATCACGGGGTTTGAGGAGGAGCTGTGCCCGCATGTGCGCTCGTTCGCGGACCCGGCGCAGATGGAGGAGGAGCGGCGGCTGGCGTATGTGGGAATCACGCGGGCGCAGGACCGGCTGTTTTTGAGCTACGCGAAATTTCGAGGGGGTTGGGGGAGCCGGTCGCGGGTGCCGTCGCGGTTCTTGCAGGACATACCGGAAGAGATCCTGGAACGGGATGAACGAATTGAGACGGTGGCGACGGATGCCCCGGGCATGATCTCGCCGAAGGTGAAGCCGGCGGTGGTGGAGACGGAACGCTCGTACCACGACGGGCAGAAGGTGCGGCATCCGGTTTTCGGGGTGGGGGTGGTGGTGTCGGGGAAGATCGGGGCCGGGGGCGAGGAGGTACAGGTGGCGTTCCCTGATGCGGGGATAAAGCTGCTGGCGGTGGCGTTCGCGAATCTGGACCGGCTCTAGGTGCGGGGTAAGTTCCTGGTCGATTTCGACGGGACGGCGATGATGGAGGACGTGGGGCATCAAATCCTGGTGAAGTTCGGCGATGAGGAAGTGATCGAGATTGACGATCGCTGGGTGGCGGGGGAGATCACGACGAGAGAGCGGGCGGAGGCGCAGTACGCGCGGATGAAGATCACCGAGGACGAGCTGGTGGAGTTCGTGGACGGGTTTGCGCTGGATCCGTTTTTCGGGGAGTTCCGCCGGTACTGCCGGGCGGCGGAGATCGAGCTGGAGATCGTCAGCGACGGTTTCGATTTCTACATAAAGCGACTGCTGGGAAGGGCGGGGCTGAGGGATATCCCGGTGACGTGCAACCGGCTGGAATTCGTGGACGGAAAGATCGTGCTGGACTTTCCGCATGAGGGCGAGGGGGACGGCAGGCTGGGAGTGGCGAAGGACGTGCTGCTGAAACGGGCGAAGGAGGGCTTTGACGAAGTGGCGTATGCGGGGGACGCGGACTCGGACAAGCCGGCGGCGGGGGTGGCGGATGTGCTGTTCGCGAAGAAAAAGAAGGCGCTGGCGAAGCATTGCGAGAAGGAAGGGATTGAGTGCGTCCCGTATTCAAATTTTGGGGAGATCATCGCGGCGCTGACGGGGATGTGGAATCGGGTCGAGCGGCGGGCGCCAGCGGACGGGTCGTTCTATGAACTGGCGCGGGGGTTCGATAGGATTGAAGGAGTCAGCGGGCGGATCGCGATGACGGCGATTCTGGCCGAGTTGCTGCGGAATGCGGAGTCGGAGGATGGCCGGCGGATCGCTTACCTGCTGCAAGGCCGGGTGGCGCCGACGTTTGAGCCGGTGGAATTCGGGGTGGGGGCGCGGATGCTGGTGACCGCGATCGCGGCGGCGTTCGGGGTGGGGGGGGAGGAGGTGGAGCGGCGGTTTAAGGAGATGGGAGATCACGGGCTGGTGGCGGAGTCGTTTGCTGACAAGACGGCCGGTTCGCGGTCGATAGCGGAGGTTTTTGCGGCGTTGGAGACGATCGCGGCGACGTCAGGCAAGAATTCGGTGGAGGGCAAGATCGAACAGGTAACGGACCTGATGCGGTCGTTCGGGTCGCTGGAGAATCGGTATTTCGCGCGAATCCCGATCGAGCGGCTGAGGCTGGGGGTGGGGGATCCGACGATCCTGGACGCGCTGTCGTTCGCCGGGGTGGGGGATAAGTCGGACCGGGCGGAGATCGAGCGCGCTTACAACATGGTGAGCGATCTGGGGATGGTGGCGGAACGGTATCTGCGGGACGGAGTGGGGGGGCTGGCGGCCATCAAGGTGGAGGTGGGGAACCCGGTGCGGATGGCGCAGGCGGCGCGGCTGTCGTCGGGAGCGGAGATTGTGGAGAAGATCGGCAGGTGCGGGATCGAGCCGAAATATGACGGGTTTCGTGTCCAGATTCACCGGGACGGGGATGAGGTTCGTATCTACTCCCGGAACCTGGAGGACATGACGGGGATGTTCCCGGAGGTGGCGGAGGCGACCCGGACGCAACTGAGCGAAGACCGGGTGATCCTGGAGGGGGAGGCGATGGCGTATGACCCGGACACGCGGGACTTTTTGCCGTTTCAGGTGACGGTGTCGCGGCGGCGCAAACACAACATAGAGGAGATGGCGGCGAAGGCGCCGCTGACGCTGCTGGCGTTCGATTTGCTCTGCGCCTCGGGGGAGGATCTGACCGGGCTTTCGTATGTGGAGCGACGGGAGCGGCTGCTGAAGCTGGTGGAACCAAACGAGGCGATCGCGGTGACGCCGAGCCTGATCACGGACGATCCGAAGGAAATCGAGACGTATTTCTCGGAAGAGGTGGAGGCGGGGCTGGAGGGAATTCTGGCGAAGCGGCTGGACGCTGTTTATCAGGCGGGCAAGCGGAACTTCAACTGGATCAAATTGAAGCGCAGTTACAAGGTGGAATTGAGCGATACGCTGGACTGCGCGATTGTGGGCTACTGGCGAGGGCAAGGGAAACGGGCGGCGTGGGGAATCGGGGCGCTGCTGACGGCGGTGTGGGACGAGACGGAGGGCCGGCTGAAGACGATCGCCCGGGTGGGGACGGGTCTTTCGGACCTGGAGTGGGTGGAGATGCGGGAGTTGCTGGACCGGGACGTGCGCGACGGGGCGCCGGCGGAACTGGACAGCGGGATCGAGCCGGACGTCTGGGTGGACCCGCGGCATGTGGTGGAGGTGCTGGCGGATGAACTGACGCGGAGTCCGAATCACACGGCGGGCCGGAACGAGGACAAGCCGGGCTATGCGCTGCGGTTTCCCAGGGTGTTGGGGATGCCGCGGGCGGACAAGTGGCCGAATGACGCGACGACGGTGGCGGAGGTGGAGGCGATGTTCACGGCGCAGGTTACGGGGAGCGCGAAAAGAGGGTAGGTGTGGGGGGCTAGTTGTCCAGGTAGACGTCGGAAGCGGCGGCGAGGTCGTGGAAGCTGCGCTGTTCCGCGCCGAACATTAGGAAGATGACGTTGGCCAGGATGGCGAGGGGCACGATGGCGATGGCCAGGAATGACAGCTCGCGGCCGAGCGTGCGACCGGCCGGTAGGGGGTAGCCGTCGCGGTCGCCGACGTACATACCCAGGAGTCGCTTGGCCGGGGTGCCGTTAACGAGCAGGGTGAAGACGGGACGGTAGCCAAAGAGCCAGAGAAGGAGCGACCACTCGGACAGCAGGTCGGGGAGGAACATGCTGCCGGCGATCGGTCCCGGCGAGAGGATGGCAATTACTATCCAACCGAGACCGATGAACAGCCAATCGAGCATCCAGGCTTGAAGGCGGCGGGTTCGGGTTGATCCGGGCCGGCCGGATGATCGGCAGAGCTGGCGGGTGTCCGGCTTTCTGGAGTCAAGTCGGTCATGGTGGTCTACGGTATGGGTGGGTCGCGGGGGGGCGGTATCGCGGTCTGGTGGGGGAGGATTTACGAGAATTCGAGGGATTGCGGTTGGGCCGGCGCCTCGACCCGATCACAATCAGCGCGCAGCCGACGCCGAGAATAACCGGGGACAGGAGGATGAAAAGTTCCAGCAGTCCGATGTTGGAGGGCATGGTTAGGAATGGCGGGTTGGGCCCATCTCCTTACTGTTCGGTGGATCAGTCCTCGGGCTCTTTTTGGGTTTTGGGTTTGCCGGCGATGTAGCCGGCGGCGTCCCAGGGTGCGCCCCAGAGCCAGAACCAGACGCGCTTGATGAGGAACATGCCGCCGATGGCCCAGATGACCATTCCGAAGAGCAGGGTAACGAGGAGAGGCCAGAGCAAGAGGACGGGGATAACGATGCCGCGGGAAGAGACGATGATATTCAGGACGACGCCGAGCCCGAAGATGATGATGGCGGCGATGGGGAGGCGGAAGCGGGCCCAGCTACCCATGGGAAAGCGGCCTAGCTCTGGTCATTGGAAATCCTTGATACATCAGGTGGTGGGCTGCCGGACGGCGGCGAGGCGCTGGCGGAGGCTGGAAATCTCGTCGCGGTGCTCGGCGGCGCGTTCGAATTCGAGGGCGTCGGCGGCCAGGCGCATCTTCTTTTCGAGTTCCTTGACCCGCAGGGACATCTCGCGGGGAGTGGGCTCGCTGAGGCGGGCGAAGCCGGACTCGTAGACGGGTTCGTCCTCGGCGGCGGCGGTGGCGGTTTCGACGAGCATTTCGCGGATGTCGCGGTGGGCCTTCTGCACGCTTTCGGCGGTGATGCCGTGTTCGCGGTTGTAGGCGACCTGAATGCTGCGGCGGCGATAGGTTTCGTCAATGGCGTTTTTCATGCTGTCGGTGACGCGGTCGGCGTACATGATGACGTGGCCGTTGATGTGGCGGGCGGCGCGGCCGACGGTCTGGATGAGGGAGACCCTGGAGCGGAGGAAGCCTTCTTTGTCGGCGTCGAGGATGGCGACCAGGGAGACCTCGGGGAGGTCGAGTCCTTCGCGGAGCAGGTTGATGCCGACGACGACGTCGTAAACGCCGCGGCGGAGGTCGCTGAGAATCTCGATGCGCTCGAGGGTGTCGACCTCGGAGTGGAGGTAATGGACTTTGATGCCCATCTCGGCCAGGTAGTCGGCGAGGTCTTCGGACATACGCTTGGTGAGGGTGGTGACCAGGACGCGCTCGTGGAGTTCGACGCGCTTCTGGATTTCGGCGAGGAGGTCGTCGACCTGGCCTTTGGTGGGTTTGACTTCGATGGAAGGATCGATGAGCCCGGTGGGGCGGACGATCTGCTCGACGATGCGATCGCTGTGCTCGAATTCGAAGGCGCCGGGGGTGGCGGAGGAGAAAATGGCCTGGTTGACGTGGGCGAGGAATTCGTCGAAGGAGAGGGGGCGGTTGTCGTAGGCGGAGGGAAGGCGGAAGCCGTAGTCGATTAGGGATTTCTTGCGGCTGCGATCGCCGCCGAGCATGCCGCCGATCTGGGAAAGGGCGAGGTGGGATTCGTCGACGATGATGAGGCTGTCGTCGGGTAGGTAGTCGATGAGGACCCAAGGCGGTTCGCCGGGAGCGCGGCCGGTGATGTGGCGGGTGTAGTTCTCGATGCCGCTGCAATGGCCGACTTCGCGGAGCATCTCGATGTCGAATCGGGTGCGCTGCTCCAGCCGGGCGGCTTCAAGGACCAGCCCCTTCTTTTCCATGTCGGCGAGGACTTCGTCCAGCTCGACGAGGATGCCTTTGATGGCGCGCTCAAGGCGGTCGGTGGGGGTGACGTAGTGGCGGGCGGGGTGAATGTCGATGGTCTCGAGAGATTCGAGAATCTCGCCGGTGAGGGGGTCGATTTGGACGATTTTTTCGAGCTCGTCACCGAAGAATTCCAGGCGGAAGGCGTAGTCGTCGTAGGAGGGAAAAATCTCGACAACGTCGCCTCGGACCCGGAATTTGCCGCGGGAGGGAGCGACGTCGTTGCGCTCGTACTGGATTCCGGCAAGGCGGCGCAGGAGACGATAGAGGATGTACTCTTCGCCGACCTTGAGGGTGAGGGTCATGCGGCCGTAGTCCTCGGGTGAACCGATGCCGTAGATGCAGGAGACGCTGGCGACGACGATGACGTCGCGGCGGCTGAAGACGGAGCGAGTGGCGGACATGCGGAGCTTGTCGATCTCCTCGTTGATGTCCGAGTCTTTCTCGATGTAGGTGTCGGTGGAGGGCATGTAGGCTTCGGGCTGGTAGTAGTCGTAGTAAGAGACGAAGTACTCGACGGCGTTGTCGGGGAAGAACTCGCGAAACTCGGAACAAAGCTGGGCGGCGAGGGTCTTGTTGGGGGCGAGGACGAGGGTGGGTTTCTGGATTTCGGCGATGAGGTTGGCCATGGTGAAGGTCTTGCCGGAACCGGTGACACCCATGAGGGTCTGGTATTTCTCGCCGGCGTGGAAGCCTTCAATCAGACGTTTGATGGCCTCGGGCTGGTCGCCGCGCGGGGTCATCTCGGTGATGAGCTGGAAATCTGGCAATTAGGGTGGCTTTCGGGGGAGGGAATCTGGGTTGAGGGTGTTGGGTAATTGTATCGGAGAAAAGGGAGTGGGGCGGCTGAGATTTACCGGCAGGGGCAGGTGTGACGGGACCGTGGTAGATGGGGTCCGCGCTCGATGAGGCGGGTATAATTGCGCCGCTATCGGCCGAGGTGGCGGAATTGGCAGACGCGCTAGCTTGAGGGGCTAGTGACCTTCGGGTTGTGCGGGTTCAAGTCCCGCCCTCGGCACCAGCTGGCCCTCTCAGCGTTCACCCACTCCTGTGGTTGTTGAGCTACCCGTCAATTGAGCCGGCTGAATGTAGCAACGGATGTAGCAACCAGCTGCCGAAACCGGCTGCATCCGCCCTACGAGGCTCGCCCGCTTCGCTCCGTTTCGTCCGAAGCGGGGCGCATTATTGCGTCCAAATCCTCAGCCGCTTCCCGCATCGCGGAGGGCACTGCCGTCGCGTAGATTCGCATGGTCGTGTCGATGCGCCCGTGCCCAAGAGTTCTTGGGCTACTCGCGGATGCACGCCTACCGTGACCAGGTTCGTAGCGTAGGTGCTACGGAGGTTATGCATGCTAGGCCTTGGGAGCCCGGCCCCCTCCAGCACCTTGTGGAGCGCCTCCAGGACGTGTGCTTCACGCAGCGGCGCCCCTCTCGTATTCGGGAAGACGTAATCGTTGGCCTTCCATCGGCTGCCTGCCAGCAGTTGTGCTTCTCGCACCCGGATACGCTGCTCACACAGGGCGCTAAGGGCAAACGCAGGAACCGGAATGACACGCCTGCTTTACCGCGTCTTGGGCTCAGCCGGAATGGGAGGCACCTCGCACTCTAGAGAGCGTGTTGCGCACGGTGACCGTTGCACTATCGAAACCGACGTTATCCAGCCGCCTCACCGAACCACAGCCCGGCGCCGAGCATCAGTATCCACATGTTCTCGTACCGGTGACCCTCAATCGCGTCGAGCAGGGCGGCGATGGTATCGCTCGACAGAGGTTTCGGGTCTGCCGGCGGGAAGGGGCTACCAGAACGTAGGGCGCGTCGTCGAGGTTGGCGCTGAAGGTACCGACTGCGCGCCGGGCGACCTCCTGTATCTTTCCGCGGATCACCTGGAACGGGTGGTCATGGCGGACGACGGGCTTCTTATCAAGCTGCCGGGGGAGGTCAATCCGGTTCATGCTGCGCTGTTCGGCATGGCCAGCGTTGGGATGCGCAATTGTCGTAATGCTGGGCTGCGCATGGGCATCATCGGGCAGATCATGGCGCAAATAGCCAATGCCATGGGCGCCCGCGTGGTTGTCTGCTCTACCTATCCGAATGACGATCCCCGCCTGGATATCGCCCGGCGAATCGGCGCGGCCGAAGAAGTCCTCCACGTGTCCGGAGATCGATGGTCCGAGCTGCTAGAGCCTCGGGAATTCGACGTCGTGTTCGACCTGGCGGGGGTTCCTGAAGATCGGTTGCTCAACGCGGTACGGCGAGAGGGGACTCTGGTGCTGGCCGTCGGCCGTGAACGAGTCTCTTACGCGTCCAATGTTGCCTGGGTCCGCCGGGTGACAATCAAGCAGAGCACTCATTTCGACCCGGATGACCTGGCCAATCTCTGCCGCCTTGTCGCCCGGGACAGAGTGCAGCTGGAACCTTTGCTTCAGGATGTGGTTCCGGTGAGCCAGGCGGGCGGGATCTATGAGGTCCTTCGCGACCGGCCCGCCGGGCTGATGGGCACGGTATTCGAGTGGTGATTCGCCGCGGTGTCCTCAGCCCGCGGCACGCTCCGCCCGAGCGCGCTCGCCGTACTGGTTAAGCCTGCTCAGTCCCCAGTCACCGGCCCCAATCCACCGAAGGGTCATCGGCGAGCATCCGGGCGTACATGGCGGCATCAACCTCGATGATTCCCGAACTGGGCGGCGGGACTAGAGCGACCACCGAGTCTGTGGTGATCAGGGAGATGGCCACGCTGATCGCAGAGCGAAGCGCCTGCTGGGCGACCTTGACGGGATCCACGATTCCGGACTCGAGCAGGTCTACGAACTCGCCACGCGCCACATCGTAGCCATGGCCAAAGGGCATCGAATCGACGCGGGCGAGCACTTCGCCGGGGTCGGCTCCGGAATTGGCGACGATCGACCGAAACGGCTCGACGAGGGCTTTGCGTAGGATCGAAACTCCCACGGCGGTGTCGCTCTGGTCAGAATACTCAGGAAGAGACCTTCCGGCTTGGAGGTACGCGGCGCCACCGCCAGGAACCACCCCGTCTTCCAGAGCGGCCCGCGCGGCGCGAACGGCATCGTCGGTAAGCTGGAGGCGGCTCTGCAACTCCACGCCGGTGGCCGCCCCCACATCGAGCAGCGCGACCTTGCCGGATAGGTAAAACACGCGACGGGCGAGCGCTTCCCGCAAGCGAGGCTGTTTCTCCCGGTCCAACTGGCCTTCGACCTGACGGCCTCTATGTGCGAGGGCTGCGGGTCCGGGAAATACCCCGACGATGGTGGTGTGTTCCGGGGAGGCCACCGCTCTCGCAGCGCGACCGAACACGTTCAACGTCTCAGACTCCCAGGTCGCCTCCGCCTCAGACGAGATAGGTGTGGCGCCGGTGGTGGCGGCCACGTCAAGGAGGATTTCATGTTGAAGGGCGCGGGAATAGGAGGCCTGCACGGGACAGGTTCGAACCGCTCCTCGGTCCCAGTTGGCCGCGAGAAATCCGAGCATCTCGCCCGGGAAATTGGAGGCGATGACGAGTATGTTTTTTCCGCCGGCATCGCGAACGAGCGCCAACAGGCGGGCGATGGCCGCGACAGGCAGACCCGAGCCGGTCAGCACGAGAACGTACGGCTCTTCCAGGACGGTTTGCGCACGTTGGGGGTCCGTCATGAAGAACGGTGAGTGCAGCCCGGCGTCAATGGGCAGGCCGTCAACGAAATCGCACGTAAGGTCCAACCCCGTCCCTCTGCGCACCTCCACCGCACCCAGGTGCCCTACGCGATCGAAGGCCGCGGCGACGGCGGACGCAATGCGAGCGTCCCCCGACGAGACACGCGCAATCCATTCGATCTCTTCGAAGGTGGAAATTGAGCGCGCCCGCTCGCGGAGGAAGGCGTCGACGTAAGCGCCGGCGAGTTGCAGGCCGTTCCGCAGCGACATGGCGTTTCGTCCGGCGGCGATCTTCCTGGCCTCGCCGGCCGCGGCATTCATCACCGGAGAGACCATTGTCATTGATGGCGGTGTGATAATCAGTTAGGAAACCGGTCGCAACTCTCGGAGGATCCACTCCTGGGGCGGCCGCAGCCGGATCGTCTTCTCGACATCGGAAGGAGAGCTACGTTGGCCCAGTTTCGTACACCGCGAGACATGTACACGGGTCGCGGCTGCAGGGAATCGGTCGGCGAGAAGGCCGCCGACCTGGGCGGTGGCCGAGCCCTGGTAGTCAGCGACCCGGGCGTGATGTCCGCGCCGGCGTCGGCGGACGTACTGTCCGCCCTCAGGGCCGCCGGGCTCACCGTATCCACCTACGACGGCGTCACCGCAGAGCCCAACCTGGCCATGGTCCAGGCGGGGTTGGAGGCGTACCGGTCGAATGAATGTGACCTCGTCGTGGGGCTGGGTGGCGGTAGTCCCATGGATGCCGCCAAGGCGATCGCGGTCATGGTTTCGGCTGGTATAGCGCGCCTGCCAGACTTCGAGGGCTCCGACAAAATCCCACCCGGGCGACCGCCACTCATCTGCCTGAGCACGACGGCGGGCACAGGCTCGGAAGTGACACCGTTCACCATCATCACGGACGAAGAACGTGATGTGAAGATGCTGGTCGCCAGTCCAGAGCTCCTGCCCGACGCTTCGTTTTCGGACCCTGCCCTGGGCGACACCGCCCCTCTTCGTGCATCCATCTATGCGGGCCTCGATGCCCTCACCCATGCCATCGAAGCCTACGTGTCCCGCCGGGCTCAGCCCCTCACCGACGACCTTGCGCTCTCGGCCATCAGGCGCATATCGACGAGCATTATCGCGGCCTGCTCCGAAGGGCCAAATCGGGCGGCGCGCGACGATATGACCTTGGCGGCGATGGAAGCGGGTCTGGCGTTCGCGAACTCATCGGTTGCCATGGTGCATGGAATGGCGAGGCCCATCGGGGCCATATTCCATCTGCCACACGGGCTGACCAACGCCATGCTGCTCCGGAGCGTGATGGATTTCAGTCTGGAGGCAGCCCCGAAGCGTTATGCTTCGATCGCGAGCGCCTTAGGCTGTGATGTCGCTGGCGCGGACGACATGGATGCAGCCCGATTGGGTCTGGACAGGGTCAAGGAGCTCACCGTGGCCCTGGGCACGCCGACCTTGAGTCAAGCGGGAGCCGATTCCGGCCTCTTTGAAAACTCGGTTTGCAAGATGGCGGACGACGCGCTCGCTTCGGGCAGTCCCGGCAACAATCCCCGCGTCCCCACCGCCGACGAAATAGTGCGGCTCTACAGAGACATTTTCTAGCCCAACAGGTGGCTTCAAATGAATGGCGAAGACCTTAAGGGAATCATCCCAGCCACAGTGCTTCCCATGACCGAAGACTATCAGCCCGACTGGGACGACCTAAAGGCGTACATGCGATGGCTGGCACCCCAGGGCATTAGCGCCGTCGCCGTAAACGTGGACACGGGAGAGGCCCCCCACCTGACCTGGCCGGAGCGGCTTTCGGTGGTGGAGGCGGTCAAGGAAGCACTCGGCGAGTCCACCCCGATCATCTCCGGCCTCCTCGCCAACAACACCGAGGCGGCCGTTCAGGGTGCCCGCGACCTGAACGGCCGCCGGCGCCGACGCGGTTCTCGTGTTCCCGATACCGGCGTATCAAGGAAAACCTTTGCCTTCTGAGATCCCTTATCGATATCACGCGGCGATAGCCGAAGGTTCCGATATCCCGTTGATCCTGTTCAACCTGACTGAGTCTCTCGGAGGGGTGATCCTGTCGGCGCGACGGACGGTGGCCATCCGGTGGGCGATGACCAGGGTTGTGCGCTCTCTGGTCAGTCGGTCCAGGGCCTCGTGAATCAGGCCCTCGGTCTCGGCGTCCACCGACGACGTGGCCTCGTCGAGGACGAGACTCGAGGAGTCTTTGAGGATCGCGCGAGCGATGGAAATGCGCTGTTGCTGGCCGCCGGAGAGCCGAACGCCGCGCTCGCCGATGCGCGAGTCGTAGCCGTCCGGGAGGTGGTTAGCGAACTCGTCGACGTTGGCGGCGCGGGCCGCCGCCAGGATTTCAGCCTCCGTGGCACCGGGCCGGCCGAACGCGATGTTGTCGTGGATAGTCCCGGCGAATAGAAAAACGTCCTGAAGTACGAGGGAGATGTTGGCGCGCAGCCACGTGAGGGGGAGGTCGCGGACGTCGGCGCCGGATATCCGCACGGCACCATCCTGGACATCGTAGAAGCGAGGAATTAGATGGGCGCAGGTGGTCTTGCCGACGCCGGTGGGCCCGACGATCGCGATAAGCTCGCCGGCTTCGGCACGGAAGCTGACGGCCTTCAGCACCGGCTCGTTGGGATCGTAGTGGAAGTCCACAGCGTCGAATTCGACGGACCAGGTGGGTGAAGTGGGGGCGGTCGCGCCGGGCTTGTCGCTCAGGTCGGATTGGACCTCCAGCAACTCGAATACGCGGTCGGTGCTGGCCATGGCCTTCTGAATGTTTTCGCTGATGGCGGCGAGCTGGATGACCGGCTGGTAGATCAGGCCGAGATAGACGACGAAGACGAAGAGATCGGCGACCGGGATGACGCCGCGCAGGGTGAGATCGCCGCCGACGGCCACCACGAGGATGAGACCGACTCCGGCGATGAGTTCGATGACACCGGCGGGAATGAGGGAGAAGAATTGGGCGCGCTGGATGTCGTCCCGGTAGCGCCGCCAGCGCTCTTCGACGAGTCGAAGCTGCTCGCGCTCGCGGCCGAAGGCTTTCACAACCGCGAAGCCGGCGATGCTCTCGGTGACGGTCGCGGTGACGCCGGCCATGGCTTCGCGAACGAGGCGCCAGGAGTTTCGGATGCGTGGAAATATGTAGCGTCCGAAGATCACGATGATCGGCATCGGCAGCAAGGCGAGTAGAGCCAGCGGCCAGTAGATGAGGAATAGGGCGACGAGGATGGCGGTGGGCAAGGCGACGGCCAGAACGGTCTCGGGAATTCCGTGCGCGACGAAGTCCTCGACGGTTTCCACGTCGCCGACTGAGCGCGACACCAGAGCGCCGACGCGCTGATCGGTAAAAAATCGGTGGGACAAAGTCTGGATGTGGCGGTAGAGGGCGACCATCATGGCGTGCTGGACGTTATAGGCGGCCCAGTGGGAGAGCATGCCGTAGGCGTAGCGGGCCAGCGCGCGGACTAGAAAGGCGACGGCGAGGGCGACCACGATCAACCCGATGGCGTTTTCGGCGGCGGTGCCTTCGGCATGCCAGATGAGAATCTGGCGCACGAGCAGCGGCGGCACGAGCCCGCTGGCCGCGAAAATCAGGCCGGCAAGGATCGATCCGCCGACCAGGCGGCGTTGCGGCCCGATGAATCTGGAAGGCGGCGCAGGAACAACATCACGGCACCTTAGCGAATAGGCAGGACGGAGTACATCGGGGAGAGCGCTCTGGCTGAGTGTCAGCGAGGCGGCAAGGGTTGCCGGAGCCGGGTAGAGACCGCGTCCAGGACAATTGGGCGCCCTGTCGTAAGAAGGCTTCGGCCTCGTCGTCTCTAGGAAAGGCAATCTCGACGCGAAGCTCGTCGAGATTCACCTCGCGGGCGGTTCCGAAGCGGTCCACCATGACGACGGTCTTGATCAGCTTGTCTCCGATCCGAAAATGCAGGCAAACGACCAGTTCGGAGCCAGAAGCTTCGGCATCGTCCGGTACGTCTTTCATGTAGTTCTCGGCTCGCTCCAGGATCGCCTGAAGGCGCTCGTCGGGTCCTGCTTCGGCCACCTCCCGCCGCATGCGGCGGAGGAACATCCAGCCCACGGCCGAGAAAGTCTCGATCATGTTGTGGATTGGCCCGGGCCCGAGGACGAGGTCCACGACGCTTACCGGTCCGTCACCGGCCATCCCAAAAAAATTGGCGGCCGGCGGTATTCGCGTTGACCAGTTCCCACCAGCGATTTACCACGTAGGCGGGATAGGGCTCGTGCGATTTGAGCAACATCCGGACGGCGTTGTGGAATGGCACGGCGGCCCCATCCGACACGGGCATTTCCGGGTAGCCGGGCACCGGCCCCGCCACCTCCAGCAGGACGTTCCGATCTCGAAGTGGGAGTTCAATGACCTCGGCGACTCTATGGACGGTGCGTGGAGGTGCTGGCGTGGGGGTGAATACAGGGACTGAAGCCAGTGTTTCTGAGGTGGAGGGCTAGATGCTGAGGTCGAGGAGGTCGTAGTCCTTGACCACGTTCTGTCGGGTCGACTCATTCCAGAGGTTGTCTTGCTCCTGGCCGACGAAGGGCCGGTAGACGAAGCGAGGTTCATCGGGATACCGCTGTTGGCGGGCGTCGATTGCGATTGGGATCAGGCGAGAGCGCTGGTGGATGCGGGCTTCGTCGTAGGTGTCGGTCTCGGCGTCCATGTGCCGGATGGTGGTGACATTCAACACGGAACTTCGGGGGTGAAATCCGAAGCCGACGCTGACGCGGCGGTCGGGGGAGGTGTTGGCGAATGAGCCGTGAACGAGCTGGCGATTGCAGATGATCACGTCGCCGGGATCGCAAAACATCGGTACTGCACCGGGGATGCGTTCGGTTCCGCTATTGGCGACCAGGCCCTTGATATCGACTTTGCCGAGTTTGTGGGTGCCGGGGATGATCCAGACGCCGTTGCCGCCCGTGCTGCCATAGAGCTGGGCCATGAAGTTGAAGCCGTGAGTGCCATGGTGAAGCGACGGGCTTTTCCAGTGGGTGGTGCCGTCCTGATGCCAAGAGACGGCGGAGCCGAGGCCGGGCTCTTTGACCCAGGTGGCTTCGTTGAAAGGGGTGAAGTCCGGACCGTTTACGGCGGCGGCGACGGCCAACAGCCCGGGGTGACCGTAGAGCCGCAGGTATGAATCCATTATCTGCAGGGTGCCCTGGATGAGGACGACGCTCTGTTCGGGTGCGTCGGCGGCAGGGGTTGGCTCTTGGAGCTTGAGCTCGTAGCGGCCCAGCAACTTGTCGGTGCCCCCGTAGGGGTCACTGAGTGGCTTGGCGAAGATGAATGAAGGCCGAGTTAAGTCCGAGCCGAGTGCAGGGTCGCCGTTCGCGTCAGATTCAGAGCCGGGATCGGTGGGCGCGTGGGCTAGGGCGTTCTCGGTGTCCGCTCTAAGATCTTCAAGTTCGTCAGCGTCAATGACACCTTCGAAGACGTAAAAGCCGATGCTCCAGTAGGCGTCCAGGATGTCGGGATGGACAGCGCCTTCGGCATCGAAGCGGATGGGCCCGCGATTGCCAAGGCCGAGCGCCTGCTCTTCCCCGTGCCGGATGTAGTCGCTCATGGCGAGAGCATGGTCCTCGGCTGAGATGGTCCCCCTTTGGTTCGGGTTCACTACCTGCTCGGACATGGCGGCTCCTCCCTGAAAACCCTACGAGATTGGATGTTAGCAGTTGGGCGGTGATGGCGGTGATGGCGGTGAGCAGGGGTCGCTGCCGACGTCGGTCCCATTATTGGCGCCGGTGTCGGTGGCTGGATCTGGGAGGTGGTCATCGTTGGGGATGGCGCAGGTTTGGCTTCGGCTTTTGGCCCGGGAGCCGGGTCGGCTTTGGATTGAGTCTGCTGGTCCCCGGTCGATTGGCGATTACAAGCGGACGCCAGGATAGCCAGCGATATGGCGACGAAAAATGGGGCTAGTCCGCGGGCCGACCATCTACAGCGAGGCTTCCTTGCCAGCATTTGAGTACCTTTTGACGAGTTTCAGTTGTAGCGGTTCGTCGGAGCCGGCCGGGTCGATCCCTCGAGGCTGCGCGACTTCCCTCGAAGGTGACATCAGCAATGGCGACTGTCCTTAAAGGTATCGGGGTTGACAAATAGGCGAGGTGGAAGAGTAGTTAAAGGAGGCCGCGGACTTCTTTCTATACTAAAACGACGGGTTTGCTTATAATTACGGTAGCCGGTGGTGAGGATAGGGTGCGGAGGCCGTGGCGCAATCGAGGCCGGCGGAGAGAATTTAGATGACCAGAGAGACCAGGCAACTTCCAGGGCCGGTGATCCCGATTCTGGAGGAGGAGTTTGCGGACTTTGAGTCGGAGGCGCGGGCGTTCATGCAGGGCGAGACGGAGGAGGCCGAATTCATCGGGTTTCGCCTGAAGCAAGGTGTGTACGGGCAGCGGCAGCTGGATCGGCAGATGATCAGAGTGAAATTGCCGTTCGGGGGGGTGACGGCGGACCAACTGGCGGTGTTTGGGGACGTGGCGGAAAAGTACGCGCCGCTGAAGCGGGGTCACCTGACAACGCGGGAGAATGTGCAATATCACCATGTCCTGTTGCCGCTGGCCACGGAGGCGCTGCGGTTGATGGCGGGGGTGGGGCTTTCGACCCGGGAGGCGTGCGGGAATACGGTGCGGAATGTCACCGGGGACGCCTGGGCGGGAGTGGCGGCGGACGAAATATTCGATCCGACGCCGTACGCCGGGGCGCTGGTGCGCTACTTCGTGCGGAATCCACTGACGCAGTTGTTGCCTCGTAAGTTCAAGGTCTCGTTCACCGGCAGCGACACGGACCGGGTGCTGAGCGAGATCCACGATCTGGCGTTTGTTTCGCGAATCCGGAACGAGGACGGGCGTGAGGTGAAGGGCTTCCGCATGCTGGCGGGCGGGGGCCTGGCGATCTTCGCGAGGAACACGCTGGAGCTGTATGACTTCGTGCCAGTCGAGGATTACCTGCGGGTGACGGAGGCGGTGCTGCGGATCTTCGAGCGCTCGGAAGATCTGCGACGTAATCGGGCGAAGGCGAGGATCAAGTTCCTGATCCACAAGGTGGGCATCGAGGCTTTCCGGGAGATGGTCGACGAGGAACTGAAGGGCGATTGGGCGAAAAAGGATTACGCGCTCGAGTCGCTGCTTTTCCTGGATGACGAAGAGAGCGATGCGCCGTCCGGTCCGGCGGAGGCGCCGGCGGTGGACGAGTCGGACCGGGAGCTGTTTGAGCGCTTTGTGGAGTCGAATGTCGCGGGTCAGCGCCAGGCGGGCTATTCGACGGTTGAGGTAAAGGTGAATCAGGGAGACCTGTCGCCGGAGCAGTTTCGGGGTCTGGCGGCGATCCTTAACGAGTATGGGGCCGGTCGCGCGCGGGTGGCCCCGTGGCAGAACATCGTGCTGCGGTGGATTCCAGATAACATCCTCTACCATGTGTGGAAGGATCTGCGGAAGCTGGACTTAGGGAACGCCGGCGCGCAGAAGATCAACGATGTGGTGAGCTGCCCCGGCACGGACAGCTGCAAGCTGGGGATCACGTCATCGATGGGGCTGAATCGAGCGGTGCAGGCGAAGGTGGAGGAGATGTATGTTCGGGATCCGCTGACGAATCAGATTCTGATCAATATCAGCGGTTGCCCGAATTCCTGCGGGCAGCATCACCTGGGTAATATTGGGTTTCACGGTGCGGCGATGAAGAGCGGCGATCGGCAGATACCGGCTTATCACGTTTTTATCGGTGGAAATCGGCGGGCGGGGATCGCCCTGCGGATCGGCAAACTCCTGAGGACCAGACTCCCGGCGAAGCGCGTGCCAATCGCCGTGGAACGGCTGCTGATCGACTACGAGGAAAACCGGCGGGATGACGAGGAGCCGTTTAACGACTACGTGGACAGCCGAGAACTTTTGCATTTCAATGAATTGCTGGCCGATCTGTCGATCAAGCCGGAGTTCTCGGACGAGGCGGAGCAGTTCGTGGACTGGGAGCGGGACGGGCAATACGTCTTAGAACGTGGCGAGGGCGAGTGCGCGGTCTGACAGCCACAGGCCGCAGCCTTAGGCTGATTATGCTGAAGGCTGCGAGCAAGGTTGAGTGGGTATCGGTCAGGGAGCAGCCATTGGCTGTTTATTCTGCTGGCGGCGAGCAAGGTGGAGTGGGTATCGGGCGGGGAGCACCCGCTGGCTGCAGCCTCAGGCTGTATTAGCTGGTCGACGGACGAATTGGCCGGCTGGCAAGCATCAGAGCTGTTCGGCAGTTGAGGTAAACGTAAAGGGTCAATGCCCCCGGGCGAAGTCGAGGGCCCAGTAGGTGATGATGATGCTGGCGCCGGCGCGGGAGATGGCGGTGAGGATTTCGGTGGCGACGCGTTGCTCGTCGATCCAGCCGCGCTCGGCGGCGGCTTTGACCATGGAGTACTCGCCGCTGACGTTGTAGGCGGCCAGGGGAATGTCGAATCGCTGGCGGGCGGCGGCGAGGATGTCGAGATAGGCGAGGGCGGGTTTTACCATGACGATGTCGGCGCCCTCGAGGATGTCGAGTTCGATTTCGTGCAAGGCCTCGCGGGCGTTGGGCGGGTCCATCTGGTACGAGCGGCGGTCACCGAAGGCGGGAGTGGAGTCGGCGGCTTCGCGGAAGGGCCCGTAGAAGGCGCTGGCATACTTGGCGGAGTAGGCCATGATGGCGGTGTCCGGGTGGCCGGAGTCGTCCAGGGTCTGGCGGATGGCGCCGACGCGACCGTCCATCATGTCGGAGGGAGCGATGAGGTCGGCTCCGGCGGCGGCGTGGGAGAGGGCGACTTCGGCGATGGCGGCGACGGAGCGGTCGTTGTCGATCTGCTCGCCGTCGAGAATCCCGCAGTGGCCGTGGGTGGTGTAGGCGCAGAGGCAGACGTCGGTGATGACGGTGAGTTCGGGAGTGGTGTCCTTGATGCGGCGGATGGCCTCCTGCACGGCGCCGTCGGAGGAGTGAGCGTCGGAGCCGGTCTCGTCTTTGAAGCGGGGTCGACCGAAGAGAATGACGGCCGGGACGCCCAGGGCGGCGGCTTCGGCGGCGAGGGACGCGGCGCGATCGGGGGACAGTAAAGACTGACCGGGCATGGCCTCGATGGGCCGTTCGAGGTCGGAGCCGGGCTCGATGAACATGGGGTAGACGAGGGAATCGACCGTGAGTCGGGTCTCGGCGACGAGGCGGCGGAGGGAATCGAGGCGGCGGAGACGGCGAGGACGGTCGGGAAGGTCCAGGCGATCGGCGCCGGGTAGAGGATCGGTTTCAAGTTTGGACACTGGAAGGCTCACTTTCGGGTGACTGATTATCACCCGAGGCGGCGAAGTTGACGAGAGCGGTTACAAGTCCGGCGTAGGTGTGGGGTTCGGCGATGGCGCTGACGGTGAGTCCGCGGGCCTCGATTGCGGTGGTGGTGATGGGGCCGATGCAGGCGAGGTGGGTGGCGGAAGGGAGGGAGATGGAGGCGCGATCTAGAGCGCTGAATAGAGATTTGACGGCGGAAGGGCTGGTGAAAATGACCCAATCGGGAGGGCGCTCGAGGGTGTATTCAAGCAGATCGGTGGGGAGAGGGGCCGGGACGGTGCGATAGGCGTCGAGGCGAGTGACGGCGATGCCGGCTTCGATAAGGCGGTCGCGGATTACGGTGCGTCCGCCGACGGCGCCGAAGACTAGGACGCGGTCGTCGGCGCTGAGTTGCTGCAAGAGTGCGTCGACGACGGACTCGGAGACGAACTTTTCGGGGAGGAGGTCGGGGGTGATGCCGTGGGCGTGGAGGGCGCGGGCGGTGCCGGTGCCGAGAGCGGCGATTTGGAATCCGCCAAAGGCGCGGGCGTCGAGGTTGAGTTCGTTGAGAGTGCGAAATACGGCGTCGACTCCGCTGCGGCTGGCGAAGACGGCCCATGAAGACTCTCCGAGTCTTTCTTTCAGGGTTGAGGCGAAACCAGCCTGGTCGGTAAGCGGTTCGACCTGGATGGTGGGGAGGGCGACTACGGAGGCTCCGGCGGCGCCGAGGAGGGAGCGCAATTCGGCGGTGGCGGTAGGCGGGGTGGTGAGCAGAACGCGCTGGCCGGCGAGGGGCCGGATGGGGACCCACTGGAGGTCGCGGGAGTGGGCGACGGCGTCGCCCACGATGAGGACGGCGGGGGTGCGGATGCCGGAGACACGGCTGCGGGCGGCGATGTCACCAAGGGGCGAGATGATGGTGCGCTGACCAGGCAGGCTGGCGTTTTCGACGATGGCGGAGGGGGTGGTGGGGGCGAGGCCGGCGTCGAGGAGGGCTTCGGCGATGGGATCGATGCGGGTGGCGACCATCAGGATGACGAGGGTCTGCTTGAGTTTGGCGAGGGCGGCCCAATCGGTGTCGGGGGAATCGTCAGCCGAGGCGCGGTGGCCGGTCACGCAGACGAATCCGGCGGTGACGCCGCGGAGGGTGAGGGGGATGCCGGCGTAGGCGGCGGCGGCGGTGGCGCTGCTGACGCCGGGGACGATTTCGTAAGAAATGCCGTCGGCGGAGAGGGCACGCATCTCTTCGCCGGCGCGGCCAAAGACCATGGGATCGCCACCCTTGAGCCGGCAGACACTCTTGCCGTCGCGGGCCAGATTGATTACGAGAGTGTCGATTTCGGCCTGGGTGGTGGAGGTGCTGCCGTAGCGCTTGCTGACGGGGATCAACTCGGGACCGTCGATGAGGGCGAGAACTTCTTCCGAAACAAGCCCGTCGGGTAGGACGGCGTCGACGGAGCGGAGCAACTCGCGAGCGCGGAGGGTGAGAAGACCGGGGTCGCCGGGTCCGGCGCCGACGAGGTAGACGGTGCCGGTGGAGGACTCAGTCATGGAGTTGATCGATCAGGAGGGCGCGGGCGGCCTGGTTGCCGAGAGTGGTGGGGTCGTCGACGGGGCCGGTGAACGTCTGGGTGACGGGCGGGTCGTGGTAACGCCCGGCGGTGAGGGTGAGGACGCCGTCATGGACCGTGGCGAGAGCGCCGAGGGGCTCGTTGCAGCCTCCGCCGGCGGCGGCGAGGAACTGGCGTTCGGCGGTGACGGCGGCGCGGGTGGAGGGATCGTCAATAGGGGCGATGGAGGCGGCGGTGGTGGAATCGTTGGTGCGAATTTCTACGGCGAGAGCTCCCTGGCCGGGGGCGGGGAGGAAGTGGGGTGGCTGGAGGCGGTCGGTGATGCGGGATTCGAGTCCGAGGCGCACGAGGCCGGCGGCGGCAAGGATGATGGCGTCGAAGTCGCCGGCGTCGAGTTTGGCGAGGCGGGTCTGGACGTTGCCGCGGATGGGGAGCGCGCGCAGATCGGGACGCAGGGCGGAAAGCTGGGAGGCGCGGCGCACGCTGCTGGTGCCGACGGATGCGCCGGGGGTGAGATCGGCGAGGGTGAGGCCGTCGCGGGCGACGAGGGCGTCGCCGGAATCTTCGCGGGACGGGATGGCGGCGATGATGAGACCGGGAGGCTCCTGGAGGGGCAGGTCTTTGAGGCTGTGAACGGCGACGTCGATCTCGGATCTCAGGAGAGCCTGCTGGATCGTGGTCGTGAACAGACCGATTTCGCCGGAGTCGGTCAGGGATGCGTCGGGGCGAAGTTCGCCGGCGGAGGCAAGGGGAACGATTTCGATGGGGATGTCGGGGTGATGTTGCCTGATGGCGCCGGCGACGAGGTCGGTCTGGACGCGAGCGAGGGGGCTGGCGCGGGTGCCGAGGCGTAGGGTTGCAGTCATGGTGATCCGATGGAGTGCCGGGAGTTGGATGGGTGCCGCGGTTTGCGACGGGAGGCGGCCTCCCGCAGACTTGTGATGCTGATTATATGACCGCTTGGGGCAGGAGAATCAGGGGATTTGGAAGAGGCTAAAGGGAGCGATGAGATTGAGTGGCCGGGATCGCGTTTGTGAGTGAGAAAAAGGCGTACTGGCCGGTGGCGCTGGATTTGACGCGACTGGCGGCCGGCGGCTGCGTGGTGGTGGGGGGTGGCGAGGAGGCGGAGTTCAAGGTGGAAATCCTGACGAGTCTCGGGGTGGCGCCGCTGGTGGTGAGCCCGCGGGTGACGCCGGGCCTGGAGAGAATGGAAGCGGCCGGCGATATTGAAATCCGGCTGGAGGTCTATCGTGAGGAAGTGGTAGCCGGGACCGGCCTGGTGGTGGCGGCGACGGATGATGAGGAGCTGAATCGACGGATCGCGTCGGACGCGCGGCGGGCGGGGGCGATGGTGAATGTGGTGGATGACGCGGCGGAGTCGGACTTCATCGCGATGGCGCTGGCGCGGGCTAGGGACATCACGGTGGCGGTTTCGACAGGGGGCCGGAGTCCGGCGTTCGCGTCGGCGCTGCGGGATCGAATTCAGAAGTTGCTGGATACGGGATTCGCGGAGCACCTGGAGTATTTCGCGGCGGTGCGGAAGCTGCTTCTCGGGATCACGGAAGATTTTCGACAGAGGGTGCGGATATGGCGGGAGCTGACGGCGGCATCGCTGCTGGAGGTGCTGGAGCGCGACGGGCGGGACGCGGCGCGAGAGGTGGTGAGGGGAGTGGTATCGAAGCATGTGGAGGTGAGCGCGGCGGAGCTGGACGGGCTGCCGGGGGCGAGTCAGGAGGAGTAGGCGCGCTGGAGGATTTCGGCGACTTCGGGGCGAGTGAACTCGGGGGGAAGGGGCGCGCCGGCGTGGAGCAGCTCGCGGACGCGGGTGCCGCTGAGGAATACGTGGTCGGAATCGTCGTGGGGGCAGTCGGCGGCGGTGGCGGTGCGGCCGCAAGAGCGGCAGTAGAAGGCGAAATCGAAGGGCACGGACCGGATGGAGAGATCGGTGGGGGAGAGCCCGTCGAATATGCGCTGGGCGTCGAAGGGGCCGTAGTAGTCGCCGACGCCGGCATGGTCGCGACCGACGATGAAATGGGTGCAGCCGTAGTTCTGGCGAATGATGGCGTGGAAAAGGGCTTCGCGGGGGCCGGCGTAGCGCATGGCGGCGGGCAGGACGCCGAGCATGACCCGGTCGGCGGGAAAATAGTTATCGATGATGGCGCGGTAGCAATTCATGCGGACGCCGGCGGGCACGTCGTCGGGGTTGGTCTCGCCTACGAGAGGGTGTATGAAGAGGCCGTCGGCGGATTCGAGGGCGACGTGGAGCAGGTGCTCGTGGGCGCGATGGATGGGATTGCGGGTCTGGAAGGCGACGATGGTGCGCCAGCCGAGTTCGAGGAAGCGAGCGCGGGCGGCGGTGGGGAGGAGATGGTCTCCGCCGTAAGGGTCGGGTCGGGGGGGAACGAGGACGGGGCCGCCGATGAGGAAGTCGTGCTGGTGGTACAGGGTGGCCACGCCGGGATGATCGTGGTCGGCGGTGAGGTAAACGGCCCGGGCTTCGCGCTCGTGGTTGCGACGGTAAATGTCGGCGACATCGATGACGCCCCGGAGTTCGCCGGCGGAATCGCGCAGGGCGAGGCGATCGCCGGTGGATAGCTTCTCGGCGAGCATGGGTGGGGCGGAGAGGGTAACGGGCAGGGGCCAGAGGACGCCGTTGGCCAGGCGCATGTCCTTCAGGACGGCCTCGTAGTCGGGGCGGGTGATGAAGCCGGTGAGGGGGGAGAGGGCGCCGACGGCGATGAGGTCGAGATCGTTGAGTTCGCGGGGCTGGAGGGTGAGGGAGGGGAGGCCGGCGGCGAGGGCATGGAGATCGCGAGAATCGGCTTCGGTGAGCGTGCGGTCGATGAGGAGGTCGCCGTGGGGCGGGATAGGGGAGATGGCGGTAGGGTCGGGTGGATCGGCGATGTCGGTCATGCGGTGGCGGCGACGGGCCGGCGCAAGTGGGCGGCGGCCTCCAGAGCTTCGATGACGCGAGTCACGCTCTGCTCGACGGTTTCGGAGTGGGTGTCGATGGTGAGCTCGGGGGAGAGAGGCTCCTCGTATGGATCGGAGATGCCGGTGAAGTTGGGAATGTCGCCGGCGAGAGCCTTTTCGTAGAGGCCTTTGGGATCGCGCTGGATGAGTACCTCAAGCGGGCACTTGACATAAATCTCAAAGAAGGGGTCGATGTGGTGGCGGAGTTCGGCGCGTAGATTGCGGTAGGGCGAGATCACGGCAGCGATGACGGTGGCGCCGTGGGCGGTGAGACGACCGGCGACCCAGCCGATCCGGCGGACGTTTTCGTCACGGTCTTCTTTGCTGAAGCCGAGCCCCTTGCTGAGGTGCTGGCGGACGATATCGCCGTCCAGGGTTTCGACGTGGCGGCCGCGGGACCCAAGCTCGGTGGATAGGAGGTTGGCGATGGTGGTCTTGCCGGCGCCGGAGAGTCCGGTGAGCCAGATGGTGATGCCGGGGGGCGCGTGGGAGCCGTTGGAGGATGAGGTCAATGGTTGGTTCCTCTAGGGGTTATATGTGGAGGCCGCATTCGGTTTTGGCATGGCCAGCCCAGCGGCCGGAGCGAAGGTCGGCGCCCTCGGGCGCGGCGGTGCAATGGGTGCAGCCAAGGCTGGGTAGACCCTGGTCGTGCAGCCGGTTGTATGGGATGTTGTGCCGGCGGATGTAGCTCCAGACTTTGTCTTCGGTCCAGGAGATGAGAGGCGCAATTTTGAAGACGCCGAACTTTTCGCTCCAGGACAGGACCGGGGCGGAGGCGCGGCCGGGTGATTGGTCGCGGCGGAGGCCGGAAATCCAGGCGAGTTGGCCGTCGAGGGCGCGGTGGTTGGGCTCGACCTTGCGGATGGAGCAGCAGAGGTCGGGATCGCTCTTCCAGAGGGCGTCTTCGGTGGAAGCGATCTGCTGGGCGGGGCTGAGTCGGGGGAAGAAACGGCGCGGGTCGATGCCGTAGCGCGCCTTTACTTCCCGGGCGAGCTCGTGGGTTTCAGGGAAGAGGAAGCCGGTGTCGATGAAGTAGACGTTGAAGGGCATGGATTCGGTGGCAAGAATGTGGATGAGGACCATGCCGGAGGGGCCACCGAAGGAGCAGGAGAGGGAGGCGGAGGCGCCAAAAGTCCTGGCGGCCCAGCGCATGATCTGAGTTGGAGAGAGGGGCTCAAGGGCGGCGTTGAAGACGTCGAGATTGTCGCGGAGGGCGTCTATATCGACGTTGCGTCCCCGGCGGGCGAGTTGGGCGAGTGATGGGATGGCGGCGGGCGGATTCGGGGTGGGTTCGGTGACGGTGAGCGTGTCTGTTTGGTAGGCGATGGTGGTGATTCCGTAGGGTGGATTGCGGTGGTCGGTGACGAGTATATATTCAAACGATCGTTTAACTCAAGATTAATAATTTGGTAATGGCGAAGCGGCCGGAGTGAGGACGCAGGAGCGAAGAGGTGGAGGTGAATAGGCAGGGGCGAAGAGGGGTACTTGACGGGGCGGTCAGTCGCCGGTGGCGACCCGGGTCAGGAACTCTTTCTCGGACTTCGGTAGGTCGAGTTCGAGGGCGACGGCTTGTGCGTCGGGGCTCATTTTCTTGACGGTTTTGCGGAGGATGTCGGCGGTCTTGTCGTCGCCCTGCTCGCGGCGGAGATCGGCAAAGCCGGTTTCCAGGAACACCAGGCAGAGGGCGTCCTCGAGGGTCTGCACGTCGGGGTTGCGGCGGAGATCGCGTTTGCGGATGATGTGGCCGACACGGTCGGCGGTGGCGTCGTCGTATCCGGCGTCGGCGAGGACCCGGGCGGTTTCGGTGGCGTGAAATTCGTGCAGGCCGGTGCGCCAGCGCAGATACCCGCGGCGACCCTCGGGTTGGGAATCGCGGGGGACGCGCCAGCGTTGCAGGTGATGGGCCCGGGCGGCGAGGAGGAGTTCGGGTGCGGCGTTGGGGTTGAGTCGGAGTACCCAGTCGGTCATGAGGCGGGAGTGGGCGAGCTCGCGGGGGAAGACTTCGTCGCCAATCTTGATATTCGTCGGATCTTGTCGATTGAGGTCGTCAATCAGTTTGATGGCGCGGTCGAAACGGGGATCGGAGGGCATAGTGACGGCCTTTCGCGGGGGATCGTGCCGATTGTGCTCCGGTGAAACGGGGTGGGTCAAGGGAAAGGCGGGATTGGCTTAGAATCCGCGACCGAGGCGACGTGACCGGGAGGTAGCAAAGTGGCGAACGGCGGCAGGGCGATGGGGCCGGACATCGTCTTCTTCATGATGGATCAGCTGGCTGCGAAATGGTTGGAGGTAGCGCGGGCGGGGGCGGCTCCGTTGCCGCATTTCGAGCGGCTGGCCGGGATGGGCACGAACTTCAGACGTTGTGTAAGCAGCAATCCGCTGTGCTGTCCGGCAAGGGCGACGCTGGCGACGGGTTTGTCGACCCGGGGTCATGGGGTGCTGCAGAACGGGTACTACCTGGACGGGTCGATTCCGACGTTCATGCGGCTGCTGCAGGAAGCGGGGTACCAAACGGGGGGGCTGGGGAAGATACATTTCCATCCTCATTATTCGACCCTGCATCCGGATTACCGGCCGTACGGCTACGACGTGCAGCACATCACGGAAGATGGGCGGGGTGGGGAGTGGTTGGACTGGATTCGGAGCGAGCATGCGGAGCAGGCCGGGGCGGTGTACAGCACTGTGTGGGCGCGGGAGATACCGGAGTTTGGCGAGTACGGCCCGGATGGTGAGGACCTGGCGGCGGATATGGCGAAGGTTCCGGTGCTGCGAGGGGCGTATGAACTGCCGTTTCCGGAAGAGCTTTCGCAGACGAATTGGATAACGGGTCATGCGGTGGATTTTATGGGGACGGCGGACGTGGGAAGGCCATTGCTGGCGCATATCAGCTACGTGCAGCCGCATTCCCCGTTCGCGCCGCCTGCGGGCTACCGGAAGTTTGTGGACATGGCCAAGGTGCCGGGTCCGGTGGAGCGGGAGTGGAGGGACGATGCGCTGGGTCCTGTCTGCTTTGACGGGCTGGCGAATACCGACAATATCGAGTTCGGCTGGGAGGAGGCGAGGGAGCACTATTTCGCGGATCTGGTGCATCTGGATGCGCAGCTGGGGAAGGTGCTGGAGGCGCTGGATCGACGGGGTCGATTGGCGGATACATACATCTTGTTGCTGTCGGATCATGGCGAGATGCTGTTTGACCATGGGATGGTGTCGAAGGGTGAGATGCACTACGACGCGTGCGTGCGGGTGCCGCTGATGATCGCGGGCCCGGGAGTGGAACGCGGGCGGGAGCGGGATGAGTTCGCGCAGCTGGAGGACATCTTCCCGACGGTGATGGAGATGGCCGGGTTAGAGCTGCCGGAACCGCTGGCGATGCGGTTGAAGCTGGATCATGAGGTGCTGCCGGGAAGATCGTTGCTGCCGCTGTGCCGGGGGGAACGGGTGGAGGGCTGGCGTGATGCGGCTTACGTGGAGAGCTACAACAACATCGACTCGAACACGCCGGCGAACTGGGCGCGGACGGTGCGGACGGCGGAGTGGCGCTACACGATGTATCCGCAGGGAAACGGGGAGCAGCTTTTCAATCTGGTTGACGATCCGGACGAGCAGGTGAACCTGGCCGGCGAAGCGGAGTTCGCGGAGGTGCGGTCGGAGATGCGGGATCGGTTGCTGGAGATGGTGATATTGCAGGACTATCCACACTCGCCGCGGTCGCGGTTTGCTTACGACGTGCACTGACCGGGGCGGGGGCGGGGTTGTCGCTTACTGATTAGTTGTGGCGGGCCGGGTAGCCCAGGAGGGATCCTTGCCAGTCGGGGACGGCGAGGCGCGGCGGCCCGGGAGGGGCGCCTTTTTTTTTGATCAACGAGGAACGTACATTGAGGAAAATCGGAATGATTGTGGGAGGGGTGGTGGCGGTGGCACTGGCGGTGGCACTGGCGGTGGCACTGGTGGTGGCGGTGGTGGCGGTGGTGGCGGCGCTGGTGGATTATGTGTGGTTTTCGGGGGGATCGGGAGAGGCGAGCGTGCCGATGGCTCCGACTTTGGCGGCGCCGCAGCCGGTGACTTCGACCGTGGTTCCTACGGCAGCTCCGACGGTGGCGCCGACACTTTCCATTGCGGAAGCTGCGGACTCTGCGGCGGCATCTTCAATGCTTTACAGGATCGTGTCGGAGGAATCGGAGGTGCGGTTTTCGCTGGCGGAAATCCTGGATGATGAGCCGAATCAGGTGATTGGGGCGACGGACCAGGTGGCCGGGGACATTCTGATCGATTTTGAAAATCCGGAGGCGTCGCGGGTGGGGCAGATCCGGGTGAATGTGCGGACGCTGAGGACCGACAACAACGTGCGCGATCGCGCGATACGGTCGTTCGTGCTGGAGTCGGGGCAGGAGCAGTAGGAGTTCGTGGAGTTCGATCCGATTGAGCTGGTAGGACTGCCGGACGCGCTGGTGGTTGGCGACACCATGGAGTTTGAGATCGTGGGGAACCTGACGGTGAAAGGGACGGCGGCGGCGATTACGTTCGAGGTGAAAGTAACGGTGGTGGCGGCGGACCGGATCGAGGGAACGGCGATGGGCTCGGTGCGGTATGACAAGTACGGCCTGTTCATCCCGAACGCCCAGGGAAGGGTGACGGAGGTGGCCGAGGACGTAGTGCTGGAAATCGATTTCGTGGCGGTGGCGGGAGACGAATAGCGGACTTCGGGAGAGACGGCGGCGAAGCGGGTACCATTGCGGCTCGACCTGAGATGGAACAACGGGAGGCGCGATGGATCCGATGATTGAGATGCTGGATGCGAGACTGGCGGGCCTGATCGCCGATGACGAGAGGATCGACCAGATAGCGGGCGGATTCATGTTTACGGAAGGACCGATCTGGCGGGGAGATCACCTGCTGTTCAGCGATATCCCGAACGGCCGGATCGTGCGGTGGGACGAGGAGCCGGGGGGGCCGGTGGTGTCGACGTTCCGGCATCCGAGCGGCAGCGCCAACGGGAACACGCTGGATGGGGAGGGGCGGCTGATCACCTGCGAGCACCGGGGACGGCGGGTGTCGGTGACGGAAGCGGACGGGACGGTGCGGACGCTGGCTGACAATTATCAAGGGAAAAGGTTGAACAGCCCGAACGACGTGGTGGTGCGGTCGGACGGGAAGATCTATTTCACGGACCCGCCGTACGGCCTGCTGCCGGCGACAAATAACGATATCCCGGAGGAATTGCCGTCGGAGACCGGGTTGATGGCGGTATATCGAATTGACGAGGACGGATCGGTGGTGCTTCTGGCGGACGATTACCACCGGCCCAACGGACTGGCATTCAGCCCGGACGAGAAGACGCTATATGTGGACGACACGGCGCGTCGGGTGATTCGGGCGTATGACGTGAATGCGGAGGGAAACATCAGCAACGACCGGGTGCTGTTCAGCTTCATGGGCGATACGGATTTTCACGGGCCGGACGGGATGAAGGTGGATGTGGAGGGGAACATCTGGACGACGGGGCCGGGGAGTGTGTGGGTGATCTCGCCGGAGGGCGACGCGCTGGGACGAATTCGGCCGCCGGAGCACGCGGCGAATCTGGCGTTTGGCGGCGCGGACTGGAAGACGATGTTCTTCACGGCGCAGACAGGGGTGTACCGGCTGAGTCTGAAGGTGGCGGGAGTGGAGGGAGTGGCGGTGGGGCGGTAGCGGTGAGGGGATTGCGTCTGGCGGGATTGGTGCTGGCGGTGACGCTGGGAGCCGGGGTTCTGGCCGGGTGCGCGGGGTCACAGACCCCTGCTGCAAGGGAGGCAACGGCTCCGGCGACGGGGTCACAGACTGTTTCTGTTTCCGAGGTGGTTGGATCTCCGACCGTTTCCGTTGGGGATGTGGCGGACCTGGAGACGGCCGAGGAGGTGGTGAGGGAAGAGCCGACGGCCACGCCAGCGCGTGCGCGCTCGACAGCGGTTGCGGCGGAGGAATCGGAGGAGAAGGTGACCCCGACCATTTCCTCTGACGATCTGGAGACTAAGACGGAGGTACTGGTAAGTGCGCCGCCGGGGGTGGATGTGGAGTCGGTCGTGTTTGGATATGACGATCCTGTGCAGGTGACGAACGCGGGGGACGGGACGGGCCGGCTGTTCGTGGTGGAGAAGCCGGGACGGGTGTGGATCGTGCAGTTCGGGGTGGAACTGCCGGAGCCGTTCCTGGACATCAGGGATGTGGTGGGCGATTTCGGCCAGGAGCAAGGGCTGCTGAGCATGGCCTTTCACCCCGATTTCGAATCGAACGGCGTTTTCTACGTGGACTACACGGATCTCAACGGCAATACGGTCATTGCGCGGTATCGGGCGGAGGAAAACCAGGCCGACGGGGAGTCGGGGCTGGTGTTGCTGTACATCCAACAGCCGTTTCGAAATCACAACGGCGGGCAGATCGCATTCGGTCCGGACGGGTATTTATACGTGGGCACGGGCGACGGCGGGAGCGCCAACGACCCGAAGGGAAACGGGCAGAACCTGGACACGCTGCTGGGGAAGATGTTGCGCTTCGACGTGAGCGATCCGGATGTGCTGGCGATTCCGCCGGAAAACCCGTTTGTGGGCGATACGGCGGCGCGGGATGAGATTTGGGCCTACGGGCTGCGGAATCCGTGGAGATTTACGTTCGACCGCGAGACGGGCGATCTGTACATCGCGGACGTGGGTCAAAATCGGTTGGAGGAGGTGCATTTCGTCTCGCGGGCGCAACTGGACGGGCCGGCGCTGAATTTTGGCTGGAACACGCTGGAAGGCAGTGAGTGTTTTGGAAGAGGCGAGTGCGACCGGACGGGACTGGAAGAGCCGGTGGCCGAGTACGGGCACGACCAGGGCTGCTCAATCACGGGGGGCTTCGTGTATCGCGGGCAAGAGCGACCGGGGCTGAATGGGGTGTACCTGTACGCGGATTGGTGCAGCGGAATTATCTGGGGCCTGATTCCGAACGGCGCCGGGGGCTGGCTCAGCGGGATAGTGGGCAAGGCGGAGATCGGGATCAGTTCGTTCGGTGAGGACGAGGCGGCGGAGATGTACGTGACGGGGATGTTTACCGGTGCTCTGTACGAGGTGGTGGTGGCTAAGGCGGGCTAATGGTCAGTCGCGGGCGGGCGGGGCGATTCGGTAGGGGGCTTCGAATTCTCGGATGGCGATCCGGCGAATGACTTCCAGTGGAACCCGCCATATGACTGGGACTTCTTCCAGGGGACGGATCGCTGGTACCGGGTGATCTGGGACGCAAATCTGGCGAGGTGGAGTGTGGTGGTGACGCAGCTGGACGCGGCGGGCGGATTTAACCGTGTGGCGTCGGCGGTGCGGGTGGTGATCGAGGGGGACACGATCGTGTTCTTTATCTCGGGCGAGGAGTTCCCATCAACGGACCCGGGCTATCGGCTGACGTCGTTCGGGCACGACGGGTTTTACAGCCCGAGCGATCGCGGGGGCGACGTGACCGGAGAGGATCCGACGGAACTGCTGCTGCGGGTCAGGCGTTAAGTAAGGCGGGTTAGCGGAGCCGGGGGCCCGCCTTATCCGGAGGGTTGAGCGGCGGCGAGCTTCTCGCGAACGTTGCGGGCGGCGGAGACCATGTGCTCGACGGCAGGCCGGACTTCTTCCCAGTTACGGGTTTTGAGCCCGCAGTCGGGATTGACCCAGAGCTGATCGCTGGAGAAGACGTCCAGGGCGCGGGCGAGGAGATCTTCCATCTCCTGCTCGCCGGGGACGCGGGGGGAGTGGATGTCGTAGACGCCGGGGCCGATCTCGGCCGGGTAATCGTAGGCGGCGAAGGCATCCAGTAATTCCATCCTGGAGCGGGAGCTTTCGATAGAGATCACGTCGGCGTCCATGTCGGCGATGGCGTGGATAATGTCGTTGAACTCGGAGTAGCACATGTGGGTGTGGAGCTGGGTTTCGTCGGCGACGACGGAGGAGGCTAGGCGGAAGCAAGCGACGGACCAGGCCAGGTATTCGTCCCAGTCGGCGCCGCGCAGGGGAAGGCCCTCGCGCAGGGCGGCTTCGTCGATCTGAATGATCTTGATTCCGGCGGACTCGAGATCGCGGACCTCATCACGAATGGCGATGGCGATCTGGCGGCAGGTGTCGGAGCGAGGCTGGTCGTCGCGGACGAAGGACCACTGGAGAATGGTGACGGGGCCGGTGAGCATGCCTTTGACGGGCTTTTCGGTGAGGGACTGGGCGTACTTCGTCCAGGCAACGGTCATGGGATCTTCACGGCTGACATCTCCGTAAATGATGGGGGGGCGCACGCAGCGGGAACCGTAGCTCTGGACCCAGGCGTGGCGGGTGAAGGCAAAGCCGTTGAGCTGCTGGCCGAAATATTCGACCATGTCGGTGCGTTCGAATTCGCCATGCACCAGGACATCGAGGCCGATTGTCTCCTGCCAGCGAATGGAGTCCTCGATTGCTTCGCGAATGAAGCTGTCGTACTCCTCCCGGGTGGACTTTCCGCGTTTGAAGGCGGCGCGGGCGGAACGGACTTCGCGGGTCTGGGGGAAGGAGCCGATGGTGGTGGTGGGGAGGGGAGGCAGGCTGATGTGTTCGCGCTGGATGACGCGGCGGTCGTCATAGCTGGTGGCGCGGTGCATCATGGATTCGGTGACGGCGGCGGTGCGGGAGGCGACGGTGCGGCTGTGGATGAGGCCGGAGGTTTTGCGACTTTCGACGGCGGCGTCACTGGCGGCTATTTCGGCGGTAGCCGCATCAGAATTTTCGTTGAGGGCGCTGGTAAGGATGACGATCTCGTGGATCTTCTGGCGGGCGAAGGCGAGCCACTGGCGGAGTTCGTCTTGCAGCTCGGTCTCGATTTCGAGATCGACCGGGGAGTGCAGGAGGGAGCAAGACGGCGCGACCAGAACGCGGTCGGGACCGAGTTGATCGACGGCGGGCCGGGCGCGGTTGAGAACAGCGCGGAGGTCGGTTTTCCAGACGTTGCGGCCGTCGACGAGGCCCAGGGAGAGCACGAAGCGGTCGGGAATACCGGCGAGGATGTCGGCGAGCTGATCGGGGGCGCGGACGAGGTCGATGTGGAGACCGTCGATCGGTAGGGCGAGGGCGGGCTGGAGGTTCTCGCGGAGATTGCCGAAGTAGGTGGCGAGGAGGAGCTTGAGGCCGGAGGCGCCGGCGAGGGTCTCGTAGGCGGTGGCGAAGGCGGCGCGAGTGTCGTCGTTGAGATCGAGGACGAGGCAGGGCTCGTCGATCTGCACCCAGTCGGCGCCGGCGGCCTCGAGCCGCTGGAGTAATTCGGTGTAGACGGGAAGGAGGCGGTCCAGCAAAGTCAGCGGGCTGAAACTCTCGTCGTGGGATTTGGCCAAATGGAGGAAGGTGACGGGTCCGATGAGGACAGGGCGGGTGTGGATTCCCTGAGCTTTGGCTTCGAGAAATTCATCGATGGGTTTGGTGGAGGCGAGTTGAAATTGCTGGTCAGAGTCGATCTCGGGGACGATGTAGTGATAGTTGGTGTCGAACCACTTGGTCATTTCCATGGCGGGGAGGTCGGTGGCGCCTTCCTGCAGGCCGCGGGCCATGGCGAAGTAGGTGCGGAGATCGACGGTGCCGCCGGACCAGCCGTAGCGCGCGGGGATGGCGCCGACCATGGCGATGGTGTCGAGGATCTGGTCGTAAAGGGAGAAATCGTTGGACGGGATGGCGGAGATGTTGGACTCGGCCTGAAACTTCCAGTTGTCATGTCGGATGGCCGCGGCCTGCTCCAGGAGTTCGGATTCGGCGATCTTGCCGGACCAGAAGCGCTCCAGAGCGCGCTTGAGTTCGCGTCGAGGTCCGATGCGCGGGAAGCCGAGATTAGTGGCGGTTACCATAGGCTCAAGTCTCCATTGAGGTGTAAGGCGACGGGGTGGGGCAGGTGTGAGGTTTGAGTTTCAGTCGCGACCCTCAGGAGGATATTTGGTTCGACGCCCCAACGTCAAAAGGTGTTGGTGGCGAGAGTGAGATCGAGGATGAGGGTGGGTTAACGCGGGCGGCGATCAAAGGATGGACGCGGTCTTCATATTGGGATGGAACGCGGTCTAGACTGCACTGTTACTGAGAAAAAATAGGTAGTCGGGCCCACAGACGAAGTGCGGAGGTACCCGGAATCGAGCCTTGTCGGGCAGTGAGATACGCGCTGATGGCACTGGGGTTGGGTCTGCTGCTGGCCGGTTGCGGTAGGACGGAAAGCATGCAGGCGGTTGGTGGAGCGGTGGGGCGAAATACACCTCGCCCGGATGTCCCGGCGCCCCCGAGGGAGCCGGCGAACACGCCTACGCCGCGCCCGACCGGGGCTGAGTCTGTAGAGCCGGCGGGGCCGGGCGGTTCGATCGTGTTCATGTCTAATCGAGGTGAATACGACAATCTGTATCTGCTGTCGCTGGAAGACGCGCGGGTGGGGAAGCTGACCACGCTGGCCGGAATCGACGCGTTTCCAAAGGTGTCACCGGATGGCACCATAATTCTCTACCACTCGGGAACGCAATCGCTGCTGCCGGAGGTGATCGTGCTGGACGCGAACGGCGGCTTCAACCGGCTTACGAACAACGACTCTGGAGACCTCTCGCCGGACTGGTCGCCAGACGGGAGGCGGATAGTGTTCACGTCGGATCGGGACGGGGATTTCGACCTTTACATAATGGACGCGGCTGGGACAAATCAGCGGCGCCTGATGGAGCACGAAGGGATCGATCTGTTCTCACACTGGTCGCCGGACGGGACGCAGATCGTGTTTACGTCGGATACGCGGGGAAATAACGACATCTACATAGTGGGGGCGGATGGGAGGGACGTACGCCGGCTGACGAGCGATCCCGGCCAGGATGAGTGGGCCAGATGGTCGCCGGACGGGGCCCGGCTGGTGTTCACTTCGGATCGTGATGGGGACGCCGACATCTATGTGATGAGCGCGAGCGGGGGAGAGCTGGTGGAGCTAACGGACTCGCGCGCTTTCGATTCGTTCCCGACGTGGTCGCCGGATGGGAGTCATATCGCGTTTGCGTCGGACCGGACCGGCAATGACGAGATCTGGATTATGGAGGCGAATGGGTCAAATCCTATCCAGTTGACTGACAATCCGGCGCGGGACATAGCGCCGAACTGGACGGTATTCAGATACTCGGCGGCCCAGTAGGGAGCGGCGTCAGGAGCGGCGATGCCGACTGGGGCGGAGGCTGAGGTCTTCGATTAGGGCCCGGGGATGGGATCTGGCGACGAAAATGACAGCGGCGGCGACGTCTTCGGGCGCGAGGACGAGACCCTCATCGCCGGGCTGAAGGCGCTGGTGGTCGGTGTCGAGCATGGCGGTGTCGACTTCGCCGGGATAGACGGCGGTGCAGCGGATGCCGTTTTCGCCCTCCTCGACGTTGATGGCGTGGCTGAGTCCGGTTACGCCGTGTTTGCTGGCGATGTAGGCGACGCCGGAGTGGGGGCTGGCGCGCAGGCCGGCGCCGGAGACGATGTTGATGATCTGGCCGCCGCCGTTGGCGCGTAATTGGGGGAGGATTTCGCGGATGACGTAGTAGGTGCCGTTGAGATTGATGTCGACGACCTGCCGCCAGGTTTCGAGGGGGATATCGTTGAGATTACGAAGGGGGGTGTTGACGCCGGCGTTGTTGATGACGAGGTCGATGGGGCCGAGTTGGGCGATGGCGCCGGCGACGAACTGCTGGACGTGGGGGTAGTCGGTGACGTCGCCGGGGCTGGAGAAGACTTCGACGCCGGCCGCGCGGGCCTCGGCGGCGGCGGCGGCGAGAGGGTCGGGGGAGCGGGAGGTGAGGGCGAGGTTGACCCCTTCGGCGGAGAGGGCCCGCAGGATGCCAAGGCCAATTCCGGCGCCGGGGCCGGTGAGAATGGCGTTCTTGCCACGGATATCGATGGTTGTACCTCGGGTCTGGTGGGATTTGAGTGCGGGCAGCTTAGCAGTCGCCCGGGTTGGCCCGGTCAGGTGCGCTCGATGGTGGATTCGACGACGATCTCGGATACGTTGGCGCGCGCAGGCATTTTGGCGGCGAAGATGATGGTGGCGGCGATGTCTTCGGGCTTCATGATCTGGGCACGACGTTCGGCGGAGGTGCCGTCGGGACGGAGGCCGATCATCTGGGTGTCGGTCTCGCCGGGGAAGATGGCGGTGGCGCGGATGCCGTTGGTCCACTCCTCGGAACGGATGCTCTGGGTGAAGGCGGCGAGGCCGGCCTTGGTGGCGCCGTAGGCGACGCCGGAGTAGGTGCGGTCGCGGATGATGGCGGCGGTGGAAGCGATGTTGATGATGAGGCCGCCGCCGGCTTTGCGCATGGACGGCACGACCTCGCGGGCGAAATCGAAGGGAGCGGTGAGGTTGATGGCCACGACCCGGTCCCAGTTGTCGGCGCCGATGTTGGTGAGGGCGCGCTTGAGAGTATGGATGGCGGCGTTGTTGACGAGGAGATCGATGGCGCTGAACTCGGCGAGGGTGGCGGCGACGACGCTGGTGACGTGTCCTCGGTCGGTGGCGTCACCCGGCAGGGCGAGGACCCGGACACCGTGAGAACGGGCGGCCTCGGCGGTTTCTTCCAGTTGGTCGGCGCGACGCGCGGTGATGGCCAGGTTAACGCCCTCGGCGGCGAGAGCGGCGACTATGGCCCGGCCAATGCCGGCGCTGGCTCCGGTGACGATGGCGGTTTTTCCGGTGAGGTCCATTGAGTTCCCCCGTTCGGGCGATGATTGAGCGGCCGAGTGGATGGAGGATAGCAAGAGCTGGGTCTGGCGGCGGAGGGCCTGGAGGAGAGTGGGGGAATTTGGCGTGGGCGGTTAGGCGACGGGCCGTTCGAGGTCGAAGATCCCGGTGGTGCGGCAATAGGTCGATCCGCTGAGGCGGCCGACGGCCTTCAGTTGGAGCGGGTCGGCGGAGCCGTCTTCGCGCAGCAGGCGGTCGTCGATGTGGGCGAGGACGATCTCGCCGACGACCATGGTGTAGGAGCGGGGCGAATTGCCGTACTCGCGGGTCTCGACCAGACGGCACTCGAAGTTGGAGAGGGATTCGGCGACGCGCGGCGCGGATATCAGATCGGAATCGGCGGGGTTGAGACCGGCAAGCTGGAATTCGTCGATTTCGGGTCCGACGTCGGCGGCGGTGGCGTTCATGGCTTCGGCGATGTCCTCGGTGACGATGTTGAGGACGAATTCGCGCGAGTGCAGGATGTTGGCGAGGGTGTGCTTTTGCCCGTCACCGCGCTGCCCGACGGAGAAGGCGAAGAGGGGCGGGGTGGCGCAAATGGGCATGAAGTAGCTGAAGGGAGCGACGTTGTGGACCCCGTCGGCGGAGATGGTGCTGACGAAGGCGATGGGCCGGGGCACGATGAGGCCGCTCATGACTTTGTACATGTCGGGGGCCGGGTGGGAGGCGGGGTTGAGGATCAAGGGTGGCTCCTTAGGCGCGACGCGGCGGCTCGGGGCAGCAAGGGGCTCCGGCCGGAGCCAGTTCTATCGAAGATGGGGATGGAGGTCTAGGCGTAGTCGTCGAGCATCTTAGCGAGATCCTTGGGGCTGAATTCGCCGGCAAGGTCGCGATCGACGGCGCCGCCGAAGACTTTGATCGCCGGGACCTGATCTTCATAGGTCGGGCGCTCGGTGTTTTGAAAAAGAATTCCGGTCGGGATGCGATCGCCCCACTCCAAGGAACGGTCGATGGCGGAGCGCATGTCGCTGGTGTCGTGATCTTCTTCCTGAAGGTCGTAAATGCGCTCGCGATACCACTTGGTGGTGTTGACGCGGTTGTAGATGACGCAATCCTGCAGGATTTCGACGAGGGCGTAGCCGGGGTGTTCGATGGCGCGGGCGAGGAGGTCGGCCATGCCGCGGGGATCGCCGGAGAAGCCGCGGCCGACGAAGCTGGCGCCGGCCATGATGGCGGTGCCAAGCCCGTTGAGAGCGGCTTCGATGGACCCTTCGGGTGAGGTGGTGGTGACGAGACCGGGCTGGCTGGTGGGTGAGTACTGGCCCTTGGTGAGGGCGTAGACCTGATTGTTCTCCACGACCTGGACCATGTTCACGTTGCGGCGGGCGGTGTGGATGAGGTGCCCGACGCCGATGCCGTAGCTGTCGCCGTCGCCGCTGACGGAGATCACGGTGAACTTGTTGGGGGCGGCGAGGCGGATGCCGGTGGCGACGGGGACGGGGCGCCCGTGGAGGGAGTTGAACTCGTTGGCCCACATGTAATGGGGCAGCTTGCTGCCGCAGCCAATACCCGAGGTAAACATGACCTGGTGAGGGCCGATGCCGAGCTCGGTGAGGGCGCGCTTGAGGCCGACGACGATGCCGAAGTCACCACAGCCGGGGCACCAGGTGGAGCGCTCGTCGGTATTGAAATCCTTGATGGTTACGGTGGCCGGTTCAGACACCAACGCGCACCTCCTCTTTGACGGCGGCGACGATGTCGCCGGCGGTTATTTGCTTGCTGTCGTATTTGAGAATCCGGTGTTGGAAATTGATGCCGGTGGCGCGGCGGACGATGCCGGCGAACTGGCCGGAGAAGTTTTGCTCGACACCGATGAGGTACCGGGCGGCGGACAGCGCTTCCTCGGTGCCCGCGGGAAGGGGCCAGACTTCGGGGAAGTGGATCGCGCCGGCGCTCTGTCCATCGGCGATAAGGAGATCGACGGCTTCTCTGACAGGTCCGCGGGTCGATCCCCAGCCGACGAGGGTGATGTCTGCGTCCTGGTCGCCGTAGAGTTCGGGGGGGAGCATGTCGGGACGGGCGGTCTCAAGCTTCTGCATGCGCTTATCCATCTGCTGGACGCGCACGGTCTGGGACTCGGTGATGAAGCCGCGCTCGGTGTGCTCGTCGCCGGTTGTCATGTAGACCCCGCGAGGGTGGCCGGGGAGCGCACGGGGAGAAATGCCGTCATCCGAGAGTTTGTGGCGGGCGTATATCTCGTCGGGGCCGATGGCGTCGAGCTGTTCGTCGGATACGAGTTTGCCGCGGTCGATGGTGATGTTCCCGAAATCGAGGTCGGCACGGTCGATGGTCTTCAGGGCGAATGCCTGGAAGAGGTCGGTCATGATGATGACCGGGGTCTGGAACTTCTCGGCGAGGTTGAAGGCGCGGTGGCCGGCGCGGAAGCATTCCTCAACGGATCCAGGGGTAAGGACCAGGCGCGGGAATTCGCCGTGGGAGGCGTAGAGGACGAAGTCGAGATCGCCCTGCTCGGTGCGGGTGGGCATGCCGGTGGAAGGGCCGGCGCGCTGGGCGTTGACGATGACGACGCCGGTCTCGGTGGTGCCGGCGAGCCCGAGGGCCTCGGTCATAAGGCAAAAGCCGCCGCCGGAGGTGGAGGTCATGGCGCGGGCGCCGGCGTGGGCGGCGCCGATGGCGGTCAGCAGGGCGGCGATCTCGTCTTCGGTTTGCTTGACGACGATTCCGTATTCGTCCTGATGGGCCGCGAGGAACTCAAGCACGGTGGTGGCGGGGGTCATGGGGTAACCGGAGATAAAACGACAGCCGCCGCCGATGGCGCCCATTCCGATGGCCACGTTGCCGTTGATGAGGATACGATTTTCGCCTCCGGGGCGGGACTGGATCTGAAAGTCGAACCGGTCCTGGAACTGGGCGCCGTATTCGACGGCGGCGGTGAGGACTTCGATGTTGGAGGCGGCGAGTTTCTCGCCGCGCTCTCCGGGATAACGACCGGTGAAGGCTTCGCGGAGGGAGCTTTCAATGTACTCGGCGGAGAAATTCGTGATGCCAACGAGGACACCGACGGCGGCGGTGTTGGCCATGAGCTTGTTGCCGCCGATGTCGGTGGCGAATTTGACGAGCGGTGCCCGGATTACGAGAAGATCGCGGCCTTCGAAAAGCGAGTCGTCGAGTTTGTAATTTTCATCGAAGATGACGGCGCCGCCGGGGAGGATGTCGTCGATGCGCTCGCGGACGGCCTGCTCGTCGAACGCCAGTAGTACGTGGGCGCCTTCGCCGTGGGTTTCTATGGGCTCTTCGCCAACCCGAATCTGGTAGTAGATGTGTCCGCCGCGGATGCGGGATTCAAAATCGAAGTTGGCGAAAGTCCAGAGGCCGGCGCGGGTCATGGATCGCGCCCAACCGGAACCCTGGCTGTCACAGCCGGTTCCGGCGGCGCCGGCGAACTGGAAACTCATGTTGTTAATGGTGGTCATCGTCACCTCCTGTTGGGATCGACGGGTACGGACGAGGTGGGGGACCTGCCGGACTGCTCGGCGGCGGGTCCGCGGGTCCGCAGGTTATATACAGGTACAGGGACAGAATTCGGAAATTGGCGCCGAAGGGGTTGGAAGCGATGGTCGGTCGGACCGAGCACGTCGGCTGATAGGTGGTCTCTCCCGAATTGTGGACGGGTTTCGAGGCCCGCCCGAGATTAGCATCGCCGTTCCGGCGGGAACTCTGTCCAGAGCCCGATGACAGGCAAACGGCAATTAGGCGCATCGGCGCACAGAACTCCGCATGATGCGTAAGGACGACTGGACAAGTCTACTTCGGTACGGCGGTTTGTGGGCAATTGTAAACAAGGCCGAGGCTCGGAACAGGGAAGCCGGGGAAGGACCGTTGGACCGGGAGAGAGGGTGCGGTATCTTATTTCGCTGGCGTCCGGCTACCTGCCGGAGGTCGTACCGACGCTAATTGTGGGGGGTGGCATTTGGCCGTCGTCGAGGTGCAGGAACTTTATAAGCATTACGGTGAGATTCGCGCCGTGGACGGGCTGTCGTTTGAGGTGGAGGAGGGGGAGATATTCGGGATGCTGGGCCCCAACGGCGCCGGGAAGAGCACGACGGTGGAGATCGTGGAAGGGATCCGTGAGATGGACAGCGGGGTGGTGCGGGTGCTGGGGCTCGATCCCCGTACGGACTCGTCCCGGCTGCGCAACATAATCGGCATACAGTTGCAATCGACTTCGCTTTATCCGCGGTTGAATGTACTGGAGCACCTGAACATGTTCGGGCAGCTGTACGAGCGATCGCGCGACCCGCAAGAAATAATCGACGTGGTGGGGCTGAGGGAACGGGTTTCGGGCCTGGCGAAGGACCTGAGCGGGGGACAGCAGCAACGGCTCTCGGTGGGATTGGCGCTGATCAATGACCCGGAGGTGGTGTTCCTGGACGAGCCGACGACAGGGATGGACCCGCAGGCGCGGCTGCATCTGTGGGATGTGGTGAACGGGATGCGCGACCGGGGCAAGACGGTGTTGCTGACGACTCATTACATGGAGGAGGCGGAGCACCTGTGCGACCGGGTGGCGATTGTGGATCACGGCAAGATCATCGCGCTGGACCGGCCGCGGAGACTGATTGCGGAGCATTTTTCGGAGTCGACGATCACGTTTGAATCGGACGGGGAGCCCGATCTGGACGGAATGCGGCGGCTGCCGGCGGTGACGAGCGCTGCGAGCAACGACGGCACGGTGGAACTGTTTTCGGCGGATATCTCGTCGACCATCGGCGCGCTGCTGGAGTACGCGGCGGAGAACGAGATTCGAATCGCGGACCTGCATGTCCGGAGGGCGACGTTGGAGGATGTGTTCTTGAAGCTTACGGGCAGGGGGATCCGGGATTGAGGGCGGTGATGGCGCTGATCGAGGGGCTCGCGCGGGAATTCGTGCGAGATCGGACGGCGCTGTTCTTCACGCTGCTGTTCCCGGTGGTGTTCATGCTGATCCTAGGATTGTTTTTCTCGGGGGGGCGGGGGGATGGGGCGGAATATGAGGTCGGGCTGATCGACCGGGACGGCACGGAAGCGTCGGTGGGACTGGCGGCGGCAATAAACGGGGTGCCGGAGTTTGTGGTGAGCTCCGGGAGTCTGGCGGAGGAGATTCAGTTGCTGGAAGAAGGGGGCCGGCATGTGGTGGTTGAGATTCCGGACGGCTTCGCGGCGAGTCTGGAAGCGGGGGCGGAGGCGAGCGTGAGGGTGCATTTCGACCCCAGCCGCAATAGCAGCCGGCAGGTGGTGGCGCCGATGGTGGAGAAGGTGCTGGACGGATTTGACCGGGCGCGTGCGCGTATGCCGCGACTGGTGCGGATGGAGCCGGTGTCGGTGCTGAGCGCGGGATTGCGAACGATCGATTTCATTGGCCCGGGGGTAGTGGCGATGAGCGTGATGCAGATGGGGCTTTTCGGCTCTATCAACCTGGTGTCGAAGCGGGAGCGGCATGTGCTGAAGCGGCTGGGGGCGACGCCGGTCTCGCGCTGGATCGTGCTGGCGGCGGAGGTCATATTTAGGCTGGTGGTCACGGCGGTGCAGGCGACGATCTTGATTACGATCCTATTGGTGATTTTCGGGGTGGAAATGCAGGATCTGTTCAGATTGGTGGGGGTGTTGTCGCTGGGGGCGCTGGCGTTTATCGGAATGGGCTATGCGGCGTCGTCGTTTGCCCGCACGGAGGAAGCGATGCTGCCGATCGTGCAGTTGATTTCACTGCCGATGATTTTCCTGTCGGGGATTTTCTTTCCGATCGACAACCTGCCGGGATTCATGGAGCCGGTGGTACGAGCGATGCCGCTCACGTACTTTGGCGACGGGGTGCGGCAGATGATGGTGGGGGGATCGCCACTGAATGAAATGTGGGTGAATCTGGTGGTGCTGGCCGGGTGGCTGGTGGCGTCGTTCACGGTGGCGGTGCGGTTCTTCAAGTGGGAGTAGGTGGCGATGGAGGGCGCGGGCGCGGTTCGGAACGGTCTCAGTCGGCGGCGACGGCCAAGATCATCTGGTGGACGACCTGCTCGACGGGGGCGAGGTCGTCGGTGAAGGCGCCTTCGGCGGTATCGACGGCGTAGACCTGTGGGGTCTGTTTCATAATCAGGGAGATGATGGGCTCGTCAACCGCGCTCAGGCGGGCGATGATGTCTTCCGGGATCAGAGGCCGGCTGGAGGCGAAGATCAGGTTGTTTGAAGTGGTGGTGACGTCGACGACGACGACGTAGGGAAAGACGGCGCGCATGGTGTGGCTGAGGGCGTCGACGAGGCGGCTGTCGCGGTTGGGGCCCTGGCCGGCGTTGAGGACGACGAGGCCGTCGGCGGAGAGTTTGTCCTTCAGTTCACGGAAGAACTCGACGGTGGTCAGCTGGAACGGGATGTAGGGCGGGCGGTAGGCGTCGATGGCGACAACGTCATAGATGCGGTCGGTGCGGCGCAGGAAGTAGCGACCGTCCTCGGTAACGGGGTTGAGATTCGGTTCGTTCATGTCGAAAAAGCGGCGTCCAACCTCGATTACGCCGGGGTCGATCTCGATTCCGTCGATGTGGACTTCGGGGCCGAAGAGCTCGGTGTAGAGCTTAGGAATGGTTCCGGCGCCGAGCCCGATGACGAGGAGATCGTCCACTTGGCCCGGATGGTCGGCGCGCAGAAAGGGGGCGAGGAGGAAGTAGTCCCAGGGCCCTCCGCTGAGGGGCTGAGGATCCTGGTCGAGATAGTAGACGGAGTGTGTGGCGACGCGCTCTTCGTTGTTGAGAATTAGACGGCGGACGCCTCCCGGGGTGTCCTGGACCTGGATGTAATTGAAGAGCGATTCGCCTTCGAAGCGGAGTTCGCCCAATTCGGCCTCGCGGATGGTGGGGTTGGTGAGATTGGCGAAAATCGTAAGGAGGAGGACAACCAGGACGGGAAGCCAGTAGATGCCCTGGCGCAGACCGAGAGCAGCCAGAAGAACGAGGACAAAGCCAAAGGTGAGGATGGTGTTGCGGGTGCCGATGTTGGGGATGAGCAGGAGGACGGGCAGGAAGGCCCCCATTAGGCTGCCCACGGTGCCCAGGGCGTAGACGCGGCCGGCGATCTCGCCGGTGGAAGTAATGCCAACGGTACTGAGGCGGATGGCGAAGGGCGAAACGAAACCGAGCAGGGTGATGGGAACGGCAAAGAGGATGAGGACGCCGATCAACGAACTGATGAAGACGCCCATTGAGAGTGAGGCCATGGCGTCGACGGAGAGGGCAAGGATTGGACGGGAAATGAATGGAACGAGGGCGATGAGGAAACCGGCTAGCAGGATGACTTTGAGGAGAAGGCGGTCGTCGGGGCGGCGGTCGGCGAGCTTGCCGCCCAGGTAGTAGCCGACGGAGAGATAGAGGAGGATGAGGCCGATGAGGACGGCCCAGACGAGGATGTTGTTGCCGTAAAAGGGCGCGAGTAGGCGGGAGGCGCTGAGTTCGACGCCGAGGGTGGTCATACCGCCAAAGAACACCAAGACCAGCAGCATGTTGTTGCCGATGGTGCGGGGATACTGAGGCGGATCGGCGGCGGTGGCGGTCGGGTCGGTGGGGAGGTCGGCGGAAGTCATGAGCGGTAGGATACCCGGATTTTGGATGGGGGTGGTGGACGTGAGGGGTGGGGAGACCGGTCGCTAGTAGCCAATCGCCTGCCCGTGCCAGCGGGGGTCGGAGCCGGCCGTGAAGCTGCCGTTGTCGGGGTCGATGGCGATGAGATGGGCGCGGGAGGGATTTCCCCAGGCGCCGTAGGAAGTGATCACGTGGCCGCGGTCGCTGAGGTGACCGGCGAGGGCGGAGTCGAAGCGGGTTTCGAGGCCGGCGACGCCGGTGAGTTCGTCGTGTCCCCAGCGGGGAGCTTCGACGGCCTGCTGGACGTTCATGCCGTGGTCGAGGACGTTACTGATCAGCTGGAAGTTGGTCTGGACCTGATAGTGCCCGCCGGGGGTACCGCCGAGCAGGTAGGGGCGGCCGTCGCGCAGGACCATATAGGTGTTGAGGGTGTGCATGGTGCGCTTGCCGGGCTGCAGGAAATTGGGCGCGGCGGGGTCGAGCGAGAAGCCGGTCATGCGATTGTTTAGGAAGACGCCGGTGCCGTCAGGTATGACGCCGCAACCGAAGCCCTCGAAGAGGCTTTGGATGTAGGTGATGGCGTTGCCGTCGGCGTCTACAGCGGCCATGACGGTGGTGTCGCTGCCCTCGTGCAGGTTGCCGGGCAGGGGTTCGTTGGCGGCGTGAGCAGGGTCGATGGCGGCGCGCCGGCGGGCAGCGAATTCCTCGGACAGCAAGCGTGCCATGTCATAATCGACGTGCGCCGGGTCGCCGAGAAAACCGTGGCGGTCGGCGAAGGCGAGTTTCTTAGCCTCGATCATGGTGTGGACGGTGTCGGCGGCGCCGAAGCCGGTGGCCGCGAAATCGAAGCCGGCGGCGATGTTGAGCTGAGAGAGCAGGACATAGCCCTGGCTGACCGGCGGCTGGCCGACGATCTGGTAACCACGGTAATTGGTATAGATGGGCTCACCGACATCGCACCGGTAGGCAGCGAGATCGGCGGCGGTCATCCAGGCGTCGTGATCGCGGGACCAGGCGTCGAGTTTCTGAGCGAAATCGCCTTGATAAAAGGCCTCGGCGCCGCCGGTGGCGATGGTGCGAAGGGTGGAGGCGAGGTCGGTTTGCACGAGGATTGCGCCGGGTCGCAGAGGTTCACCACCGGGATAGAAGAGCGCGAGTCCGGTGGCGGAGGCGCTGAGTTTTTCGCGGCTGTCGGTGATGGCGCGGCTGAGGGCATGGCTGATGGGGAAGCCGCGTTCGGCGAAGTCGATAGCGGGCTGGAGAAGGCGGACGAGATCGAAGCGGCAGTGGTTTGTGGCCAGGGTGTCCCAGGCGGAGACGGCGCCGGGGACGGAGGCGGAGCGCAGGCCGACCTGCGGAATGCCGCCGGAAAAGGCGTCGGGGTCGGCGGCGGCGGGGGCGGGTCCGCTGGCGTTGAGGGCGCGAAGGCCGTCCTGACCGGCGGCCCGGTGAATCGAGAACACGTCGCCGCCGACGTGGTTGGAGCTGGGCTCGACGACGGCGATGACGGCGGCCATGGTGACGACGGCGTCGAACGCGTTGCCGCCGGCCTGCAAGGCGACGAGTCCGGCGGAGGTGGCCAGGGGATGGCCGGAAGCAACCAGTCCGTTTATGCCGGTTGAGGGACCGCGGCCGGTGCTTTCGAATGATGGCTGGATGATTTGTGGTCCCTTTCTGTCATTCCGGCGGCTCGGTCGTGAGCCGGTCGCGCCGGGGCATATGATATTCGCCGATGGTCGGCGATGGCGAAATCGAGGAGATCGCGATGGCGGAGCCGGTACGGCTGATTCTGGATACGGACCTGGGCGACGACGTGGACGACGCGTTCGCGATCGCGCAGGCGGCGTTGCATCCGGGAATTGAGCTGGCGGCGGTCACGACCTGTTACGGGGATACGGGTTTTCGGGCGAGGCTGGCGACGGTGGTGCTGGAGGCTATGGGGAAGGAGACGACGCCGGTGCTGGTCGGGCCGGAAACGCGGTTTACGGACGGGAGCGCGGTTTCGACTCGGATGCAGTCGGCTGCGGGATTCGTGGAGAAAACGGGCGGGCAGTATGGGGATGCGGTGGAATATCTGCTGGAGACGGTGATGGGTGAGCCGGGGACAATTACGGTATGCGCGGTGGGACCGCTGACCAATATCGCGACGGCGATGGAGCGGGATACCGGTTTTGCGGCGGCGATGAAGCAGTTGGTGATTATGGGAGGCAGCGTGCCGCAGGGTGAGGAGGACCAGGACTACAACTTCTATTGCGACCCAGGGGCGGCGGTGGTGGTGTTGAACTCGGAGGCGCGGATACGCCTGGGTCCGCTGCAGGTCACGCGGAGGGCGTTATTCGAAACGGAGCACCGGCAGCGGTTGCTGGAAACGGGGTCGGCGCTGGCGCAGCTGCTGACAGCGATGTTCGATCAGTACATCGAGCGGCGGGAACGGACGTGGACGCCGCTGTTCGATCCGGCGACGCTGGGGTCGATTTACGACGAGTCGTTCGTGACGATGCGGCGACGACCGCTGCGGGCGGAACGGTTTGAGGAAAGTGTGCGGTTGGAAGAGGCAGGCCGGAAGGCGGAAGTGATCGAGGAGGTGGACGGGCCGAAATTTATCGCGCATCTGGTCGAGTTGCTGGGGACGGCGGGCTGATGGGAAGCATGGGAGCGGAGACAGCGATACGCACGGAGGGCCTGACCAAGTTCTACGGCGAGGCGCGGGGGATCGTGGATGTTGACCTGGCGGTGCGCAGCGGGGAGATATTTGGATTTCTGGGGCCGAATGGCGCGGGGAAGTCAACGACGATCAGGATTCTGTTGGATCTGATTCGCCCGACCTCAGGTAAGGCGTCGGTTATGGGGCTGGATGCGCAGGCGGAAACGGTGGCGGTGAGGGGGGCGGTTGGTTATCTGCCCGGGGAAGCGAGCTTTTATGACGAGCTGGGTGGGGACGCGTTTCTGGACCTGTTGGCCCGAGTGGGAAATCGGCAAGCGCCGCGGCGGGCAGAGCTGTTGGAGCGGTTGGAGCTGGATGCCTCGCGCAAGATCGCGCGCTATTCCCGCGGCATGAAACAGAAGCTGGCGATGGTGGCGGCGCTGCAGCACGATCCGGAACTGCTGATTCTGGACGAGCCGACGTCCGGGCTCGATCCGCTGGTACAGCAGGAGTTCTACGCGATTCTGCGGGAATTCAGCGAACGGGGAAGGACGGTCTTTTTCTCGTCGCATGTGCTGAGTGAGGTGGAGCGGCTCTGTGACCGGGTGGCGGTGATTCGAGAAGGGCGAATCGTGACGGTGGACGAGATCGCGGCGCTGCGGGAGAAGATGGTGCGGCGGCTGGTGGTTACGTTCGCGGAGCCGGTGGCGGCGGGTCGGTTGGAAGTTCCGGGAGTCACGGTGGTTTCGGCGGAGGGAGAGCGGGTGGCGATGGATGTGACGGGAGGCCTGGACGGACTGATCAAGCGACTGGCTCAGTTCGAAATCGTGGACATGGAATTTGACCGGCCGAGTTTGGAACAGACGTTCCTGGAGATGTATACCGGAGAAGAAGGCGAGGACGGCGATGACGGCGACGCTTAGCCTGGTCGGGGCGACATTGCGGGGACGGTGTTCGGTGATGTTCTGGTTTGGGTTGGGTGGGGCGGCGCTGGCGCTGCTGATCGTGGCTTTGTACGACACCGTCAGCCAGGGTTTAGACATGCAGCAATATGTTGACGCGATGCCGGAGGAGCTGCTGGCCGCGTTCGGAACTCCGGCGGAGGGACTGACCGGAGACACCTTCCCGTTTGATATTTACATGTCGTCGCAGTTCTTTTTATGGTTTGCGCTGGCGGTGGCGGTGTGGGGTTTGATAGCCGGGTGTGGGCTGATCGCTGGAGAGGTGGAGAACGGGACGATGGACATGATGCTGGCGCAGCCGGTGCGACGGGAGCGTTACATCCTGGCGCGGTTCACTGGCGTGCTGGCGGTTCTGCTGGTGATCGGGCTGGCCTGCTGGGCTGGATTACTGGTCGGGCTCACCCTGACGGAAGTGGAGACGAGCATTCTGGGTCTGTTGATCGCATGCTTGCAGATGGCGCTGCTGGGGCTGGCGGTGGCGGGGGTGGCGCTGGTGCTGTCGGTGTGGACGCTCGGGACCCGCAGATCGCAGATGGTGATGGTGGGGCTGCTGCTTGCGCAGTACGTGATGGATCTGGTGTCGAAGATATCGGCGGACCTGGAGTGGCTGGGGCCGCTCAGCCTGTTCCACTACTTTGACTCGGCAAAGATCGTACGAACCGGGAGTGCGGATGGGGTAGCGATAGTGGTGCTCGTTGGGGTGGCGCTGATTGGCGTGGTGGCCGCCACAATGCTGTTCGCCCGCCGGGACATGGCGCGATAGACCGCCGGGGTTCTATTCGGCGAGGTCGTGCAATCCGTCGACGTCGAGGACGAGAATTTGGCGGCGGACGCGTTTGATGACGCCGGCGGATTCCATTTTGGACAGCTCTTTGTTCACGGTGACGCGGCTGGTGCCGACCATCTCGGCGATCTCGGACTGGGTGAGGCGGACATCGAGGAGACTGCCGCCGTCGACGTCACGGCCGTAGATGGTGGGCAACTCCAGGAGACGGCGGGCGATGCGAACGGTGGCGGAATGGAAAACGGCCTCTTCGAGAACGCCGTCCATGCGGCGCTCGGATTTTGTCCCAGGAAGTGCATGAAATCGGTGCGGTGGAGGGTCAGCAGGGTGGAGTCCTCGGCCGCGATGGCGGCGGCGGAACGGGTCTCGCCGTCAAGCAGGGACATCTCGCCGACGAAATCGCCGCTGCGCAGGACTATGAGGATGAGTTCGTGGCCGTCTTCGGACACCTGCGAGATGCGGACGCTGCCGGACTTGATGACGTAGAGGGCGTCGCCGTAGTCACCTTGATTGAAGATGACGTCGCCGCGTTTGTGGGATTCGTCGCCCATCATTCCGGCCAGGCCAGCACGGCGGGCGGGCTCCAGGCCCTCGAAGAGTGGTAAGCGACCCAGCTCATCCTAGCCCGGGGCCGATTTTTCGATGTATATCCGCATTGGCATGTGGATATACCCCGGGAGACGTTCAATTCAGCAGATGGAGGGGAAGTCGCAGCCACTAGCGGAAAACCCCCGAACCTTCGATGGGCGTGTCTCATTGTGGCATGCCTGAGGCTGGTCGGGTGGTATTCGAGATTATTGGTCTGCTCGGAACGGTCCGGGATTGGGCCCGGAGGGAGGCTGGCGGACCGGTGACGAGAATGCTCGGAGGAGGCTAACGCACCATGTGCATGGGCATGATGACGTGCGCGTAGGTCTGATCGTCGAGGGGACGCAGGAGGCCGGGACTGGTGGCCCCGGATAGGAGGATTTCGAGCTCCTCGGTGTCCAGGATGTTCAGGCAATCGCCGAGAAACCGGGCGTTGAAGGCGATGAATGTGTCGTCGCCCTCTACCGTCGCATCGACCTGTCCGGTGTTTTCACCGAGATCCGCGGACCGCGATGAGACGACGATCTTGTTGGGGCCGGCGTCTTCGTCGCCGGTCTGAACCCGAATGACGTTGGACCCGCCGCGGGCGAAGATGGCAGCGATGCGAGAGGCCTTGGCCATGGCGTCGGCTCGGACGACGATGCGAGTCTGGTGATCGGCCGGCAGTAGCTGCTCGTAGTTCGGAAACTGGCCTTCTACGAGCAGGGATACCACCTCGGTGTTGGCGATGCGGAAGGCGATGTGGGTCTTCTGGGGACTGATGACAATCTCGACCTCCTCGGTAGTGTCGGCGAGGATGCGGGAGAGCTCGATCATGCTGCTGCGAGGGACGATGACCTGCACGTCGCTTTCAACCCCGGTGTCGGCCTCCAGCCGCTTTACGGCGAGACGGTAGCCGTCGGCGGCCGCAAAGACGACCTCGTTGGCTTTGATGGTCATGCAGACGCCGGAGAGTACCGGGCGGCTGTCGTCGGTGGCGCAGGCGACGACGGTCAGATCGATCATGTTCTTGAGGAATCCGGGATCGATTCGGAGCACGGTGCCGTCATCGGAGGCGGGGATGGAAGGAAAGTCGTCTGCGCTGATTCCCTTCAGGGTGGAGTAGAAACTGCCGCAAGAGATGCCGAGTTCGAGGGTGTCGCTATCGAGGGTGAGTTCGACGGGCTCGGCGGCAAGCTGGGTGACGAGCTCGGTGAGATGGCGGGCGGGAATGGTGACGGCGCCTTTGGCTTCGGTTTTGCAGCCGATCAGGACGGTGGTGGAGATTTCCATGTTGGTGGCGGAGAGCTTCAGCATGGAATTTTCGGTGGCGATCAGCACGTTGGCGAGCACTGGTAAGCTGCTGCGGGTCGCTACGGCGCGGTTAACGACCGATAGCGCCTTGCTGAGGTTTTTCTGAACGCAAATGACCTTCACCGATGTCTTCCCTGCTGAATCGCGCCGCTCCGCTCTGCCATGGGGCCTCCTTTCCGACAGTATGCCCAATCTGCGGCCAGTATGCGACAGGCGGGTGCGGGCCACTACATGTTGTGGGCGGGACGAATTCTTACGGTTGATTTGCATAGCTGCCGATGGCGGTCTGCTCGCGGGCGCTGATGGTGGCTGAGCGCCGTCTCGGTTGGTGGCCGGGAATCCCATTATTGGTGGTGACGCTGGCGGTGGTGGCGGTGTATTACCGACAAATATTCGAGGGATTGGTCCCGGCCGGTTACGACGAGCAGACGTACTTTTTTCCGCTGCGGTCGTATACGCGGGAGGCGCTGCTGGACGGGCGAATCCCGTTGTGGACGCCTGAGGTATTCATGGGAGCGCCGGTGCTGGCGAATCCGCAGGCGGCAGTGTTTTACCCGCTAAACCTGTTGCTGTTGCCACTGGACCCCGCGAAGGCGCTGGCGGCAGCGGTGGTGCTGCATGTGTGGATTGGTGGGGTCGGAATGACGCTTTTCGTTCGGCGAGTCCTGGGCCTGAATCGGGCTGCGGCGGTGGTGGCGGCGCTCGCGTTTTCGCTGGGCGGGGTGATGAGCGCGCAAACTGGTCACCCGAACCAGCTGGCGGTGATCGCCTGGATACCTTTTTTGCTCTGGGCAGTGGATCGGACGGTGGGGCGAGCGGGTGATCCCGGTGGGCGGCGAATCAGTCGATTGGGGCCGGTGTTGGGGCTGGCGGTGGTGGTGGCGTTGCAGGTAACGGCGGGGCATCCGCAGCAGGTTTATATCGCGCTGCTAATCGTGGCGGGTTACGCGATATTCAGGCTGGCGCGGCTGTATCTAGCCGGCGGCTGGCGGTCTGCTGGATTGAGGGTGGGTTGGCTGGTTGCCGGCTTAGTGCTGGGCACGGCGATTAGCGCCGTGCAGCTGCTGCCGTCCCTGTTCCTGTCGGCACAATCGATTCGGGCAGGCGGTTTGCCCTTGTACGAAGCGGGCTCGTTCTCGTTGCGACCGGGCGATCTGGGCCCGGCGCTGCTGCCGGCATTTACGGACGCACCGCGCAGCCAGGAATTTTTGGCGTTTGTGGGCTTCACCGGGCTGTGGCTGGCGGGAGTGGGATTGACGGGCAGGCGGCATCGAGGGCTGGCGCTGGCGCTGCTGGGGGCGGCGGTGCTGGCGTTGCTGCTGTCGGCGGGTCCGGAGCTGCCATTCTTCCGACTGGCGCATCGCTGGCTGCCGGGGTTCGATCTGTTTCGAGTGCCGGCGCGTTGGCTGGTGGTGGTGAATCTGGCGCTGGCGCTGCTGGCGGGATTGGGGGCCGAACGGTTGGCAAGCGGCGGAGATGGCAGGCAGCTGCCGGTGGTTGGATTCTGGGTGGGCCTGGCGGTGATGCTGGCCGTGGGATTGACGTCGATTATTGGCGGCGAGCTGCCGGGGAGAATCCCGATTGCGTGGCTGGTGGTGGGCCTTGCCACGGGGTTGCTGGTGATGGCGATCGCGTACCGGCCCGGTCGGTTGGTGTGGCTGCTGGCGCCGCTGCTGGCGGTGGAATTGTTCTTCGCGGTGAGAACGTTGGAGCTGGCGAAGCCGATCCCGGCGGAGGCTTTTTCTGGTTCGGGGCCGGTGTTGGCGGTAGTGCCCGCCGGATCTGACGGGGCACGGGCGCTGGGACTGGCCGATCCGTCTTATGAAATTAACGATGCGGATCGGGCTGCCTACGCCAGCGAATATCTGGAACGGATTGGGTCGGAGTCGTTCCGGCAGTTCCTGGTGGCACTGAAATATCGAGACACGCTGAGTCCCAATTTGGCGAACGCCTATGGCCGGCCCAGCCCGGATGGATATGACGGCGGGGTGCTGCCACTGCGGGATTACGTGCGCTTCAAGAGTGCGTTTCTGGGGAGGGCGGAGACGGCACCGGATGCCTTGATGAGAAACCAGTTTGAAGAGATCCCGCAGGGATGGGTTCTAGATCTGATGGGCGTGGGCTATTTGCTGACCGATCGCAAGGACGACCTGGAAATCGATGGCGTGTTTGTGGATACGGAAGCGGAGATTCGGGTGGAGGGTCCGGGAGAGCGGGTGATCCGGTTGGCGGACCCGGTGGTGGCGGAGACGGTGGTGGTGGTCGGACGGTCGGAGGGGGCGGGTGGAGTCGGGTTGGAACTGCTGTTCAACGGTGCGGTGGTGGCGGCGATAACGCTGCCGGCTGACCGGGAGTTTAGGTTGGTGGAAGAGGTTTCGCTCAGCTTCGTCGACGGATTGAGAGTCGTGGTCGCGGACGGCGCGATGGTGGCGATCGGCGGACTGACGCTGACGGACCCGGAGGGCGGGCAACATCCGCTGGTGCTGTCGGGCGACTCGGAGATGGATTTGCTCTGGTGGACGGATGTGAAGGTCTATCAGCTGCGAGATCCGGCCCCGCGGGCGGCGCTGTTGAGCAAATTCGGCCTGGCGGCGGGACCGGACGAGGCGGTGGCGATGATGCAGGTGGGAGGCGGATTGGATTCCCGGCGAGTGGTGGTGCTGGAGATACCGGATGGCCTGGGGGCACCGTCGATGCTGATGCTGGGAGGGGTCGCGGACTGGCTCCGGGCGTTGGCGGTGCTGCCGCCGAAGGGGCGTTTCGGCGTGGTTGATGAGCAAGTTCGGGCCGAGTTGGAGGCGGGTTCCGTTTCGCTGGATCAGGGAAGCGGCTGGTGGCGCCTGAACTCGGTAGACGGGCTGGTGGAAATCGTGAATTACGAGCCGGAACGGGTGTCGTTGAGAACTTCGTCACCCGGGCTGTCGTTGTTGCTGCTAAAGGATGCGATCTACCCGGGCTGGAAGGTGGAGATTGATGGGGTGGAGGCGCCGTTGCTGCGAGCCAATGTCCTGCATCGAGCGGTGCTGACGCCAGCCGGCGAGCACGTGGTGGAATTCATTTACGAGCCGCCCGAAGTAGCCACCGGTAGCGTGATCTCGCTGGTTGCCATGGTCGTATTCGTGGCGCTACTGACAACGTTTGCAATGGAACGTTGGAAGAGGCGGGAGATGGATCGATGAAGATTGCGATGTTTGCGCCATTCGCCCTGTGGCCGAAGGGGACGACGGTGGCGCGGGTGATGCCGATGGCGCGGGCGCTGGTGGCGGCCGGACATGACTGCCTGGTGGTGGTGCCGCCTTATGACAATCCGGCGGGGGCGCGGGACCCCGAACGGGAGGGGGAGCTAACGGTGGAGTGGCTGCGGGTGCCGGCGGCGGGATTGCCGCTAGTGGGGGCCGGGATCGCGCAAGCGGCGCTGACGGTGAGCGGTTTTCGGCGGATGAAGGCGTTCGACCCCGATGTGTTCCACGTATTCAAGCCGAAAGCGGTTTCCGGGGCGGTGCAGGGTCTGTTGTGGCGATTCGGAGGTCGGGCCGCGGTGGTGTTGGATTGCGACGACTGGGAGGGCCGGGCGGGCTGGTCGAGGCTGGAGTCGTACCCGCTGGTTTTCAAGATGGCATTCGACCTGCAGGAGCGGGCGTTGCTGGGTCGCAACGACGGGGCTACGGTGGCGAGTCATGAGTTGGAGGAACGCATGCGCCGGCTGGACCTGGAGAGGCCGGTGGTGCGGATCGCAAATTTTCATGATCCGGGGCGTCACGCCGGCTGGCGGGACCCGGAACGCCGGGGGGAAGGGCGGCGACTGATGGGGCTGGATCTCGAGGCGTCGGTGGGACTGGTCTATTCGCGGTTTTTTGATTACCCGGTAGAGGGCTACGGGGAGGTGATAGGGCGATTCTTGCAACTGGCGCCGGCGGCGCAGGTGGTGGTGGGAGGGGCGGGCAAGTACGGTCAGCAGGAGCGGCTGCGGAAATTGATGGAGGAGGCGGGAGTGGGGGACCGGGTAACGTGGCTGGGATGGCTGGAGGCGGACGAAATTGGGGCAACGCTGGCGGCGGCGGACGTGGCGCTGATGCCGGCGCTAGATACGGTGGCGGGACGTTCCAAGTGTCCCGCGCGGCTGGTGGATTTGCTGGTGGCCGGGACGCCGGTGGCGGCTCATGACGTGGGCGAGGCCCGGACTTACGTGGAGGACGGGCGGAACGGCAGGCTGGTGGCGCCAGGGCGGGCCGATGAACTGGCAGAAGCGGCGGTGGATTTGCTGAACGAGGGCGCACGGGAGCGGGCACGGGCTTACGGAGATGAAAGACTGGCGGGCGATTTGTCGCCCGAGCGAGCGGCGGCGGCGCTGATTGAACTTTACGAAGCGGCGAGACGGAGGCGGGGACAGCGGTAGCGGAGAGTGGTTATGGCGTGGGGGTGGGGCTGGGGATCTCTTCCGGTTCGACGGTTGGGGTGGGAGTGGGCTCAGGGGTAGGCGTCTCGGTCGGTGTCGGTGTCTCGGTTGGGAGGGGTGTGGGAGTAACGGTGATGCCAGGCGGGAGCGCGGTGTCGTCGGAGGGCACGCTGGTCGGGGCGCGAGTGGGTATTGGCGTGGGAGTGGGCATCGGTGTGGGGGTGTCCTCGGGCACGGGCTCTGGCTCCAAAGTGACGACGACGGTTTCGGGTTCGACGGATTGCAACTCGGTGTCGGCGGGCGAAAGGACGACGGGTCTGATTTCGTGGGTGCCAGCGCCGCGCCCGGCCATGGTGACCTCGGCGCGGATGTCGCCGATCTCAAGGGACTGGAGACGTTCGGCGGAACCGACGAGCACGACCTGCACGGAGATGGGGGACACGGACGGGATCAGGCCGCCGGATACATCGGTGACCACAACGCCGACTACGAAGGACGCGGTGGCCTCGATGGTGGTGAGGTTAACGATGACGCGGACCTGGGCGTCGGCGCGGACGAGGCTGATGCCATCGGGGACGATGAGCCTGACGTCACTGGTGACATCCTCGGTGGCGCCGCCGATGTCCACTGGCTCGATCAGCAGCTGGTCAACGTTTTCGATGGCCTCCGGGGTGCCTTCAATCTCGACACTGCCGGGAATGATGGTGTAGCGGTTGGGGACGTTGCCGGGGGCGGGGACGCCCACGACCTGGGCGCGGATGGGAATGGTCTTCCTAACGGTGATGGCGATTATCGGAACCTGCACGTCGATGAGCCGGGATGCGGCCTGGACGCCCAGGACTTCTTCCCCCAAATCGTTGACCGGAACTCCCGACACCTGGACGGATAGGCTGGTGGAGGCGCCGGCGAGATCGATCTCGGCCTGAAGGGCGGACACCTGGCGGACGGCGGTTTCGGCTCCGAGGATATCGACCGACTGAGGATTGTAGATGACGTCTTCGGATCGAAATCCCGAGTCGGGAACACCGCGCAGAATCAGACGGACGGGGACGGGCAGTACTATGCGGCTTTCGAGCCGGATTGGGATGTTGTTGGGGGTGATGCGCTGGATTTCGACGCCGGGGTCGGCGGTTTCGACGGAGACCGGAAGGAGATGTAGGCCGTCATCGAGACCGGTGAGATCGACGCGGGCGACGAAGCTGCGGGTGGTGAGGACGCTCACGCTTTCGCTCGGGCCGCGAACCGAAACCTGGATGGGCTCGACGTCGCCGACGAGAACCAAGTTGTTGGCGATGCCGACCGGGTCGACGGCGATGTTGCCGGGGATAGTGATGGTGGTGGTGGGATTTTGGTCGAGGGTGATGCCGATCCAAATAACACCGGCCATGAGGGCGGCAAGTCCGAACCGTGGATTTAGAAGCCCGCTGAGAAAACGCCGGAGTCGTCGGAACCGGAGGGCTATTGGAATTTCGTGGGCCACGCTACCGCCTGGCGAGCCAGGCGGCGAGGCCCTGCAACAGGGGCCGCTTGCGCGGGGAGCGGGTGCGGAAGAGCGCCCGCAGCCGTCGGCGAAGCTGATCTTCATTGAGATGGCGGGCAAGTTTGCCATCGACGGCCATCGAAATACCGCCGGTCTCCTCGGAGACGATTACGGTGATGGCGTCGGATTGCTCGCTGATGCCGAGTCCGGCGCGGTGACGGGAACCAAGGTGTTGCTCGCGGTTGACGGACTCGCTCATGGGAAGCACGCAGCCGGCAGCGACGACGGTGTGGCCGCGGACGATCACGGCGAGGTCGTGCAATTCGGAATTTGGATAGAAGATCGTCAACAGGAGCTCGGGAGAGATGGTGGCGTTGAGTCGGGTGCCGGTTTCGGCAATTTCCTCTAGGCCGGACTCTCTTTCGAGGACGAGCAGCGCTCCCCATGACCGCCGGGAGAGATCGCCGGCCGCCTGAGTGACGCCGTCGACGAGGCGCTCGACGGTGGGAATGTCGGCCTGGCCGAACGGATGGGCAAGATAGTCGCCGGTGCGGCCGAGCCTTTCCAAAATCCGTCTTAGTTCGGGCGCGAAGAGGAGGGCGACGACCAGAATGATCCCCGGAAGGGCGTTTTCAAGAATCCAAATGATGAGCGTCAGCTGGAAGACGCGGCCCACGACATTCAGCAGGACGAACAGTACCAACACGCCGCGCAGGAGGATGTCGGCCTGGGTGCCCCGGATCAGGGTGAGGACGGCGTACAGGAGCAGGGCGACGACGACGATCTGGATGACGGCGGAAAGATCGAACTGGGTCTTCAGATATACGAGCTGATCCAGCACCGAGGCTCTCGCGCGCGAAAGACCCAACAGATGATGGGTCTCGACTCAGCGTAGCGCCTACTTGAGTTCTTTGAAAGCATCCGGCCCACGGATGAGGTGTACGAGAAGGGCCTTCTGGGTGTGGAGGCGATTTTCGGCCTGGTCGAAGACGACCGATCGGGGACCGTCGATGACGTCGTCGGTGACTTCCTGGCCGCGGTGCGCGGGCAGGCAGTGCATGAAGATGGCGTCGTCACCGGCCGCATCCATGAGGTTGGCGTTCACCTGATATGGGCCGAAGGCCTGGAGGCGGGATTCGAGCTCGTCTTCGAGTCCCATGCTGATCCAGGAATCGGTGTAGACGGCGTCGGCGCCGCTGACTGCTTCTCGCGGATCGCGGACGACCTGGATGGAGGTCGATCCGTTGGCGACCGCCCGGGCTTCGGCGATGGCGTCGGGGCTGGGCTCGAATCCATCCGGGCAGGCCAGGGATATGGACATACCGACCCGGGGAGCAGCGGCGATAAGGGAGTTGGCGACGTTGAAGCCGTCGCCGATGTAAGCCAATTTGAGACCTTCCAGGCGACCCGTGCTATCGCGGAGGGTTAGCAGGTCGGCGAGTATCTGGCAGGGATGGCTCCGGTCGCTGAGGCCGTTAATGACGGGCACGTCGGCGGCGTCGGCCAGCTCGGTGAGGGTGGAATGGGTGAACACGCGAGCCATGATGGCGTCTACCCAACGGTCCAGATTGCGGCCGACGTCGGCGATGGACTCGCGCACGCCCATCTGGAGATGCTCGTGGGCGAGATCGACGGCATGGCCGCCGAGCTGCGACATGCCGGTTTCAAAGGTGGCCCTGGTTCGGAGAGAAGGCTTTTCGAAGATCATCGCCAGGGTCCGTCCCGCGAGCAATGGATGGTGGATGCCGTTTTTCAGGGCCAACTTGATGGTGGCGGCGCTGTCGAGGAGGAGGCTCAGTTCGTCGGCGGAGAGGGTGGCGAGGTTCAGTAGATCACGACCGAGAAGCCCGCTTTGCGAATTCAAATGGAACTGTCTTTCCCGGTGTGAGTGGTCAGCGGCGGAAATTGGAAGGTGCGGAGTATATCAGCGAGCCACCGGGCTGAAGCCTGATTCGCTCAGTAGGCGTATCCGATGTCGACGCCGATGAAATAGAACTTGATGATCTGCTCGGCGGCGTAACCCAGACTGGACAGTTTGTTGGAGCTTTGCAACGGCATGCCGACACCATGGCCGATGAACCAATCATCGGCGCTGACGGGGTCTTCGACACCCGGCGCCCAGGGGCGGGCGGAGCCCCAGCCGGCGTCTTCGTGGCTGATGGTGTAGCCGCCGGCCTGGGTGAAAAATGGAGCCTCGATGATCTCGCCCTGGAAGGTGATGACCTGCCCGCGGGTCTCCTCAATGGCCTGCCGCAGGCGGGGGCCGTCGAGCTCGCGGACAAATCCGCGATAGAACATATGGCGGGAGAAATAGGACGGCGTGTGGGTGGTGGAGGAAGCGATGTCAAAGGGCTCGAAATTCTTGATTCTGAGCCTGGCCTGCACGGCCAGGGCGTAGCTGCGGAAGGTCGTCACGGAGGCCTTGAGAGATTCCCAGGGCGCTTCCTCGCCTTGCTCGATCAAGCCGGCCAGATAGTCATTGATGGGCAGGATATCGATCAGCCAGGCGCTTTCAAGCACTTCTGAGTAGCGAAATTCGAAGTTGCCCCGGTAGAGATTTCCGGGCTGGATTTCGTCGACGATCATGAAGAAGCCGGGCTCGGTTCGAATGGCGATGGGCTCGGGGATGATGCGCGGTTCCTGTTCCGGGAGGGTGATGCGAATCTGGGTTTCCTCGTAGTCGAGGACGACCCGCTCGCCGGCTGAGAGGGAGGCGATGACGGCGCCGGACAGGGTTGTGATCTGAAAAGCCGCGGTGGCGGAGACGGTGGCCTGGTCGTCGTCGTCGTTGTCGGGGCCGAGCTCCATGATGGCGACCCGAATGGACGGCGAGTTGCCACCGATGACGACGGTTGCTTCGCCGGAGACCTGGCCAAGCTCGGACATCCAGCGCCCGCCGACGCGTGGGTCCCAGATGAGGGTGTATTGCCCGCCGATCTCGGGCGCCGGGACGGTAACGTTAAGCGAGACGGACTGGCCCGGAGCCAGCAAGCGGGGCAGGGGAAAATCGATGCCATCGATGGTGCCGGATGACGGGAGACTGCCTTTCCAGCGGTAGGAGAGGGTGACCGCGTTGGGCCCGCCGGACTCCCAGGTAGCGGAGCCTTCGTTGGTCATGGTGACCGCGATATTGACCGTGCCACCGGCCCCGATGATCGAATCGGGGGGAGCGGATCCGACAGAGGCCCGCCACAGGCTGTTGATGCGTTCGTAGAAGGTGCGGCCAAGCGGCTCGGCCCGGATGGCCGGGGACGTTCCCGGGCGGAACCGCAAGGCTCCGCGTTGGAAGTACTGGATGGTGGTGTCGCCGTCGACCAGTTCTTCGGAAATGGGGTAGCCAAGTAGTTGCAGCCCGCCGGTATCCAGGAAGAAATCCAGGAATCCGAAGCGGACGGAGTGGCCGGTCTCAGGGAAGTAGTAGACGGTGTCTTCGGACTGGAAGGGAGCGATGGTGGGGAAGTTGCGCATGCGGGTTTCTTGCGAGCCAAGCAAGGCCGGCTGGACGACGTAGGCGGTGCCGGCGAGTTCAGGCCAGTAGTCGAGCTGGAAATTCTCGTAGTAGCGGTGATAAACGCCGGTAAATTCGGAGTCGGGCAGCAACGGGGAGACTGGCTGACCGATGGCCGCGGTGCCGCTGTGGTCGGCGATGAAGCGGTCCATCGCGGAGTTGGCTGTGGCCGGATCGACGGCTGCCGCGGTCGCGGGCAAGGCGGTGACGGCAAAGAGTAAGCACCCGATGAGCAGGCGCGCAAATCGGGTATGGCGGATAATCCGGCCGACGTTTCGAGGTGCGGCCAGGAGCAGGTTTTTACGGTACATGCAGATGGGGCGGGCACATGGGTGCGGGTTGAGCCCCGAGTTCGACTCCCTCCAAGAATTCGGCTGGGCCGGGCCCGCTTTCCGCAGGCCGGGGCCGACCGCCGACTTTACAGGATCGTTAGGGGACACGCTAACATAAAATCGCTCGGTTCCCGCCCGAAACATGGGCGCTCGACGGGCTATAGCCGGAGATGATTATTGGGTAAAAGCAGGGACGATTGAGGAAGGATGGAGCTTTCGGCGGACCGTCCGGTCGGGAGATCGCCAGGATGCGCGTAAACCACGATGGATGACCTGATCTATCTCGATCACAGCGCGACGACGCCGCTGGCGCCGGAGGTGCTGGGGGCGATGATGCCGTACCTGACGGAGCACACTGGCAATCCGTCGAGCGTGCATGCCGTGGGTCGGCGGGCCCGGCAGGCGTCGGCGGACGCGCGGGAGCGGATGGCGGCGGTACTGGGCTGCCAGATCGAAGAGCTGGTGATGACGGCGGGTGGCACGGAGGCGGATAACCTGGCGATAGCGGGAGTGACGCGGGCCGGCGCTTCCAGCGGGCGGCACATTGTTACCAGCGTCATTGAGCACCACGCGGTGTTGCACGCTTGCGCGGCGCTGACAACTGAGGGCTTTGAAGTCACGTACCTGCCGGTGGATAGGGACGGTTTGGTTTCGCCCGATGATCTGGCGGCGGCGATTCGGGCCGACACGGTGCTGGTGACGATAATGCTGGCGAATAATGAAATCGGGACGGTGCAGGCGATCGCGGAGCTGGCAGCGATCGCGCGGGAGCGGGATGTGCTGTTTCACACGGACGCGGTGCAGGGAGTGGGGCAGCTTGACATAAATGTAGATACGCTGGGGGTGGACCTGCTGTCGCTGTCAGCGCACAAGTTTTACGGGCCGCGGGGGGTGGGGTTGCTGTACGCCCGGCGGGGGGTGGAATTGGCACCAATCATCTACGGTGGCGGACAGGAGCTGGATCGCCGTTCGGGAACGGAAAACGTGGCCGGGACGGTGGGGATGGCGGCGGCGCTGGCGACGGCGCAGGCGGAACGGGAGAGCCGCGCCGTTGCCTACACGGCGCTACGGGAGCAATTGATTGAAGGAATCAGCGAGCGGGTCGGCGAAGTGATCGTGACCGGCCATAGGGAGAAGCGGCTGCCATCGCACGCCAGTTTTTGCTTCCAGGGGCTCAACGCCGATTCGCTGGTGATCAGCCTGGACCTGGACGGGATCGAAACGTCGTCCGGCTCGGCGTGCACGTCGGGCGCGGTGGAAGTCTCGCACGTGATCGACGCGTTGAATTTGCCCGAGGAATATCTGGCCGGATCGTTGCGGCTAACGGTGGGAGGGGCGAACACGCCGGAGCAGATGCCGCGGGCGATTGACATAATTTGCGGGCATGTCGAGAGAATGCGGATGCTCGCCACGAGAAACCCGGGTAAGATAGCGGCGAACTAAAGGGAGGCAGATAGACGGGGGTCACTGTCTCTTGGATCTGTTTATGCTCGTTCCTCCTTCGGTGTATTTCGGTGTTGTGGTTGGGAGTGTGGTGGCGTTCGGCTTTCACGTTTTGATTGGACACCAGCGGCGATCGAGTCTTTTTTACTGGCCGTTCGGGCTGTCGGGCTTTCTGGCCGGCGGCATGGCGGCGCGGCAGATCGGGCTGGATTACATGCTGGTGGGGGATGTGTCCGTATTGACGGGAATCCTCGGGGCATTGATCGGGTTAACTCTTGCCCACCTGCTGTTTGCGTGATAGCTTCCTCGGGCTCGGGAGGATTTTCTGACCATGACAGGACGCGGCGTGCGATTTTTTCTCGGACTGATGGTGGGGATTGCGGCGGCAGCGTTCGTGAAGGGGACGCGCACCTCGGAGAATCATTCTGAGGGCGCCACCAGCGGCTGACCGGCGGCGATTGTTGGGCCTTGCGATCAGCACACGTGGCGGTGAGCGTCGGAATGACCTCCGCCTGCCCCGCTTTGACCATGAGCGGTCCAACCCCGGTGCGGCGTTGCTGCAACCATCCTGGCGGAGATATCACCAGTGAAAACCGGTAATGAAATCCGCGGGGAATTTCTGGACTATTTTAAGTCCCACGAGCATGCGATTCTGCCGAGCTCGTCGCTGGTGCCGGTTGACGATCCGAGCGTGCTATTCACGACTGCCGGGATGCAGCAGTTCAAGCCTTACTACTCCGGGGAGCAGACTCCGCCCAGTCCACGGATCGCCACGACGCAGAAGTGCATGCGGACAAGCGATATCGAGTCGGTGGGCAACTCGAGTCACCTGACGTTTTTCGAGATGCTGGGGAATTTCTCGTTTGACGATTATTTCAAACGGGAGGCGATCGAATTTGCCTGGGAGCTGGTGACGGAGAAACTGGGGCTGGACGGCGAGCGAATCTGGCCGACGGTGTTTGGCGGCGAAGGTCAGGTGCCGCGGGACGAGGAATCGGCGGCCATCTGGGAAGACCTCGGGGTGCCACGCGAGCGGATCAAGTTTTTTGGTCGGGAAGACAATTTCTGGGGGCCCACCGGAGACAGCGGGCCGTGCGGGCCGTGCTCTGAGCTGCATTACCGAATGCGGCCGCCGCCGGACGGTGAGGAAGAAGTCGGTCCGAATATTGGTGGGGAGCGGTTCCTGGAGCTATGGAATCTGGTGTTCAACCAGTTCCACCAAGCAAACGACGGGTCGCTCACGCCGCTTCCCGCGGTCGGGGTCGATACCGGGGCCGGTCTGGAACGCTGGGTGGTGCTGCTACAGGACAAGGACAACGTCTACGACACCGACCTCTTTGCGGAGATCATGCGCTCGTCGATGGACGCGCTGGGAGTGAAGACGGTTGATGATGAGGCGGGGCGGCGAGCGCTGCGGATCGTCACGGAACATGCGCGGGCGAGTGTGTTTCTAATCGGTGACGGGGTGATGCCGGGCAATGAAGGGCGGGGTTATGTGCTGCGGCGGCTGTTGCGGCGGGTGGTGGGGCAGGCGCGGCAGTTCGGTATGACAGAGCCTTTCATCGAGCAGGTGGCGGGGACGACGATCGATGTGATGGGGCGGTTTTACCCGGAGGTGGGGCAGCGGCGGGGTCACATCCTGAACGTCGTACAGGAGGAGGAGGAGCAGTTCGGCGTGACCGTGACGCGCGGATTGCGCTCGCTGGAAACGGTATTCGAAGAGCACGCGGCAGAGAAGCTGATTCCGGGAGAGGTGGCGTTCCGCTTTCACGACACCCACGGGGTGCCGTTCGACCTACTGCGAGATGTGGCGGAGGCGCGGGGATTCGAAGTTGACGCGGCCGCGTTTGGCGAAGAGATGGAGATGCAGCGGGAGCGCAGCCGGGCGAGCATGGCGGAAGATGAACTGGGTCTGCCGACCGGCCTGGGCGAGACGGAGTTCACGGGCTACGACAATCTGGTTGAGGAATCGGCGAAGGTCGTGGCGATCGTAAGCGGCGGCGAGGTGGCCTCGCTGGCTCAGGCTGGTAAGGAAGTCGGCGTGGTGCTGGACCGGACGCCGTTTTACGCGGAGTCGGGCGGGCAGGTGGGCGACCGGGGTGTGCTGCGCGGCGGCGAGACGGTGTTCCGGGTGGAGGACACACAATCGGTTCCGGAAGGCACTCGTTTTCATGTGGGTAGGTTGGAGGAGGGAACGATGGAGGTCGGTGACACGCTGGAGGCGGTGGTGGAGGGGCGGACACGCAAAAGCACGGCGAGGAATCACACAGCGACCCACCTGCTGCATGGGTCACTGCGGCAGGTGCTGGGGGAGCACGTGCACCAGGCGGGATCGCTGGTGTCGCCGGAGCACCTGCGGTTTGACTTCACGCAGGGCGAGGCTCTGTCCCGGGAAGAAATACAGGAGATCGAATGGCAGGTGAACGAGCGGGTGCTGGCGGCGCTCCCGGTATCCACAACGGAGACTGAGGTGGGAGCTGCGATCGAGGCCGGGGCGATGGCGCTCTTCGGGGAGAAATACGGGGATGTGGTGAGTCTGGTGTCGATTGGAGATGTTTCCCGGGAATTGTGCGGCGGGACTCACGTCGGGAACACGGCGGAGATCGGCTCGCTCGCGATATTGCGGGAGGAGAATATCGGCTCAGGACTGCGACGGATAGAAGCGGTGACTGGAGAGGCGGCGGCGCGGCAGGCGCGGGACCGACTAAACACAGTGCAAGACCTGGCGGCGGCGCTGGATGTTGGCCCGGACGGGGTGGAAGCACGGGTGCGGCAGGTCATGGACACGGCGACTGAGCAGCGACGTGAGATCGCCCGATTGCACCGGCAGATGGCGGGCGGTCAGGTGGATTCGTTGCTGGTGGGTGCGGAGGATGTGGGAGGGGTGAAGATCCTGGTGACCACGGTGGAAGCCGGGGACGCGGAATCGCTGCGGAAAATGAGCGAACTGATGCAGGCACGGCTAGAGGGGGCCTGGGCCTTTCTGATCGGAGCGGTGGTGACCGGCAAACCCTTATTCTTCGCGACGGCGTCCGATACGGCGGTGGCGAAGGGCATCCACTGTGGGGATGCGGTGAAGGCGGCGGCGAGCGTGACCGGTGGTGGCGGAGGCGGACGCGCGAACCAGGCAAATGGCGGCGGCAAGGACCCGGAGCGGCTGTCGGAGGGCCTGGGCGCGGCCCGGATTGCCTTCGTGGAATCGTTGTAGGCGGGCAGGCAGCCTGCTGGAACGGACAGTGAGTACGGCAACCGAGTTGGAAGAAGGGGATTCTCTCGCATCGCGGTCGGCCCTGCCGGTGGTGATGCGAGTGGAGCCGAGGGACGATCCGGATCAGGTTTTGAAGGCGGTAAGTAGACAGGGCCTGTCGGGGGTAGTGCTGGTGGTTGGAAGTGCGGGTACGTCCATGACCGGCAGCGTGGATTTGAAACGACTGGCGCGTCAGGTGAGGGAATGGCCTCGTCCGCTAACGCTGGTATCGACGGACCGGATCGTGCGGGCGGCGGCGCGCGGCGAAGGCTTGCATGCGGTGCCGTCGCTGGATGGGCGAGGTCACTTGCAGAGGATCGCTGAGTTTCCGGTGCGGGCGACAGCCAGAATCGCGCGGCTGGCGGCGGGTAGGCGGGTTTCGGAGCAATATGCCGATCTGCCGGGGCGGGTGCGGGATGTGATTCTGGGACCGGTGGTCTTGCTGGCGGTTCTGGGAGCGGTGGGGGGGGCATTTCTGTACTTCCTGTATCCAAGTGTCGACGTTGCCCTGCGGCTGGCGAGTACGCGGCCGGTGGTGCGGATCAAGGCGGTGGCGGAGCCGGCGCTGAATCTGGTGGACGCCGCTCGGGGGCGGGTGCCGGCGCGGATCGTACACACGGAAGTTACCGATAGCCGGCGTGCGCCGGCCACCGGCCGGCGCACGGTCCCGGTACGCCGGGCGTCGGGTCAGATAACGCTGATCAATCTGACGGCTGGGGCGATCTATCTACGGGCCGGCACGGTGGCGGTGACCCCTGACGGCAGGAAATACCCGACGGTTGTGGATGTGAATGTGCCGGCTACGACCGGGTCTGGCGAGCAGCGAGAAGAGGGCCGTCTGACGGTGGCGGTGGCCGCGGAAATACATGGAGGGGGTGGCAACCTGGGGTCCGGCAACATCGACCGGATCGAGGGTCCGCTGATGTTTTCGATGGAGGTGGAGCAACCGGGGGCGATCGCAGGCGGGACGGATCGAGAGTCTATTTACGTCACGGAAACGGACCGGCAAGACCTGCGAGATGGGCTTCTGAATGACCTGGTCGCGAGGGCCGACGCCGACCTGAAGGCGGTAGTGGAACCGGGGGAGATAATGCGGGTCTGGCCGCTGGGAGCGCAAAATCCGACGGTGGTGGAGGCTTCGTTCGACGCGGCGGTGGATCAGGAAGTTGGTGACGTCGGGCTGGATCTGCGGGTGCGGTTCTTCGGGACGGTCTTCAAAGAGGATGACCTGCGCGAGCTCGTGCGGGCGATGCTGGTGGGGGACGTTCCCGGAGAAGAGCCAGAATTCGAGCTGGTGGGTGATTCGTTGGTGGTGGGGCCGCCCGAAGTCGGAGGGGTGATCAGTGGAGTGGTGGCGGTGACGGTGGAGGGTTCGGGGGTGCTGCGGCGGCGAATAGACACGGGCGTTATTCGGGAGAATCTACTCGATCTACCGATGCGTGATGCGGACGCGTACCTGAGCAATCTGGATGGGGTGGCCACTTATGAATTGCGCTTCTGGCCGGCGCACGCGGAGCGCACGACGCGGCTGCCGTTCCGTCTAAACGTGCGGGTAGATCAGTCTTCGCCGTTCGGAGCTTCCCGGTGAGTGCGGGAGCGGCGGTGGCGCTGGATTTCGGCGGGCGCCGGATCGGGATCGCACGGTGCGATCCGACGCGGACGCTGGTGACCCCGGTGGGCGTTTTTCGTCGTGGCGGAGGCGGTTCCGATCGCAAGCGATTGGGAGCGATGCTGGATGAGCAGGAAGTGGAACTGATAGTGGTGGGCCTGCCGCTGAATATGGACGGGAGCGAGGGCTCACAGGCGCGCGTCGCCCGGTCGGATGCGGCGGAACTTCTCGATGGAAGGGGAGAACGGATAGTCTTCTGGGACGAGCGCCTGACGACGTTTGAGGCGGACCGGCGGGTGGGTGGGGTCGAGAAAGGTGATGACGCCGACGCGGCGGCGGTGCTCATGGAGGATTATCTAAGGGCCCACAAGGGGGACGATTGCGAGTAGCGGGACTGGCGGTGCAGATCGCGGCGATCGGGATCGTGTCGCTGTTTGCATTTGTCTATGTCGCCTATTCGGCGGTGGCGCGACTCACGGAGCCCCCGGTCGAAGTGGCCTACAAGACGCTGATCTTCAAGGTAGAGCCGGGGGCGAGCGTGGGGGAAATCGGCGGTGACCTGAAGGAGGCTGGCCTGATTCAGAACGACCTGATCTTTCGTATGGCGGTATCGCGACGCGGGCTAGAAACCCGGATGCAGGCGGGGGACTATCTGCTGCGCGAGAACATGTCGATGGACGAAATAATTCAGGAGCTCCAATTTGGCGAGGTGGAGGACAGCGTTATCACGGTGCTGGAAGGCTGGCGGGCGGAGGAAATCGCGGACGCGCTGGCTGAGGTAAGTCTGATAGGTCGAGAAGAGTTTATGCAGGTCGTGCGGGAGGGGCTGGCGACCTACGATTACGATTTCCTGCCGGGTCCGGGGAGCGGACTGACGCTGGAAGGTTTCCTGTTCCCGGATACGTATCGGGTGGGGGTGCAGACGACGGCGGAGGAGTTCGTGGGCGGCATGCTGCGCCGATTCGACGAGGTATATTCGCAATCAATTCGGGATGTAGCGGAGGAACTAGGGCTGAGCCCGCTGGAGGTGGTGACGCTGGCGTCAGTGGTGGAGCGGGAGGCGTTGCTGGACGAGGAACGGGCGCGGATCGCGGCGGTCTTTCACAACCGGCTGGAACGGGGAATGCGACTGGAGGCAGACCCGACAGTGCAGTACGCGGTGGCCCCGGAGGATGACGGAGGCTGGTGGAAATCGGGACTTACGGTGGCGGATTTGCAGACCCCTTCCCCTTACAATACGTACTTCGTCCACGGCCTGCCGGTCGGGCCGATCGCCAACCCGGGCGTGAAGTCGATCCTGGCGGTGGTCGAGCCGGAGGCGACCGAAGAACTCTTTTTTGTGGCGCGGGGCGACGACTCGCACGCGTTTGCGGAGACACTGGACGAGCATGAACGAAACGTCGAACGCTACCAGCGCTAGCCCGCCGATCACGGAGCGGATCTGCCGGTTACGAGGTGCCTTCGAGGAAGCCGGGATTGACGCTCTGCTGGTGGGCACGGAGTCGAATCGCCGGTATCTGAGCGGATTCACGGGCTCGGCGGGCTACCTGATTGTGGCACCGGAAAGGCGGCTGGTAATAACGGACGGTCGTTATACGACCCAGGCTGCCGAGCAGAGCCTGGATTACGAGATCGTGATTCACTCTGGGCCGATCCTGGAAGAGGTGGCGGCACGGGTAGACGAGACGGGCATCCAGCGGCTGGGCTTTGATCCGGCGACGACTTCGGTAGCAAAGTTTGAGGAATTGAGAGGGAGGCTGGGTGAGGATAGCGAGTTGGTGGCGGCGCCGGGACTCGTGGAGAAGTTGCGCCTGATCAAGGACGATTACGAGCTCGCGATCATGCGCCGGGCGATCAAGATGGCCGACCAGGTACAGGCGATGGTGGCGCGGGAGCTGGTACCGGGGAGAGCGGAGCGGGATGTGGCAATACAGATCGAACAGGAGTTTCGGCGGCTGGGAGCGCAGAAGACCTCATTTGACGTGATCGTGGCGGCGGGGCCGAATTCGGCGATGCCGCATCACCTGCCGGGTGACTACGTGATGAGGGCGGGGGAACCGGTGGTGGTTGACATCGGGGCGGTTTGCGACGGTTACTGCTCGGACATCACCCGCAGCTACTGCCCTGGCGGGTTGACGCCGCGATTTCAGGAAATCTACGGGATAGTGCTGGAGGCGGAGGAGAAGGCGATGGCGGGGGTGGCGGCGGGGAGGAGCGGGCGGGACGTGGACGGAATCGCGCGGGCCGTGATTACGGAGGCCGGTTATGGCGAATACTTCGATCATGGGGTAGGGCATGGGGTGGGGATGGAGATTCATGAGGGGCCACGGCTTGCGATGACGGCGACCGATACTCTGGAATCGGGCATGGTGCATTCGATCGAGCCGGGAATCTACCTGCCTGATTGGGGTGGAGTGCGGATAGAAGATCTTGTTCTGGTCGGCGCCGATGGCGCGGAAGTGCTTACGTCGGCCCCAAAATAGTTAGCCCGGGAGAGCCAATTGCTGAACGCGAATGAAATACGTAAGGGAATGATCCTGCGGGTGGATGACCAACTGGTGCATGTGGTGGAGGCGAACCATCGCAAGATCGGTCGGGGTGGGGCGATTCTGGATATGAAGATTCGCGATATCTCGACGGGGGCAACGATCGCCCGCACATTCCCGGCGACGAAGCGCTACGAGCGGGTGCGGACGGAATCGCGGAACGTGCAGTTTCTGTACGCCGACGGCAGTGGATATCACTTCATGGACATGGAGACTTTCGAGGAAGTGGATCTGGGGGCCGATCTGCTGGGTGAAAATGTACAGTACTTGACCGACGGCCTCGAAATTGAAGTGGTGACCGATGGGGCAAACCCGATTTCGACAGATTTCCCGCCATCGGTGGTGCTAGAGGTGACGCAGACGGACCCGGGACATAAGGGGGACACGGCGTCGGGAGCGACCAAGCCGGCGACGACGGAGACGGGTCTGCTGGTACAGGTGCCGCTGTTCGTGAACCAGGGGGATAAGGTGCGGGTGGAGACGCGAAACGGTGAGTACCAGGAGCGCCTTTAGGGTGGAAGCACGCATATCCCGGGCGGAGTGGAACCGGGCCCTGGACGAGAATCTGACGGTGATCCTGGACGCGATTCGGGGAACCGACATCGAGGAAGTGGAGGTGGAGTTCGGTGATGAACTGATCAGGGTACGGGTAGCGCCGGAATTGTCGCGGACGGGAGACGGGGCGGAACCGGAGGCTTCGGCAGAGATCGAGGTGGGGCCGGTGGAAGTGCTGTCGGACCGGGTAGGGACGTTCTTTCGAGCGAAGGAAGACGGCGAAGAGGCTCTGGTGAACGAAGGCGATGCGGTGGCCGCCGGGGATGCGATTGGATATATAGATTCGTTACAGGTTCATCACGCGCTGGCGACGCCTAAATCGGGCCGGCTGGTGCGTTTTGCACTAACGGACGGCGAGGATGTCGAGTACGGCGAGTTGATCGCGGTGATCGAAGAAGATACGGGGGCGGACGCGGAATAGGGGAGTGGTGCGGCGGCTGAACCGGCCGGACCTCAGGCGGCGCGGCTCTCCCAGGGCATCCGCCGGTTGGCCCACTCGACCAGCAGGCAGCTGGCGATAAATATCGAAGAATAGGTCCCGACTACGACCCCGATCAACAGAGCTAGGGTGAACTCGCGGATGGTTTCACCGCCGAGAATCAACAGGGCGGTCAGGACGAACACGGCGGTCAGGGATGTGTTCAAGGAGCGGTCGAGCGTCTGGTTGAGGCTGTAGTTGACGACTTCGTCGAAATTGGTGTCGCGGTGGCGGCGGCGGTTCTCCCGAATGCGGTCGAACACAACGATGGTGTCGTGGACCGAAAATCCAACGCCGGTAAGCACGGCGGTGACGAACATGGAGTCGATCTCGATGCCGGCGACCTTGCCGAGGAGGGCAAAGACGCCGATGAGGATGAGGGAGTCGTGAACGAGAGTGGCTACGGCGGCGATCCCGTAACGCACGGACCACTCAACGTTGCGGAAGCTCCAGGTGAGGTAGACGAGAATGGCGGCTGAGGCGACGACGATGGCGAGCAGGGCGTTGCGGGTCAGCTCGGCGCCGATGACCGGGCCGACGGTATTAAAGGAGAGTGTATGGGCGGCGGGATAACGGGTGCGGATGGCGTCTTCGATCAGTATTCGTCCCGGAATGTCGACGGGGTCAGTGCGGATGAGGACGGTGTTCTCTCCGGCTGACTGCACGACGGCGTTGTCGAATCCGGAAGCGGCGAGGGCGTCGGAAATATTCGCGGTGACGGTGGGAACGCCGAGGTCGACTCGCAGCAAGGAGCCACTGGTGAAGTCGATGCCAAGATTGAGCCCGAAAATAGCCAGGGAAAGGATGGCGCCGAGTAACAGTACGCCTGACAGAAGGAAGTAAAGGTTGCGGCGGCCGACGATGTTGAACATGTCGCTAGGCCTTCAACCCGGGTACGCGGCCCACGGCGAAGAAAAACGGACGGCGCAGCCCTGGCCAGCGAACAAACAGCAACAGTAGGGTGCGGCTGACGGTGATGGCGGAGAACATGCTGACGAGCACGCCTACCGCGAGAGTCAGGGCGAATCCTTTAACGATGCCCGTGCCGAATTGCCAGAGGACGAAGCAGGTGATGAGAGTGGAGACGTTGGAGTCGCGAATCGAATTCCAGGCCCGGGTGAAACCAATCTGAATGGCGGCGGTGAGGGTGAGGCCGGCGCGGAGCTCCTCCTTGGCGCGTTCAAAAATGAGTATGTTGGCGTCGACGGCCATGCCCACGGAAAGGATGAAACCGGCGATGCCGGAGAGGGTGAGGGTGACGGGGATGAGCTTGAATATGGCGAGGACGAGGGCTGAGTACAGAAGGAGAGAAATGGCGGCGACGACACCGGGCAAACGGTAGTAGGCGACCATGAAGACAATGACGAGGATGGCGCCGACGATGCCGGCGGTGATGCTGCGCTCCAGGGACTGCTGGCCCAGGGTGGGACCGACGGTGAGGTTCTGCACCACCCGCAAGGGCACGGGCAGAGCGCCGTAGCGCAGCTGAATGGCCACGTTACGGGCCTCGATCGCGGTCAACGAGCCGCTGATGGAACCGGAGGTAGAGATCTCGGCCCGGATGACGGCGGTCTGGATTATGCGGCCGTCCAGGGCGATGGAGAGGTAGTTGCCGATGTTGTTGCCCGTATGTTCAGCGAATCTCGCACCGGCCTCGTCTTTGATCTGAAATTGAATCTCTGCATTGCCGATCGGATCGAAGCCGACGCGGGCACCGGCGAGGTCGGCTCCGGTGAGGACCAGTTCGACGCCCGGATCTCCGGGCGTAACGACGGAGTCCTCTTCGAGCGGAAATGGCCCGCTGCCCAGAAATTCGAGCCGGCCGGTCTCTTTGAAGAGGCGGATGGCTTCGTCCGGATCGCTGACTCCCGGGAGTTCGACGATGATGCGGTCGTTACCTTCGAGCTGGATGACTGGCTCGGCGACGCCGAGAGCATTAATCCGGTTCTCGATGATGCCGCGGACGGCCTGCATGGCGCCGTCGGTGAGCTCTTCGCCCTCCGCCAGGTCGGCTTGCAAGACGACGTGGAGGCCGCCCTGCAGGTCCAGGCCGCGCTTGAGTTCCAGGTCGCTGAAATCACGGCCGCCGAGAGTGATGGGGAAGCCCGGGGTGCCGGGCGCGTCGACGTATATGGCGAAGGCGGCCAGGGCGATGACGAACCCGAGGATGGTGAAAAGGCGGCGACGTAACAAGCGGGGGGCGGGCCTCTCCTTGGGTTCAAATCACGGCGCCAATCTTAACCGCGTCGGTGCAGTTTGACCCGACGCCGGTGATTGCCTACGGCTCAGCCGATCATCAATATCGGGGGCACGGGCCGCTCGGCGCGCGCCGATAACTTCGTTGCCGGACGGGCCGGATTCAATCCAGCTCACCGCGACGAGGGCGCAGACGAAGGCATCGAGGCGGTCCTCGGCAAGTTTTAGCTCGCGCCCGTTGAGCACGTTGACATCCGGTGGAATGGTGGCGTCGCGAACCTCACCGTTTTGAAGGGGACTTTGTTGACGGCAGCGTAGGCGAGGAGCTGTTCGCCCAGCAGATGGAGGCCGGCGCGCCGGGTGGCGATCTTCCCTTTTTTGTATTCGGGCCGGAACGGCAAATCGAGCATGTTTACAAGGGCGGGGTGGGGATAGGTTTCGAAGTAGACGGATGGGCCGGCGTCGGGCGCCTCGACGTAGCCGGCCTGTTCGAGGGCGATGCGGATATCGACGGTCTTCCAGCCGCGGCGGCTGGCGATGGTGCCATTGGAGGGATAGACGCCGATCTTGCGACGGATGTAGCGGCTAACCACTTCACGGTCACATTCCCGTATGCCGGTCCTGTTGGGAATCCAGAGGGGAGCGTCGACGGCGACGACGGAGTGGTCGCCCGGATAATCGGTCACGGCGGCGGCGATCTGGTCGACGGTCATGACGGAGGCTTCGGTGGATATGACGGTCCAGCCGTCGCCGGCGTCCTTGATGGCGCAGATTCCGGTGGGATGGGTGACGACCCAGGACGGGTCGATTCCGATGGCCGCTTTCATAGCTTGTCCATGGTGTAACTAAAGAATAAGCGGAGACGAATTGACTCTACAATACGCCGGGTTTGAGCGCCCGGAAGTGCCGGTGGGGAATCGTCGCTGGGGAGCTGAGCCCGGTACGAGTGGCCGGCATGCGGCCAGCACGCAGGGGATTAGGTGAACACACGACTGACCGCAGCCTATGCCGTGATGCCGGGTCTGACGCTGACGGTGGTCGTCGCGTGGCTGGGGTTGAGCGCCAGCGGCTGGATCGGGACTGGGCTGCTGGGTTTCGAGAAAAGCCCGGTGTCGGGGATCATGCTGGCGATCGTTTTTGGAATGGTGGTGGGGAACGCGGTGAGGCTGCCGGCGCTGGTGAAGCCTGGAATACGATTCAGCCTGGCGCGGGTGTTGCGGCTGGGGATAATTTTGCTGGGGATTGGGCTGGGGCTTGGCGAGGCGGCGAAGGTGGGGCTGGTGGGGGTGCCGCTGATCGTGCTGTGCATTGGGGCGGCGATGTTGGTTACGTACTGGTTGGGGAGGTGGCTGGCGCTGTCGGGGCGGATGGGCGTGCTGATCGCGGTCGGGACCAGCATCTGCGGGGCGACGGCGATCGTGGCGACGGCCCCGGCGATCGGGGCGGACGAGGACGAAACGGCATACGCGGTGGCGAATATCACGGTGTTCGGGCTGCTGGCGATGTTTGCGTATCCGTACCTGGCGGACTTCCTGTTCGCGGGTGACCTGACGAGCACCGGGCGGTTTCTGGGAACGTCAATCCACGAGACGGCGCAGGTGGTGGGATCGGGCCTGATCTACGTGCAGGTATTCGGGGGTGACACGGCGCTGGACGTGGCGGCGGTGACGAAGCTGGTGAGGAATTGTTTCATGATCCTGGTGATCCCGTTGATGGCTTACGTCCACCAGAGACAGTCGAGACGCGGCGGAGAGGCGGGCGTGCAGGTGAACTTGCGGGCGCTCTTCCCGATGTTCATTATCGGATTCGCGTTGATGGCGGTGGTGCGGACGGTGGGGGACGTGACGCTGGAGAATGGATTGGCTTACGGTGTGTTCGACGCGTCGGGCTGGGGCGAGATGACGGGTGGAATCGAGGCGTGGGCGGAGCGTCTGCTGGCGGTGGCGATGGCGGGAGTGGGTCTAGGGACGAGCGTGAGACAGTTGCGGGGGCTGGGGGTGCGGCCGTTTTACGTTGGTCTGGGAGCGGCGGCGGTGGTGGGAGGGGTGAGCGTGCTAGGGATAACCTCTATGAATCTGCTGGGGGTGGGGTGAGGGCGGTTGAAGGGCGTCGGAAACTGATGCAATGCAGGCAGATTACGCGCACCAAGGGGCGTCGGAACTCCAGCGGTTGTAGATGAGGGCGGTCTGGCCAGCCAGGCGGGCGCGGGCCTCAAGCCAGCGTTCGCGCCAAGCGTTGTGGTCGACAAGGGCGGAACTTGGGCCGGAGGCGGTGCGGGCGACGAACTCCGGGAAGGAGGCGCGGCCGCTGATTTGCCCGGTGGGCTGATACCGCAGGTCCATGCTCCAACGTACTTTGTCGCTGAGATTGGGAAGCGCCTTGTGAGGGGTGAAGCGGGTCATGAAAAGTACCGAGCCGGCGCGCATGGGAAGAGGCAGGAAGTCGTTGTCATCCAACAATTGCGGGACGATCTCGAGACCTCCCGGGTTGGGACAGTGGTTGAGGACGCCGCCCGGGTGACGCCTGGGCCAGACGCCAAGGCAGCCCATCTCGGCGGTGGCGTCGGTGAGGGGAATCCAAACGGTGATGACTTCGCTGGCGTCGGCGTCGGGGGTCTGCACGCCGATGTCCTGATGGGGGACGGTGGTTTGCGATGCGAGTGGGACACTCCCGTCGTATGGCTTGTGTACAACAATCTTGCCCTCGCCGCGATCGGCTAGGGCAAGCGGAGTCTTGATGCGGATGTGCTGGATGGGGCTGACGGTTATCTCGGCTCCGATGAGCGACTCGACGAGATCTAGCAGGAGCGGGTGGGTGAGGATGCTGAAGGCGCCGTCTCCGAGGTAGATGCCAGTGTCGGAGTTGATGACTTTCTGTGGGAGACAGATGTCGAATTCCTGGATGGGAAAGTCGCCGATGGAGCGGGTGAAATGCAAGACACGCTGCTCGAATGAGGCACCGGGATCGTAGTTATCGATGTCGCCGGCCTCACCGTGACGTGCGGCGAGGCGGTTGAGGATATTGCCGTGCTCTTCGACCAGCAGTTTGAAATCACGGGCGGGATCGAGGACGTCTTCGACGACCAAGTAGCCCTCGCGGAGGAAGAAATCTCGCTGGCTTGCGCTGAGACCTAACCTGGTAGCGTTCATTGGCCCTTTTCCGATGCGTCTGACGGATTGAGGGAATTGCGGAAGAGTGTAGCTCATGGTTGGGGAGGTTGGAAGATAGAACTCAGCGAAAACAAAGGGATGCGTAGTGAATTAGAACATCTCCATGCTTGCCCGGGTAAGTAGTTGTGCGCTGGTAGGCCTCGGCGGGGTGACGGTCGCGGTGGAAGCGGATATTTCACGTTGGTTGGGGGCGTTCAATATCGTGGGCTTCCCGGACGTGGCGGTGCAGGAGTTGAAGGAACGGCTCCGGGCGGCATCAAGAACGCAGGATTGGAGTTTCCGAACCGGCGGATAACGGTGAATGTGGCTCTGTCGAGATTGCGCTGACGTAAAGGGATCGTCGGAGTTAGAACAGTGGCTCGAACTCGGGCGTCGGGCGCACCTCGATAGTGTGGGCCCGCATGTCGAAGACGACTTTCTCGAAGATGAGCCGGCACGTGTCGTTCTGTGTTTCGGCCTCGCCCGTGAGCGAACACGAACACGTCCTGGCTGGTGACCTGCTCCAGTGTCTTCCCCAGCCTCCGGAAGAAGTGCTGGACCATTCGGTAGTAGCTCTCCGGGGTGCGGCGGGATCCGGAACGGCGTTCCTTCTTCAGACGAGAAGGCGTACAAGGCATGCTCCCAGCCGGCGGCCGAATCGTTGAAGACTGCGGGCAGTGATTCTGCGTTCATCATGGTGACCTCCTTCGGATCGATCCTCACCATGACACTTGCTCTGGTCGAGACGCTTATCAAGCACTATGCGCGAATACTGGTGGCAAGGAGATGGGCAACAAGACCGACGCAACTCTTGGTACCCAGCCCGTGCTTTGAGCACGGTACAAGGTTGCACGCGCGCCATTATCTGTCGTTGAGCAGAATCCGACGCAAACCTTTCATAGACGATCCGAAATATCGGGAGTCGGATCCCCTTCGCCGAAGCCGAGCGCCGCCTGCTCGGCCTCAATCACGCCGAGGTCGGCGCGGTCCTGACCGAGAAATGGGGACTGCCCGGCTTCCTGATCGGCGCCATTCGCTCCCACCACGCCAGCCCCGACCCCACCGAATCGGCCGAGGCAACCACCCTGACCGCAGCCACCCTCGTCGCCCGCGGCGTCGGTTCCGGCGTCGGCGAGAACGAGACCCCCGACCCCGACATCCCCGGCGTCGTGCTGGAAATTCTCGGCATCAAGCCGAACGAATTCGGCGATATCGAAACCCTGCTCCTGAAGAACATCAACGAGACGATGGCGCTGCTCGGCGGTGAGCCCCTCAACCCGGAGACCGACGACTAGACCGAGCGCGGCCCCGACTGGCCGAAGATGTCCCGCATCCGCTTTTCGTCGAACTTCGCCTTCCGATCGTAGGTATAGATACCGTTCCGCTCCTGCTCCACGTCCGTGAGCTGCGTGTAGCAATATCCGGCCATCTCCGGATGCCTGCTCAACACCTCGGTCAGCGCCGCGATCCGCGTATACACATCCTCGATGTCGGCCGGCCGCCTCCCGTAGCCCCAGCTTTCCTTCCGGTCATCCCCGGGTACTCCATCGTCCGAGCGTTCCTCCCACCAGGTCCCGCCATACTCGTCCACCACGTAGGGCTCGCCGGCATACGGCGTCGAGAGCTCCGGGAAACGGGTATACGCCGCCGTCGGATTCTCGGGATCGACCGACGCGTACCGCTCCGCGAACACCGTCGGGTCCTGCTCGTAGTCGTGCACCGTTTGGATGTCGGTCCGCACGTGGATGTACCCGCTGCAATCGTTCACCGGGCGGGTCGGATCCAGCGCCTTCGTCAGCGCGTACGTCTCCTCCACCGCCCGCCGGTGCGCCTCGGGATGCTTGTCGCCGCCGGTGTGCGTCGTCTCGTTGTACGGAGTCCACGCCAGGATCGACGGATGATTCAGGTCCCGCTGGACCGCCGCCGCCCATTCCCGCAAGTGATTCGCCACCGCCTGCGGCTGGCCGAAATCTATGCCCCAATCAGCGAACTCTCCCCAGGTCAGGTAACCCAGCCGGTCCGCCCAATAATGAAAACGCTCCTCGAACACCTTCTGGTGCAGCCGCGCGCCGTTGAATCCCACAGCCATCGACCGCTCAATGTCCGCCCGCAATTCGGCGTCGCTCGACGCCGTCCACAGTCCCCCGGGGTAGAACCCCTGATCCAGCACCAGCCGCAGGAAGATCGGCTCGTTGTTCAGCAGGATGCGATTGCCCTCGATATGCACCTTGCGCAGTCCGGCGTAACTGGCGACCGCGTCCACCGCGTCCTCGCCGCGGCGCAATTCAAAATCCAGGTCGTATAGAAATGGATCGTGCGGCGACCAGGCCCGCGGGTCCTCAACCGGCAACCGCACCGCCGGACTCCCGGCGCTCGCCTCGACGCGGGACACCACCGTGCCGTCCACCCGCAATAACGCCCGGATCGTCAACCCGGCCGTCGGTCCCGCCACCTCCGGCAGCACCGTGAAACTACCTCCGTCCAAGTCCGGTAGCACCTGCACCCGCACCAGGTGCGATTCCGCCACCGGCTCCAGCCAGACCGTCTGCCAGATACCTGTGATCCGCCAGTACAGCGCGCCGCGGGGCTGATACGCCGGCGACTGCTTTCCCCCGGGCTGCAATCCCGACCGCACGTCGTCCCGCGCCCCGACCACAACCTCGTTGGCGCCCGCCCGCAGCGCCTCCGTCACATCGAACCCGAACGACACACCGCCGCCATAATGCCGGCCCACCGGGACGCCGTTCACCCAGACCCGGCAGTCATAATCGACCGCGCCGAAGTTCAGCCGCACCCGCCGGCCGGCCCACTTGCGCGGTACGTCAAACTCCCGCCGGTACCAGATCGCCGCGATAAAATTCCGGTGCCCCAGGCCCGACAACTCGCACTCGGGACAGAACGGCACCACGATCTTGCCGTCAGGCGGGAATCCGTCCGTGTCCCAGCCCCGCTCCGCGCCGGAATCGCCCCGATCGAAGGCGTAGTCCCACTCCCCGTTCAGGTTCATCCAGTCGTCGCGCACGAATTGCGGTCGCGGGTATTCCGGCCTCGGTAGCGGCATGGGCGTTCTCCTCTCAGCAGGAATCGGACCCGCGATTATCCCCGACTCGCCCGACTTTCCCATCTCCCTCCGCCGCGGCCACCGGCCCCACTAAGATGCGGCGACCCGTCCACCCGCGCCAGGAGCCCCATGACCGCATTTCGCCGCAGCTACCGCGAAGGCTACGTCCCCCTGGATAACGTCGGTCTGCACTACCTCGAATGGGGCGATAGCGGCCCCCACGTGCTCGTTCTCCACGGCGCCACCTCGATGGCCGTCAACCACGCTTGGTTCATCGAGCGGCTCTTTCCCAATTGCCACGTCTTCGCCCCCGATCATCGGGGCCACGGCCACAGTTCCCGCGCCACCTCCTACGACCTCGACGAGTTCGCCGACGACACCGCCCAGTTCATCGCAAAACTGGGCATCGAGAATCCGCTGGTGCTCGGTCACAGCCTGGGCGGCGCCATCTCCATGAACCTGTTCGGACGCGGGGAGATACCCATCCGGAAGCTGCTCATCAAAGACATCGGCCCCGAAATGCCGCAGCGCGATCGACCCGGTGCGTCGGCCCCGAATGAATGGGATTCCTACGCCGACGCCTTCGCCCAATTCGAAGATTCCCCCCAGGCGCTCGGCGATCCGGAGACCTTCATCGCTAACAACTTGCGCTGGACTGAGAACGGCCGCCTGGCCGTCCGATTCGATCCGAACTTCTTCACCGTTTTGCGCGAACTTTGGGATTTCTGGGAGGGCGTGGCCCGCATCGACGTCCCAACCCTGATCCCGCACGGCGAGCACAGCGATGTGCTCTCCGCCGAGGTGGCCGCCCGGATGGTCGCGGTCATGCCCGACGCCCGCGTCGTCGAGTTCCCCGATTGCGGACACCTCCTCGAGTGGCAACAGCCGGAACGCTTTGTCGAGGTCGTGCGCAAATTCGTCGGCGACGCATTCGCATAGCCCCCCGCGGCAGACCCGGCCAGGAACGCGACTGAGAGGACGACAAGACCCCACCCATCGGGCCATCGCTCCGGCCGACCGCCATATGACCGAGGCCTCCCCCATCGAACTGACGGGGGCTCTCATCCTCGAGTCCTCCGTCCATCGCACCCGGCCTCGCCTAGCCGAATCCCGGCCGCCGATTCAGTGGGCGATACCGTGCTGGTGCAGGCGGCGATGCAGTGCGCCGCGGGCGCTCTCGAAGAGTCCGATATGGCGGGTGCGTTTGTGCTCGTGGCGGTAGATCGCCGTGTCCCGCAGGTACGCGATCCCGCCCTCTGTCAGGGTCAGCATGAAGGTCGCCTGTTGCGGCGAAAACAGCTCACGATCGCCGACCGTCAAGTAGACCGGCGACGTATGGGCCGCGTCCGTGAGCGAATACGAAGACATCCTGGCTCGTGACCTGCTCCGGCGTTTTGCCCAGCGTGCGGAAGAAGTGCCGGAGGATCCGGTAGTAGCTCTCCAGCGTGCGGCGAGATCCTGAGCGGCGTTCCTTCTCGGACAGGAACGCGTAGAGTGCGCGCTCCCAACCGGCAGCGGAGTCGTCGAAGACTGTGGCCAGTGATTCTGCGTTCGTCATGGTGACCTCCTTCGGATCAATCCTCACCAAGACATTTGCTCTGGTCCAGACGCTTAGCAAGCGCTACGCGCGAATAGTGCTTGCTGGATGGAGCCTACTCCCCGCGTTCAGGCAATGGCTCGAACCACTTGGAGAGGGAGAGGTCGGCCATGCCAGAATGGAGCATGACAATCAGTCGCCCCTTTCGCATCGATGTTCCCGGCGAGACCCTCGATCGAATCCGCACGCGGGTTGGGGAATACCCGTGGCACGAGATGCCCGACGACGGTGGTTGGGCCTATGGCACCAACCTCGATTACATGAAGGAGCTTTGTGAGTACTGGCTCGATGAATTCGATTGGCGTCAGCGCGAACGTGCGATCAATCGTTTTTCCCACTTCATCGCACCAGTTGATGGCATTGACCTGCACTTCATTCACGAGAGGGGCAGCGGCCCGGCGCCGGTGCCCCTGATCATCTCCCATGGCTGGCCTGGATCGGTCGTCGAATTCCTCGACATCATCGAACCCCTGGCTCATCCGGAACGTTTTGGCGCTGCCAACGCCGAAGCGTTCGACGTCATCGCACCGTCGTTACCCGGGTTCGGTTTCTCAGGCCGCCCACCGCATCCAATGGGTCCGCGCAAGATGGCCAACTTGTTCGCCAAGCTGATGACCGACTTATTGGGATACAAGAGCTACCTGGCCCAGGGCGGAGACTGGGGGGGTGCTATTTCGACCTGGCTGGGCTTCGAGCACGCACCGGCCTGTCGCGCCATCCATATCAACATCATGAGTATGCGCCATCCCGATGGCCCGAAGGGGACAGAGGAAGAGGCTTGGGCCGTTGAATTCGAACGCGAACAGGTGATGGAGAACGGATACCGGACCCAACAGGCGACCAAACCGCAGACCCTGAGCTACGCGATGATGGACAGCCCGGTCGGTGTCGCCGCCTGGATCATCGAGAAGTTCAACTCGTGGTCTGATACTGATGGCGCCAACATCGAGAGCGTGCACAGCATGGACTCGCTGCTGACCAACATCATGGTCTACTTGGTCACTGGCACTTTCAACACGGCGTCCTGGATCTACTACGGCCGGCGCGAGGAAGGCGGGCGCGTGCTGTCGTCGGACGGCAAGCGCGTCGAGGTACCGACGGCAGCGGCTCTATTCCCGGCCGAGATCCTGTCCTGGCCGCCCCGATCCTACGTCGAGCGCGTCTATAACATCGCGCGATGGACCGAGATGCCCCGCGGCGGCCACTTCGCGGCCCTGGAGCAGCCCGATTTACTGGTCAATGACATCCGGGCATTCGCCCGAACGTTGCGCTAGGAGGGTGCAGGCGCCGTGCATCCGGTAGACACTTCAGGTTACGTTCAGTCCCCTCAGGACCGGGCCCTTGGGATCGAGCTGAACTGGGGCTACATTGATGCCAATGGGGTTGAAGGCTAGGGGCTGACCCCGGGCAACGAGTCGATGATGCGCACCAAACTGAGGATGTCCTTCAGCAGCTCGACGTCACGGCCGTTCGGGGCAAAGGCGACTACTCCGTCGCATTCTTGAATCGGTGGTTTGCGGTATTAGCAAATCAGTGTTGGTCAGGAACTCGCACCCTACATGATCGGGAATGGAATGGTCGAAATGAGAGGGGTAGGGTCAGAAACTAAGGGCGGCGATCATGCCGCCGTCGACGGTGATGGTGGCGCCAGTGACGTAGGTGCAGTCGTCGCCAGCGAAATAGAGGGCGGCTCCGGCGCAGTCGGCAGGGGTGCCGGATCGGGCGGCGGGGACCATGCGCTTGAGTCTCTCCTGAGTGTCAGGATCGGCGTGCAAGGCGCTGTTGCGCTCGACCTGGATGGGCCCCGGGGCGATCATGTTTACGGCGATGCCATAACGGGCCAGGTCGATGGCCATGCCCTTGGTGAGCATGAGGATGCCGCCTTTGCTAGCGACGTAGGGGGTGGCGTTGGCCTGGGCGACGAAGGAATTGACGGAGCCGATGTTGATGATCCGACCAGGGGTTTCGCGGGCGATCATCTCGCGCACGGCGGCGCGGGCAAGAAGAAATGCGCCGGTGAGGTTAGTGGCGATGTAGTCGTCCCAAGTTTCGTCGGTGAGTTCGAGGAAATGTCCGGGTTGGCCGGCGATGGCGGCGTTGTTAACAAGGATGTCGAGGCGGTCGTAAGCGCTCACGGTGGAATGGACCAGATTCTGGATGGACTGGCGATCACGGACGTCGGTCAAGACGCCGAGGGCCTCGCCGCCAGCGGAATTGATCGCACAAACGGTGTCCTCAAGGCTGTCGGAGTCCCGCTGCCCGAGGACGACACGGCAACCCTCGGCGGCGAAGCGCTCGGCAATGCCTTTACCGATCCCTTTGCCGCCGCCGCTGATGATAGCGACTTTTCCATCGAGTCTGCCCATGGCTACTGCTCCTATAGGGGGCGGTGGCGTTGACGGGCGACTTCACCACGGCCAACTCCGCTATCGGTGTCGCCAAGGCCAGATGATAGTCGGGCGGGGTCGGGGGTGGGGCGGGGGAGTTAGTAGGTGCCGGGCTCGCCGGGAGCGGGTGGTGACCAGGCGAAATCGGTGTCGAGGGGGAACATGGGGCGCTGGACGCGGTGGAAGGGCAGGGTAGACAGATTGAGGGTGACGGTGCCGTGGGTGAGGGCCATGAGGGTCGGGGAAGAGATTTCGCGGAGCTGACTAAAGAGGTAACCGAGCTTCACGACGACGAGACGGTAGCGGGTGGGATCGATGTCGAGGAGGGTGTATTCGTCGAGATCGGTGAAGGAACAGCGATGGTTGGTGACAATGATGTCGATGCCGTCTACCCGCAGGAGGGCGAGGGCCCCGGTATCAAAGGGCGGGCCGGGATCTTCACGGAACAGCAGGACGCGGCCCTCGATGGGAAGGGGCGGGCCGAATTCGGGGGCGAAGCGGACTCCGAGGGAAAGGGAAATGTCCGCGCCTTCGCCGGCGGCGCGAAGCAGCTCGATGGCGGGAGCATCGGCGATGCCGGCCTAGACCGGACCGTATTTCAGGCCGGTCATCTCTATGGGGAACTGAACTCGTTCCTGGCCCGGGCCGTCCAGAAGCACCCCACCCGATTCTGGGCCCTCGCCCAGGTGAGTGAATGGCGCCTGAGACACCGCAGTCAGCGCAAGCGCCTGGCGCTTGCCATCGACGAGGAGCGCCTGCACGGACTCTATTTCGAAACCGTCATGCCAGCCCTTCTGGGACGATGTCTGCGACCGGAACCTGCCGGTGTTCTGGGCCGTCACCTCGGCCGAACCCACCCCGGATCCGTACATGGTTCAACTGCGCTCGCTCGATGGCTACGCCGCTACCCGGACGTGCCGTGCCTGCTCACCCACGGGATCACCCACACCTACTTCCAGCGAGGCAATAAAGTAACGGTGCCAGAGGAAATCTGGGAGATACTCACAGCTCCCAACTTGAGATTGGAGATCCTGTTTCCCATCCAGGATGGCGGGAGTTTGGAGTACCCGTACGCTGAGCGATGGCCCCTCATCCGCCAGTTCTACGAGCGACTCGGACCGGAGAAGTTGATCTGGGGCTCCGACATGCCGAACGTCGAGCGCCACTGCACCTATCGGCAGTCGCTCGACTACGTCCGGAACCACTGCGACTTTATCCCGTCCCGCCACATGGACCTGATTTGTGGCGAGAACATCAAGCAACTAATGGGGGCGACAGGCAGCGCCTGAATGAGCAGGGAATGTGGGTGCCACCATGGTCGGCCCTACAAAGGGACACTCGCCAGCCGCCAGAATGCGACGCTGCACGTATGGGGCACAACTTCTAGGCCGGCGGTGCACACAGCCCTTGGAGACGAGGTTCTGACCTGGTGATTGGCCCCGCTGTTTTTGGTGGTTTTTTGCACAGTCAACCGGTTCGCTAAGTCATCAAGGCGACCAGCCGTACAGTAGCTGTGGAGATGATCCTGCATGGTCCGGAATGGCACGGGCCGGTGCGCTCAAGGACCAACGGAAGGCGGCCAACCACCCGGGATTAGCATATCGAGCCGTACAGGCATTGTGGGCACTCCACGTTCTACCTGATTCGAAGGAGACATAAAACTGAAGATCACAGGCTTGGGGCCTGAATGAGTCCTGGCAAGTACTGCCCTTTGAGGGGGAAGCTGGCTGTCCCGGGAGGCATCCCATTTTCCTTAGGGCCTATTTGGTTGTGTAGGCTTGAATCGGAGCGTGGTTGACGGGATGTTGGGGGTGTGGATTGGGTTCATATTTGGAGGGCAAGCGATGAGTTTGAAGGAGACCAGGGCTATCTCGGCCGAAGAACATGCTCTGGAAATGCGTGACTACATTCAGCACGGGGAAGAGCAAGCACACAGCCTGGAAAATCGTGGACCTCTCCGGCTTGGTGCGGAGGGCGGCCTTCATGCCGACATTTTGGATGCCTACCGGGAGATCGGATTTTATGTGTTCGAGGGGGTTATCGGGCCTGGTGAACTCGCCGAACTGAGAACGGATGTCGAGGACGCGCTGTCGAGAGCGCCTGTCACGCCCTCCTCCAATATTGATGCGGAAGGCAATCCGGCTCTGGGAAGTGAGTTTGACGAGCCATCGTTCGACTTCGCGAGGCCGCTAAGCGATCCATTTGGGGGCACCGACATACTACGGGGACGGCACGAGGTAAAACTGCTGGAACCCAGTCCGGCGGCAGATGCACCAGACCAGAGCGTGGTTTTTATTCGGGGCACTCTTCGGCTGATGGAGTCGTGTTTACGACTCTACGGTCACCCCGAGCTGTTGGCAGTTGCAGAAGCTGTAAACGGTCCGGACTTCACGCCGTTTACCGATGGCATATTCGTCAAGGAGCCCGGGCTGGGAGCGGCAGTCTCGTGGCACCAGGATGGGTCGACTCACTGGGGAAGCCCGGCGCTCCATGATGGCAGTCATGGGTTCAATTTCATGGCACAGCTATACAAGAGTACTGGCGGTAATGGGGTGTGGGTGATTCCGGGAACCCACAAGCTTGGGAAGATTGATATTAAAGATCTAGTGGCCCGAAGCGGGTCGGAACGAATAGAACGTGCGGTTCCACTAGTTTGCGGGCCGGGCGATGTAATTATCTGTAATCGTCAATTGGTACACGGATCATTTGCGAATACGTCGCCGGACCGTCGTATAAGCGTCGGGTTCGGGTTCCTCCCACGAAGCTCGGTGGTGAACGTGACCGCAGTTCGGCACAGCGGCGACGTGGATGAAGAGCAAACGTACGATGAGGACCGAATCCGCGAGCGCTCGCGCATGATCGCAGTCGCAATCGATGCAAGGCAGCAGCGTTACCCTCATGAGAACCGATATCGTTACCAACCGATGGTCGGCGGCGAGCAGGACAACGTCTGGAATGAGGCCACGCGGAAAAGTGTCGTCGAAAAGTACCCCCTGCTGGATCTGACGATCTGATACGAGACTGACCCGCGCGGCCGCCTGCACGGGCCTGAGGTAGTCGGAATTGTTGGCTCTTCGTTGGGAGGACCTCGACGCAGGCAAGGGTGAACTGCACGTCCGTCAAACCGTTCGGTACGTTCCGCGGCAAGGTTTCGAGTTCGGCGTTCCAATGACTCAAGCTGGGTCATCGGATTGAGCCGCCCGTACAGCTCCGGCAAGAGCCGCACCCCGTACTTCTCCACACACCGGCTGGCGGTGAATCCGCCCCGCTTATGATCGGCAAACCGCTCCTCCGGGGATTGGCCCGTCTGCCCCACGTAGTAGCAGGGCATGTCGAGCCATTAGTGCCGAACCAGATTTGTGTGGAAGCTGTTCGCCCCGACGGATAGGCTGTCGACGAAATGGCCGTGCCCGCTGCCACTTCGGGACGCGACCGCTAGAGTATCGAGATCCGTCCTGCTTGCCGGGTGTTCCTCTGGACCTCGCGGTACCGGAGGATGCGTTCAGCTACTGCCTTCATCCCAATCGCGCGGATGATGGCTGCGGTCGCCCGGATCCTTCAGTGACCTCGCTGCTCTGCCGGGCGCGGCGCGATTCATTGGATTCCCTCGAGCTGCTCCACATTGGGTTCCAGAACCTTTCAATGGGAGTCGACGGCTGCCCCGGATCGATCAGATTGACGCCAGGCGGGTCTGATAAGCACAACACTCGCGGTCTGACCGTGGACGTAATTTTTGGCGCCGATAGGGCCAATCTCGCCGGCGCAGACGAACCCGACGATGGGACAGTCCTTACCCAGCGCCTCCGTCACCACCGTTATGTCGCCATCCGGTCGGCCGAAGAGTCTTGTGCCACGGCCATTGCATGTAAACAGCAGCGCGGCCAAGGGAGGATCGGAAAATGCTTGAGGACTAAGGAGCAGCTCGAGATCGTCGGTAGCCGACCGCGCATCACGAACGAAAAATCGGACTCTCTGTCCCGGTGTCACAAAATCAGTGACCGTCATCTCACCGGTTGACTTGTTCAGGTCGATGATGTTTCTGATAAGGAAATCGCTAGGTCCCGGCTCGTCGAGCTTGCCGTGGGCGACGATGCCGAGCAGCAGTCCATTTTGCACCATGCGCCTACGCCTGGAATCAAGCTCTGCGAGAGCGGATTGGAGCACTTTCAACGGCGAGGTTCCCTCGAGTTCGGAAATGACGTTCCCGACACTTCTGGTCACTTCCATAAGCGGGCCTAGAGCCTGACACCCTTGTGACACGATCACTTCGACGTCAACTTCACCTGCGACCGCGAGACCCACAGTGCCCGAACCATAAAGAGAATTGTCCATTGCCAGGGTGTTCAGTCCGGGGCTTGAACCGCCACTTGCGATACCGCCCACAACTGGAACTCCAGGAAAAGTTTGGTCAAATGCCGCCAGGACTTCGCGGATCGGCGTCGAAAACGGCTCGACGAGGATAATGAATAGCTTAGGAGCGCCATCGATCCCGATCGCTGACCTGAACGAATCCGCATCTTTGAGCGACGAGGCGAAATCACCGTCGCCTAGATAAAATCCAGATATGGCGACGTTCGGGATCGTTCCAACGACCATTGATGCGCCGCCGACATCCTCGATTTCCCGCCCCCCACCGATGATGCCTCCCGCTGTACAGCCAAGAAAATGGGAGGCGTTAGAGATGGACTGAAGGTCTTGAAGCAGATCGATGGCTTCGTCAGGATCGGAGGCATTGACAAAGGCTATGGCCAAATCAGCTGGATCAGCAGCAGGGGAACCGAATTTGCCGTTGATGCCCGCTACGATTTCGGCGGTATCGCCGTCGAAGCTGATTGCCGAGCGGAATGTCACAAGGGACCCATTTGAGCGAAGAACTAGGGCGTGGATAGTCTAGTCTCTTTTCCTCGCATGAATCACCCGCGTCCCCGCTAGATGGTCATGTATTCCGCGCCGCTCAAGCCAAGCCTTCGAGGGTGATCTTGGGGGTACGTAGCGCACAGCCTTCCAAGCTAGCGGAACTGCTTTGGCTCGTCGCAACGCCACTACACGCTGACACCAAGCGCTCCGAAGTTATCCTCGATCCAGTGACCGAGCTTTGGGGAGATCATCGAGCCAGTGGCACCGAAATCGAACCCTCTTGTTGCCCCAAGTGTCGAATTCACGAATCTGGTGCGCAACGTCGATCCTCGAGCTGAGTGACCATGCCTGCAACCCTATTTAACAGTCCGGCCTGGTCGCCCGACGGGACCATGATCGCTTTTCACAGCTATCACGATGGCGAGAATCAAATCTGCGTCATGGACCAGGACGGCGGCGATATCCGGTGTTTGACAAAGGATTCTGAAGGGGATGTGCTTCCATCCTGATCACCTGACGGGACGCGGATAGCGTTTGTCAGATATCGAGAAGCGCTTGGTGATTCTGACATTTGGGTGATGGACGCGGACGGAGGCAACCAGCGCCAACTGACATGCGTTCGGGGAAGGGGCTGGTCGCCCACCTGGTCGGATGACAGCGCTCATATCGCGTTTCTCCATGGGATCGACGGAGAGTCCCACATCCACGTTATGACTGCCGGCGGTTCACCTGTGCGCCAGCTAATGGCCAAATGTACGCGGGGAGCCTGGTGCCCCATTTTGATCATAACGGTCGGGAGCAGAGGCGGAGGCAGGGGCTCAGGCTGGCAGACTCATCTCGATGGTCTCGCCCGGGTTAATGACGGCGGGGGGATCGAAGGAGATCTGGTTGGCGCCCGTCAAAGTGAATCGGGAGAGCTCGACGGATCCGCTGAGAACTTCGAGTTCGACGGAGGTGGAGCCGTTTTGGGAAGACTGACGACAGATGCCCCAGGCGGAACCGTTGGACCAGAAGTGGGAACCGGAACGGGCGGCGAAGGTCATTGACCGGGTCACGGCGGAGTACTGAAAGCCGGTGAGGGCGAGCACGGCGGCCCAGGCGATCATGGCGCGGGCGTAGTGGTGGCCGCATTCGGCTTCGTCGAAGGGGCTGCGGCGGAGGCCGTCGTAGCGGGCGCGGATGGCTTCAATGACGCGCAGGCCGGGTTCGAGCTGGCCTTCGTAGAGCATGCCGACGGCGGCAGTGTATTCGAAGCCGGTCATGACTTCGTTGTAGTAGGGAAAGGGGCGTTCGGGGCGATCGTGCGGATAATTGGCCATGAGCAGGGCGGCCTCGTCGCCGAGGGCGAAGTCGCGCATGTGGTTGAAGTGGCCGCTAAGGCTGTCGCGGAAGTTGTATTTCATGATGGCCTGGAGGGTGGCGGCGATGTTGTCGGGATCGTGCAGGTAGCCGAGGCCGGCGACATGGGCGAAGGACTGGCCGACCAGCTGGTCGACGAGGCAGCCTGAGGCGAGTTGCAGCTCGGGATCGCTGAGGTCGCGGGCGCCCATGGTGTCGTGGCGGAGGCCGGGAGCGATTTTCGTGGCGTCGGGCTGGGGTCGGACTTCGTGCTCGTAGTACTCGCCGTTGAATAGGTTGGCGTCCATCCATTCGCGGCCGTTCTCGAAGAGCCGGCGACATCTGGCGGCGAAATCGTCGTCGCCGAGGTGGCGGGCCATCTCTTCGGCGGAGCGGAGGGCGCCGAGGTACCAGCCGGTCATCTGCGGGTTGGGGCCGTAATACTCGACGTCCATGGTGTTGTGCTGGCAACCTTCCATGACGCCGTCCCGATCGGCGTCCCAGCCGCCGTCAATCCAGCAAAACTCAAGGGCGCGGCGGGCGCCGGGCCATTGAGCGTGGAGGAAATCATCGTCGCCAGAAAGTTGCCAGTCGCGGAAGAGCTTCATGATGCAGCCCATCTGGCCGTCGGCGGCGGCGAAATTCCAATCGAAGGAGCGCTCGGTGAGGGGGAGGTCGACGCGGAAAGACATGAGACCGGCGTCATTGGTCGCGTGGCTGAATTCGACATCGCGCATGGTGCGGGCGAGGTCACCGAAGAGAAAGGCGGTGGACTGCTCGTAATTCCAAACGTGGGTGCAGGACCCGGGACAGCACCCCATGTCGTCGAAGCAGCCTTCCCAACCGTAAAAGCGGCCGTCCGGGGTGCGGAAACAGGTCTGAGTGCGGAGGGTGCTGAGATTGAAGAGGGCGGCCTCCTTGACGGCTTCGGGAAGGTCACTATCCACGAAGGCGCCGACAAACGCGACGGTGCGGTCTTCGAGATCGTCGAGGTCGTTGGCGGTGCGGACGGTGACATCCCAGGCGTCGGCGTACTGATTGGTGTAGTAATTCCCAATGAAATCCTTGCTGACTTCGTCGTCGCCGCAGTCGCAATCGCCATCGGGTCCGCACTGGCGGGTCTGGTCCCAGGTCAATCGGTTGGGGAAGTGCCAGGTAAGGAGGAAGGTGACCGCGACGGTTTCGCCGGGGGGAACGGTGACGGAGGCGGAGAGCGAACCGATGGGGGAGTCGGCGACGCCTTTTTCGAATTCCATGAGCGGGCGGTCGTGGGCGGGGGAGGCGGAGCGAGGTTCGAGGCGGCCGTCGTCGGAAAAGTCGTCCCAGAAATCGAGCAGACTGTCTCCCCAGCTGAGAATGGGCCAGGTGGTGCGATGGGTGACATCAGTGGCGGTGGTGGCGAGGGCCACAGTACCCCACTGCTCGCTGTTGGCGGGGACGTCGCCGGCCTGCATGAATAAGCCGCGGACGCGGTCGTCGCGGAACTCGTTGGTGTTGTTGGACGGCTGACCGTAGAAGCCGTCGGTGCCGATGAAGTTTTCGAGGCTGCCGCAGACGGCCGCGTCTACTGGGTCGGCGCCGGGGTTGGAGAGCACGAAGCGAAAAATCGCCGCCGGGATGCTGCTGGCGTCGGTGTCGCCGGGAATGAAGGGGTTAAAGGCTTCGAGGCGCACGTCCAGGGGCACATCGGGGTCTGAGAGAGTGACCTGGCCGAAGGGGTAGGCGGCGTGGAATTCGGCATGCCGAAAACGGGGTAGGCGACTGTTGATGGCTCGGGCGCCGTGGGAGCCTTCGTATTCGGTGGGATCCACCGGTCCCTCGAGGGCTCGGGCGATGGGGTCCCGACCTTCGGGGCGGGCGTAGAGGGCGAAGAAGGTGTTGGTGCGCTGCGGAAACACGGAGGCACGGGGCAGGCCGGGGCGGCGGTTACCGGGTCGCCAGCCTTTAGCCGGCCGGTTGACGATTTCCCAATCGCGCAGATCGCCGGGTCCGCCGAGGGAGACGGTGCCGGTGCCGATGCCGCCGAGGGGAAGGGCTATGCGCAGGAGGTGGTCGGCGTCGTAGGTCTTGAGGACCGGCCAGCGAGGGTTGAGATCGATATGCACCGTGTTCACATCCTTTCGATGGCTAAGGTTTCGTGGACCCGTGGCGGATTTTCCGTTGTCCTGCCACGGCAAGGCCTGCGAGTGCTTCGCTTAGCAAACTGACGGGCTGTAAACAGTGGCAGCGGTTGAGCCTCCGCAACTAGGAATTCTTGAAGTGGGCCTTCAATGGCTCCTAGTAGTGCTCTTTTCAGCCGGAATCGAATTCGGCTTCCTTGTCGTACGGCACGAGCGTCTGAATCATGGTTCATTGGGTTCCGCCGTCGGCGGGCTCGATCTGGAATTCGAGCCGTGAGGCCTCGTATCCATCTGACCAGCCCGACGTACGCCATGTCTGGATGATGCGAGAAGGCCGCTCAAGCTCCAGATACTCTCCGGCGATGAAATCTCCACAGGCGGTCATCTTGCCTTCCACGCGGGCATCCGATGTGGCCGGCTCTCCGGTAAAGAGGGCGTGAATTTCGGCGATGGTAAGGGCGTCGTAGACGCTCTCAGGCGAGGCCGGAATGTGCTCGACCTGGCGGATGGTGCTAGTTGGCAGGTCCTTGTGATCGCTCATTCTTGCCCCCGGGTGCTGCCCTCGGAATTAATGGGATCTGTGGGGCAAAGATAGCAGCGATGGCGGGGATTGAGGCGGCACGTACCGGTAGCGGGTCTCCACTCCAGGATTGAACCATTCGGCGCCTGAAAATGGTGGTCGGGGCGAGAGGATTTGAACCTCCGGCCTCATCGACCCGAACGATGCGCTCTGCCAGACTGAGCTACGCCCCGAAGACGTGAATTATAGCCCGATGATGGAGTGGCCGCCACGGGGCTGAAGCCGGTGAAAGTGGTTGCAAAGAACCGAGTTCGGTTGCGGAAGGCATTCAGGATGGGAGCGGGACCACGGCGAACGGACGTGAGGGAGGGACGAGAAGTTTGGAGGGAGCGATGCTGGTAAAGCCGTCGGGCAGGTGGATGGGGGTGGCGCCGGAGCCGACGATGATCATGGCGATTCGGTTGGGTTCGGGGCCGGTGACGAATCCGCGTCGCTGCATCGGGAGAGCCACGACGGCGGAGGCTGGTTGCTGTCGGTGCAGTTCGCGGGCGATCGCCAGGCAGGTGTGAGGGCCGGCCGTCCAACTGACGAGAGAGTCACCGGCGGTGGCGCAAAGGGTCAGGGCCCGATCTTCGATGTCATCATCGGATACCGAGTGTTGGGTTTTGATGTGGGACGACAGGGAGTCGACGGCTTCGCTACGGCCGGCCAGGGTGAGACGGGCGGTAAGGGGATGGGCGGGGGTTGCGGCGACGGAGAGGCGGCGGACGAGGTCCAGATTGGCGGTTGCTAGCGCGAGGACGGCGGCGGCTTCGTTGTTGACGGAGAGAGTTACGGGAGCGACGCGATCGACTTCGGGGCGGCGTTCGAGCCGGAGTTGTAGTTCAGCGGGCACGCCAAACAATCCGCCGGCGCCGGCGCCGGCCCGGGTGAGGTCGTAGCCGGATGAATTCTTGATGGTGCGTCCACCGGCCTGGAAGATAAGGCCGTCGCGGGCGACCACGGTGGCTCCCAGAACCCAGTGACGCAGATCGGGGAACAGGCCGGAGTTTCCCAGAGCGAGACCGGAGAGAACGGAGTCGACGAGGGATTCGTGCCCGGGCATGGGGGCGACGGGCCAGATGAGGTTGAACTCCGCGAGTGCGGCTGAGAGAGTGGGGTGAGGTACGCCGGCTTCGACCCGGGCGGTGAGATTTTCGGGATCGATTTCAATTACGCGGTCGAGGCGCCGGAGACTTAGTTGGAGGGAGCCGTTTGGCGTGGCGGATCGGGTGGGAAAGCCGAACGTGATTGAGGTCGAGTGACTGCCGGCGACGGTGATCAGACCCCGAAGTTCGTCGATCGATGCGGGGGACAGAAGCAGGCTGCCCATCTCATCTCGGGATAGGCCGCCAGGACCGAGAATCGTTTCCAGCTGTTCCAGAAGGGCGGAATTATCTTCTATCTGTATAAGCCTTGATCGCGTTGCGGGTCGGTGCGGGTCGGTGCGGGTCGGTGCGGGTCGGTGCGGGTCGGTGCGGGTCGGTGCGGGTAGTGTAGGGCAGGGTCGCCCGCTAGAACGGGCCGATGACCGAATCTTGGAAAGGTTATGAGGGACTGAATTTGCGACACGCCTTCGCGTCACTGATGGGGAAGCTGGCGGCGGCGGTCGTGCGAAGGACGGGGCAGGGCGGGGGAACGGCTGCTCCCGGATTGGTGGCGGAAAGGCTGAGCCCGGCCTACCTGTACGACCTGCTGGCGGCGATCCCGGGAGGCCATGCGCTGATCTCGGGCACGAATGGCAAGACGACTTCGGCAGCGATGGTAGGGGCGATGCTGGAAAAGGACGGACGAGACGTGGTGCGGAACATAAGCGGCTCGAACTTGACCAGAGGATTGCTGTCCGAATTGCTGGGAACCACGAATTGGCGCGGGCGGTTGCGTGCAAATGCCGAAACGGCGGGCGTGTTTGAGGTGGACGAGGCGGCGTTGGTGCGGATTCTGCCGCGAACGCGGCCGCGAGCGGTTCTGTTGACGAATCTGTTTCGAGATCAACTGGATCGCTACGGCGAGCTGGACGCGATCACCCGACGATGGCAGGCAGCGATCGGCGAGTCGGATGGAAGCTTTACCCTGATCGCCAATGCGGACGACCCGGCGGTGGTGCATGCGACTGAAAGCCATCGGGGCGAGACCATCTTCTTCGGCGTGGAAGATGGGACCGCCGGTGAGCCGGACGACTGGGCGGATGCGACGATGTGTCCGATCTGTGGCGCCGGGCTGAGTTACGACCGGGTCAATTACTCGCATCTGGGTCATTACCGTTGCGAGGAATGTGGATTCGCACGGCCGCGGCCGCGGATAGTCGCCCGGACACTCGAGAGCGACGGGCTGGCGGCGACGGACTTCGAGGTTGAGTCCGACGATGAAACAATTTCAGTGCGCCTGCCGCTGCCGGGGACGTACAACGTGTACAACGCGGTGGGGGCGATGGCTCTGGCGGGGGTGATGGGGGTGGGGGGAGCGGTCATGCGGCGGGCGCTGGAAGAGTTCGCGCCGGCTTTCGGTCGGGCGGAGCGGGTGCAAGTCGGCGAACGAGAGGTGACCATGCTGCTGGTCAAGAATCCGGCGGGAGCCAACGAGGTGATCCGGTCGTTAGCCGGACTTGAAGGAGAACAAGACTTCCTGGTTCTGCTGAACGACAAAGTGGCCGACGGCGAGGATGTCTCGTGGATCTGGGACGTCGACTTCAGCCGGCTACGACCGGGTTCGCTGGTTGTGGGGGGGCGGCGGGCGGCGGATATGGCACTGCGCCTTAAGTACGCCGGCCTGGCGCCGGCTAGAGGCAGCGTGACGGAGACGAACCTTGAGAAGGCGTTGGAGGGAGCGCTGGCCAGGGGAGAAGGACCGCTATACGTCCTGAGCACGTACACGGCGCTGCTGGACTTCCGGTCGTTGCTGGCGCGGGGGAGCGCGGTGCGGGAGTTCTGGCGAGAATGAAGCTCGTGTTGGGATATCTGTATCCGGAATTGATGAATATCTACGCCGACCGGGGAAATGTGGAATGCCTGCGGCGGCGATGCGAGTGGCGGGGAATCGAGGTGGAAGTGCGAGCGATCAAAGCCGGGACGACGTTCGCGGCGGACGAGTTTGACATAATGCTAATTGGAGGAGGGCAGGACCGGCAGCAAGGGGCGGCGAGTGAGGATATGCAGGAGGAGACGGGGGACTGTATTCGTCGGGCGGTGGAGGCGGGGTCGGTGGTGCTGGGAGTCTGCGGCGGGTATCAGTTACTTGGTCATCGATATATAGATGCGGATGGGGATATTTTGCCGGGGCTAGGAATATTGGATGTGGAAACGCGTCATCCGGGATTGGAAGTGATTCGCTGCATCGGGAATATCGCCATCGAGTGGGAGGGCGAGACGCTGGTCGGCTTTGAGAATCACGGTGGGCGGACGTATCTGGGTCCAGAGGCAAAACCGCTGGGCCGGGTGCTGGCAGGACAGGGCAACAATGCGCGGGATGGTCTGGAGGGAGCGGTGCAGGGCAGGGTGATCGGTACGTATCTGCACGGATCGCTGCTGCCGAAGAATCCGCACCTGGCGGATCACTTACTGAACATGGCGGCGATCCGGCATGAAAGCGAGTATGAATTGGCACGACTGGATGACAAGGCGGAATGGGGGGCGCACGAGGCGGCGCTGAGGATGATGGGGGTGGAGCGACGAGGGCGGTAGCCGCCTCGTGGGAGTGGGACGGTTATGCGGATTCGCCGGACCCGTCATCCGACAGGAAGTCCCGGAGGAGAACGGCGACGTCCTGCGGCTGTTCGCTTTCGGGTAGATGACCGCAGCCGGGCAGGAGATGCAGGTCGCCGCCGGATTGGAGTCGCAACCACTCGGCGTCGGCGGTGGGAGCGAGGCGGTCGTCGAGGCCGCAGATGATGAGGACGGGCAGATCGGAAGACGGTGAGAATTGTTCGCGCCGGCCGGATGTGCGGGAAACGAGGGAAATGGCCAGGGCATCGCGGTAACCGGCCGTGCGGGCGGGAATCATGAGAGCGGACAGCTGCTCGTCGGTGATCCGGGCATCGGGTCCGGTGGCGAAATTCAGGGGCAGGCGCACGAGGCGGCGGCTGCGGAGGGCGTGTGTGATCACGGTCGCAAGGCGGTGGGCGTCCCGGGCGGTCAGGGAGCGAGCGGTGAACTCCAGCGCCGGCGCCAGGGTGGCGAGGCCGCTGAAGAGGTCCGGGCGGCGCACCATCGCGGCGAGAGCTACCTGAGCCCCGGCGGAGGTCGTGACGAGCCGTACTGATCGCCCTATGACCGTTTCGACAAACTTGATCAGAATGGCGGCGTGCTCGGCTGGCTCGTAGTTGCGGTCGCCCGGCTTATCCGACAGACCGGAGCCGGGCAGGTCGAGGGCGTAGGTGGTGGCGATGTCGGCGAGAAGCGGGGTTAAGGCGTCCCAGCTGTCTACGGACCCGAGGAGACTGTGGATGAGGACCGCGGGTGGTCCGGCGCCGGAATTTTTGTAGTGAACGCGGATCCCGTCGATATCGACGAACTGGCCGCCGGCCAGAAGAGCGTCGGTGGCGAGTGGGTGACGACCAGCGGCGAGGAAACCGAGAAATCGCCAGATTGCCCAGCCTGCGGCAGCGAGGAGGAGGATTTTGACGGCCCAGCGGCTCATCTGGAGAAGTGCCGCCAGGCTGAGGAAATGGTCGCGATAATGTCAGGGATAGAGGGCAAGGAGATCGTCGTAGGTTTCGCGGCGCCGGGAGAGGCGCGCCCGGCCGTCTTTCACCACCACCGCGGCGGGGCGGAGGGCCAGGTTGTAGTTGCTGGACATAGACAGGTTGTAGGCGCCGGCGGTGGGCATGGCGAGCAGGTCGCCGCGGCGTAGTTCGGGCAGCTGGATGTCTTTGATTAACAGGTCGCCCGTCTCGCAGTACCGCCCGGCAATGGTAACGGGTAGGGTGGGGCCTTCGTCCAAACGGTTGGCCAGAACCGCGGTGTACTCCGCCTGGTACAGGGCGGGACGGATGTTGTCGGCCATGCCACCGTCAACCGCGACGTAGGTACGTACTCCGGGAATGCTCTTAATTGTTCCAACCTCATACAGGGCCACCCCGGCCGGAGCCACAATCGAGCGGCCGGGCTCAAAGACGAGTTCTGGTTGCCGCCCGGCGGGCAATGCGGCGAGAGCGGCGTCGACAATGGCGTTGACAAGCCGTCCGGCGTCGAGGCCGTCGTCATCTCCGACATAACGAACGCCGCCGCCGCCGCCAGGCGAGAGGATGGAGAACTCGGCTCCGTGGGCGGCCTCCATGGCCAGGGCGAACTCGACCAGGGCGGTGACGTTGTCAGCGAAGGGCTCGACGTCAAAAATCTGTGAGCCGATGTGGGCGTGATAGCCGACGAGTTCGATGCCGTCAGCGGCCATCGCGGCCTGAACGGCCTCCTCGGCCTGGCCGGTGGAGATGGGGAGGCCGAATTTAGAATCGAGCATGCCGGTGCGGATGTATTCGTGGGTGTGGGCGGAGATGCCTGGGGTGAGACGGAGGATTGTGCGGGCGGTCCGGTTTTTCTCGCCGGCTATGGAGGAAAGGGTGTGGAGATCGTCAAGACCGTCGACGGCGAATTTGCCGATGCCGGCGTCGAGGGCGAGGGCGATTTCACCGGGGAGCTTGTTGTTGCCGTGAAAGACGATGTCCTCGGGCGGGAATCCGCTGGCAAGGGCCAGACTAATCTCGCCGCCGCTGACGGTATCAAGCCCGAGACCCTCATCCCGGATGATGCTGAGTACAGTGGGGTCGAGATAGGCCTTGCCGGCGTAGGTAACGCTGGCGCTCGGGTAGCGCGCTTGAAGAGGTTGAATGTAGGCGCGGCAGTTTTGCCGCAAGGTGGTCTCGTCGTAGATGTACAAGGGGGTGCCGAATTCGGCGGCCAGTGTGGAAACGTCGCATCCGCCTATAACCAGGCGGCCGTCGTTGTCGCGGCTAGTGTCGGCGGGGAAGAGGGATAGGTCATTCATGATGATGGGGCCGGCACGGAGGGAGTTGGGCCACCATGACGGTGGTGAAGTTTAGGGGGTTCGTGGGGTGGGCGTCACCCGGGTCCGGTGGCCATGACGACCGTGACGAGCGCTGATGCGAGATTTTGGAAGGAGGGTGGACAGGTAAAGCGACAGGCTCCGGTCGGCGATGGAGAGGCGCTAGCCGCGGTGGGGTTGCCTCTGCAGATGGTTGAGCCCGCCGGACGGATGGCGCTCAGACGGTCTTGATTTCCTCGGCCAGGCGGGTTTCGGCTTCCTTGCGCTTTCGCAGTTCACGCTGGCTGCGAGTAGAGGCGGGCGTGGCGGCCGCGGAAGAGGCCTGACCGGCTAGAGCGGTGCCGGCGGCGTGGGCATCGCGAATCATCTGTCCGCCGGGCCGCAGGGAAGCCAGAGTCATGGAAGCGACTTGCAACGCCCAGGCATGGAAGAGCTTGGGGGTGTCGTGGGCGCTGCGATGACGGGCGTTGATGCGGACGATGAGGTGCCTGGGATCCCAGCGCGCCGGCGGGTCGTCGGGACCGTCGACAAGGCTGAAATCGACGCGGATGCCGGGACGGCCAAGCCGAAGCTGGTCGTTGGGATCGTCGGGTTGAGATCGGAAAGGAATGTCCAGGACGTCCCAGCGTTCGCCGGTCGCGTCTTTTATTTCGACATAGGGAGCAAGATCGGGGCGTTCCCGAACGGCCTTGGAGAGGCGTTGGGTGAGGTCGCTGGAAAGGCGGGCGAGCCAGGGGGGGTCACGGCGGCCTTCTACTTCGACATCGCCGAGGGTGCTTAGGATGAGCTGGCGGGCGGCCTTGAGAAAGGCACGGGTGGCGCCGCGGGTGGCCAGTCGCAGGGATCCGGGCTGGTGGCTGAACCAATCGCCGGCCTCAAACCAGCCGGTGAGTCGCCCGAGGTTGGTGGTTCTCACGGGCAGTCCGAGGGTGCCGCGGTAGATGACGGCACGGTTGGTGATTAGGTCGATACCGGGTGCGGCAGCGCGGACCCGACCCTTCGGTACGGAATCGAGAAGACTGAGGCGGTAGGGGGCGGATTCGTGGTGCTCCTGGCCGGCTTCTCTCCAGATGAAGGGCAGAGTGCCTTCGACAAGGACTGAGCCGGCGTAGGTTCGCTCGGGAACCCGGGCTCGGCCGGCGTCGTCGTCGACAAAAACGGTCAAATCGGAGCCGATTGGAAGCCGCTGTAACTCGCGAGCGACGCGGACATCCTGCAAGTCGGAGCGAAGGCCGCGGACGGCGATCACGACGGCGTCGCCGGAGGGCAGGTCGGCGGCGGGTTCCTCCGGGGTCCCGGTCACGCGAGCGGTCCGCGGCTCCCAGCGGATGCCCAGGGAACTCCCATCGGCCCGGGCCATGATCTCAATCTTGTCAGATACTGTTAGGGCAGGGAAGAGGTGGAGGCTGCCGGAGGGAACGTCCTCGGCGCCGAGAAGCGACCGCATGGTGGCGTCGTCGGGGGCGTGGCCGTCGTGAGAGCAGAAGAGATCTTGCGGGCGGCCGGCCTGGTCCCGAACGATTTTGAAGGAAATGGTCCGGGCGCCGGTCTCGCCGGCGAGAGTGCCGAGACCATAGAGGATGGTGCCCAAGTTGCCCGGCTCAAGCCGGGAAATTTGTTCGGACGCGCCTGAGGAAAGGGCGAAATTGAACGCGCTCCCTGAAGTCCCGTGGTTCATTATTTAATATGGCTCCTGACACATGTCCTTGATTCGCAACATTACGTATAAGAAATCAGCCGACTTGGCCGCAGTATTCTGGCCCGGGCTGACCCTGGTCGTATGTTCGCCAGATTACATCAACCATCGGTGCAAACTCGGCGCGAGACAGAGCGCCTTTTAAGGGGGTGGAATCCGGTTCTCCCGCACCGGATATTCATTGGATGCAGCGAGTGACGTGCAGCCCGTTACGCGCAGATGTGATTAACGATGCCTAAACGCCTCTACCGCCCCACTCGAGGCTAAAAGCACCTTCGGCGTCAAACTTTTGAATGCGGTTGTTGCCGGTGTCGGCAACGTAAATGCCGATCACGCCGGCCTGGATGCCGGTGGCTCCGTTGAACTCACCTGGGCCGGCGCCTTCGCCACCCCACTCCAGGTGAAAGGCGCCGTCAATCCCGTAGCGTCGGATCTGGTTGGTTTCGGGCACGACGACGAAATACTGGTCCTTACGGTCGACGGAAAAGCGTCCGGGTTGGGTGTCGAGATCTTCTAAATCGGCCCGGAACTCAAGTCCGGTCTCGTCGCGGGAGCGGCCAAAGCCGCCGGCGAGCCATTCGTAGAGCTTGGCGACGCCCTCGTCGGGTACCCACAGAAGAGCGAAAACCTCGCCGCTGATGGGCACGACGGTGATGCCAGTCCAGATGCCGCCTTCCACCGGCGACTCGATGAGTTGCTCGCCGCTGCCGTCGAGGGCAACGTAGCTGCGCATCTCACCGACGTCGTTGATGGTGAACGGCTGGCCCTCGGCGCTGGCCCGGAGCTGAACCATTCCCGGGGCGCCCCAAATAGTTGGTTTGGGCAGATACCCCTGTGGATTCCCGAGGTATAGGCCGTATTTCTGAATTCGGCTGTTGCCGGAGTCGACAACCCATAACTGGCGGCTGCGGTCCTGGGTGGTGTCGGTGGGACCGGAGAACTTGCCATCCTCGGTGGTTTCGCCGCCGTCGGTCCAGAAGTGAAGCGCTCCGTCTTTATCAAATTCAAACAGTTTGTTGTCGCCGGTAACGACGTATATGTCCTTGCGCTCGTCGTTTTGCCCGATACCGATAGGAGAAACCATATCGGTGGGCTCTACCTGGAATGGAGGTCCACCGGCGAGTTCGACGGATGGGCCGCCGCCGGCGCGCTCGGAGGCGGCGGTCTCGAACCCGGCCTCGAGGCGGTCCGGGTCGGCGGCTTTTTCCCCGACTCCGCAGGCCGCTACGGCCAGAGTGGCGGAGGCCGATAGAAGACCGACAAACGCGCGCCGACTCATCCGGTCGGAGTGTGAAAACATGAGGCAATGCTCCTGCGTGTACTCCAAATACAGTATCGGTACGGGAGTCCACATCTCTTGTTGAATCTAGAGTTCCCGGTTTAGTGTAGCCAGACGGCCCAACCGGACCAAGGCCCGCGGCCCCATCAAAGTTCCTGCTCGCGGGGATCATTACATGCTTCGATGACGACCTTGCCTATTTTGTGTTGTAGGTGCGGAGTGGGATGGTGCCGGACCGTCATGGGTGAGGGTGCGTGCAACCGGGCTGAAACCTGTGTGTGGGGAGGGTCTGAGTAAGTCTGTAACCTGCTTGACACATTGGGAAAAGACCTGCATCATGACGCGCTTAGGAGGTTAATGCGTATACCCGGTCCTTCCCTGGCCCTTGGGTTTTAGCATGACCTCATGTGTCATCGATTTAGGGGGAATGATTTTGCAGTTAACACGCAGACGACTACTGGCCGGTATGGCCGGTACGACGGGACTCGCAGTACTTGCCGCATGTGGCGGTGAGGACAAGGCGGCAGCTCCGGCGGCAGCTCCGGCGGCAGCCAAGGAAGCGGCACCGGCCGCGGCGGCGCCAGCCGCCAAGGCGGCGCTGGAAGGCGTTGAGATCGAAGTACGTTGGAACGGTCTGGACCCGGCGGGCCAGGCGGCGGCAAACGAGCAGCTGGCCGCATTCAAGGAAGAGTCAGGCATTGTTATCAAGGC
>Ga0114996_10000090_pt1 | contig 118203 bp, 119 predicted proteins | sample ArcticOcean_MG_C_4_FD_87039 | JGI IMG/M metagenome (GOLD analysis project Ga0114996, IMG submission 87039) | Marine microbial communities from western Arctic Ocean - ArcticOcean_MG_CB4_134 | ecosystem: Environmental > Aquatic > Marine > Oceanic | place: Arctic Ocean: Canada Basin | collected...
CCTCCGCGATGTCAACGCGACGCTCTAACCAACTGAGCTAACCGCCCAACCGAACCAGTATAGGCTGGGCGAAAAGGGTGGGTCAACGCGAATGGGAAGGGAAGCGATGAGGCGTGCACCAGGCCGTTATCTGCTTCGGTTGTGAGGGGTTTGGGCCGGTGATAGAATCCATCGCGGCTGTCTAGCCAAGCGCGGTTCAGGCGTCTGCAGGTGGAGGTGGTGAGAGTGGAGGCTGTTTTGCCCAAGTGTCAGGCGTGCAAGCAAGGTGATTTGGTGCCCCTCTCAGATTTCGGAGGCCAAGGCGCCGCGATTCACTATAAAGCCTGGGTCTGCACCAACCCCGACTGCGGCTTCAACATCAAGATTCGGAACGGCGACGTCTACCTCAACGAGCCCATCGCCAGTGGCGAGGATCACGCTCCTCGCGCTCGCTGATCGCCGGCGTCCGGGCCACGCCCGTGGACAACAACACCCCCCTCGTGCCCATTTCATAGCTACTGTTGATGGCAATGTTTCGCAATCCGCGTCTCAGGCGCGACACACGTCTCTCATTCATCGCTGGCGCATCCATGCTCGTCATCGGGCTGACACTGCTCCTCGCAGCCGGCGCCTACTACACCTACGTAACGTTCATCGCGACGCGCAACTCCGAAAACCTAACCACGCGCATCATTGCAGAGCAATCGGAGACGCTGGATAGGGAGCCTCCCATCACCGCCCAGGGCGCCCGCGGGCCTTCGCCCGCATGGCAGGAGCTCTACCCGGGTGAACTGCTCCCTGCCCGCCAATGGGCCAACCCCAGGGGGTCACTGGATCTCCCGCAGCCGAAGCTTGAAGGATTCACGCCTATCAGCGCTGAAGGCCGCCCATCCTTCGCAGGCGAGATCGGCAGGGCAGAGCGCATCACCATCCCCGCGATAGGCGTGGGAGCCGAGGTGGAGGAAGTGGAGATCCAGGACTTGGGCGACAGCTCGGCCTACTTGACCCCCTCCTTCACCGTCGGCCACATCCCCGAGAGCCCTAACCCCGGCTCCCACGGGAACGGATGGTACTTCGGTCACCTAGAAAGCCCCGTGGCCGGACAAGGGAATGTGTTCTCCCGCTTGCCACGCGTACCAGAGATGCTTCGGACAGGCGACGATGTCCACGTGATCGTCGAGAGCAGCGGTCGCGAGTACCTGTACCTCGTGAGCCAAACGAAGCTCATCCACCAGGACGATATGGTGCTGTACCAGGCGTCTGACGCACGCATAACCTTGGTCACATGCTTCCCGCGTTTGCGCTACGACCACCGTCTGCTGGTCACCGCCCAGTTGGTTGGCTTCCGCGACTTGACCGCCTAGCGCAGCCGCATTCACAGAGTCTTCACGCTCAACATGTCCTACTTCACGGCAGGTTGACACTTCATCCCTATGGTGTGGACGTTAGGCGGGACGATGATTTCGTCTCGCAGAGCGAGTCAAGTCTGGAGGTGGTTCGTGTACACCCGCGTTATTGTTCCCTTAGACGATTCGACGACAACGTTACAGGTACTGCCCTACGCAAAGGTGGTCGCGAAGTCCACCGGAGCGGCCGTCGTGTTGCTCCAGGCGCTCAACGAGTACCCCTGCAAATTAATCGGTAGCGTCAGTCGTCGCGAGCTCGTCACGCGATACAAACCGCCAACACGTTCGGTACGTATACTCCGATTGAACGCTATGACAATTCCTCTCCGTTTTCTACGTCTGATGGCTCTTGGGCTGCTCTTGCCAGCAGCGCTGACGCTTGGGGCGTGCAGCGGAGCGGATGTCCCGCCTTCAACTGCACCGGACACATCGACCTCTGATACCACGCCAAGCACACCGGACGCAGACGACGCGCCGACGGGAAAGTTCTGGCGTACCGATATCGCAGTCGGCAACGGTGAGCACCAAGTCTCCCCCGCGACACCGGTGCTACTCGCGGACGGCTCAACAGCGACACTGGAATCACTTGCAGGGGGCAAGCCGTTGCTGCTGTACTTCTACGCCACCTGGTGAACAGTCTGTAACGCCGAGTTTCGGACGTTAACGGATGTGTACCCCGACTTTGAGGGCAAGGTCGCGGTGGTAGCGGTGGGCTTCGGATCGTCGCAGACCGTGGGCGTGCTGAACGGGCAGAAGGAACGACGCGGCTACCCAGGTGTGTTCGCAGAAGGCCCCGACAACATGGCACGGTCGTTTGGAGTACGGACCCAATCGACGAAGTTCGGTATCTCCACAGATGGCGTGATTCAGTTCAAGGGAGGCTACGGCATGGCGTCAGACTCAGCATGGCGAGCGCGGTTGCAGGCGCTGGTCGACAGTTAACTAATCTAATCGACTAATCGACGACCTCGAGGATCAGCGGGATGCCGACGGCGAGGGACGTGCCACCAATCAGGATCAACGAAGCGCCTAGGGCGATTGCAATGTTCGAGACGCCGTAACCCATAATCGCGATACCCAGCGCCGACCGGATGACCAACCCGTTGAGAAACCACTGACGCCTATCTCCATCGACCGGCAACGACTGGAATCCGCCATCGGCTAAAGTCCTGAACTTGATTTCGTCGATTCTAGCGCGGGCGGTTTCCGCATCGCGGATTGGCTGTACGGGGATGCCTGGGTCGAACGTTGGTCGGCTGCTTGGTGGCGCGCCGCCGCTAGGCGGCCCTACTGACGGCGTCGTTGCGTTCTCTTCCACCAAGGCTGCAGTAATCTCAATACGCGCAAGGATTCCCTTAAACACGAGGAACCCGCCAAGACCGACGAGGATGACGCCCATGGCGCCTACTCCCACTACACCGTAAAGTGCAAACCCGGCCATCTTGCACCTCTCCTTGAGGGTTGCGACGCGGACTCTTTGCCAAGCGAGGGCAATTTGCGATAGCATCCGGCATCGTTGACCCGGCTCACCGGGCAACGCCCAGCATAGCAAAGCGAGGCCGAGATGACTTCCACACCAATCAAGCAAACGGTGCGCGTAACAGTTAACGGAAATCCGTACAGCGCCGAAGTCCCGACCTACCGCACGCTGGTTGATTTCCTCCGGTACGACCTTGGCCTGACCGGCACCAAGGAGACGTGCAGCGTTGGCGTTTGCGGTGCCTGCACAGTGGTGCTTGACGGCAAGATGATCTCGTCTTGCTTGACGCTCGCTGTACGCGTGGATGGCGCCGAGATCGAAACGATTGAAGGCGTTGCCAACGGCGATGAGCTGCACCCCGTGCAGCAGGCCTTCATCGACAACGGCGGCTTCCAGTGCGGAGCGTGCACTCCAGGGCAGATTATGGCTGCGAAGGCGTTACTTGAAGAGAACGCTCACCCCTCCGAGGATGAGATCAAGAAATTCATGATGGGTAACCTCTGTCGCTGCACGGGCTACTACCAGATTATCGATTCCATCAAGGCCGCCGCGGAGCAGATGTAATGAACGATTTCGCTTTCCATGTTCCCGGCAGTCTGAAAGAGGCAGCAGCGTTACTCGCTGAGTACGACGGCGACGCCCGTGTCATGTCCGGTGGTACTGCGCTCATGCTGCTGCTGAGGCAGTCGCTGGTGAACCCAGACCACATCATTAGCCTCCATCGTGTGCCCGAGGCTCGGTCCATCGAGGTAGCTGACGGCGTCCTCCACATCGGCGGGTTGGTAACCCAACGTGAGATGGAACTATCGTCCGTCGTTCGCGAAGCAACGCCGCTACTGGCAAACGCCTACAGCCGCGTGGCCACCGTGCGCATCCGCAACGCCGCCACCGTCGGTGGCGGTCTCGCGCAGGCCGACCCAGCCATGGATCCACCATCGTCGCTACTAGTGCTCAACGCCAGCGTGAAGGTGACTTCTGCCAGCGGCGAACGGGTAATTCCCATCGCGGATTGGTACTCCGACTACTACGAGACGACCATCAACGAAGATGAGATCGTGACCGAACTTCTGGTGCCGGTGCAGCCGACCGACATGGCGTGGACGTACATCAAGTACCTTCCCCGAACCGAAGACGACTACGCAACGGTGTCTGTCGCAGCGTTAGGCAAAGCCGAGAACGGCAAAATCTCCGAGGTAAGGGTTGGCCTGGGTGCAGTTTCCTCGACCGCGCTACGAGCGTCGGATTTGGAGAGCGCGCTGCAAGGTGCCGACGCCTCATTCGACGTCCTAAAGGACGCTTCGCAAGCGGTCGCCAACATTGTGGACCCGACGTCGGACCCACGAGGGTCTGCGGACTACAAGCGCGATATGTCGGTGGTCTTCGCCCGCCGCGCCCTCCAGCAAGTCCTTAACGTCCAGGGCTAGGCTCCCAGCACTGACCCGGCGCGGCCCATATCATTGAACGCGTTCGTCGCAGTTCAATGTACCCAAGCGCTAGCATCAATCACCACCAGTGGACTTCATCTAGGCGTTGATCATGTTGGGCGGCGGCGTCCCACGGTTGAGCGGGCAGGTATTTCCAGCCACCGTCGGAGAACATCACAACGATATTGCCATGATTCAGGCGCTCAGCGATGCGGAGCGCACCTGTAAGGGTGGCACCGGACGATACGCCAGCAAGGAAGCCCTCACTCTCGACAACGCGCCGTGCCGCAGCTATGGCGCTGGCACTGTCGACCAGGAAACGACCGTCAAGGCTATCCAGGTCGAGCAAAGGCGGTATGTAGCCCTCAGCGAGGCTTCGCAGGCCTTGGAGGCGGTCGCCTAGGCGCGGTTCCACTCCTATCACCTTCACGCCAGGGAACGCCTCCCGCAAGCGTTTGCCCACGCCCATGATCGTGCCGCCCGTGCCGATACCCGCAACGAACGCGTCCACCGAATCGATCGCCGCTACGATCTCGGCCCCCGTGGTACGGTAGTGAGTGTCCACGTTTTCTGGTCGGGTGAATTGGCCCAGCTCATGGACGCCGTCCTCAACAGCGAGAGCTTTGGCGGTCTCGATAGCGCCACGCATGCCGCCAGACGGCTCACACCACTCTAGCTCGGCACCATAGAGGTAAAGCATATCGGCCATGCTGGGGACGACCCCCTTGGGGAGAACGACCTTGACCTTGTACCCCTTCTGCTTGGCGACGAATGCGAGGGCGATTGCGGTATTGCCCGTGCTCGCCTCTACGATAGTGTCGCCCTGCTTGAGCAGCCCCTGCGCTTCGGCGGCCTCGACCATGGCGAGAACGATGCGATCCTTCACGCTACCGGAGGGATTGCCACCCTCTAGCTTGGCGAAGATACGGATGCCCGGCTTCGGAGAGAGGTTCGTGAGCTCTACCAATGGGGTGTTGCCCACGAGGCCGAGTAGCGAATTGGTTAACTGACTATCTGGCATGACCCGATTCTACCTTGCATCAGACGATTCCTCTGAATCGCGCCAGTGGAACGCGTTGACTCTCCCTGTTGGCCAGCCGTATTATCCGCCCGCCCTTCAAGCAGGCCACGGCCTTGTTCCTGCCAGTTTGCGACCAGTCCAGAAATCCTTCCAAACAAGAACCATCTTGGCAGCTCTATGCTCCTCCATCTCGCACCACCGGCGTAATCGTCGCCGGGCCCCGCTACGGGCTGTAGGCGGTTGCGCATGTTGACCGGCAACAACCGCAGACGCCTCGGAGATCGTGTGGTGCGCCGGCCTCGCCAAGCTGAGATGGCCCCGCGCCACATCCACGCGACCGAACGTCGGCACGCTCTCCTTTCGCCCTCAGCCTCCGCTCTACTAACCCTCTCGATTGGGTTCGCAGCGCTGATCGCGCTCGGGACCGCGTTGTTGCTGTTGCCGGTCTCCAAAGTGGGGCCTGGGCATGCCGACATAATTACAGCCCTGTTCACCGCAACGTCCGCCGTCTGCGTAACCGGCCTAGTCGTGGTGGGCAGCGCCGACTTCTGGTCCCCCACTGGCCAGGGAGTGCTCATGGCGCTCATGGCCATGGGTGGCTTGGGGATCATGACCGCGGGTTTGGTCATCATCATAGCCCTCGGCAGGCGTGTCACCCTGAACCAACGCCTGATCGTCCGCGACACCATAGGCGGCGCCTCCTTGGGCGGCGTCATCGCGCTTGGATGGTACGTCGTCATCTTCGCGGTCGCAGTACAGGTGATTGGATTCCTCGCGATATTCGCGAAACTTTCGTTCGAATTTCCCGTAGGAAAAGCTGCCTGGAACGCCCTGTTCCATACCATATCTGCATTCAATAACGCGGGGTTCACCATCTTCGAGGACTCCGATAGCTTGTCACGTTTCAAGACCGACCCCGTGATGCTCAGTATCATCGCCATACTGATTGTGCTTGGCGCAATCAGTTTCCCTGTGGTCGCCGAGCTTGCGCGGAGGAAGCGACCCAACCGCTGGTCTCTAGACACCAAGCTTGTGGTCATCGGCACAGTGTCCCTGTGGTTTATCGGCGGCCTATCGATGTTCTTGTTCGAGATCGGAAACCCTCGAACCCTCGGTGCCGAGCCGGTCCTAGACCAGATATCCAACGCGACATTCCAGGCAATCACGGCCAGAACAGCGGGGTTCTCAACGATCGATTTCTCTGCGACCCGTCCAGGGAATGACTTCCTCTTCACGTTCCTGATGTTCGTAGGCGGTGCGTCGGGATCCACGGCAGGGGGAATCAAGGTGAACACCGCAATGATTCTCTTCGTGGCAGGCATGGCGTCCATCAACGGTAGACCACGGACGGAGGTATTCGGTCGCGAACTACCAGTCGCCCAGGTGACGAGAGCGCTGGCGTTGTTCTTGCTTGCGATCCTCGCTCTCTTCATCGTGGTCGTCGCATTGGCGATCACCGAGGTGCACAAAATCGAAGCGGGGCATTTCGGATTCCTGGACATACTCTTCGAAGCTACGTCCGCCATGGGTACAACCGGCCTGTCGAGAGGCATCACGCCCGACCTGAGCGACCCCGGGAAGGTCATCGTAAGCATCGCAATGTACGTGGGTCGCATGGGCCCTCTCACGATCGCGATGGGATTGGCGTTGCGGGAACGGCGGGCCGTTTACCGGTTCGCGGAGGAACGGGTTCGGCTCGGCTAGTCAGCCGTGATCAAGCCCGGCCAGTCGACCTGTAGACCTGGTCACGGGCAAACTCGGGCGGACATGTGACCCCGGCCAGCGCACTCGCGCCAAACGATCTAACCTCGCGTATCACCTGCATCGCCTAGAGCAGCGATCAAGCGTAAAATCGCCAGCGTGTTGTCAGAAACGCGTGGGAGGCCAAACGCTCCGGTGAACACCCGAGATACCGCCTCTACGAATGGAGAAAAATGGCACACCAAGTCGCAGTCATTGGCATGGGCCGGTTCGGTGTTTCCTTGGCGCGGGAGCTGTACCGCATTGGCCACGACGTACTGGCCATCGACAGCAACCCAGGGCTGACCCAGCAGATGATGGGTCAGGTCACTTACTCGGTGACAGGCGATTCCACCTCTGAGGAGCTGCTCGAAGAGGTCGGCATTCGCAATTTCGACACGTGCGTGGTGGCCATCGGCACGGATATCCAGTCCAGCGTACTGACAACAGTTCTGCTGAAGCAGACGTTCGAAATCCCTCACGTGGTTGCGCGCGCAACCAACGTGTTGCACGGTAAAACCCTGCAGGCGGTGGGCGCCGACCGCGTAGTGTATCCCGAACAGGAAACCGGACTGCGCACCGCGCACAGCCTGTTCCAGCGCGAAGTGCTGGAGTACATGGAACTCACGTCCGGGTTCGGCTTCAGCATGATCGCGGCCACGCAAAACATGATAGGTAAGTCGATCGAACAAGCGGGCTTTGGGAACTCACGCGACAAGTACGGAGCTTCCGTCGTGGCCATTAGGCGCGGCCGCGACCCAATTCTATCGCCCTCCAAGGACGAGATGCTGATCGAGGGGGATGTGCTCGTTATCGCAGCACCCGAAGACACCCTCGAGAATCTCGGCACAGGTCGCTAGCAGGCCCATGACCGATCACTTGAAGACTGCGCTCGTGCCCGTCACCGGAAGCGCCCTGGACAAAGTCACCGTGGGGCTCGCCTGCGACCTCGTTAGGTCCAACAAGGGCACCGTGCATGTCGTCTATGTGATCGAGGTGTCACGGCAATTGCCGCTAGACGCCGAGGTGCCCTTCGAGGCGACCCGCGGAGAGCGCATCCTGGTCCAGATGGAGAGAGTCGCCAAGGCCCACAAGTGCAAGGTGGAAGGCGAGATTCTACAAGCACGGTCGCTCGGGGCGGCGGTGGTCAATGAGGCCTTCCTCCGCCGTGCGGACATCGTGGTCCTCGGCACCCCCTATGAGGAGCAGTTCGGAGCGCCTACCATTGGTGATATCGTGCCCTACCTACTCAAGTACAGTCCCTGCCGAGTGGTGATTTACCGTGATACTCAGCCCGGCCGCGAGAGCAATTAGATGCCTCGCAACGTGATGATCCTCGGCTGCGGGCGGGTCGGCGCAATGGTCGCCAAGGCACTTGTTGCCGAGGGCGACGACGTCATTGTGGTCGATCTCGATGCCGATAATTTCCGGCGTTTGGCCGAGGGGCCCAATCTGCACATGGTGGTGGCCGACGGAACATACAACGATGAGCTGCGGCGATGCGGGATCGAGGGCGTGGACGCATTCATCAGCCTCACCGCACAGGACACGGTAAACGCGCTCGCCGCGCAGGCCGCTCAACTCTCTTTCGGCGTGGCCTCGGTCGTCTGCCGGATCAACGACCCCATCAGGCGCGCGATGTACGATGAACTGGGACTTCGCACCGTAAGCCCGCCTCAGGTAATGACGGATCTCGTGCTCGAGGCACTGGGAAGCTAGGCATGTTTGTAATCGTCGTTGGATGCGGAAAGATCGGATATCATCTCTCGCGGGCGCTCCTGGCGTCCGACCACGAGGTTGTGATCCTAGAACGCGATTCCCGCCGCGCTGCACGTGCGACCGAAGATCTCGGATCGATCGTCATATCCTCCGACGGGACCGAGCCGACCGTCCTTAGCGAGGCCGGCGCCGCCAGGTGCCAGCTGCTGATCGCGACCACCGGCCAAGACGCAACCAACCTCGTCGCCTGCCAGGTGGGGAAACACTCCTTCCACGTACCTCAGACGATCGCAGTGGTAACGGACCAAGACCACGTCGAGTTGTTCAAGCGGCTGGGCGTCGACGTCACGATCAGCACGACCGAGCTAATCCTCTCCCACATCAAGGAGGAGATGCCCGGTGGCCCGCTGATCCACCTGCTACCGATCCAAGGCGCGTCCAACGGCATCGTGTGCGTACGCGTGCCCGCAGGGTCGCCTGCCATCGGTCGCTCACGAGCCCAGCTGGGACTGCCCGTGGGCACATCGCTGGCGGCCGTGGTCGCCAAGAATGGCGAGATCAAGAGCGTGGGAGAGAACTTCCAGTTGGAGCAGGACGATGAGGTCGTGGCGATCACACCACCGGACAAAGAGACGCTCCTGTGGAAAGCCCTCACAGGGGGCGCATAGCACATGCGACTTGCACACCTAGGACCCGAAGGCACGTTCTCCGAAGAGGCGGCGCTACTGCACGCGCCGGACGCCCAATTGGTGCCCTACCCGACCATCTCAGGCGCAGCACGCTCAGTTCTCACGGAGGAATGCGACGAAGCGACCACGCCCATCGAGAATAGCCTCCAAGGCGCAATAACCGAGACGCTAGATCTGCTCATTCATGAGCGAGGCTTCTTTATCAAAAACGAGATCAACCTCAGCGTAGCCCACAACCTCATGGCGCAGCCCGGCGTGGCGCTGGAGGACATTCGCAAGGTGTACTCCCACCCTCAGGCGCTCGGTCAGTGCAAAGGCTGGCTCGCTCAGCATTTGCCGCACGCAGAGGTAGCGGCCGCGCTGAGCACGGCGGGATCCGTGAAGCAGGCAGCAGATGACTCAATGCCTGCCGCAGCGATCGCGCCTTTCAGAGCGGCCGCGCTCTACGGCGCAGATATATTGGCGCGTGGTATCCAAGACGACGATAACAACGTGACGCGGTTCGTGGTGCTCGCCAACGACGATGCTCCGCCGTCAGGCGACGACAAGACGTCGATCTGCTTCTCCTTCGACGATGACAAGCCAGGATTGCTCTACAGGGTGATGGGCTTTTTCTCGGACGCCGGGATCAACCTCACCAAGGTCGAGTCGCGACCCACGCGCATGGGGCTCGGCAGGTACTATTTCCTAGTGGACCTCGAAGGCCATCGGGCTGACCCGTCGGTGGCAGCAGTGCTGGCCAAGCTAAGAGCAGAGGCCTCGGAACTGAAGATCTTCGGCTCATATCCGCGCTTCACCTCGTAGGGTTCCCGCGTCAACCTAGAGGAACGGGATCCAACGCCGCAGCCTGCCCTCGATGTTGCCATCCTCTTTATCCGCTTTGCGCCCCCGCATCCCGGCGATGAAGCCAGTGGCGAACCCGAACATGTTCCCCGCAACAGAGCCGATCGAGACCCCTTCCTGAAGGGGCTTCGAAATATGCTCCACGGCTGACTCAGAAATCTTCTCAAAATTCTGCACAGTCCGCGTAGTTGCGCCAATGAGGCCCTTGGTCGCCTTGTACAGCAGGAAGATGCAAACGACCATCGCGATGACCAGCACGGTGCCTGCCAACAGGTAAAGGCTGATGAGGATGTCTCGTATCGCGGCGATTATGTCCATTCGAGAAACACTCCAATCCCGCGTCGGCTAGGCCGTCGAGCGGTAAATCCAGGCTAGCATCCGGCCTCAACGTGAGCAAACCATGCCGGGCGTTATGCTGGCGGGCCACCGGCTGCACGCACCTTGTAGATGGTCACATAGCCGTTAGAGAAAACGACATCCAGTACCTCACCCACCAACGTGTCGAACTTGTCGAGGCCAGCGCCCGAGAAGTAGAGGCGTTCGGTGGGGCCGAGGTAGACGTACTCTACCGCATACTCCTCCAGCATGGCGGTGAACTGATCCTCGTTGGTGGTGCCGTACATGCGCCGCACGTCGGCGATACGAGCACGAACGCGCGCAGGCTTGGAGCCACCGGCACCACGCTGTTGCATCTGGTGCCACTCCCAGCCCACCACCACGGGATTGCCTGTGTAGAGCGCCACGCGGGGGGTCCAGCGGTACTGGTCGGTCACACCCTCCAGGAAAACGGCAGTACCAGGGATGTTCTGACGAATGAAGCGCAGCGCCTCCGCGTCAGAGGCCAACGAGTACCTGGCCTTCTCGTCCTGCCCACGGTTGCCCGGGCCGGGGTCGTGGTAGACCGTGGTCTGCTGGAACGCCGCGCCGTCCAACGTCAAGCCGATCGAATTGTCGAATCGGTCCGCGATCCGAGCGCGCGTGCCCAGGATCGGGTAAACAGCGCTGGATAGCACAAGCAACACCAGCAGGGCAAACCACGGCGCTTTGCAAAAGCGCCAGCGAAGCGCGCCGGTCGCCCAGAGCTGCCAGAGGCCAACACCGCCAACCACGCTGTACAGCACCCAGGCGTTCAGGTAGAACTTGAACACCGTGTTCATGCGGTCGATATCGCGCTCAGCCGTGACGAACTCCACGCCGATCCCGATGCCGAATGCGAGCACAAGCATCCCTAGCAACAGCACCTGCACCGGCATCTCGCGGGACGACGGGCGGACGATCCACCACACGGCAAGAGCCAACGCAGCCATCATGACGAAGGCGAGCACGACAACCGTCGTCCACTGGTGAAGCGCCCCGACCCGCAACCAGATAGCAACGAGAAGCGTCGCTACGACGAGGGCCAATCCCCATGTCAGCCAGCGATTGCTAAGGGACGGGCGGCGGAGCTCTGCCAGCGACGGCAGGCTAAAGCCGCGCTCAGGGCCCACCAGGCGCCGCCGGACCTCTACGGCGAGCCATGTGCCAGCAAGGAAGAACAGCAACCCGTGGATGCCCATGTATTGCCAGGTGACGGTGCGCCAACGGCTCATGATGACGCCAGCGAAAACTGACTCGTAGTTCTGGTGAAACGGCAAGAAGAGCAGGTAGGCAATCGTCCAGAACCCGACGGCGATAAGGATGAACTTACCTATCACCTTGGGGCCAAGGGCGTTCCTATCGGAGACGAGCACCACCACCGCCAGCGTACCGATGGCCAGCAGGCCATAGGCAGGCACGTCCCAGGTGTTGATGGCCGAGACCGCCCCGACCAACAGCGCGAGCCAGGCCATACCAGGCAATCGTTTCACCAAGCCAACCGGCGATCGCGCACCGAGCACCAGGTTCGCCGCGACGCCGACAATCGTGACCTGGAACGGAAGCGAGATCATATGCGCGTGGAGATCCGCGAACAGGAACGACCAGAAGGGAAACTCGGTGATGCTGATCTGTCCCGGCATCAGGCGTGACGACCGCCAGAAGTCAAACTGACCGAATGACCCTGAGCCAATCACGCGGTCGGTCGCTTGCAGTAGCTGAGCCGCGCCATCCAGGTTCGCGAGTACAGCGACGAGCATCGCCGTCACGCCGCCCGCCATCAATGTGGTACGCAGCGACACCGCGAGGCGCATACGTTGGCGCAAGCCTTCGGTGAGGTTGTAGCCAACGCTGAATGCGGTCGTAAATGTCATCGCAAACAGCAACGGCACCGCCAGGTTGTACGCAACCGTCGGGACTATCGCTGTGAGCCGAATAAGTGTGGCGATAGGGACGAAGCCAAAGTAGTAGTAATTGATGTAGCCGCCTGCGTACCAGGGGTCGAATGGCGGAAACGAAACGGATTTCGCAACAGCCGTGAGGTACGACAGATCCATCGGCTTCTCGCCGCCTCTGTAGGGGTGCCAGAGGTCAGGATTGGCGGCGCGGATCATCAAGAACACGAAGAACGCAACGAGGAACACGGCCTCGACAGTGACAAGGTATCGCCAATGGCGGCGGGCCAGTACGGTCAGCAGGGCTTTTTTGCGCCAGAACAACGCCCCCGAAATCGCCGCAAGGATCAGCATCGAAAGCACGATACTAATGCGACCGAAAGACCACACGCCCACGCTTGCGCCAAGCCAGACCAACCACGACACCAACAGCAATCCTAGCGGTCGAGCGAGCACCACGCCACGGTCGGGCAGCCAGCGTAGCGTACAGACGGCGAGAGGCACGGCGAGCCAGGTGATGACCTCTATCGCTAGCAACCACACCAGCCAGGGAGCAATACCGTTTAGGCCACCCTCGCTGAAGATGTCTGACCAGGTGCCGCCTTTTTGCTGAGCGGCAAACGCATCATCACTCAGCATCGCTGGCTCATTGGCCTTGGGCGCGCCGATACCGAGCATGAGGTTTTCAATCTCACCCTTCGACAGTCGGCCTACGTTCTCCCACACCAGCACGAGCGGGTGGTCGTAGTCGACGACGTTCTCGTCGGCCCAGCCAAGGTTGAACGTGAGTCCGCTCCGCTCGATACCCGGGAACGATTCCGGTTTGGTGACCGTTGCACGGGTAAAGGGGTCGTGTTCGAAGGTGACGCCAGCGAAGGACGGGTAGCGAGCAAAAGATTGCGTGAGTTCGTAGCCCAGTGAGCCATCGAAGAGCGCCTGGTAGTAGCGACTCGAGTACTCGTAGCGTTCAGGAAGGCGAGCGATGCTTCCCCAGGGTCGGTTGGAGTAGGCCATGATGTAGTCGGCCCCTGCAACCCACCTGGCTACACGCTCGACTTTAGTGAAGGTGTCGCCTTCGTACATCGGGAGCTGGGTTACTCGGAACTTCCCCAGGTTCGGAAAGCCTTCATCCCAGTGGTTGTCGGTGAGTACCACCGCGCCGCGTTCCGCGTTCTCGTTGATCCACTCTGACGCCTGGATGCCAGGGTGTTTCTCTTGGTAGATGCTCGTGAAAGCGAGGCCGTACCAGACGGTTGCGACCACCACAAATACGATCACGACTGAAGTCAGACGCGCGGCTGCTAGCCGGCGCGGCTTCAGCCAGTCGTAAGCATAGAAGAGCCACCGGCTACCCAGCAACACCATGATCGGGAGCACCGGGGCGATGTAGCGAAGGAACTTCACCTCGAAGGTCGCGATGATGAGGATCAGCGGCACCACCCAGGCGATTAGCATCATCTCAGGCAGGTGTTGCCTGAAAAACGACCGGAGTACGGTGAAGCCGAGGCCAAGCCAGGCGATGATCCCGAGTGGCAGGCCAAGCGCCCAAATCGAGGACTGAGTGATCTCGTAAGTGAGGTTGCGGGGCGTGCCAACGTACTGGACGGTGTACGGGACGTGTCCTGCGGTGCGAGCGATGCCGGTTTCCCAACCCAAATCACCGAAGAATTTGTGAAAATCCAAGATTGCGTACGGCTGGAGGATAGCGAAGGTGCCGATGGCGATGCCACCGGCCATCAGCGCTATAGGCAACACGTTCCGGGCGCTGGCGAAAGGCGAACTGCCGGTCGATTTCCAGTGTCGGTAGACCAGGATGGCATAGGTGGAGAGTACTGGGACGAGAATGGGTGCGCTGCTGCCTCTGAAGGCGAAGGTGAGCCCCACCATCAACCCTAGCCAGACATGGTCTCGCCGTCTGCCGTGCTCCAGGACGTTGAACATCCACCAAAACGCACCGAGGGCGAGGAGGATGACGAACGACTCAGGTCGATAGAAGTGGGTGACCTGGATGTTCATCACGGTGAAAGCGGTCAGCACCGATGCGAGCGCGCCAACGCGCCAACCGAAGAGGCGACGGCCAAGGAAGTACATCAGCAGGACAGAGCCGGAGTCGGCTATGGCTGCGATGGTGCGGCCAGCTGAGGCAAGGTCTTGGAGGCGAACCTGGTCCATCAACGGTTCAAGGATGAAGCCACGAACGGCGACGAGGATGTAGATGATGATGGAGCCAAGCGGGAACCAGTGAGGGTTCAGCGGGCTGGCGTCTTTGTCGAAGAAGGTGCCGATGCCGGGGAGTCCAGGAGTGTCGAGGGGGAAGTCACGGTTCTGCTTGGATTCCCAGCCAGGCGCCTTAGTGAGCGTGTCGTACATGGTGTCGGCACGCATGTAGATGGAGCGCTCGTCAGGGTGGTAGAAGCTACCGCCGTCCCAATCGATGCCCTGCAGGCGCAAGCCGAGGGCTACCGCTGCGATGATAAAGGGCAGCAGGATGAGCAGTCGGGTGATGGTGAGCCAACGGCCCGTCCCGGCGTTAGGCAGGACGACGTCGGACGTGGTCGCGGCGGGCTCCATGGCGTCGGTCATTCTAGCAGCGGTCCCTCGAACCATTACGAGTGCGAAGCGTCCTGGGTTGCATCGGGATGGCGGGCAGCGAGATCAAGGGCCGCCCGACCGGGCGGCCCTTGATCTCGCTGAAGAGCAGGCCTAGATACCTTTGCCGGCCATGAAGGCGGCGAGGTCGGAGGTGCGGCAGGAGTAGCCCCACTCGTTGTCGTACCAGCCGAGCACCTTAACCATGTTGCCCTCCATGACCATGGTCGACTGGGCGTCGATGATCGCGGAGTGGGAGTTCATGCGGATGTCGGAGCTGACGATGGGGTCTTCGGTGTATTCGATGATGCCGTTTAGGGCGCCTTCAGCGGCGGCCTTGTAAGCGGCGTTGACCTCTTCGACGGTGACGTCGCGCTCAAGGTCGGCGACGAAGTCGGTGATGGACCCGTCGGAGACGGGGACGCGGAGCGCCATGCCGTGGAGCTTGCCGTTCAGCTCAGGGATGACCACCCCGACAACTTTGGCAGCGCCGGTGCTGGTAGGGATGATGTTGGCAGCGGCAGCACGTGCGCGACGCAGGTCGGGGTGCGCCTGGTCGAGGATCTGCTGGTCGTTGGTGTAGGCGTGAACCGTGGTCATGAGACCGTGCTTCACACCGAAGTTGTCGTGGAGAACCTTGATCATGGTGGCCACGCAGTTGGTGGTGCATGAGGCGTTGGAGACCACGTGGTGGGCGGCTGGGTCGTAGTCGTCGGCGTTCACTCCAAGCACGAGCGTCTTGTCCTCGTTGGTGGCGGGGGCGGAGATGATGACCTTCTTGGCGCCAGCCTCGATGTGGGCGGCGGCCTTCTCGCCGTTGGTGAAGAAACCGGTGGACTCGATCACCAAATCGACGCCCAAGTCACCCCAGGGCAGCTTGGCGGGGTCGCGTTCGGAGACGGACTGGATCAGCTTGCCGTCGATCTCTATGCCGCCGTCGACGGATTGAACCGTGCCAGCATAGCGTCCGAAATTCGAATCGTACTTGAAAAGGTGGGCGTTGACCTTGGGGTCAGCCAGGTCATTTACCGCCACGATCTCGAGTTCGCCCGGGTGCCGCATCATCGTGGCACGCAGCACCTGCCGACCGATCCGGCCGAAGCCATTGATACCTACGCGCGTCGTCATATCCATTCCTCCTGTAGGCCACGTTCCGCGGCTCCCAATGCTACCGCTAGGAGGCCGTGTCTTCAACGTCCAGACGGGCGAAAAGGACTAGTGGGAAATCCTTACCAGTTTGATCGTTGTGATCCGTTTACCTCTGGACCGGAGCCCGCGATGGTGGGTTGTTGGGGCCCCGTTATCCATCATGGTCGGACCAGATCCTGAAAACGGGGTCACATCCGGGATAAGAATCGAGCGCCAACCGCGCTAGGGCCGATTATCGGGAGGGGGGCTAGGCCTTGAGCTTGGCGAACGGGGCTTTGCCGGCGTAGCGGGCGGCTGCGCCGAGTTCATCCTCGATGCGGAGCAGGCGGTTGTATTTGCCAACGCGCTCGCTGCGGGCGGGGGCGCCGGTTTTGATCTGGCCTGCGCCGGTTGCAACAGCAAGATCAGCGATCGTAACGTCTTCAGTTTCGCCGGAGCGGTGGCTGATGACGGGGTTCCAGCCAGCGCCTTGGGTCATGCTGATGGCGGTCATGGCCTCGGTGAGCGTACCGATCTGGTTGACCTTCACGAGCACGGAGTTGGCGGACTTCTCGTTGATGCCGCGTTGGATGCGCGTGGGGTTGGTGACGAAGAGGTCGTCGCCGACGAGCTGGATGCGTCCGCCAACGCGCTCGGTGAACAGCGCCCAACCTTCCCAGTCGTCCTCTGCGAGGCCGTCCTCGATGCTGACGATGGGGTACTTGTTCACCCAGTTCTCGAAGAAGGCGACCATCTCAGCGCTGGTCAGGGTGGCGCCCTCACGGGTCAGGACGTACTTGCCGTTCTCGTAGAGCTCAGTGGAGGCGGGGTCCAGCGCAATGAAGACATCCTCGCCAGGCCGGTAGCCCGCTTTCTCAATGGCCTCGACGAGCAACTCCATGGCTGCCTCGTTGGTTGGCAGGGAGGGGGCAACGCCGCCCTCGTCACCGACGTTAATGGACATGCCACGTCCCGCGACGATCTTGCGCAGGGCGTGGTAACACTCGGTGCCTGCCCGGAGCGCCTCGGAGAAGGAGTCGAAGCCGAGGGGCATGACCATGAACTCCTGGAAGTCGGTGGAATCCATGGCGTGCTTGCCGCCATTGAGGACGTTGAGCATGGGGGCTGGCAGGACGGGGTCTGCGGTCTTGAGCGCACGGTACAGCGGCTCACCCATGGCGGCGGCGCTAGCGTGGGCGTTGGCGAGCGATACGGCGAGGAGGGCGTTTGCGCCCAAGGTTGCCTTGTTGTCGCTGCCATCAAGGTCAAGCATCGCTTGGTCGAGCGCGGCTTGGTCGGATGAATCCAGCCCAATTACTGCGGCCGCAATCGCCTCGTTCACGTTCTTGACCGCGGTGAGCGTGCCTTTGCCGTCGTAGCGCTTGGCGTCGCCGTCACGCAGCTCGACGGCCTCATGGGCTCCGGTGCTCGCGCCTGAGGGAACACCAGCCCAGCCAGCACTGCCATCACTGAGGGTGACGACTGCTTCAACGGTGGGGTTGCCGCGTGAGTCGAGGATCTCGCGAGCGCGTACTGAGCTGATGGTCGGCATAGAATCTCCATTCGTGGCAGTGATGGCAAGCACGGTTAAGCACTCATGCGTCCATATGCTTGCTCTAGTTTAGCTGGAGAGCGCGTCTACGCGCATACCGATAGACTTCGCGCAAATGCACTGCGCGCTGTCTTTCTGGGCGAATGAGCGCTGCCGAACTGAGAGGTTCTCCGTGACCATAGACCCAACCCCTGCCCCGCCACCGCTGCTGATGTCAAACCAACGCCCACTGATCATCGCTGTTATCGGTGGCGGCGACCCGCCACCGAGGGCGATGGAGCTCGCAGAGGAGGTTGGCCGCGAACTCGCGTCACGTGGGGCTATGGTCGTTTGCGGCGGCATGCGAGGCGTGATGGAAGCGGTGTGTCGCGGTGCGAAGGCGGCAGGTGGAACGACGATCGGCATCTTACCTGGCAACGAGCCTGTGACTGCTAATGACTTCATCGATATCCCAATCATGACGGGGATGGGCTATGCACGAAACGTGATTGTGGTGAAGACGGGTCGAGCGGCGATCGCTATCGATGGTGCTTACGGGACGTTGTCGGAGATTGGGCATGCGCTAGGGGACGGGATCCCTGTAATCGGGCTCGAAACGTGGCAACTACCCCACCGGAGCGACCTGCCGCTCAACGTGGTTCACGCCGATACGCCGAAGGATGCGGCGGAAAAGGCGATTGCGCTTGCACACGAACGCGACGCACGCGAACACACTCGCCTGCACTGATGGGCGCTCGCCAGGGCTGGTAGACGGGCAAACGGGGTACTGCCAGAAGTCGGGAGCGTTGTCGCCTCTGAGGCTGTAGAGCACGCCTTTCATCTCAGCGAAGGCGATGCGCTAGTTGAGGCTCACCCAGGGACTGAGCACGGTGACGGCGGCGTTGGTCGCGTCGACGAAGGGCGCGGGGTAGATGCCCACTGCGATGGAGCCTGCGAACATCGCCCACGCGAGTCCTGCGAGCAACGATGGGACGGGGATCTTCGACTCGTCCTCAACGTCGGTAATGTACATCTCACGGATGACTCGGATGTAGTAGTAGAGTGAGATAACGCTGGAGGTCACGGCAACGGCGACCAGCCACTCAAGGCTTTGGTCCACTGCGGACGTGAAGAGGTAGAACTTTGTCAGGAACCCGGCGAAGATCGGCAGGCCCGCAAGCGAGAACAATGCGCCGGTCATGATCATGGCGAGCACGGGGGCACGCCTGGAGAGGCCTGCGTAGTCAGCGATGTTTTCCTTGCCCAGCTTGAGCTCAATGACGACGACAACGGTGAATGCCGCGAGGGTCGTGAACGCGTAGCCCACGATGTGCAGGAGCACTGCGTTGGCGCCGATGACGGTGTTGGGCACCACGCCGACGAGGATGAACCCGATCTGGGCGATGGAGCTGTAGGCCAGCAGTCGCTTGATGTTGGTCTGGGGCAATGCGGACAGCGACCCGACAACCATCGTCGCGGCGGCAAGCACCGCCAGCGGCATGCGCCATTCGTTGACGGAGCCTGAGCCCGCCTCCGTGAGGAAGCGCAACAAGAGTGCGATTGCGGCCGCTTTGGACAGCGTGGCGATGAGCGCGGTGATGGGCGTAGGTGCGCCCTCGTAGACATCGGGCGCCCACATGTGGAACGGCACCATCGAAAGCTTGAAGCCCAAGCCCGCGACGAACATTACGAACCCTGTAACAAGCGTGAGGTTCCAACTGGCACTAGCAGTCAGCAGCGGACCCATCTCGGTGAACCGAGTCGTGCCCAGCGTACCGAAGAGCTGGCTGATGCCATAGAGCATGATTGCGGTGGCGATAGCGCCGAGCAAGACGTACTTGGCGCTCGCCTCTGCGGTCCGTGTGTCTCCCCTGCTCAGGCCCACCAAGACGTACAGCGAGAACGACAACAGCTCGATAGAGATAAAGGCAGTGAGCAGCTCGCCCGACTCCGCCATCAATGTGGCCCCGAGCACCGCAAAGATAATCAGCGCGTAGTACTCGCCAGGATGCCGCATCTTCTGAGCGACGTAGTCCACCGACATAACCACAACCGCGAGACCAATGCCCGCGAAGAGCACCTTGAACAGCAGGGAGTATCGGTCGATGAACAGCAGGCCATCATAGAGGTGCTCTCCCGTGTCCAGCTGGGTGGACACGGCAACCACTCCTGTCACGGCCAGGCCAAGTACAGCGGTCGCAGCTGTGACGACGTTGCGCCGGTACTCCTGCGACTTGGGTACGAGGAGGTCGACGAGCAACACGAGGAAACCTGCACCGGCAAGGATGAACTCAGGGATCAGCAGAGAAAAGTCGACGTTCATCGGCTAGCCCCCCAGCCCCGCGAGGACAGCGTCCACGCCTGGTCGTATGACTCGCAGCAGAGGTTGTGGATAGAGGCCCACGTAGAAGATCGGCAGGATCAGGATCGTGGCAGCGATAAACTCACGGCGCGTGAGGTCGGTTAGGTTGTCCCACTTGGGATCGCGCTCACCGTAGAACGTGCGTCCGATCAATCGGAGTATGTAGACGGCGGTGATCGCTGCTCCCAGCACACCGATTGCGCCAAGGATCGGCTCGGATCGGAATGCGCCGATGAACACAAGCAATTCGGCTACGAAGCCGGCAAGGCCCGGCAGACCAAGCGAGGCCAGACCCGCGATCACGAAAAACGCTGTACCCCATTTCATCTTTGTAGCCAGACCATTCAATACGAGCGTATCCCGCGTATGCGTACGCTCGTAGATGCCGCCCACGATCGTGAAGAAGAGGGCAGTCATGATCCCGTGCGCGAACATCTGCAGCGTCGCGCCGGTGAGGCCGACGGCGTTCATGGTCGCGATGCCCATGAAGACGTAGCCCATGTGGCTGACGCTGGAGTAGCCGACGACATACTTGAGGTCGTTCTGTGCAAGCGCGGATACGGCTCCGTAGATGACGTTAATCGTGCCGATGATGAACAGGAGCAAGGCCCACTGCTGCATGCCTTCAGGCAGGATCATCATGCCGATGCGGATGATGCCGAAACCGCCGAGCTTCATCAGGACGCCGGCGTGCAGCATGCTGACCGAGGTGGGCGCGGCGACGTGGCCGTCTGGCGACCAGGTGTGGAACGGCCACATACCAGCCAAGAGGCCGAAGCCAACCATCGTCATGAGGAACATGACGCTCTGGAAGGTCTCCGAGAAGCGACCGGGGTGGTCAATGCTAGACATGATGGCTTCTATGTTGAACGAGCCTTCGCCCGCCTCAACATAGACGCCGATGATGACGATCCAGATCAGCAAGCTCGCGGCGACGATCATCATCACGAGCTTGAGGGCACCGTATTCCTTGGGCCGATCGAAATCCTTGAACTTGGAACTGCTACCCCAGACGCCGATGAGCAGGTACATCGGAACGATGGCCAGCTCGTAGAAGAAGAAGAAGAAGAACAGATCCATGGAGACGAAGGTGCCGTACACGCCCGCGATCAGCAGGAACAGGAGGATGTAGTAGTCCTTGTTGTCGCGCTGGATGTTGGCGGCGACGATGGTACCCGCTGCGCTGACGATACCCGTCAGCAGGACCATGGGGGCGGCGATGCCGTCGATGCCAAGGGCGAACTCAATGCCGAGGAGTTCCAGCCAGGGGTAGGCACGCTGGAGCTGGAAGCGCGCGCCACCGTCGTAGTCGAAGGCGATGAAGGCATAGAGCGACAGCACGAGCAGCGCAAGGCCTGAACCTATACTGATCCAGCGAATCACGTCCTTCCGCGGGCGCGGCACGAAGACGAGCACGAGCGCGGCGAGCATCGGCAGGTAGATCAGCGTCTCGAGGACGTGGCGTTCGAAGTAGTTCATCTACGCCGTCCTCAACCAGACGTACACCGCTATCGCCGTGACGCCTGCGCCCATCGCTAGGCCATAGTCTGCGAAAAGCCCGGTCACGTGACCGCGCAGGCGTTTGCCTGCTTCCACCACGGTGAGGCCCGACCCGTTGATACCGCGGTCGTTGACGACGGTGCGGTCAAAAAGCGCGACGGCTCGGCCGAGCGCTAGGACAACCCTGTCGACGAACCACTGGTAGAGTGTGTCCATGTAGTAGCGGTTGATTAGCAGCTTGTGCACGGGACCAAGCTGCGTACGGAGACTGTCGACGCTGGATCGGCTCGACTTGTACAGCCAGATGCCTAGAGCAAAGCCTCCTGTCGCGAGGACGATGCTGACGATGGTCCAGCCGGGCTGGAACTCGAAATCGTGGCCGTGCTCACCGTGGAAAAGGAACTGGCCGATGCCCTCGAACCCGCCACCAAGTGGCAGGGCGATGAATCCGGCGAAGACCGAGAGCACCGCGAGGATGGCGAGCGGCACGCTCATGACGGCAGGTGACTCGTGGACATCGCGGTTCTCCGGCTTGAGTGGGCCAAAGAAGACGAGGTAGGTCGCTCGCGCCATGTACAGGGCGCTAAGCACGACCGCGATGAGGAAAAGAACGAGGAACGCAGGATTCAGGCCATCCTGGATTGCGAGGAGCATCTCATCCTTGCTCCAGAAGGCCGCTAGCGGCGCGATACCGGAAAGCGACAGCGCACCGATGGTGAAGGCTGCGCCGGTGATCGGCATGCGATGTCTGAGGCCACCCATCTTGGTGATGTCGGTCTCATCGTGCATCGAGTGCATGATCGAGCCTGCGCTGAGGAAGAGCATGGCCTTGGATAGGCCGTGCATGAGCAGGTGGAATCCCGCGGCGGTGAACCCACTAGCGCCGAGGGTGAGCATCATGAAGCCGAGGTGGCTCATCGTGGAGTAGGCAAGCACGCGCTTGAGGTCGGTGACGACCAGCGCGAGGGTCGCGCCCATCAGGGCAGTAATGATGCCGATGACGGCGACGAACATCTGCGCGGACTCGGCGACCTCGTAGATGGGGAGGAGCCGCGCGACGAGGAAGACGCCAGCGGTGACCATGGTGGCGGCGTGGATCAGCGCGCTGACCGGGGTGGGGCCTTCCATGGCGTCGGGCAGCCAGACATGGAGGGGGAATTGGGCGGATTTACCCATGGCCCCGAGGAAAATCATGAAGGCGGCGAGGGTTGCCTTGCCCTCGCTAACATCGCCAGCCTCGACGGCGTGAATGATGCTGATGATGTCGAAGGTTCCGGTCTCGGTGACCAGAATCAGGATGCCGATGAGGAGTCCGACATCGCCCACGCGGGTGGCGATGAAGGCTTTCTTGGAGGCGTTGACCGCCGATTTTCGCTCCCACCAGAAACCGATGAGCAGGTAGGAACAAAGGCCCACAAGCTCCCAGGCGAGATAGAGCAGCAACAGGTTGTCGGCGAGCACGAGCGTGAGCATGGCTGCCGTGAACAGTGAGTGGACGGCGAAGTACCAGCCGATGCGCGGGTCGTCGGCAACGTGCCCCTTGTGGGAGTGCCGCATATACCCGAGCGAGTAGATCTGAACGAGCGCCGCGACGAAGGTCACCAACGCCAGCATGACGATGGTGAGCGAGTCGACAATCATGCCGGAGCCAACGCTGATGTCGCCCGCTGAGAACCAGACGCGCGGCAAGTGATACTCGGCGACGCCCTGGCCGACGAAGTCGAATAACACGAACCAGAAAGTCACGAAGGCCGCGACGATGGCGATTATGGAGAGGTGCTTACCCTGCGACGGGAAATATCGGCCCAGCAGCGCAATGACGCCGAAGGCGATGAACCCGTAGGTGGGGATGAGCCAAGCTTCTTCTATTCCCAAGCTAACCCTTCATCAAATCGATTTCGTCGACGTTCACGGTGCCACGTCGGCGGAACAGGCGCATGATGACCGCGAGCGCCAAGCCGACCTCAGCCGCCGCCACGGTAATTACAAAGATAACAATCACCTGCCCGGTGACGATTGAGGAGACGTCGCGGAAAGCGGCGAACGCCACCAGATTAATATTCACAGCGTTAAGCATCAGCTCAACCGCCATAAGCACCATGACCGCACTCTTGCGAGCGAGTACGCCGTAGAGCCCCAGACAGAACAGCGCGGCCGCGAGTATCTGAAAGTCGACGAGCTCGAGAGTCATCCCTGACCCCCGTTGCCCGTCTCATCGGCGCCGTCCTCATCGTCACCCGACCGGCCGATAACGATGGCACCGATGAGCGCGACCAACAGTACAATCGACGCAACTTCGAAGGGAATCGCCCAGTTCTCGAACAGGCCTGCGCCCAACTCCTCGATGCCGATGCCCGTGCGCCGGTAGGTGTTGTACTCGCCGGAGTCACTGATCGCCGCTCCCGCAAGTAAACCGAACAGCGCCAACGAAACGATCGCTGCCGCCGGCCATCGCCGGTGCTCAGTGGCGACCGAGAAATCGCCCGTCCGGGTCAGCATGAGAGCGAACAGGATCACGATGATGATCGCTCCGCCATAGATCAGCAATTGCACCAGCGCCAGGAACTCGGCGAAGAGCACCACGAACAAGCCTGCAACGCCCGAAAGCGACGCCAGCAGGAATAACGCGCCATACACGATGTTGCGGGTCGTAACGACGCCCAACGCGGCAACGATGGTGATGCCACCAAGGATATAGAAGAGAACGAGGCCCATGCTAGGACTCGCCTCCTTCGGTTGCTGCTTCTGGAGTCCCCGGAACTTCAGGCACACTCGCCGCTTCCTCAGCCTTTGACGCAGCGGCGGCGGCCCGTTTCGCCAGCACCACGCTCGCAACGTTACGGTCAGCGCCGGTGGGAGTCCAAGCGACCTCGTCCTGGTACTTCCGGCCCAGATCGAGCAGCAAGTTCAGGTCTGCGCGAGCCCCTGTTCGCGCGAAGCTCGCAAGCTCGTGCTCGTGGGACATCGCGATAGCGTCAAAGTTACAAACGTCCACGCAGATCCCGCAGAGGATGCAACGGTTCAGATTGATCTCAAACATCTCGATGATCTTACGGCGATGGCTCGTTCCCTCAACCGCTTTGGGGTTATCGTGCATGACCGCGGTCATGCACTGGGTAGGACATTCCCGCACGCACACCATGCAACCGGTACAGAACGGCTCATCGGCCGTTTGGTCCCAAAGCAAGCCGGGGAAGCCCATGAAGCGGTCCTGCACCGGCAGGTGCTGCTTCGGATAGTTAGCCGTGACGTTCTTCTTGCCGAGCCACCGCAACGTGACCAGCATTCCCTTCAGGCCAGAAATCATGCGCTGGTCCCTTCTGGTACAGATGTGGCTGAAGCGGCATCTGCGGCAGGTTCTGGCGCCGGGCGCGGCTTTGCCTGCACAACCACCGCGTTCGCCGCGTAGCGAGCAGCCAGCTCCCGCGCGGGATTGCGCTGCTTCCGCGACTGTACGACGACCGGCACGGCAAGGATGACTAGCGACAGGATGGTCAATACCCACCAAGGCCAATCGAACTTCAGCTGGAACGCAGCCGCGAGGAACAGCACGAACGAAAGTGGGATGAGCCACTTCCATGCCATCGCCATGAGCTGGTCGATGCGCATGCGAGGGTATGTGCCGCGTATCCAGAAGATGACGAGAACGATGAAGTACGCCTTGCCCATCAGCAGCGCGACAGAGGCGACCTGCGGTAGGTCCGCGCCGAACGGCCAGCGCCAGCCACCCAGGAACAGCAGCGCACCAAGGATCCCAAGGACGAAGGTATTCACGTACTCTGCCAGGAAGAAGATCGCCCAGTGTGCGCCGCTGTACTCGACGAACGGACCACCAACGACCTCGGACTCAGCGAAGTAGATGTCAAATGGCGTTCGTCCAACCTCGGCTAGGCCCGCCACCAGGAAAATCACGAACGCCAGCGGCACCACCGCGATGTATGGAACGGTAGCCTGGGCGTCGACGACCTTCACGAAGTCCAGCGAGTCCGCCAGCATCCCGACGACCAAGATCATGATGATGATCGGGATCTCGTAGCTCACCAACTGTGCGGCGGCTCGGAATCCACCAAGGATGGCGTACTTGGAGTTGGAGCTCCAGCCCGCGAGCACCAGGCCCACGATGCTGAGCACCGAAATAGCGACGAAGAAGAACAGGCCCATCTCCATGTTGCGCACGACAACGTCACGAGCCAGCGGGAACGTGAGCCAGACAACAAACGCGGGCACAAACACCAGAATCGGCGAGGCGTAGAACAGCAAGCGCTGCGAGCTTCCCGGCGCCACATCCTCCTTCGCCATCAGCTTGATCGCGTCGGCGATGGGCTGCAGGAGCCCAAATGGCCCTACGCGGTTGGGGCCTGGCCTACCCTGGAGACGCCCGAGGAACCGGCGCTCGAGCCAAACCAGCGAAACGGCTGCCAGCGCCGCCACGTTGAACAGCGCGAAGAGACGAATGCTCAGTTCGATAACCTCGGCGAGGGTGACGTTCATCGGTCCACCTCACCAAGCACGATATCCAACGAGCCGAGGATTGCCACTGCATCCGCGATGTACGAGCCTTTGGTCATCGGCCGCAGGCCAACGAGATTGCAGAAGGACGGCGGCCGAATCTTCACTCGGTAGGGCTTGTCCGTGCCATCGCTAACCAGATACACGCCCAAGTCGCCACGCGGATTCTCAGAATGAACGTAAACCTCGCCCGCCGGGGGACGCGCGATACGCCGGCCAGCAGCCATAATCGGCCCGTCCGGGAGCTGATTCAAGCATTGCTCGACCATGCTGAGCGACTCGTAACACTCGAGTACGCGCAGGTAGTAGCGGTCCCAGCAATCGCCGTTCTCACCCACCGGTACCTTGTAGTTGAGGTACGGGTAAATCTCGTAAGGGTCGTCCTTGCGGACGTCGTAGGGGACGCCACTGCCGCGCAGTGCCGGGCCCGTCAGACCGCACGAGACTGCGGAGGGGCCGTCGATAACGCCGACGCCTCGAGTGCGGCCCAGGAAAACTTCGTTGGTGCTCAGAAGGTTGTCGCTCTCCTCGACGCCCTTGCGAACCTCGCCCACCAGCCGACGCACCCACGGAACGAAATCGTCCGGGACATCTGACCTCACGCCGCCGATGCGCATGTAGTTATGCATCATCCGCGCACCGGTCACGTGCTCGAACAGGTTCTCGATACGCTCGCGCTCGCGGAAGCAATACATGACCGGCGTCATCGCACCGAGGTCGATGGCATAGGTGCCGATGAACAGCAGGTGGCTCGCAATCCGGTTGAGCTCAGCGAGGATGACGCGGATGTACTGAGCCCGTTCAGGAGCCTCAACTTCCATCATCTTCTCGCCGGCGCGCACCCATGCGAGCTCGTTGTTGAGGTTCGCAATGTAGTCCACGCGATCGAACAGTGTGATCACCTGACCATAGCTCTCGACCTCCGCGAGCCGCTCGCTGCCACGATGCAGGTAGCCGATGTGCGGAGTGACGTCGACGACCATCTCGCCGTCGACGGTCAGCACCATGCGGAACACACCGTGGGTCGCAGGGTGTTGCGGCCCCATGTTCAACATCATGTCGACCGTTTCGAATTGTGGCTCGGTGGTCATGTGGCCTACCACTCTTCGTAATCGTTCAGGGGATAGCTCTTGAGGCCCGGGTGGCCCTCGAAGCCTTCGTACAAGAGCAACGGCGACATGTCGCTGTTGCCAGGGAATTCGACGCCGAAGAGATCGTGGGTCTCGCGCTCGTACCATGTGGCGGCTTCCCAAAGGTCTGTCAGCGAGTCGATCGTCGGCAACTCTGCGGGCAAGTCCGCCTTCAGGATCGCCTTGCGATTATTGGTTGTTGAGTACAGTACGTAGACCATCTGGATGCGGTCGACCCAGTCCACCGCAAGCATGAGGTTGAGCATATCCATGCTCATCTCGCCATCGCGACACTTCTTCGCGGCCTCGTGTAACTCAGCGGCATCTACCCGCACCCATGGTGTGTCCTCGCGGCCTGCGGCGTCGAGCACCAGAGTGCCTAGCGTACGCGCCAACTGCGCTGCGGTCTCCTCGCCACGCTCGTTGAGGACCTCTTCGGCGACCACGATGGGCGGACCATGTCGCGCGGGCTTTTCGGCCGCCGCTGGGGCATCCGGGGTTGCTTGGGGCTCTTGCTCCGTCATCCGGCCGTTCCCTCCGTGGCAATGGGGACGGAGTCCGCAACGAGAGCGGCATCGGGAGCAGGGGCGGGGGCAATTTGCTCAACCGAGTCGCGCAGGTCATCGATCTGATGGTTCTTTGCGTCGCTCTTAATCTTCGTCTGAAGCTTCATGAAGGCGTCCATCAGCGCCTCGGGGCGCGGGGGACAGCCGGGAATGTAGATGTCCACGGGAATGATGTGATCCACGCCCATCACCACGCTGTAGGACTTGTAGTAAGGCCCCCCACTGGTGGCACACGTGCCCATGGCGATGACCCACTTGGGGTCGGGCATCTGCTCGTACAGGAGGCGGATGGGGTCTGCCATTTTCTTGACCACGGTGCCAGCGATGATCATCACATCGGACTGCCGGGGCGAGGGCCACGTGACGATGCCGAAGCGGTCGAAGTCATGGTGCGCCATGTGGGTCGAAATCATCTCGATGGCACAGCAGGCCAGACCGAACGTAAGCGTCCAGAGCGAGTTGCTGCGGCCCATGGCGATCAGATCGTCGAGCTTAGCCGTGATCACGCCCGGAACCGTGCCGCTGATCCTGTTAGGAGCCGGGTGGTTGCCCTTCCCCAAAGACTCATCACCGCCTTCGTCCGTGTGAAAGAAATGCCCGCCCTTTTCGCGGTCCCACTTCTGAGGAACAAACAGGGGCAAGCTCTGCGCGTCGTTGTTGCCTTCTAGCGCCACTCAAGAACTCCTTTACGCCACGCGTACGCCACGCCGAAGAGCAGGATAGCGATGAACAGGATCATCGCGTAGAAAACAAAAGTTGGTGTTTCCTGAAACACCAACACCCACGGGAACAGGAACACCGCTTCCACATCAAAGATTAGGAAGAGGATAGCGAAGATGTAGTAGCGGACAGTGAACTGCGTCCACGCGAGCGGCGTCGGCTTGATGCCCGATTCGTAGGCGATAGCCTTCGCCTCTGAAGGACGCCGTGGCGCCAACAGGAACGAGCCGACCAACATCGCCGCCATGCCAGCAACCCCAATGGCAGCGGCAATGACGACGGCCGCCCAATTGACGGCATATCCCTCTACAGGCATCTAACCTCTCGAAAACTTAGCCACGGAACGCCCTTTTACGCGTCCCCCCGCGGGAACCGGCGAGCGGTTCGCCAGCAGATTGTTTCAAAATCGGTGCCTATCATCCAATGCCCACGACGGGGTGTCAACGCAAGCGGGCACCGACTTCCCTAAGTCGACTCCAGCGCCATCACCGTCCCCATGTCTTTGTCACCACGCCCGCTCAGGCAAACGACGATGGTTTCCTCCCGCGTCAGGCTAGGCGCGAGCGTATCAACGGTGTAGGCGATGGCGTGCGAGGACTCGAGCGCGGGGATGATGCCCTCCAGCAGACCGGTCATCTTGAACGCAGCCACCGCGTCATCGTCCGTGACGTTGACGTACTGGGCACGCTCGGTCTCGCGCAGCCAGGCGTGCTCGGGGCCGACGCCAGGGTAGTCGAGGCCCGCGGAGATGCTATGCGTCTCGATAATCTGCCCATCCTCATTCTGGTTGATGTAGGACATAGAACCATGCAGCACTCCGGGGCGGCCTCCACCAACGCTCGCCGCATGGCGGCCGGTCTCCACACCCTCGCCACCTGCCTCTACGCCTATCAGTCGCACGCTGGTCTCGTTGATGAACGGGTAGAACATGCCGATCGAGTTGGACCCGCCACCCACACAGGCGACCGCGTAGTCGGGAAGGCGGCCAGTCGCTTCAAGCATCTGCGCCTTGGACTCCAAGCCGATCACGGTCTGGAAGTCACGGACCATCATCGGGTACGGGTGCGGGCCGACCGCGCTACCAATGATGTAGTGCGTATCGTCGACATTCGTTACCCAATCGCGGATCGTCTCGCTCACCGCTTCTTTGAGCGTCCGTGAGCCTGCCGTGACGCCACGAACCTCAGCACCGAGCATCCGCATGCGGAACACGTTGGGCTCTTGTCGGCGCATATCCTCGGTTCCCATGTACACGACACACTGCATACCCAGCATCGCGCAAACCGTCGCAACGGCCACCCCGTGCTGGCCCGCGCCCGTCTCCGCGACGATCCGCTGCTTGCTCATGCGCTTGGCCACGAGCACCTGGCCGAGAGCGTTATTAATCTTATGCGCGCCCGTGTGCGCAAGGTCTTCACGCTTGAGGTAAATCTGTGCGCCGGCGCCCCTCTCGGTGAGCCGCTGAGCAAAGTACAGCGGCGTCGGCCGTCCCACGTAGTCCTTGAGCAACTTCGCCAGCGCCTCCTGGAACTCCGGATCGGCCTTCGCGGTCTCGTATTCCTTGACCAGATCCTGGAGTGCCACCATCAGCGTCTCCGGTACGAACTGCCCGCCGTAGGCGCCGAACCGGCCGTGAGAATCCGGAAAGCCTGTGTCCATGGACATCATTCTTTGCCCTTCTTCGTAGGGGTCCGCAGAGCCAGCAGTTTGCTGCACCAGGCGGAAACCTTGCGGGGAACCGATACGAACGGAAGCTTGAGCTTCGACGGCAGGCCGCTGAGCAGGCCAGCCCTCGTCGCACCATCCACGGCACGGACCGCGTTGACAAACGCGGCTACCTTTTGGAGATCCTTTTCGCCGTCGCTCTCCACCCCGCTGGAGGTATCGACGCCCCAGGGTTTCACCTGAGCGACCGCGTCGCCGACGTTGTCAGGCGTCAGACCGCCCGCGAGACTGAAGTCGAGGCCGCGTGCGAGTTCCGCCGCGATCCCCCAGTCAAACGTTTGCCCGGTGCCGCCGTACTCGCCGGCGACCTTGGTGTCGATAACTATCTTGTGGCCAGCCATCTGGTGCCGGTGCTGCAGCACCATGATTCGTGGCATCTGCGCCGAGATTGGAATAGCGGGGTCGATACCGATGACCTTGTAGACCGGCACACCCAGCTCTTTGGCATAGCGAACGTCCTCGGCTCCGCAGAGCTGAACGGAATCCAGATCGAGTGTCTTGATATGCTCTGCTACCTCTGCCTCGGGCTGGTCGGCGAAGAGGCCGACGATCTCGGGGCACGCTTCGCCGTAGTGCTCGCGGAGGAGCGCTAACAATGTGCTCGCTCGAGTCATTTCCAGCCGACGCCGTGCGGACGGAACGAATACCAGCCCAATGGCATCGGCACCCGCATCCACGGCCGCGATGGCCTCCTGGGCTGTCTGGAATCCACAGATCTTTACGTGTGTCATTTCTCTCGCCTGGCGGACATTAGACCGCCGCCAGTTCCCTGACCTTCGCGCCTGGGTCGGACGCCGTCATCAACGCTTCGCCTACCAGGATAGCGTTGACGCCCGCCTGCTTGAGTGGCATCACATCTTCGGCACTCGACATGCCGCTCTCAGCCACGATGAGCCGCCCCTCGGGAATCATCGGCCTCAGCTTGAGCGACAACGACGTGTCCACCTTGAATGTCTTCAGGTCGCGATGATTGATACCGATGATCTCGGCCCCACAGCGGAGGGCCGTTTCCAGCTCGCGCTCGTTATGTACTTCCACCAACGCCTGTAGCCAGATGCTCTGGGCGACCGCAAGCATCTCGCGCAATTGCGTCTCTTCCAGCGCCGCCACGATGAGCAGAGCGGCATCGGCGCCGTTCACTCGCGCCTCGAAGAGTTGATAAGGGTCGAACAGGAAGTCTTTCCGCAGCACAGGCACGCTCATCGGCCCCACGGCGTCTTTCACCGCCCTCAGATGCTCCAGACTACCCTGGAAGTAGTCGGCCTCCGTAAGCACTGAGATCGCAGCCGCGCCATTCTCAGCGTAGCTCGTTGCCATCGCGACAGGATCATAGCTGGAGGAAAGCAATCCCTTGGATGGCGATGCCTTCTTGCACTCCGCGATCAGGCGAACTTTGTCACCCCACAACGCGCCGGACAGGTTCAGCGGGAACGGAGCCGTCTTGACCCGCTCCTCTACCTCCGCCTGGGGGAGAGCTGCTTTATGGCGAGCGAGCTCGACCCGCTTTGCCTCGATGATTTCGTCGAGTATGGTTCCTGTGCTGCTCATCTTAAGGTTCATCCTCGGCGCTTCCACCTGGTCTACTTCAACGTCTGGCTAAGCTTGGCCAGCGCCTGAAGCTTCTGGAGCGGAGCACCGCTGTCGATCGTCTCGCGGGCCAGGTCGACGCCCGCCCTGAGATCGGCCACGCGCCCGACGACGACCATGGACGCGGCAGCGTTGAGCATCACGATGTCCTTGGCGGCGCTGGCCCCATCGCTGAGCGACTGATGGAACAAGGCGGTGATACCCGAACCGTCAGTCGCCTGCAGCTCGCTAAGGTCGACACGCCCCAGTCCGGCATCTTCGGGGCAGACCTCGAAATGCCTGACGCGGCCTCCCGTGACCTCGTAGACCTGCGTAGTCGTGGTCGTCGTCAGCTCATCCAGCCCATCGTCGCCACGCACGATCCACGAATGCTTCGTACCAAGGCTCGCGAGAACGTTGGCCATCAGTTCGGCATAGCCCTCGAAGCCAACGCCAAGGAGTTGGTAGGCGGCGCCAGCAGGGTTGGTCAGCGGGCCAAGGATGTTGAACACGGTGCGGAGCCCAAGCTCTCGCCGTACAGGACCTGCAAACCGCATGGCCGGGTGGAATGCTGGCGCGAACATGAAGCCGAGATTCAACTCATCAATACATCGGCGTACGGCATCAGGCGTCAGCTCCAACTTCACGCCGTTGGACTCCAGGATGTCGGCCGCACCTGATTTGCTGGATGCCGCGCGATTGCCGTGCTTGGCAACAGGGACACCTGCCGCCGCGCTCACCAGCATCGCTGCCGTGGAGATATTGAACGTGTCACTGCCATCGCCACCGGTACCTACCACGTCCAGCACTTCACTGTCCGTGAGCACGTGCAGCGCCTTCTGGCGCATTACCTTCGCCATGCCGGTGATCTCGTCGACCGATTCCCCCTTCATACGCAAGGCCACCAGGAACCCCGCGATCTGGGCAGGCGTGGCCTCACCCGTCATGATCTCCTCGGCGACCGCCGTGGCGTCCTCGACACTCAGCGACATACCGGTCGTCAGCTTCTGCAATGCTTCTTGAATCATGCGCTTGCCTCACCTTGCCTGACCCTTGTGACCAGGGCATCGATCTCTTCTGCCTTCATATCGACCGGTTGGTCCGGCAGCCAGTCGAATATGACATCGTCCTCAACCTTGCCCACACCCTCGTGGACAGCTATGTGCAGGCCATCGGCCTGACCCGCCATCGCGATCTCAACGACCGTGCGACGCCGGTCCGCCGGATTGCGTAGCTGCATGAGTCCGAACCCACCCATCAGGACCTCGACGGTCAGCAGCCAATCGAATACCCAGTAGCGCTGCTCGCCTGAAACCATCACCCACAGCGTGATCACGGTCATCAATGCACCGCCGATCACCAACCACTTGCCGATCTTGCGGCGCATCGCGTCGAGTACCACGTCACGCTCGCCACGCAAACCTGCCCTGAACTCCAGCCCATCCATCCCTGCAAGCGGTGGCTCGATCTGATGCACCGCGTAGCCTCGCTCGGCGAGCATCTCCTCGGTGCTCGAATAAAGCGCACCTGGGTTATCAAGCGTATACGTGCGGTCGATAACGGTGGACAGGACAGGAACGACGGTCTGTTGCATGCTAGGCGGCGCCTCTCTTAGTTGGTTCAGCTGGCTTCGCGGGTACATCCAAGAAATTCTGCAGAAGCTCGTGCCCCTGCTCAGTCATGATGGACTCCGGATGGAATTGGATACCCTCCACCGGATGGTGCTTGTGGCGCACTCCCATGATGATGCCGTTATCCGTAGTCGCCGTCACCTCAAGCACCTCGGGCATCGTGCGCGGCAGGATCGTCAGCGAGTGGTAGCGGATCCCCTCCAATGGTTGCTTGAGCCCCGCGAAAACCCCAAGCCCGTCGTGATGAATCAAGCTCGTCTTGCCATGCATAATTTCGCCCGCAACATCCACCGTCGCGCCGTACGCCACCCCGATGCACTGGTGGCCCAGACATACGCCCAGCAATGGGACGCTCGGCCCAAAGCGACGCACCACGTCGGTAGAGACACCAGCCTCGTTAGGCGTGCAGGGGCCGGGAGAGATGACGATACGCTCCGGCGCCCAGGCCGCGATCTCATCAAGCGTCACCTTGTCGTTACGCACGACCTCGACCTCCTGCCCCAATTCGCAAAGGAACTGGTAGAGGTTGTAGGTAAAGCTGTCGTAATTGTCGATCAGCAGTAGCATGGTGATCTCTCCATGATTCTATTCCGCAGCCGTTAGGCGCGCCCGCGCTCGGCCTCTGCGATGGCACGCAGCAGCGCGCCCGCCTTCTGAAGGGACTCCAAGCGCTCGAACTCCGGCTCACTGTCGTACACGACGCCTCCGCCTGCCTGCAGGTAGGCGATGCCATCCTTGACGACCATGGTCCGAATGGCTATCGCCGTGTCCATATTGCCCGAGAAACTAAAGTACCCAACAGCGCCAGCATATGAACCTCGCCGCTCGCCCTCAAGCTCAGCAATGATCTCCATGGCCCGGATCTTGGGCGCCCCCGACACCGTGCCCGCGGGGAAGCACGCTCGCAACGCATCGAAGCAAGTCATGTCGTCACGTAGGTCACCGCTCACGTGCGATACGAGATGCATAACGTGGGAGTAGCGCTCCACCTCCAGCATCTGCGGCACTCGCACACTGCCGGGCTTGCTTACACGGCCAATATCGTTGCGCCCGAGATCCAACAGCATGGTGTGCTCGGCGCGTTCCTTCTCGTCTGCCTTGAGCTCCTCTTCCAGAGCGTCGTCCTCCGCCCTGTCCACGCCACGCCGTCGCGTGCCGGCGATAGGGTGCGTGTCCACCAGCCCATCCTCCACGCGCACAAGCATCTCGGGCGATGCGCCAACGATGTCGAAATCCTCGAGGTGCAGGAAGTACATGTAGGGCGACGGGTTCACCGCGCGCAGCGACCGGTACAGGTCGAACGCCTGGGATTCCACTTGCACCTCAAGCCGCTGGGAGGGCACTACTTGAATGATGTCGCCCGCGACGATGTATTCCTGAGAGCGTTTCACCATCGCGTGGTACTCCGCGATGGTCTTATTCGATCCCGCCTCCGCCGTTACCTGACCGCCAATCGCAGCGCCGTCTTCGTCCGCCTCAACCAGCTTGCTAGCACCCGGCAGGGGTTGTGCTAAGCGATCTGCGAGCTCATCGATGCGCGAGACCGCCTTTTCGTACGCGGCGGCGGGGTCGATGCCCTCTTCGAGGAACGCGTGCGCGACAATCTGAATACGATGCTTCAGGTGGTCAAACACCAACATGGCGTCCGTAAACATGAACAGCGCCTCGGGTAGACCGTGGGGGTCTTTCCCGGCGACGGGTACACGAGGCTCGAAATAATGGACGCTCTCGTAGGCGAGGAAACCAACGGCTCCTCCCACAAAACGAGGCAGGCCTTGCACCTCCACGGGGACGAAACGCTCGAGCTCCTCCTGCACAGGAACCAGCGGGTCCTGCTCACTGTCGGGCTGACCCGGCCCGGTGCGAACGACCTTGTACGGCTCGGTGCCCATGAAACTGTAGCGCGCCAGACGCTCGCCGCCTTCAACGCTCTCCAGCAGGAACGAATGCGGCTCGCGGGCGATTTTGAGATAGGCCGAAACCGGCGTTTCGAGATCCGCAACAACCTCGCGGTATACCGGTATCAGGTTCCCGGGCCCCTTCGCCAGCTCCCGGAACGCTTCTATCGTTGGGTAGTACGTCACGCCAATCCTCGATTCGCCTTAGCCACCGCCCGATCGCTGGCAATAAAAAAACCCGTCCCAACAACAGGGACGGGATTAACCGTGGTGCCACCCATATTCATCCTTCTATCAGTGCCCATCACTGGCCATGACTGGAAAGACCTTACTCGGCACAATCCCGTGGTCTCGGGGGATTATGCCGTCCGTCTGTATCGGGACGGGCCCGGCGGCGCCTACCTCCCTCGGCGAGGGAATCGGGCCACGGCTCAGGGGTCCATTCGACCTTCGCGCTGGCACCGGATCTCACCCATCCCGGCTCTCTGTGGCCCCGCTTGACGGTATACTACTCCCCGTCACAGCCAATATCACTACCCCGTTATTATCCCCATGACGCATCTGGGCTGTCAACGTGACCTTCGTCCCGCTGCGCCCGACCCTGATTGGCCCGTCCGACCCGCTAGACGGCCACGCGACTCCCCCAATCAGCTAGAGGTAACAACATGGCAAACGAGCAACTACGCGTCGGCGTGATCGGCGTAGGCTTCGGCGCGGCGGTTCACGTCCCGGCATTCCGGGCAGAGGGGTGGGAGATTTCAGCAATCTGCGCTCGTACGTCTGCCAAGGTCGAAAAGGCAGCCTCCGAGCTCGAGATTCCCAACGTCTTTACCGACTACCGAGATCTCATAGCGTGCGGCGACGTGGATGTCATTGCAGTCGTAGTCCCACCGATCGCGCATGCCGAGCCCACGCTCGCGGCCATCGCCGCAGGCAAGCACGTACTCTGCGAGAAGCCGTTCGCCATGAACATCGAACAGGCCAAGGCCATGCGCGATACGGCGAAGGCCAAGGGCGTCACCGCCATGGTAGCCCACGAGTTCCGCTACACACCGCAGCGCCTCCAAGCCAAGCGACTGATGGAAGAAGGCTACGTCGGCGACGTTCGCAGCCTCTACGCCCAGGCCAACTTTGCGCTGGGCCGAACCGCCGGAGGGGTGGCCCCCATGACCTGGCAATCGAGCCTCGCCGACGGCGGTGGCGCGCTAGGGGCGCTGGGCTCTCACTTCCTGGACAGCTTCCGCTGGTGGGTGGATGAAATCACAGAGGTGTCTGCCTCGATCGCGACACTCAAGCCCGAACGGACGGATGCCGCTGGCAACATCATGATGGCAGACGCCGACGATTCGTTCGTGATCAACCTGAAATTCGCCAACGGTGCCATCGGCTCGTTCGCCTACACGTCGGCTTCGCCCGTCCACTTAGGCGCTCGCATCGTAATCGAGGGCTCGGACGGTGTGCTCGTTCTGCCTCAGGCAGGCGTGAACCCGACGTCCGCAGAGGTAGTGCACGGCGCAAAGATCGGCACCGAGGTGCAGCCACTGCCACGGCCTGCCGAGTTTGATCCCTTGCCTGACGCGACCGACCGACGCATCCCTGCGTTCCGTCGTCTCGTCCGAGACTTCCAAGCTAGCGTGGATCAGGGCATTTCCCTGACGCCCAACTTCGACGACGGAGTACAGGTTCAGGCCGTGCTCGACGCGGTGCGCGAATCGTCCGCAACCGGCAAGACGGTCGCCATTAACTCGGGAGACTGACGGCCACACGAGACCTCGCCGACCTCGCTCAGCGATAGCTCTCGTGCGCTCGCGAGCTTATCGTACTTACCCGTGGCCTGAGACTGAAGGATCACCTGAGCCGAGCGCAGACTAGGCAGGCAGGCCCCTCTGATCCACCCGTGCCAGCTAGAGGTTGGGGAAATAGCGTGCCAGCTCGAAATCCGTGACCGCCGCCTGGAAGCGTTGAACCTCGATGCGCTTGTTCTGCAGCAAGCTCAAGTAGGTGTGCTCGCCAAGCGCCTCTCGGAGGACATCGCTCTGCTCGGCTAACGCCAACGCTTCGCTCAGGCTCGCCGGCAACGCCCTGATACCGTGCGCCGTCCGCTCTTCATCAGTCATCTGCGCAACGTCCCTATCGCTGGGGGCCACAGGCTCGTAGCCCTGCTCGATTCCCGCCAAACCTGCCGTGAGAATCGCGGCAAAGGTCAGGTACGGATTGCACGCGGGATCCGGTTGCCGGAACTCGATACGGACCGACGCCTCTCTCCCTGGCCTGTACGAAGGTATGCGGACCAGATCAGAGCGATTCACACCAGCCCATGACGTGTAGGCGGGGGCTTCGAAGCCAGGTACCAATCGCTTGTAGGAGTTCACCCACTGGTTGCAAACACACGCGATTTCGGGAGCGTGCCGCAACAAACCTGCAATGAATTGCTGCGCGATTTTCGACAATTTGAACGGGCTGCCCGGGTCGTAGAACGCGTTATCCTCGCCTCTGGAGAGCGACATGTGTACGTGCATGCCCGAACCATTCTGGTCCTGCATGGGTTTGGGCATGAAGCTGGCGAAAACCCCATGGCTTTCCGCAACCTCCTTGACTACCTGCCGGTAAGTCATGACTGCGTCCGCCATTGTGAGCGCGTCCGTGTGACGCAGGTCGATCTCGTGCTGACTCTGCGCTACCTCGTGATGGCTGTACTCGACGGGGATGCCCATCTGCTCCAGAAGCAGTACCGTTTCTCGCCTCAGATCGGCAGCCTTATCCAGCGAAGACGTCAGGTCAAAGTACCCGCCAACGTCTAGCGGCTCAGGGCTCAATGAACTCTTGAAGTAGAAGTGCTCCATCTCTGGGCCCACCTGGAACACGAAGCCTAGGGCCGCCGCCCGGTCAAGTGCCTGCTTCAGTACCCACCGCGAATCGCCTTCAAACGACGAGCCATCAGGGCGCAGAACATCGCAAAACATACGGGCGACTGCGTTCTGGCGTGGGCGCCACGGCAACACCGAAAAGGTCGTGGGATCCGGCATGGCGACCATGTCCGCTTCGTCATGACGCGCGAAGCCTTCCACGGTCGAGCCATCGAACGCCATGCCTACCTCAAGCGCGTCTTCAAGCTCCGCGTCTGTAATGGCAAATCCCTTGAGATTGCCCAGGATATCCGTGAACCAGAGGCGGATGAACTTGACATCGTTCTCTTTGGCCATCCGGAGAACGTACTGTCGAGCTTCGTCGTTACCGCTCATCGCCATCGTGTTTCCTCTCGTTCGGCCCTGGTCATCCACCATGCCAGACTGGGCGGGCAGAATCACTCATTCGACTTGAGGTGTCCCAATGCGCTCTGGGCCGCAGCCAGCCGGGCTACGGGCACTCGATAAGGCGAAGCGCTGACGTAGTTGAGCCCGATCTCGTGGCAAAAGGCAATGCTCTTTGGGTCGCCCCCGTGCTCACCGCAGATACCGATGGGGAGCTCGGGGCTGACCGCCCTACCCTCCTCAACCGCGATCCGCATGAGCCGACCGACGCCCACGGTGTCAATGCTCGTGAACGGGTTCCACGGCAAAATGTCCTCCTCAACGTACTGGTTGAGGAACTTGGTTTCCGCGTCATCACGGCTGTAGGCGAATGTCATCTGCGTCAGATCGTTGGATCCAAAGCTGAAGAATTCGGTATTCTCCGCGATCTCGCCTGCCGTGAGCGCAGCCCTCGGTACCTCGATCATCGTCCCGAACTTATATGTCATCGTAACGCCAAGCGCCTTTCGGGTCGTTTGCGCTACGGCGCGAAGACGCGGCCTGAGCCACTTGAGCTCATTCACGTGAGAAACAATGGGAATCATGATCTCGGGGTAGATCTTGCCACCCTCGCTGGTGAGGCGGCAAGCCGCCTTCACGATGGCCCGGACCTGCATCTCGTAGATCTCAGGCATCGTCAGGCCCACTCGGCAGCCCCGGTGCCCCAACATCGGGTTGGACTCCCGAAGTGATTCCACCAAATCCAACATATGCTCCCGTTCAGAGACCTCATTGGACTTGCCAGCCACTCGCAGATCGACAAGCTCGGTGATCAGCTCTTCATAGTTCGGAAGGAACTCGTGTAGCGGAGCATCGAGGAGGCGAATGACCGTCGGGCGCCCCTCCATGACCTTCAAGATGCCGTAGAAATCGGCCTGCTGGAACTCTTCAAGATTCGCCAACTCGGCATGAAACTCAGCGACTTCCTCGGACGACGCAACGGTCCGCTGCGCATCCGCGAGCTTTTCGCCAAGCGATACGCGCTCAGAAGCCGGAGCGATCGTCAGGGCCTGTTCAATCTCATGAGCCCGGCGGATCAGCTTTGACGCCTGTGGTCCCACGGCGAGTAGCGCCTGGATGTGGTGGATTCGTTCCGCCGCGAAGAACATGTGCTCGGTGCGGCACAGGCCTATTCCCTCTGCGCCGTTCTGCCGAGCGACCGAGGCGTCTTCAGGTGTGTCCGCATTGGCCCACACCTGAAGGGTGCGCACCTCATCGGCCCATCCAAGGAGCGTATTCAGCTCTGCTAACTCGTCGGGGCGGGGCTCCGCGTGGGGAAGCTGACCGATGAAAACCTCACCCGTGGCACCATCGATGCTGATGATGTCGCCTTCGGAGATGGTCTTTCCCCGAGCGGTGACCTTCCGAGCGGCCATGTCGAAGTGCAGCTCTTCGCAGCCCACCACACAAGGCTTTCCCAGGCCGCGCGTAACGACCGCAGCGTGGCTCGTCATGCCGCCGCGAGCAGTAAGCACACCCTCTGACTTGATGATGCCGTGGACATCGTCCGGGCTGGTTTCAGGGCGAACGAGAATAATCTTGGCGCCAGACTCGGCCAGCGTTACGGCACGGTCGGGATCCATGACCACGACGCCAGAGGCTGCGCCGGGTGATCCGCCCACTCCCTCTGCCAGCAACGCGGTCTTCGCAGCCTTGGCTTTCGCGTCCACGTCGAAGCGCGGCATCAAGACTTGCGTGATGTCGGCGGCAGGGATGCGGCCAAGCGCATCCGCCTTAGAGAGCACGCCTTCCTCGACGAGATCGACCGCTATACGTACGGCCGCTGGCGCTGTGCGCTTAGCCGTACGCGTTTGCAGGATGTAGAGCTTTCCGCGCTCGACGGTGAACTCGATGTCCTGAACTTCTTCGTAGTGGGCCTCGAGGCTGCGGGCCATTTCTTCGATCTGCTTGTACAACGCTGGCTCGTCGTCCTCCAGCGTCGCGATGCGCAGGGGCGTTCGAACGCCAGCGACCACGTCCTCTCCCTGCGCATTCGTGAGGAACTCGCCGTAGAGGGTCTTTTCCCCGGTCGCTGGGGAACGAGTGAACAGCACTCCCGTGCCCGAGTCTGGCCCCAAATTGCCGAAGACCATGGACATGATGACGCAACCTGTGCCGAGGTCATGCGAGATACCTTGAAACTCACGGTAGGTGATGGCTCGGGGGTTGTTCCAGGAGTTGAACACCGCCTCAATCGCCTGTCTCAACAGCTCCCACGGATCGTCGGAGATATCACTCCCCGTCGTGTCCTTGATCACGCCTCTGAACTGCGTAACCAGTTCACGCAGCGCGCCGGCATCGAGCTCGTAATCGAACGTCAGCGCCCGTGAAGTCTTGGCCACTTCGAGCAGCGTATCGAACTTGTCTTTCTCGATGCCCAGCACGACGTTCCCGAAGCCCTGTACGAGCCGGCGATACGCGTCCATCGCGGGACGCTCATCGTTCATCATCTTGGCCACGCCGGCTACGGTGCGGTCGGTCACGCCCATGTTGAGAATCGTATCCATCATCCCCGGCATAGAGACCGCAGACCCTGATCGAACGGATACCACCAGCGGGTTGTGCGGGTCACCGAACTTACGCCCCGTCTCTTCTTCCAGGACGTGGACATTCGCGACGATGGAGTCCCAGAGACCGTCCGGGAATCGTCGATCTACCTTGAAATACTCCAGACAAGCTTCCGTCGTGATTACGAATCCAGGAGGTACAGGGATACCGATGCGGGCCATCTCGCTTGCGTGCGCGCCCTTGGAGCCAAGAAGGTGCACCATGCTCGCGCTTCCTTCGGCGAGCCGATAAACCATCTTGCGTTCGATGCTGGTAGCCATCACTCCCTCCTCACGGGGGTTCCCGCGAGCTTCCTGGACGTTGTGAAAGAGACGCTGACGATGGGTTTCTGCTGCTCTGAAATCGACGTTTTACCCTCAAAAAGTGATGATAGCAGTCCCTGATTTGGAGTACAAAGACCGCGCCGATTCGACTTCGAGCACCGCGGTCGCCGCCACGACGCCTTTCGTCGGAGCTATTCCTCCGAATCAACGCTTTCGGTCACGGCGGCGGCGTAAGCGCCTCGATACTCAGGCGGCAATAGATCCGCGATGGACCGCATAATCCGATCCGTCATGCTCAGCAGCATCTGTTTATCGATACGGGCTGACGGATTGAGCGTGTACGGCTCGCCAATAACCGCCTTGAGCTTCTGGAAATGGAAAGGCGTGTGCAGCACGTGTGGAATGAGCTCAGTGCCGGTGAGCGCCACCGGCACGATGGCCACGCCCGTGCGCAACGCCATGTAGGCAATGCCATCATGGCCCCTGCCCAAAGCGCCGGGATGGCGCGTACCCTCCGGGAAGATGAGCAACGCCTTCCCTTGATCCAATAATTTCTGTGCATGGGCCAGCGCAGCTAGGTCCTGCTTCTCGCGGTTCACACCGAAAACGTGCACCTGACGCAGGAACCAGGAGACAAACCAACCCTTGAACAGCGACCGTTTCGCCATCCACCACACGGGCCTGTCTATCGCATAAATCAGCACCGCCGGGTCTGTGTAACTCTGGTGGTTCGATGCGATCAAGAGCGGGCCCGTCTTGGGCAGGTTCTCCCGGCCCTCAACGACCATGCTCCCGAAAGTAGGCAGAAATACTTTCGCGAGGAATCTCCCCCCACGGTAGAAGAAATCGATGCGAGGCCCATTCACGCGCCACCTCCGAGGGCCTCAATCACCGCGCCCACGACGCCCTCCACATCCAGCTCATCCGTCTCCACAACCACCGCATCGTCAGCGACGCTCAGCGGGCTCTCCGCGCGCTCGGAGTCGATCCTATCCCGCAGCTCCAGGTTGGCACGAATCTCAGCCTCGCTCTCCACGCCGTCGAGCTCCGCAACCCTACGCCGAACGCGCTCATCAGCGGACGCATCCAGGTAGACCTTCCCTGCGTCAGGCAACACCTTCGTCCCGATGTCTCGCCCGACCATGACGACCTCGCCTGCCTCAGCCATGCGGTGTTGCTGGGCAACCATCGCCACCCGGACGCCAGCTACTTTCGACACGTCTGAAACTGAAGCCTGCACCGGTGGAGTTCGCAGATAGTCCGTCACGTCTTCGTCGTTGGCTAGTAACCGTTCGCCCTGCGGGGTCACCACAATGTCCATCACGGTAGCGGCCGCCAGGGTCGTCAAGCCAACGGAATCCAGGGCGCTCACGCCCTCGCGCAACGCTAGGTACGTGCACGCGCGGTACATCAAGCCGGTGTCGATGAAGCGATAACCCAGGCGACTGGCTAGCTGGCGGCCAACGGCAGTCTTACCTGACGCGACGGGACCATCAATCGCGATAACTTTTGGTAGGGACACACAGGAATCTTTGCGTGACTGGGGCTGCCGCGTCAAGGCCGCTTCGAGGTACGCGACGCGTCACCGCCCGCTAGCGCAGTTGTCACGCAGGCTGCAATTTTGGGTTCCAGGCCCCTCCATGCTGTCGATCGGGTATTTATCAGCGCTCAAAAACACTACTTGTGCTATTTATTTTGACCCTCACTCGTAGAAATGGTAGAATAACGCCTGCAGGTACCGTCCGTAGATCAGGGTAAAGAGGTGAAGGTTTCGCTGTCCTGATTTCACAAGACCGACACTCCCCCCCCTAAAACATTCCCTTCCCAAGATTCCTTCGCCTCCAGGAGACGCTTCGATGGTTGACCAGAAGCAATCCGATTACACAGCAAGCGATATCCAAGTCCTCGAAGGCTTGGAAGCAGTTCGCCGCCGCCCTGGCATGTACATCGGCAGTACGGATCAACGTGGGTTGCACCACCTCGTTTATGAGGTCGTCGACAACGGTGTGGACGAAGCAATGGCCGGTTACTGCGACTCCGTCACCATCACCATGCATGATGATGGCTCAGTGAGCGTCGCCGATAACGGCCGCGGCATTCCCGTTGACGTTCACGCCACTACAGGCAAATCAGCCCTCGAAACCATCATGACAACGCTTCACGCCGGCGCTAAGTTCGGCGGCGGGGCTTACAAGGTCTCCGGTGGGTTGCACGGGGTTGGTGCTTCGGTAGTCAACGCGCTCTCCTCAGAGATGCGAGTCGACGTCTTCCGCGACGGCATGCACTACCACCAGGAATACGAACGCGGAATCCCGTCCACAGAAATGATCGAGGACGGGCCCATCGAAGCCCAGGATCCCCACCAGCAAGGGACTGTCGTTCGTTTTCTAGCCGACGAGCAAACCTTTGGGCCCATCAACTACGACCACGATGTCTTGCTCCAACGCTTCCGCGAGATGGCTTACCTGAACAAGGGCATCTGGCTGTCGTTCAAATCAGAGGCCCGCCCCGAGCACGACCGCACGTTCTACTTCGAGGGCGGAATCGCCAGTTTCGTTCGCCAGCTGAACCACAATCGAGAGGCGCTTCAGGAGGAGCCCTTTTACATGGAGCAACAGGGCGGGGACGCCATGGTTGAGATCGCCCTCCAGTACAACTCTGGCTTCTACGAGAACACGCTGGCCTTCGCCAACTGCATCAACACTGTCGACGGCGGGACCCACATGGTCGGCTTTCGCGCTGGCTTGACTCGCGCCATCAACAGTTACGCCAAGAAGAGCAAGATTCTCCGCGACGACCAAGCGAATTTCGCCGGCGAGGACGTCCGAGAAGGCCTAACGGCAATCATCAGCGTTCGACTTGAGGAGCCCCAATTCGAGGGCCAGACGAAGGGCAAGCTCGGGAACGCGGAGATTAAGACCGCCGTCGAGCAACTTTTAGTGCAACATCTCGAATTCTACCTTGAGGAACATCCCAACGAAGCTCGCCGCATCCTCGAGAAATGCATGACCTCCCAACGTGCCCGCGACGCCGCTCGCAAAGCACGAGACCTCGTGATTCGCAAGAACGCCATGGACGGCGGGTCGCTTCCGGGTAAGCTCGCCGACTGCTCCGAGAAGAGCCCCGAACTTTCAGAGCTATTCGTCGTGGAAGGTGAATCGGCCGGCGGGTCAGCCAAGATGGGCCGTGATCGCCGCACGCAAGCGATCCTGCCCCTGCGCGGCAAGATTCTGAACGTGGAAAAGGCACGCCCCGATCGCATGCTCGCCCACGAGGAGATTCGCGCGCTGATCACCGCCATCGGGGCCGGGCTGGGCGAGGACTTCAACATGCCCAAGCTTCGCTACCACAAGGTCATCATCATGACCGACGCGGATGTCGATGGCGCACACATCCGAACACTCCTGCTAACGTTCTTCTTCCGCAACATGCGAGAGCTCATCGACGCCGGCCATCTATATGTCGCCCAGCCCCCGCTGTACCGCACGTCCCGCGGCAGGTCCGTCGAGTACAAGTACGCCGAGGCCGACAAAGACGCCTGGATGTCGAACCAACTCTACGGCCGCGTATCCGTCACCAACGACGACGGCTCGGTCAAGATGGCCGGCGCGAAGCTCAGCACCTTGCTTGAGTTGATTCGAGAGTTCCAGTCTTGGGTCGCTCCGCTATCCAGCCTGGGCCTCGCCCCCGAGCTCGCTGGCGTCCTCTTCCAGGGAGCTGCCCAAGGCCACTATCGCCTCGCGTTTGATGGGCCCGGCACTCTGCAAGCGGTGGCGGACTGGTTTACGCAGTACGGCCTAGAAAACACCCCGCGAGAGAACCTCAAAGAGGGGCGCTTCCTGTTGGAGGTTCCTGGGCACGGTACTATCAACGTGAAGGCCGTACTGGAGTCCGCCTCTTCTCACCGCGCCAACGAGATTTTCCCTCGTGTCTCCGAGTGGGTCGACGGCCACAGCTTCTCGATCACCCGGCGCGACAATCAGGTTGCTGCGGGGCTCGCCTGGTTCGACCTAGCCGCCGCGCTCGAACGGCACTCCGACCGCAGCGGCGTGAATCTCCAGCGCTACAAGGGTCTGGGGGAGATGAACCCCGATCAACTCTGGGAAACGACCATGGATCCGACCAAGCGGACGCTGCTCCAAATAAACGCCGAGCAGGCAACCGAGGCTGACGACGTCTTCACCACGCTCATGGGCGACCTGGTCCAGCCCCGCAAAGAGTTTATCCAGGCCCACGCACGTCAGGTGAAAAACCTCGATATTTAGCGGCGTGAGTCCCGTAGGCGAAATCTAGCTCACAACGACATTGCCTTCCGCATCGCCCTCGAGGATTGAGAACAGCTCGTAGCCATCGCCACGCAGGCGCTCGCTGCCACCCTGATTGCGATCCAGGATGCAGCCGACGAAGACTACCTTGTGGCCAGCGTCTTTCGCCGCGCGGATTGCCAGATAAAGCGAACCTGCTGTCGAGCAGGCGTCGTCCACGATTGCCACCGACGCCCCCTCCGGCAACGGCCCCTCAATGAGCTTGCCCATACCATGTTCCTTCGGCTGTGGTCGCACGAAGAATGCAGGCACTTGTCGACCACCGTCCTGTGCGCTCAACATCGCGATTTCGGTAACCATCGGCACCGCAGCGACAGCTGGGCCTCCAACGGCCTCTGCACCTGAATCCCGGATGGCCGGCAAGATCGCTCGTGCAACCGCATTCGACCCTTCGGGGGATAGCGTGAGCAGGCGACCATCGAAGTAGTAGTTACTTTTCTCGCCCGATGTCAACGTGAAATCACCATACCGCAGCGCCTCCAGCTCATTGCACAATTCCAGAATGCGCTGGGGAAGATTCCCCTCCGTTGGATCAGTCGCCATCTCTACTCCTCGGGGAGGCCCTACCGATAGAGCCCATGTTTTTCAATGTAATCGCCAACCGCGTCCGGAACCAAATAGCGGAATGGCTCACCGGCCGTCGCGCGACGCCTCAATTCGGTGCCACTGATCTCGATCAGCGGTAGGTGTACGGTCATCAGACGCTCGCCCACCGTCGGAGCGATGACCTCCAGCTCCTTCACATCGACCCCACCGTGTCCCGGACGCAATGCCACCACCAGTTGGGCTAGCTCCAAAATACGCTCAGGCGCTTTCCAGTGGTGCATGGTGTTTAGCGTATCCACGCCCATGATGAACACCACGTCGTCGTCTCGCATCACGCCAGCACGAAGCTCCTCCAGCGTATCCACCGTATACGTCTCACCGGGACGGTCAATCTCTAGCGTGCATAGCTTGAATCCCTTATTCGCTTCGATCGCCAACGCAACCATGGCCTTACGGTGCGCCTTACTCATCAGGCGCTGGCCGCGTTTCATCCAAGGCTCACCCGTAGGAACGAACCACACCTCATCAAGCCCCAGGCGCCAACGCATCTCCTGCGCAAGGATCAGATGGCCCGTGTGGATTGGGTCAAAGGTTCCACCCAAGATACCGCGACGCATTTAGTCCCACACCAACTCGCTGGTTGCAATTCGCACCGTATCCCCGATTTCAACCCCCGCCTTTTCCAGTGCCTGGATCACACCGAAACGTTCCATTTCCGCATGGAACTGCATCCGCGCCCGCCAATCGCTGAAACGCACCATCGGTACAAAGCGTTCCAATGGTTTACACGACACAACAAAAGCTTCCCCGACCCGTTCGATACGCACCCGGGGCCGATGGGAAGGGGCAGCTCCGATGTGCTCCTCCTCAATCAGTTCTGAGCTTTCCTCGCCATCATCCAACTCAGGAATCAACGGCAGTACACGATCTAGCAACGCATCAAGACCTTCTCCCGTAACCCCCGAAAGCACGCTAGGAACCTGGCCGCTCGCTTTTTCAAGCTCAGCCAATTTCTCCGCTAGATGCTCTCGAACTTCCGGGACATCAACCTTATTGAGCACTGGCACCCGGGGCTTGTTATCCAAGCCACCCGGATAGGCTCCAAGCTCTTTGGCAACGCGCAGATACTCTTCACCAACGTTTTCAACACTTCCATCAACAAGATGTAGGAGCACTCGAACGCGTTCTGTATGCCTCAGGAATTCAAGGCCCAGCCCCTTTCCTTCGCTAGCACCCTGGATCAAACCAGGAACATCAACAAACACTAATTCCCGCCCTTTTCGATAAACCATCCCCAAAACTGGTTCAATGGTCGTGAACGGATAGTCTGCGATCTTCGGCCTAGCTCTCGAAATCACGGAAAGCAACGTCGATTTCCCTGCGTTAGGAGAACCGACAAGCGCAACATCGCCCAACACTTTCACTTCCAGGAACACCAACAGCGACTCACCGGGTTCCCCTGCCTCTGCCAGCAACGGTTCTTGGTTGATTGGGCTCACGAACCGATGATTGCCTCGACCAGGGAGACCACCTCTAGCAATCGCTACCTTACGATTAGCAATGACCAAGTCTGCAAGCTGTTCTCGCTCTCCAGCATCATCCTCTCGCCACACAACGGTACCCATTGGCACTTCAATCGTGGTGTCCTTACCCTTTTTCCCTGTCTTATCCCGACCCCCGCCATTTTTCCCATCAGCAGCATAAACATTAAAAATTCGATGGAGATGGCCAAGAGTACTTACTCCTCTTCGAGGAACAAGATAAATTGTTCCTCCGGAACCACCATCCCCACCATCAGGACCACCTCGAGGTTTGTAAGGCTCATGGAGAAAAGAGATGGCCCCATTGCCACCTTTCCCCGCTCGCATCTGAAAATGTTTGTTATCTAACAATCCTTACTTCTCTTCTATAACTAGTAGTAGTAGTAGATCCTCTGAATACTAATGATAAATGTATCTGTGGAAGGGCGTTTCGCCAACGGAAGCGATCTAATAGGCCGTTGCCTGATGGAAGGGCGTTGGTATTGGTGTTAGTAAGGACGAGATAGAGTGTTAGCTAATGGGGAAAGAATCAAGTAATAAGTTGAGTTCGCCGGCGAAGGTCTTATCTGACGCGAGTCGTTTGGATATTTTCTTGACGCTGTAGATAACAGTGGTGCGATCGCGACCGCCTAATGCGGTGCCAATTTCATCAGGTGAGAGCTTATGCCGGGTACTTAGGACGTACATTGCGATTTGGCGAGCGCTTGTCACGGCGCGGTCCCTTCGCCCGCTAACGAGAATTGATTGAGGCAAACCGTAGTGAGCCGCTATCGCCGCGATCGCAGCTTTAGGTGAGGATTCTCCAATATCGTGAGCTGCTACAGCTCCTAGTGTGGCCTGTGCAAGTTCAATCGTGACAGGCGTGTTGGTGAAGTAGGCCATCGCCGTTACGCGGTTCAAGCAACCTTGTAAAAGTCGTACGTTGCTCTGCATTCGTTCTGCAATGAAGTCAATTACCTTACGCGGTACGGCGACGGGTGCGCTTTCGGCGAACGTGGACAGCATTGCGGTACGCGTCTCAAGTGTTGGCTGGCCGATATCAGCGAGCAAACCCCACTCGAATCGAGAACGCAATCGTTCTTCTAGCAAGGGGAGGGCAGACGGAGGGCGATCGCAGGTTAGAACGATCTGTCGGCCGGAGTCATGGAGAGCATTGAAGGTATGGAAGAAGCCTTCCTGGGTACCTTCCTTGCCTGAGATGAACTGGACATCATCTATTAACAGAAGATCGGCGCTGCGGTAACGAGCGCGGAACGACTCCGTTCGGCGGTCCTTGATGGCGGCGAGGAATTCATTGGTGAACTGCTCGCATGTAACGTAGGCAACGCTACGGCCGGCGGCCTGGGCCCGAGCTCCAATCGCCTGTAGCAAGTGTGTCTTACCAAGGCCCACAGCACCGTAGAGGAACAATGGGTTGTAGGCAGCACCCGGAGCGTCTGCCACAGCCATCGATGCCGCATACGCGAGCTGGTTGGACCCACCCACGACGAATTTGTCGAAGGTGTAGTTCGGATTGAGCGGAGTGTCCGTCAGGCGAGCGCCGGGCGAAGCGACGCGTGCGGGTGAGGTTGGTGTCACCGGAGCGGTTGTGCTCATATGGCTAACGTCAGTGGAACCAACCTGAAACGAGACGCCTATCGGAGCCTCTGTTATCGCGCTGACTGCGTCTTCGATGAGCGCATGCATGCGCCGTTCGAGCCATTCGGCAGCGAACGGGGTGGGTACCGCGACGATCAACGTGTGATCGTCCATGTCGACTCCAACAGTGCCACGTAGCCAAGTGTCAAAGCTTGGCCGCGTGACTTGCAGTTGCAGACGACCCAGTACCGCTTCCCAGGTATGGCGAGCGGAAGTGTCGACAGGCACGGAAGAACTCCGAGGTAGGTTGAAGGGTCTGATCAATGGCCGCGCGCCAGCGGGCCGAGTTGTATCCGAAGGGTATGCGCCGCCCTGCGGGACGGGGGATACGTTATCACGCAATCGGGATTTGATTGCGGAGTAGAATTCGGGCAAATCTCACGCCCTTTCCCTCTTGCATTTTTCGGTGCTACCGGTGGAGCAGGCCATGAAGCCGTTCCTTGGCATCGGGGAGAATCAACGGGTGTGAGACGCGTTGTATCATCGCTGCATGGCCTCTTTACGCATTGTTTTTATGGGTTCACCCGGCGTCGTGATTCCCATCCTTTCATCGATCGAACGCATGGCGTCGGAACTCGACGGCAAGATTGTCGCTGTCTACGCGGCCCCTGACCGCGCGGCGGGCCGCGGTCGCAAGCTTTTGGCATCGCCGATCAAAGAGTCTGCGCGGGCTCGTGGCATCGATGTGCTTACTCCGGCACGCGTCACCAATGATGAGGAGAAGGCTCGTTTTGCAGAGCTTGGTGCAGACCTCGTGGTGCTAGCCGCATACGGCTTACTCCTGCCGGCGCCGTTCCTCTTCGGACCTAAATACGGCGCCGTGAACGTTCACCCGTCCCTCCTGCCACGGCATCGTGGGGCTTCCCCTGTTGCGGGGGCGATTCTGGCCGGGGATACTACGACCGGAACTACCATTATGAAGATGGATGAGGGTTTGGATACAGGCGACATCCTTGCGATGGAAGAGGTTTCCCTAGTGGGTACCGAGCGTACGCCCGCGTTAACAGGAGAACTATTCGCTGTCGGAGCGCGGGTGCTTAGCGATGTCCTGCCCGCCTATCTGGCGGGTGAGCTCGTTCCCACGCCCCAGCCTGCCGAAGGCGCTACCGTCATCAAGCGTTTCAAGAAAGAGGATGGGCGATTGGACTGGGCGCTGTCCGCCTCCGAACTGGAGCGGCATACCCGTGCGTTTGACCCATGGCCAGGTACCGCCACTACGTTTCGCGGGGAACGGCTAGAGGTGCTGTCGGCTACGGTGCAGGAGCCAAGCGGAGATGCGCCTGGTTCTGTCGTCGCCCAAGGTCTGCATGTCGCGGTTGCGACAGGAGATGGCTTGCTGGTGTTGAATCAGGTGAAGCTTGCCGGCCGTAAGCCTATGGCAGCAACCGACTTCGTTCGTGGTCACCCCGATTTTATCGGGGCAACCCTTCCTTCGTAGCGAACTACTCGCTTCCAGCCGACGCTGTGGCCACGGGGGCACCCTCTCCCTCTGCCGCTCCTTCATCAGCGCCACGACGGTGAGCGATGCGTGCTACAACGGCGTCAGGTTCAGTCACCAACGTCACGTTAGGGGGCAGTACGACGTCATCAGCATGGATGACGGAATCCAGCGCCACCAGCGGCGCGAGGTCGACGACAAGGGCGTGGGGCATCTCAAGGCCTAGGGCCTCAACCATAAGCTCGTGGAGGTCCTCGGCGAGTTGAGCGCCTTCTTCCCTCGCTGCCAAGGCCTCGCCCTCGAAGTGGAGCGGAACGGCAGCGTGGATGCGCTCGGTCCGGGAGATTGTGAACATGTCGACGTGCAGGACACGGTCGGTGACGGGGTGCTTTTGGATCTGCTTGACCACCACGAAGTGTTCATCAGAGCCGACCTTGATATTCAGCGGCGTGGTGAACCCCGCTTCGTTCAGGGCGTGGACAAGGTCCGACGTGTTCGCCTGGAGGGTTAGCGATTCTGTCGTCGAACCGTAGATGTGGATGGGCGTGATTCCTGAGCGCCTAAGCGCTCCGGTCTTCTTCCCCAGGGCGGTGCGGTGCTGTGCTTCAACGGTGATCTGATCCATGCGGGGCTCCCGAGCTGCGTCCGAAGGGGGACGGCTGATGAAACGTAGGGGTGCCGTTTTCCGCAGCACCAAACCAAAATGCTACCAGAAATAGCCGGAGCCGGCCAAGGCTAGGAGCGAATTGCTATTATCGACTTTCTCGGTCGATTTAATTGTCTTTAGATCGTTCGGTAGTTATGATAGTCGGCAGTGCCCTTGGGGATAGAGGAGAAAAGAGCGATGCGCATTCCGATGAAAGTGGACTATGGAGTCCGTGCGCTGGTGGATCTCGCCCTTCAATCAGAGTCAGGGAAACCGGTGCGCACCACCGACATCGCGGGGCGGCAGAGCATCCCTGAACCGTATCTCGACCAGGTACTCACCACACTCAACAAGTTCGGGTTCATCATGAGCAGGCGTGGGCCTCAAGGTGGCCACGTACTTGCACGCCCTGCGTCGGAGATCACGTTGAATCAGGTCGTAACCACGCTGGAGGGCCGGAGTGCCCCGCTCGACTGTATCGACGACATGTCCGAGTGTACGTTGGCCCCCTCGTGCGCGCAGCGGGGCATCTGGAAGGACGTCGAAGAAGCCGTGGAGCAGGTGCTTACCATGACTAGCGTAGGTGACTTGGCCGAGCGTCAGCGCCTCGCCGCCGAGATCGTTTCCCGCACTGCATAGCTGCGCGACGGCTAGGAGCACTGGCCGCACGTGCGCACGTGCGTTACATTTATTAGAAGCGGCAAGCAGTCGCCGCTAGCGGAAGCGGCCTCTCTTACACCAGGCGACGCCCCAACGCATCTCAATAGCAACAATGGGTCGCGAGTGGCAAACATCACGCGCGATTTCGCATGCATCCCAATGGTGTATGCAGTGGGAGGAGGAGAATTATGACTACGGCAGCACAACTTACGCCTGAACAGGTGCGGCGATATAGTCGTCACATCATCATGCCCCAGATTGGCAGCCGAGGACAGCGTAAGCTAATCGATTCCAAAGTACTGATTATAGGAGCGGGTGGTCTTGGCGGCCCTGTGGCGCTTTACCTGGCCCTAGCGGGTGTAGGAACGATCGGCCTCGTAGATTTCGATACTGTTGACCTCAGCAATCTGCAACGCCAGGTGCTTCACAACAGCGAGACGATCGGCATGGCCAAGGTCGAGTCCGCAAAGTTGACCCTGGCCCGCTACAATCCCGAAGTGAACGTCGTGGCCCACGAGTTCCCGATTACCTCGGAAAACGCCATGGACCTGATCGCCCGATACGACGTGATTGTCAATGGCGCGGACAATTTCGCGACACGCTACTTGGTTAACGACGCCGCGTATCTGAACAAGAAACCCCTCGTCGACGGAAGCATCCTGATCTTCGACGGGCAGGTCACCACCTATGAGCCAGGCAAGGGCTGCTACCGCTGCCTCTACCCGGAACCGCCCCCACCAGGGATGGTTCCGAACTGCGCGGAGGCCGGCGTGCTGGGTGCACTTACGGGAACTATGGGCAGCTTGCAGGCCACGGAGGTCGTCAAGGTCATCCTAGGCATCGGCGAGCCGCTCATCGGTCGCCTGCTCTTGGTGGATGCGCTCAGCATGGAGTTCCGCGTGGTCAGAACACGCCGCGACCCCAAGTGCCCGCTGTGCGGCGACAATCCGAGCGTCACTGAGCTGATTGACTACGACGTCTTTTGTGGTCTGGTGCTACCGGGCGACGAGGGCGTGCTAGCCGTTCACTGATGGACGTGACCCGGCCCTGGAGCACCCATGCGTAGTTCCAGTCTCATCGAGGCCATCGGGGAAACGCCCTTGGTCGAACTGCCGTCGTTTAGTCCGAAAGCCGGCGTCCGGATTTTCGCCAAGCTGGAAGGGAACAACCCTACCGGCTCGGTGAAGGATCGGATTGCCCGGGCCATGATTCAGGCCGCCGTCGACGATGGTTCGCTGGATCCAGGCCGGACGATCCTCGAACCCACCAGCGGTAACACCGGGATCGCGCTTGCGATGATCACCGGTTTGCTTGGCTATCGATTCACCGCGGTGATGCCGGACAACGTGAGTCCGGAGCGGTCAGAGCTGCTGCGCGCCTATGGCGCGGAGATCATCTACTCGCCCGGAGCCGAGGGCTCCAACGGTTCCATTGCCATGGCGAAGGAGATTGTGGCCAAGGACCCGTCGTTCCTCATGCTGTACCAGTACGGCAACGCGGCGAACCCTGGTGCCCACTATGCAACCACGGGCCCGGAGATTATCAGGGACTTGCCTGAGATCACGCATTTTGTAGCAGGACTGGGGACCGGCGGGACACTAATGGGAACAGGCCGGCGGCTCAAGGAGTTCAACCCGAAGATTGAGGTCATTGCGGCCGCTCCGGAGCCTGATGATCGGATACAAGGATTGAGAAGCCTGGAGGAAGGGTTCGTGCCCCCTATCCTTGACTTGAACATGCTGGACGCCAGAACTATGGTGAGCGGAGAAGAAAGTTTCCGCGGAACCGCCGAATTATTGCGTCGTGAGGGCGTGTTCGCTGGAGTATCCTCCGGCGCAGTGCTAGCGGCGGCGGTTCGCCTTGCTGCACGGTTGGATAATGCCAACATCGTGTGCCTCTTCGCGGACGGAGGCTGGAAGTATCTGAGCACGGGCTTATGGACGAGAGAGTACGACGAGCTCAAAGGATCGGTGGAAGGGAAGATCTGGTGGTAACGGAAGCAGGGAAGTTTCCGTTTAGCCAGGCTCCCTACATCATTGGCGTCGTCGGTAGCCCTAGTTTGGATTTCCAGCGCAGCCTGGACGCTGAGGGCATTAGGTTCGTGCAAGCCGACGCTAATGGTAGTTCAGGCTCGCCCACGGACGCATTGCTCTTGGATCTGACGGAGACCCACCGCCACGATATCGAGCTGGCCACGCAGAGCTTACCTACCCATGGCGCTCCGGTCATCGCGGCCATCTCCTGGGATCTCCTACGCACTCCGAATGTTTCGATTGCTACCGACGACATCATTGTTGTGCCGTGGCGTCTGGGTGAGCTCTGGCTCCGGATCGCTCGCCTGTTGGACCGTAAGGGCCCAGCCCCTGAGGTGCAGCTTATCAGCGCCGGAGACCTCGTCATCGACCCGGAGCGCTACGACGTCTACGTAGCGAACAAATCGGTGCTCCTGACGTTCAAGGAATACGAGTTGTTAAAGCTACTGGCCTCCAACCCCGGCCGCGTATACAGTCGCGAAGCGCTGCTGGAACAGGTGTGGGGCTACCAGTACTTTGGCGGTACCCGCACAGTCGACGTACACGTTCGACGCTTGCGCAGTAAGATTGAGGACGCTACCCATACGTTCATCGACACCGTTTGGAATGTGGGGTATCGATTCCACGGGTAGGCGCATATGTCCTCTTTTCCCTCGTCCGAGGGCGCGACTGTCCCTGATGTCGTCGTCGTGAAGCGTTCCTACTCCGGCTTCTGGATCCTTGTCGCCACGATACTTGGATCGAGCATGGCGTTCATCGACGCCACGGCAGTCAGCGTCGCACTTCCCATCCTGCAGTCGGATTTGAATGCGTCCATCGGCGACCTGCAGTGGATCATCAACGCCTACGTCCTCTTTCTTGCGTCCCTCCTGCTGGTCGGTGGAGCGCTAGGCGATCAGCTTGGCCGCAAGCGCATGTTCATCGCAGGAATCGTTATCTTCGCCGCCGCGTCTGTGTGGGCGGGGCTCTCGCCCAACGCGACATCGTTGATTATTGCGCGGGCGGTACAGGGCATCGGTGGCGCCATCTTCGTTCCCGGGAGCCTTGCCCTCATCGGCGCCTGCTTTTCCGATGCTGAACGTGGCTCGGCCATCGGCACCTGGTCGGCTGCTAGCGCCCTAGCGACTGTCGCGGGACCTGTACTTGGCGGGTTCCTCGCGGAAGAGTTCTCGTGGCGTTGGGTCTTCTTCATCAACATCCCGGTCGCGGTCGCCGTAATCGCCATTGCTATCACCCGCGTGCCGGAGAGCCGTGAGCGGACCGGTAGCAAGATCGACTGGCTTGGCGGCGCGCTCGCAACCACCGGTCTTGTGGGCCTTGTCTATGGCCTCACGGAGTCGGCCAACGCTGGCCTGGGAGACCCGCTGGTCTTCGCGTCGTTGTCCGTTGGCGTAGCCGGACTCATCGGATTCGTGGTGGCGGAGGCTAAAGTCACTAACCCCATGATGCCTTTGGGCGTATTCAAGAATCGGAGCTTTAGCGGCGCCAACCTCCTAACGTTGTGCCTCTACGCCGCATTGGGCGGATTCATTTTCTTCCTGCCCTTGAATCTAATTCAGGTTCAGGGTTACTCGGCCACTGCCGCAGGCTTGGCGATGTTCCCGTTGATGGTTCTAATCGCCACCGTCTCGCGCTGGTCTGGTGGTCTCGTCGTCAAGGTGGGCGCGAAGATACCGCTGACCGTGGGTCCCAGCCTCGTCGGTATCGGATTCCTGCTGTTCGCGCGCCCGGGCATCGAAGGTCCTGGGTTCTCAACCTATATGACCGAGTATTTCCCGGCCGTGTTTCTGACTGGCCTGGGCATGGCTATCACTGTCGCTCCGCTCGTCACCGTCGTCATGAGCACTGTTGATCAGCGGCTCTCGGGCCTGGCGTCGGGCATCAATAATGCTCTCTCCCGCACCGCGATGCTGCTGGCAGTTGCCGTGTTCGGCGTGGTCGCGCTGGGTATCTTCAATGCATCGCTCGATGACAATCTGATTGCATTTGCCGCCTCGGCCGATGTGGTCGAGTATCTGGACGGCGAGCGTACGAAGCTCGCCGGCGCCGTCCTGCCCCCAGGACTGGGTGGCGAGGCCGCCGCGGCCGCCCAGCGCGCCATTGACGAGGCGTTCATCGACGCCTTCCGTGGTGTCACATACATCGGTGCACTGCTGGCATTCCTCAGCGCATTCCTGGCGTTTTTCGTTATCGAAAGCCACCCTAAACATGGAGCCCAGTACGAGAGTTAACGTGACCGCCGATTGCCGAGGCTTGCCTGGTAGCCTAGAATCGCCCCACAGTAGCGCCGCGAGGAGAATCTAAAATGCCTATTTACGAATATGTTTGTCCTGAAGGGCACGACCGTTTCGAAAAGCTGAGTCCCATGAGCGAAGGTGAGGTAGCAAGCTGCCCCGCCTGCGGCGAAACCTCGCCCCGGGTCATATCAATGTTCTCCGCCCGCATCGCCGTTGGCGCTGGTGTTGGCGCGAGTTCAGCGCCCATGGCGGGCGGTGGAAGCTGCTGCGGAGGCGGTTGCGGCTGCTAACTGGCCAGGCGTGAGCAAGTAACAACAAAAGCCCCGCTTCTGAAGCGGGGCTTTTGTTGTGCGTGGGTAAATGATTCGTCAAGGAGAGAGTCAACGGTAACCTGAACGCTGATGGAACCGCCAAATGTATGGATGGGGATTGTAAGTCGCGGCAATGGCTGCGGCCCAGCGCTGGCTAGCGTCCTGACCTTCTCTCATTGTGTTGCGCTGCCACCGTCGAGAATAAAGCACCCGACTCCAGCGTGGGAAAGTGCTTGCCGCTCCGCAAGGTTGCTGGCGATATGAGAGTCATGTGTCGCCACAGTCCAGCCCAACGCCCCCGCGATCGCGAGCCAGACCTCTTCAGTGATATCAGAGGCGAGTCGTTGTTCGTCATGACAGACGATATCGAGACCAAGCCGCCGAAGGGCGGCGGGGACTTTGTGGCCGAAGTCCCGGTCGAAAAAACGTCTTATGGCGGCTTGAAGGCCTTCAAACTGGAGGGCAGCATCGAGTTTTCTCAGAGAGACGCCGAAGTCGTCACCGATTACATGCTAAGTATTCGCCTGCCTCGAATCGCTCTCGGAGGACCCAGGCCGCGATTCCGGGTGACTCAAGAACGACTGCTCACAGGTTTGAGCGCAGTCCCGCCCACCATTGTTTCCCTGGCCGTTACCAGATGCAGGGGTCTCGTGGCATACCTGACTAATGGCTGATGCTAGCGTTGGGCAGCCACAGAGTGCGACGGCTGCGCTCGGTCTTTAGCTCGGATAAAGACCAGAGGCGATCTCGCCGCGATCACACGAGGGTATTTTGGACTGTCAGTTGCTGCGTGGCCAAATCCAAGTCGTCCCACCTGAGGCCAAGCAATTCCCTTTGTCTAAGCCCGGTTGCGATGGCAGTGATGAACAGTGCCCCTAAGCGATGGCTTCGCACTGCTGTGGTGAAATCGCGAGATTCTTGGACATTGAATGGCCCTACCTGACGGGCTCCAGTACTTCCTGGCTGCCCATGTAGGGTACGAGGACGTCCGGCAGGCGCACCGAGCCGTCCGCTTGCTGGTACGTCTCCAGGATCGCGATGATCACGCGTGGTAACGCCAGGCCAGACCCGTTGAGTGTGTGCACGAACTCGGTTTTCCCGCCGAGCTCTCGCCGGAACCGAATGTTGGAGCGACGCGACTGGAAATCCGTGCAATTGGAGCAGGAGCTGACCTCGAGCCACTCATCGCTAGCTGGTGTGTAGATCTCCAGATCGAAGCTCTTGGCCGAGGGGAAGCTGATGTCCCCTGTGCACAGCTGGAGCAGGTGGAACGGCAGGTGCAAGCCACGTATGACGTCAGCCGCTGCCTCCACGATGGCGTCGAGCGTCTCCATGGAGTGCTCGGGTTCCACGAACTGGTACATCTCCACCTTCTCGAACTGATGCACGCGCTTGAGCCCGCGCACCTGCTGGCCGGCCGCCGCGCGCTCTTTGCGGAAGCACGGAGTGTGCGCCATGTAGCGGATAGGCAGCGTACCGGGGTCGAGTATCTCGTCGCGATGCAGATTGGTCAGCGGCACCTCGGCCGTCGGGATTAGCCATAGGTCCTCGTCAGCGTCGTGGTAGAGGGCATCCGCGAATTTCGGCAGATTGCTGCTGCCAATCATCGTCTCTTGGAGCACCAGGAACGGCACCCCGCGCTCTTCGTAGCCGTGCTTGCTGCGGTGCAGATCGATCATGTAGTTGACCAGCGCTCGCTGGAGCCGAGCGCCCGTGTCGCCCAGTACGTAGAACATGCGCCCCGACACCTTCGCGCCCCGCTCGAAGTCGGTAATCCCGAGGGATTCGGATAGCTCCCAATGCGGTTTCAGCTCGAAGTCGTAGGTGGCGCGCTCGCCCTCTTCCCAGATCACCACATTGCCGCTCTCATCCGGCCCGTCCGGGACCTCGTCGGACACGACGTTCGGCAGGTTCAGCATCAACTCGCTGGTGCGCTCGTCGAGACCGCGTAACGCCTCGTCGAGTGTTTTGAGACGCTCGCCTGTCTGGCGAACGGCCTCCTTCTGCTGCTCGGCGTAATCCCCCTGCCCCGCTTTCATAAGAGCGCCAATGGCCTTGCTGGCCTCGTTGCGCTCCGCACGCAGGATGTCGGCAGCCGCTATGGTCGTCCGCCGCTGCTCATCGAGCGCGAGGATCTCGTCGATAACGCCTGCCTCTTCCTGACGGCGGCTGAGCGAGCGGCGCACTGTTTCCGGGTCGCGCCTGATGAGGTCGATGCTGATCATGTGACAATTCTCTTCTCGGACTTGCCTGCGGTCGAACTAGGACTATGACTGATACGACGGGTCTTTGGCATCGAGTTGGCGCAGCAGCCAAGGCCACGCCATGCCCGCCGGATTTTTGCCCACCAGCGCGGCTGTTTTCGCAATCGCCTCGATGGGCGCTTGGTGCAACTGTTGGCCCGTCGACATCGCGAGCACTTGGACCTGGCACGCGCGCTCCAGGTTCCACATGCGTCCCCATGCGTCCGACACGTTTCCGCCGAGCGTCAGCAGACCGTGATTGCGCAGCACCATGTTGTGGGTGTTCCCCAGGTCTGTCACGAGACGCTCGCGTTCTTCGACATCGACGGCGAGGCCTTCGAATTCGTGGTACGAGATGTCGTTGTGGAATCCGTACGTGTCCTGTTGCAGCGGTATGAACCCGCTTTCAAGCGCCGACACTGCCATGCCGTAGGGGGTGTGCGTGTGCATCACGCAATTCACGTCATGCCGCGCCGCGTGCACGGCGCTGTGGATAACGTACCCCGGCAGATTGATTGTGTGCCCGCCTTCGATCACATTGCCATCGAGATCGATTTTCACGAGGTTGGAGGCGGTGACCTCGTTGTAGCCGATGCCGAACTCGTTGATTAGGAACTGATCAGTCGTTCCCGGCACACGGGCTGTGATGTGGTTGTAGACCAGCGTGGTCATCCCGAACATGTCGGTCAAGCGGTAGGCGGCGGCAAGGTGGACCCGCGCCTGCCATTCATCTGCGGGGTACGTAGCGTTCTTGCTGCCGATTTCCATCGTTGGTGCCTCCGCTGCGCGGGATAGTGACGCCGAGTATAGCAAGCGTATCCACTGCGCTCGCGATTGTGCGGCGATCATCGCCTCTTCCATCATCGAGTGGAGTTGAGGCGGCATAACGCGCCTCACGTGACGCTATACGACGCGTTTCGGAACATCGTGGCAACAAGCGCTGGCTCAGGGGCCTTTGGCTTTCACCGTTCCTTCACATCGACCAGGGGTTAACTCATAAATGAGGCACGCAATGTGAGTAGCATGGCACTAATTCACGGGGAGAGCCGCCGGTGTGGCGGACAGAGTGGTGACGGTGACCGATGCAATCCACCGCAGATCTAGTGGCAGCAGGTAAGGGATGTACAGACACTGAAATGTCCCCGTTCCCTGTCTATCGGGTGTTGCCTCCGGCAGGCTTCGTCCCGATTCGTATTCAGGCACGCATTACGGCCAACTGGGCTTTCCTTTGAAGGAGTCCACTCATGAATTACCAGAGCAGGGTCACTCATCAGGCAGTGGAGTCCAGTCAAAGTATCGGAGACTCGACCGATCGCACGTTCAACGTCGGCTATTCGATATTCCAAGACGTTGCTAAAGCTGAAGAGATTGCTGAAGTGGCCTTCCGGCACTCGGGAACCGCCGAGTATCCGGCTCTGTGCCGGTCAGTGGTGCAGGCGGGATTGAGGATTCCAAGCTCGCGACCTAAGGGGTCCAGCTGCGCCGACTGCTTAGAACCCGCGCTGCCTTCATTCACGAACCGCAGCGAACCGTGGCGAACGGATTGATGTGCCTACCACTAGAACTGCGGGTCGCGGTGGTGCTTCATGACGTCGTCGGTCTGTCCAACGAGGAACCGGATTGGGCATTCGGGTGGGAACTCTACTGGACGAAGGCGGCTGTCCACCAAGGGCGGACCTTGCTGGCTCTCCGATTCCGCGGTACCACCGACTGGGCGCACTAGCGCCTGTCCACCGCTCGGTCCATGAATGCCAGCGATAACTAGCCGCGCCTTCCGGTTCGGTGGAACATCCCGTCGGTGGAATAGGGGTGCAGACTAAGCGAGGGTCGACTTGGATGGGTGGACTCCGCGCTGGTAACGTAACGCCTCACTAAACAACAACGGGAGGCGCGCGATGTCGTTGATCGAAAACAAGCTGAAGGACATGGGGATAGAGTTGCCCCCGCCGGGCAAGCCCGGCGGTAACTACGTTTCAGCCGTACGTACAGGAAACCTGGTCTACCTTGCTGGCGTCGGCCCACGACAGGCCAACGGGGAGTTAACGCTGGGCAAGCTGGGGCGCGACCTGACCGTGGAGCAAGGCTATGAGGCCGCCCGGTGGTGTGCCGTAAGCATGCTCGGCAACCTCCGCAACGAGATCGGTGACCTGGACAAGGTGGTGCGCTTCGTGAAGCTGTTGGGCATGGTCAACAGCGACCCGGATTTCACCCAACCACCGGCAGTTGTCAACGGATGCTCTGACCTCCTCGTTGAGCTGTATGGTGATCGAGGCAAGCACGCCCGCAGCGCCGTTGGCCTCACCACGCTCCCTAACGGCATGGCAGTGGAGATCGAGGCCGTGATCGAGGTCGAGCCCTAGAGGGGATTGGGCATCGGCGTGGCAGTTCGCCTGGCGTTCGATCGTCCTTCGAGTGCTCAGGATGAACGGCGGCGGGAGTCCGGAGGCAGGGGAGTGGAGAGTGTTCCGTGCCTGGTGAGGTTCTCGAACTACGACCCGACGCTGGCCGTTAACGTAGGTTCCAATCACCCGCGATGAACGCTGATTTCTTGTCCCGTGCCCAGCCTTTGGTCGCGCGTTCGGATGCGAGGACCTGAGCACGCGTATGGAATTCTCGGGAAAACGCCAGCGCCAGCGGGCGGCGGTTGGTCGTGTAACCACCTAGCTCGCCAGAGTGGCTTTGAGCCATCCTACGGGTTAGGTCTTCAGTGTGGCCGGTGTAATAGGAGCCGTCCGCACGGTCAGGATGTAGACATGGAAAGCCAAGCAGCTCCTACCGTGCGGTAGGGCCAATCGGAGGCTCGTCTCCGGGATTCTCGTCAACTTCATCGTCGCCGGCATGGAGAGGGGCCTGAGTGCTGCGCGTCTGCGGGAAGAGCAACACGTCCCGGATCGACTTCTGCCCCGTGATCAGCATCACCAGACGGTCGATACCGATCCCCAGCCCACCCGTGGGCGGCATCCCATGCTCCAGCGCAGTGATGAAGTCCTCGTCCATCCGGTCGAGGTCCTCGCCCTGGTAGCGCTTGCGTAACTCTTCCTGCTCTGTGAATCGCGACCGTTGCACGTCCGGATCGTTCAGCTCCGTGAAGGAGTTCGCGATCTCCATGCCTGCCGCAAACGCCTCGAAACGCTCCGCGTAACGCGGGTCGGTGGGGCTGGCCTTGGCCAGCGGCGACATCTCTACCGGGTAGTCCACCAGGAACGTTGGCTGGATCAGCTTCGGCTCCACGTACGTCCCGACCAGCTTGTCAATCAGCCTCCCTCGGCTCTCCGCGTACGTCGCGGGCACACCTAGCTCCCGCATCTTGTCCGTGAGCCCCGCCGCATCGGGGTAGTCGTTGAGGTCTAAGCCTGCGTACTGCTTCACGCCCTCGTGCAGCGACAGTCGAGGCCACGGACCGTTGAGCCGTAGTTCGACTCGCTCGTAAGTCACCGTCGTAGCGCCGGTGGTTTCCAGAGCGACCTGCGGCACCAACGTCTCCACCAACCGCATGATGTCGTTGTAGTCCGCGTACGCCTCGTAGCTCTCCAGTAGGGTGAACTCGGGGTTGTGGTCGGCGTCGATGCCCTCGTTGCGGAACACGCGACCAATCTCGTAGACCTTGTCCATCCCGCCCACGATTAGGCGCTTAAGGTACAACTCGGTCGCGATGCGTAGGTATAGTTGGCGGTCCAAGGCGTTGTGGTGCGTGATGAACGGCTGTGCCATCGCCCCCGCAGGCACTGGCACCAGGACGGGCGTATCGACTTCCAGGTATCCGCGGGAGTCGAAGAACGAACGGATTCCGGTGATGATGCGGCTGCGTGCCCTCATCGTGTCGTGGACGTCACGGTTGGACATCAGGTCTAGGTAGCGCTGTCGATACCGCTGCTCCACGTCGCGAAGGCCGTGGAACTTCTCTGGCGGAGGTCGCACCGCCTTGGCGAGCAGCGTCACACTTTGCACTGCGACAGAGACCTCCCCCATCCTGGTGCGCATCATCGTGCCCGTCGCTCCAACGAAGTCGCCAAGGTCTAGGTCATCCAGGAGGGCGTAGCCGTCGCCTAGCGTGTTCTGCCGCATGAAGAGCTGAAGGTTACCCTCGGAGTCTTCGATGTCCGCGAACGATGCCTTGCCCATGCTGCGTAGCCGGATCATCCGCCCTGCCACCGACACCTCGACGCCTTCGACGTCTGCGCCATCCGGCGCAGCTGTGAACGCCGCCGTCGCTTCGGCGGCGGTGTGACTTCTGTTGAATCGAGGAGGGAACGGATCGACGCCTCGTTTTACAAGCCTCTCCAACTTCAAGCGGCGGCTCCGCAAGAGCTCGTCTCCGCGCTGTGGCATGGGTTACTCCGTCTAGTGCAGTGGGATCAGGCCGGGGCGTCCCGGGTTAACGAACGGTCATGACCTTGAAGCGTTGAACACCTGCAGGCACCGCGAACTCGACTTCATCGTCAGCCGATTTGCCGAGGAGGGCTTGTCCCAAAGGTGATTCGTTGGAGATTTTACCCTCAGTGGGTGACGCCTCGGTACTACCTACGATGGTGTAGGTCTCGTCCTTTTTCCCGCCGAGTTGCTGGATCTTCACGATTGAGCCGAGCTCGATAACGCTCGACTTCTGCTTGGCGTTCGAGTGATTAGGGATGATAATCGCATTCTGAATCATCGATTCCAGACCACGGATGCGTCCTTCGACGAACCCTTGCTCAGTCTTCGCTTCTTCGTACTCTGCGTTCTCGAGCACGCCTGCCTCTTTAGCAGCCTGGATCCGTTCAACAATCTCCATCCGACGCACACTGCGCAGCTGCTCGAGTTCTTCTTCGAGCCCACGTAGGCCTTCCGTGGTGAGGTAGGTGTCGTTAGCGGCCATGTCATCCCTCCACGGGTGGAGCGTGCCAGAAGAAACACAGAAACCAAAGACCGAGTCCCCCTAGGGTTCCCGGTGCGACGACGCTCAAGGGGCTCCTTGATTTTACCCCACCAGGGCAGGAGCGGCAATTTTGGTTATGGCGTGGGCGCCACCATGCCGCCGGCATGTGCCCACATGACGCCTGAATCGCTTGTGATCGGTTTCTGCAAATGATTGAACCTAAGTTCAAACAAAGTTTAGAATCACGACCAGTATTACCGTGCATTTGCGGGCGTGAGGTGTGACGTGCGCGTTACGGGAGGCGTCGCTCGAGGAACAACTCTTCGATCCCCACGGTCCCCGGGCGTCAGGCCCACAACCGACCGGGTTCGTAGTGCATTGTTCAATATCCTCGTGGGATATGGGCTGGAGGAAGCCAAAATCGTGGACTTGTATGCAGGAACAGGATCGCTGGGTATCGAGGCTCTCAGCAGAGGGGCCGCTCACGCAGACTTTGTCGAAGCCGACCGTCGGCAGATTGACGTCATCCGCGACAACCTCCGCGACACGAAGCTGGCGAGCCGGGCGACCGTGTTGCGGAACGACGTCCTCAAGGCCATCGAAGAGCTCGAAGGTCCTTACGACTTCATGTTGATGGACCCTCCGTACACTCAACCGTTCCCTCACGAAGTGGTCGAGCGCATCGGCAGCTTGGGACTCCTCGGCGAAGACGGTATAGCAATCGTCGGCCACGCGAGCCGTGTGACGGCCTCGGAACGCCTTGGTGTGCTCAAGCGCTGGCAGGACCGCCGCTACGGAGATGCCTCGCTGGCTTTCTATCGGACTGCTGAAACGGAAGGGATCGCATGACGATTGCCATCTACCCGGGTCGTTTCGACCCCGTGACGGCCGGTCACCTTGACATCGTTCATCGAAGCGCAGTGATCTTCGACAAGGTGATCGTTTCGGTGTTCGAAGCGCCCGAGCGACAGACGCTCTTCACCACGCAGGAACGGATGGACATGTTCGGCGAAGGAGTGCAGGACGCTCCGAACGTTGAGGTCCAGAGCTTCAGCGGGTTGGTCGTTGACTGGGCGCACACGGTAGGGGCATCGACCATCGTTCGTGGCATCCGCATGAACGCGGATTTCGAGTACGAGTTCGAGATGGCGCTCATGAACCGCAAGCTGGCGCCCGATGTCGACGTCGTGTGCTTGATGAGCGATAGCAGATATCAATTCGTTCGAGCGAGCCTCATCAAAGAGGTTGCCCGACTCGGTGGAGACATCGGCGGCCTTGTGCCGCCCCATGTGATAGCAGCGCTCAACGAGCGGTACGGCCAAAGCTAGGCTATAGGGCAAGCAATCGGTAAGGAGGATGGGAAGATGGACATTCTGGAGCATATCGACAGACTTGAAGTGATGACCACGCAGGCGAAGCGTATGCCAATCACGGGACGCGCGATGATCGACGCAGAGCGCTTGGAGGGGCTGATTGACCAGATGCGGCTTGCCGTGCCGCGCAACGTACAGGAGGCCCAAGAGGTCCTCGAACGTCGCGAGCAGATCATCAATCAGACCATGCTCGACGCGCGTCGCATCCGAGCGGTGGCCGAGACCGACGCTCGTGCGCTAGTCGACGAAAGCGAGCTCCTGAAGCTCGCGAAGAAGCGTGGCGATGAGATCGTCGCAGCGGCAGAGGAACGAGCCGCTCGTTTGCTGCAGGCGGTCGAAGGTCAAGCCCGCAAGAAGCAGGCGGGCGCTGACCAGTTCGCGCAAGACTCCCTCGCCAAGCTTGAAGAGCAGGTACTCAGCGTGCTCAACGTAATCCACGCTGGGCAGCGTGTCCTCTCGCCCGCTGAGGAGATGCTGGCCGCCAACATCCCCAACGCTCTCGAGGCGTAAAAGGCCTCCCAAGCCTGAGCGCACACCGAAACCGAACGCGAGGCGGTTCTCTTGGAGGTGGCCGCCTCGCTGTGCGTCCGGGCATTCCCCGTATGATTCCCGAGATTCGATCCCGTAAGACCAAAGGACACCATGACGGCCACGCAGACCCTCGCACAGCACATCACCAACACCCAGGCAGATAGCCTGCCCGACTGGATCTACCACGAGTCCAAGCGGACGCTGGTGAACATGTTAGCTATCGCCATCTCAGCCGCAGGCGCCGTGCCAGTTTTGGCGCTGACAGACTGGGCACGCGAAGAAGGTGCCAAGGCACGCGCGACGGCCATCGGCTCCGGTCTACGGACGAGCCCAACTATCGCAGCGCTGTTGAACGGGTACATGGCCCACCTTCAGGACTACGACGACACTCACTTCCCCACTGTGCTGCACCCCACTGCCCCGATTTGGCCTGCCGTTCTTGCGCTCGCCGAGGACATCGGCGCATCGGGACGTGACGCCCTGGCGGCGTTCGCCATAGGCGCAGAGGTCGCTTGCCGACTTTCCATGTCCGTGCACCCGTGGCACTACGACGCGGGCTGGCACATCACGGGTACGGCAGGCGTTTTCGGGGCGGTCGCCGGTGCGGGTTGGCTCCTGGGCCTCACGTCCGACCAGATGTTCAATGCGCTTGCAACCGGGGGCACTCAAGCCAGCGGTGTTCGTGAGGTCTTCGGTTCCGACACCAAAGCGTTGCACCCCGCAAAGGCCGCTAGCAACGGTCTCCAGGCGGCATTGCTCGCCAAAGCAGGCTTCACGGGGCCGGATGACATCATCGGTGGCCGTCGTGGTTTTTGGGAGGTACTCTCCGCCGCTGGCCATAGGGAGGATGAGCTCAATGGCGGATGGGGCGAACGCTGGGCGTTCGCCAACAATGGTCTCAAGCCCTACGCCAACGGAGTCGTCTCCCATCCGATCCAGGATGCCGTCATTAAGCTGCGCAACAACCACAACCTCAAGCCGGAGAACGTTGTGGCCATCAAGGCGCACGTACATCCCTTGGTACTGGAGCTCATGAACCGAGCCGAACCCCGTAGAGCCCTGGAAGGAAAATTCTCGTTCCAGCATTGCGCCGCTGCCGCCCTTGTCGACGGCGCTGGCCATGATGCGCAGTTCACCGACGCCAAAGTTCTCGACCCTGTGATCTCCGCGGTCCGCGCTAAGGTCTCGGCTGAGGTTGATGCCAGCATGAAAGAAGAAGCCGCGCGCGTCGTCATCACCCTTACCGACGGCTCCACCGTCGAGACCACCACCGAGCACGCCTCTGGCTCGCCTGAGAACCCCATGAGTGACGAGGCGCTCGAGACCAAGTACTCAGCTTTGGCCAGTGAGATTATCGGCCAGACCCAGGCCGACGAACTTCTCTCCGCCATCTGGGCGTTGGACTGGGCAACCGACGTCAAGCAGGTGACCAAGCTTATGGTCAAAGCCTAGCCTCGATGCCACGTTGCCATGACTGAACTGATCTCCCAAACCGACGCCTTCGTGCGTGAGTTCGATGCTACGGTCACGGGCGTTGACGGAGCGCTGGTGACGCTCGACCGCACTGCGTTCTACCCCGGCGGTGGTGGCCAGCCATGCGACATCGGCACGCTCACCTTCGGCGATGCCAAGGCCAACGTCACCAAGGTCAGCCGAAAGGACGGAGAGATCGTTCATGAGCTTGACGGCAGGCTCTCTCCAGAAGGCGCGCAAGTCCTCGTGGGCGCTCGGGTGACTGGCGTGGTGGACTGGGGTAATCGGCACGCGTTGATGAGGACGCATACCGCGCTGCACATCCTGTGCGGTGTCATCTGGCGCGACTTCGGCGCCCACGTGACCGGTGGGAACATGACGCCTCTGGCTGGCCGTATGGACTTTGAGTTCGAGAACATGACCGCTGATTTCGCGGAGCGCGTCGAAGAGCTCGCCAACGCCGAAATCACCGCCGCCCGCGACATCAGCGTGCGCTTCCTCCCCCGTGATGCCGCCTTCGCGCACCCAGACCTTATCCGCACCAAGATCAACCTCCTCCCTGAAGGGATCCCTGAGGTCCGCGTCGTCGACATCAACGGCCTAGACGTCCAGGCCGACGGTGGCACCCACGTCGCCAACACACGTGACGTCGGCCGCATCCGCATAGTCGGCCACGAGTCCAAAGGGCGGATCAATAAACGTCTCCGTCTCGTCATCGAAGACGCGTAGTCCCCATATGCCGCCCCGCGACACCCCTATGGCGATCACTTACGCCTGGCTGGGTGTCGGTGTCGCCAGCGTATCCGCCGTCGCCATCTTCATACGCCTCGCTGATACCGATCCGTTGACCTTCGCTGCCTATCGCATGCTGTTGGCAGCGGGGATGGTTGCAGTACCAACGCTGCTCCGTGCGCGTGGCGAATTGTTTGGCCTCACGTGGCCTGACATCCTGCTGCTGTCGATCTCGGGACTCTTTCTCGCCACCCATTTCGCCGTGTGGACAGCATCGCTTTCGCTCACGTCCGTTGCCAGCTCCGTCCTGCTTGTAACCATGTCGCCCATCTTCGTCGCCGCAGGTTCCCACCTAGTCCTCCGCGAGCGCGTCAGGCCGATGACCATCGCCGCCATCGTCATCAGCCTCGCGGGCGGTGGCGTGCTGGCGTTTGGCGACCTCGACTGGAGCGACCGCCGCCTGCTCGGGGACGGACTCGCCCTCACAGGCGCCGTCGTGGTTGGCATCCACATGCTCATTGGGCGCAAGGCTCGCCGGAGCGTGGGGAACCTGCCCTACGTCACTGTCGCCTACACTGCCGCTGCCATCGCGCTGCTCGCTGGCGCTCTGGTTTCTGGCGCGCCCATGCTGGGGTTGCCGTCAGGAACCTACTTTTGGATCTTCGTTACCGCCCTCGTTCCCCAGGCCATCGGCCACTCGCTGCTGAACTGGTCGCTCGGCCACGTATCCGCCACCAATGTCGCCCTCGCCGTTCGCGCCGAGCCCATCGTCGCCACGCTTCTCGCCATCCCCGTCCTTGGCGAAACGCCATCGTGGACGGTGGTTCCCGGCGGTGCGCTCGTGTTGCTCGGCGTATATCTGGGAATCAAGGGCGAAGGAACCAGCGCGCCAAGCGTGCCCAAGGCGTAACCGGCCCTATAATCGCCCGTGATGCTTATCGAGCTCACCGTCCGCAATCTCGCCGTGATCGAGCACACCCGGCTCGAGCTTGGTCATGCGCTCAACGTCGTCACTGGCGAAACGGGTGCGGGCAAATCGCTGTTGGTGGACGCCCTGGAGTTCGTCCTCGGCGGGGCCGCCGACCGCTCGCTGATTCGCGCGGGCGCCGATGCCGCCTCGGTGGAGGCTACCTTCCAGGTGCGCCAACCAAGCCCAGCGCTCACCGCTGCCCTTGCAACGACCGGAGTAGACCTCGACGACGAGGGAGCCATCGTTCTCTTCCGCGAGACGCACCGCGAAGGGCGTACCGTATCGCGGCTGAACGGGCGGGCAGTTCCCGTTAGCGTCGTGCGTGGGATCGGCGTCACCCTCGTGGACATTCACGGTCAGGGTACGCACCTGTCACTCCTGGATCCCACCTTCCAGCTTGTCATGCTCGACTCCCACGCCATCGACACAGGGCTGCGCCCTGCCGTCGAGCAGGCCGTCGCAGCCGTGCGAACGCTCGAGGCTGAATTGGCAGAGCTCGTGGCCGACAGTCGTGCTGCCGCTCAGCAGAAGGACCTTCTCGATTTCCAGGTCAACGAGATCGCCGACGCAGGTCTCGTCCCCGGCGAGGAAGCAGCGCTCGTGCGTGAGCGCGACGAGCTGGCCAACGCTCACTCGATCCAGGAGGCGTGCTCGACGGCGTATGAAGCTCTTTATGGTGATTCCACCAACGCCGATGACCTTATCGGGCAAGCAGTACAGGCGCTGCGGCGCTCGCTGGATCCATCGGGCAAATTGGCTGGTCATATCGACGCCCTGGAGGAATCCGCTGCGCGGCTCAATGAGGCCGCACGGGATATCCGGGCCTACGTTGAAGGCATCAGTGGCGACCCCGGCCGCCTGCAGGACGTCGAAGACCGCATCGAGGCTGTGCGGCGACTCAAGCGCAAGTACGGCGACACCGAGGAGGTTGTGTTGGCTTTCGCTGAAGAAGCGCAGCGGAAGCTCGAAGCCTACGAGACGTCTGACGAGCGCCGCGAAGCGCTCGTCTCGCAGGTAGCCAACGCCCGCCAGTGGGCCGGCACGCAGGCCTGGGAGCTCTCGAAGGCTCGCTACGAAGCCGCAGAGCGCCTCTCGGCGGCGACGCTCGAGCATCTCGTCGACGTCGGTATGCCCCAGGTGCGCTTCGCCTGCGAGATCACGCAACGCGAGGGCGAGGACGGCTTGGCGTGCCCTGATGCCGTCAGCTACGAGTTCGATCTCACAGGCATCGACCGCGTTGAATTCTTGGTGGAGACGAATCCTGGCGAAGGCCTGAAACCCCTTGCCCGGGTGGTGTCCGGTGGCGAGACATCCCGTCTCATGCTGGCGCTCATCAGCGCGCTCCGGTCCACGGCTGGTGTGCCCACGCTGGTATTCGACGAGATCGATTCAGGTATCGGCGCGCGTGCCAGCGAGGTCGTCGGGCGCAAGCTCTGGGCGCTCGGTGGCGCCGCGCAGGTGCTCTGTGTCACGCACCTACCCCAGATTGCTGCTTACGCCGACCGCCACTTCCGTGTGCAGAAGGCAGTCGAGGACGAGCGTACGTTCGCTGGCGCCCTTGTGCTGGATGCCACCGCTCGGGTCGGCGAGCTCGCTGAGATGCTTGGTGGCGAGCGCAATGAGGATATCGATGGCGCGGCGCGCCGGATGTTGGAGGCAGCAGAGGCTTCCAAGGGGGGGCGCTAGCCCGGCCCTTTGGACACGACTGTGAACGTCTCGATGATCTCCGGCTGAATCTTCAGCAGCTTGCTAATGGGACAGCGACCCATGACCTCCTTTAGCCGCTGACGCTGCTCCTCGTCCAGCGCTCCCGTCGCCGTCATATGGCTCTCAATGCGCTCGATGCCGGTGCCGATCCGCTCGTTGGTTACCGTCACCGTCACCTCGCCCAGATCCCAACCCTTACGCTCGCAGTACAAACGCAGTGTGATCGCTTGGCACGAACCCAGTCCAGCCAGCAGCAGTTCGTGGGGATCGGGGCCCCCGTCGTCGCCAACGGGCTCGGGCTCGTCGCTCAGCAACGTGTGACCGTCCACCGAGATCTGGTGGATCAGCTTGGTCTTATTTGTGACGATGACCGTGCCCATGAACCACCCCTAATCGGTGCCTGCAAAGCCAACGGCGGCGAGTGTTCCCCGCCGCCGTCGCATATCAGCTACCTAACATCGCGCGTCTCGCACATCGTTCTGTGACGGTTAGATTATACGCGGGAGAAGCCGGAGGGGGCATTCGGGATTTGGGTCACGCCAGGGCGGAACTCAGGGTCCTTGCGGGGGCCTTCGCTCTTGACGTGCCATCGTGCTCGGCCCAGCTTCTCGATTTCGATTTCGAACACGTCTCCATCGTTGATTGGTCCCAGGCCCACGTGGTACGTCCCCGTCGTGATGATGTCGCCGCCCTGAAGCTGAAGGAACTTACTCACCCACGACAGCTGCTCAGGGATCTTCCGGGCCATGGCCGCCGTGCTGTAATCCTGGCGTGCTCCGCCATTGACCCACGACTTCACGTTCAGCACGTGTGGGTCGCCCACTTCGTCGCGCGTCGTAATCCACGGCCCCACCAGCGCGTACGTGTCTTGACCCTTCGGCAGGAACTGCGTGCGTCGGTTCATCCCACGAGCCGAGATATCCACGAACGGGCAGTACCCGAAGATGTGGTCGTAGGCGTTATCGATCGACACGTTTTTCGCATGGTTTCCGATCACGAAAGCAATCTCTGCCTCAGGTTGGAAGACATAGACCGGAGGATGTCCAGCAACCGCACTTCACCTTCGGGGCCCACGGTCTCCGGTGACTTGTAGAAGAACTCAAGGGGCACGTCGCCCGGCTTGCGCTCAGGCGTGTCCAGGTAGTTGGCAAATGCTGCCAGGACCTTGCGTGGCTGCGGGATCGGATTGAGCAGCGTTACGCTCTCCAACGGCACACCATCACCGTTAGCGGACAGCGACTCGAATTGCGCCCGGAACGTCGCGTCCCATTCGCCGATGACCTGCTGCATCACGCGCTGCGGCCCCTTCTCCTCCCGGGAGGAGATAGCCTCGCTGACATCGACGACACCCTTGCCGTCGACCAGCACGCCCACACGCTCGTCGTTGAATCTGAGAATCTTCACAACACACCTCCCCTGCTCTGCTTGGCTAGGCTCACGACAGCAGAGCGCAGCGTCCCCGCAGTCAAAGCGCGCGTATTGTAGCCGCCTACGCTACGGCAGGGCCATGTGCGGTGCCCCGTCGTACTCGGTCGTGCGAGGACCCTAGCGTGCCCTAGCTCGCGGCGGCGATGGCCGTCTTGTCGCCCTCGATCGCAGCAGTCATCGCCGTGATCGCAACTTCGATTTGATCATCGTCCGGCTGGCGGGTCGTCAGGCGCTGGAGCATCAGGCTCGGCACCGTCCACATGCGTACCAGCGCATGGCCGGAATGCTTCGCGTTGAAGCGAATCACCTCGTACGAGATTCCCGCGATCACGGGGATGAACACGATGCGTGATGCGATCCGGATCGGCAGATCGGGCGTACCCATCAGCGCGAAAATCAGGATCGACACGATCATGACCGTCAGCAGGAACGCCGTTCCGCAACGTGGGTGGGCGGCCGGGAACATGCGTACATGCTCGTTATCCAGTGGCAGCAGCGCCTCGTGCGCATGGACCGACATATGTTCCGCCGCGTGGTACGCGAACACTCGCTTGATGCTCGGCATCATGCCGAGCAAGCTAAGGTATGCGAAGAAGATCAGCAGGCGGAGAACGCCCTCGCCTAGGTTGCTGAGGATGGAGCTGTCGGTGACGCGATCGATTGCGTTGTGAGTGATGATGAGCGGTAGCACGAAGAACAGCGCGATGCCGAGGGTCAGCGAAAGCGCGATGGTCAGCGCCAGCGACCACGCGGGCAGTGGCTCATCGTTGTCGTCCTCGCCAGCGGCGATCTGCGCAGAGTAGGTGAGCGCGCGCATACCAATCGTAAGACTCTCCGCGAGCACCAGCGTGCCGCGGAGGAATGGAACCCGGCGCCACTTGTTCATGGCCCACTGGGGTACGGGCTTGAGGAGTGTACGGATGCTGCCATCGGGATGGCGGGCCGCCACCGAATAGACGTGGAGCCCGCGGATCATCACGCCTTCAATGACCGCCTGCCCACCGTAAGCGGAAGTGCTGGGTTCGTGCTGGTGTTCGTGAGCCAATCTACTCTCCGTCGCTTTTCGCTAGTGCTCTAATACTAAACCGCCCCAGCGGGGCTGGGGCAATCAAGAATTTCTCTCCTATTTGTGACCTGCAGCAGCTTACTGGCTGAGGTTGAAGCGGCGCCGCAGGCGCTCAACGCGGCCCTCGGTGTCAATGATGCGCTGTTCACCCGTGAAGAACGGGTGGCACTGGGAGCAGATCTCCAACTTTATGGCCTGCTTCGTAGCGCCCGTCGTCCAAGTGTTCCCGCAGGAGCAGGTGACAACAGCCTCATCGAAATAAGTTGGATGAATCTCAAGCTTCATAATTGCGTTCCGTTCGTTCAGTTACCTAATCAGATGCGCCAGCAGTCCTCGAAGGTGCTAGGCGACCTCTGCCGGCGCCACGTTGGCGCGCTTGCGCAGCTTGCTGGCGTGGTCGAATTCAACGACACCGTCCACCAGCGCAAACAGCGTGTGGTCGCGGCCGATGCCCACGTTCCGGCCCGCGTGCACTTTCGTGCCACGCTGCCTGATGATGATGGTGCCGGCACGCACGGCCTCACCGGCGAATCGCTTCACGCCCAGCCGCTGCGAATTGCTATCTCGTCCGTTGCGGCTGCTACCACCAGCTTTCTTATGCGCCATCAGTCGCTCGCTCTCCACTCTTCGAGCCCGCCGTCACAATCTCCTTGATAGCGAGCTTTGTGAGACGTTGACGGTGCCCGGTCTTCACCGCATAGCGTGTCTTGCGCTTGTATTTGAGTACGATGATCTTGTCGCCCTTGGCCTGCGTTTCGACCTCTGCGACTACCTTGGCACCCTCTACAGTAGGGGTCCCGATGGTCGTGGACGAATCATCCGAGACCAAAAGGACTTGATCGAGCTCTACGGTGCTGCCCTCATCTGCCGCGATTTTCTCAACGGTGATGCTGGCGCCGGGCTCGACGCGATACTGTTTACCGCCTGTTTTTACGATTGCGTATTTCATAGTCAACCCCGAGATTGTATGGGAGCTCGGCCTATCCTGTAAAGAACCGTCGTTCCCCACGTCCTGACCTCTAGAGCTTGTTGCGAATCGCCGAACCGATTACCGTGTGTGGGATTCTCCAGACAAGAAGGTGTTCTTTGCGGTACCGCCACATCTCAGGCGACTCCCATCTGGAAGTCGATACAGCCAAGTGGACCCCACGTATCCCGGCCAAATACCAGCGGTACGCTCCCGAGCTACGGCACCTCGAAGGTACCGATGCCTGGTTCATCGATGGTAAGCAGGTGCGAGAGGCCGCTGCGGCCGATCTCTACGCCGGCAAGGGGCGAGAGAACTACCTGCCCGCCGCTGCGAGGTATGAGGGAACGCCTGGCACTGGTTCTCCGGAGCAACGGCTTGAAGAGCAAGCGCAGGACGGCGTGGACGCTGAGGTGCTTTTCCCGGCGCAGGCCACCGGGCCCCGCGTGTGGCGCACCGTTGAGGATGACGATGCCTACAAAGCGATCATTCACGCGTACAACGGTTGGCTGGGGGAGGACTACTGCTCGGCCGCGCCTGATCGGCTCCTCGGCGTGGGCATCATGCCTGCGGTTGATGATGTCGACGCGTACATTGCCGAGATGACGTACTGCAAAGAGGTTGGTCTGGGCGCCGTGATGCTCATGGGCTTCCCCACGGGGCAAACGTACCCCTCCAGGGACGATGACGGTTTCTTCGCCGCTGCGCAGGAGATGGGTATGCCCGTCACCGTCCACGTTGATATCGAACGACCTAAGACAGGCTCATACCTCCTGTACCCCAAGGGGACCGAAGAGGAACGACTGCGCCTCGAAGCGTCAGGCCGCACCCTTGCGGAACAGGTCGCCCGCTTCGGTCCAACCAAGGGAAGCGCTGGCCTCGTAGCTGTCCAATGGGTGCTCTCTGGCCTCTTCGACCGCTTCCCTGATCTGAAGATCTTGTTCGCCGAGAACCAGATCGGCTGGATCCCGTTCTACCTCCAGGGAGCCGACGCCCGCTACGAGCGCAATCGTTACTGGGCCCAGGAGTACCTTGGGTTCGACCCGCTCGCTCGTGACCCCAGCGAATACCTCCTAGAGCACACCGTGTGGGGCTTCCAGTACGATCGCGTAGGCGTGGAAATGCGGAGCTTGCTCAACGTCGACAACCTCATCTGGGGCTCGGACTTCCCGCACCAGGAATCCGACTGGCCATATTCCATGAAGATCCTCGACAAAGCGTTCGCCAACGCCCCCGACGACGTTCGTTACAAGATGACCTGCGGCAATGCCATCAACTTCTTTGGCCTAGACGCCAGCTAGCTGATTACCTGAACGATGACCCTCTCTCCTGCGTCATCCTGAGACGAGACGAAGTCCGCGAAGGATCTCTCTTCACCCCCCCCCCGCGCACCCGACCATGAGTCTGCTCCCGCGCTTTCAACCACGGCTGCCTGCGTAGCGCATGCGCCTGCCGACAACCTGTCTACGGAGTCCAGTTGGCCGCCACCACCTGCTTCGTGCCCTGCGCCCCGGGCCAAGCGCGGGACACATCGCTGGGCAACGGCGGGTCTCCAGGCCTTACGCAATACGCCGCGTCGTTGAACGCGGCGCTCGGTTCGGTGCCCTCCAGCAAGGCCGGACACGGTCTTCAGCAGCCGTCTACGCATTGCGATGATGCCGATCGCAGTCGCGCCCAGATGCTCTCGCTGGTGCGGCGACACGAGGCCGATGCCTTCCTGCGCCGAATAGTCCTGCGCTGCGAAGTCCTTGATGCCCGTGCACGCCTCCAAGCACTGCATCTCGCGGTCGATCTGGTACTGGTTGCGCTTGTTGTGGGTCGGTCAGTGTGTTCCTGGGTACACCTTGAAGTCCAGCCAGCAACCCTTGCGCGTCGCGGCCAGCTCTCTCGCCGAGATCGGGTCGTCCCGCATCGTGAACGTCCAGCGCGCCGTCAGGTGGCCGCTGAGAGGCACGAAAGCGTGGTAGCTCTGACTCCGAGGGTAGCCTGGGGGAGCCGTGTAGAAGGGCATGAAGAACAGGTTGAATCTCCAGTAGTCCATCCCCTCGGCGCCGTCGTATATGGATCCGAGCTCCACCCCGAAGTCGGTGTCATGCGTCTGGAGCCGAGGCGGATTGTCGTCTGTCCGGAACTGCATTCGAACGTCTCCTCCCTTCTTGCCCTGGTTCTGCCATTCATGGCGCACTTCCGGTTTGTGGGCATGATGATGCAGTAACCCCCACAGACCAGGCAGAATGAAACCAACGCGAAAAGAGAGGGCGCCCGACTGGGCGCCCTCTGAACGATTTATTGCGTCGGCAGGCTACTCGTCGTCCAAGTCTTCCTCAGGATCGCCCCCGGTGTCGTCTTCGTCCGCTTCCTCGGGGAACCCCAGCCCAAGCTGGCCCTGGGCGGGCGCCTCTCCGTCGTCCTCGTTGTCCTCTCCGTCGTCAGCCGTTGTGTCAAGGTCTGGCTCGCTACCGTCCGTATCCATCGGTGCTGACGTCACGACTGGGGCTGCTGCAGCTCGCGCCGCTTCGGCTTCCTCCCAGGAGCGTTCCTTGAACGCACTCATGGACATCACGTGGTCGTCGCCCTGAAGCTTCGTCATCACCTGGACGCCCTGCGTGTTCCGGCCCAGTGTTCGGATCTCCTTAATCGCCGTGCGGTAAACCATTGCTTTGGATGACCCGACCATCACCTCTTCCACGTCAGGCCCCGTGATCACCGCAGCCGCGATATCGCCGGTCTTGTCGGTGATCTTCAGGGCGATGACACCCTGAACCCCGCGCCCCGTCTTGCGGAAATGATCGACGATGGTCCGCTTGCCGTAGCCCCGGTCGGTGAGGATCAGGAGCTGAGCGCCTTCCGTCGCTACATCCATACCCACGACCTCATCATCGTTCAGTAGGCGTATGCCGCGAACTCCACCGGCCCCACGGGTTTGGCGCACGCGGACATCGTCCAACGAGAAATGCACGGCCTTGCCGTTCTTGGTGATCATGATCGTACTCATGCCAGGGTCTGCAAGCCGTGCAGTCAACAGATTGTCGCCTTTGTTAAGGTCGAACGCGGCCAGTCCATTGGAGCGGATGTTCGAGAATTGACTGAGATTCATCCGCTTTATTTCGCCCCGGCGCGTGGCCATGACGATGTATTGGTCCACCTGAAGATTGGAGATCGCGACCACGGCGGTCACAATCTCCTCGTTCGGGTTAATCTGGATCAGATTCTGGATAGGCGTACCCCGCGTCTGGCGGGTGGCGTCCTGGTGGATGCGGAACACCTTCTCTCGGTACACACGCCCCTTGTTCGTAAAGAACAGGAGCCAGTCGTGGGTGTCGGAGACGACCAGCTGCTGAATGGCGTCGCCTTCTCGGGTCTCCTGGCCACGAACGCCCTTGCCGCCGCGATGCTGCAAACGGTAGGCCTCGATGGGTAATCGCTTCAGGTAGCCGCGGTCGCTGAGTGTGATGACGTTGTCAGCGTGCGGGATGAGGTCTTCGTCAGTGGAGTCGGTGAGCTCTTCTTCGGTGAGCTCCGTCCGGCGGTTCTGTCCGTAGGCCTTGCGGAGGTCAAGAGTCTCCTCCTTGACGATTGCCAGTACCTTCTCGGGGTTCCCTAAGAGATCTTCCAAGTCAGCGATCCGAACCTGCAACTCCTGGTACTCGTTCGCGATGCGTTCACGTTCGAGGGCGGCCAGGCGCCGTAGCTGCATGTCCAGGATGGCTTGTGCCTGAGCCTCAGTGAGCCCGAACTGGGTCATCAACCCGGTTCTCGCTGCTTCCACATCGTCGGATGCCCGGATCAACGTGATCACTTCATCGAGGTTGTCGAGAGCGATCGTGAGTCCTTCGAGAATGTGGGCGCGTTCGCGGGCACGGGACAGGTCGTATTCGGCGCGGCGTCGGACAACGTTGCGCCTGAATTCGATGAAGTGCTGGAGCGCGGGCTTCAGGCTGAGCACGCGCGGTTGACCATCGACCAACGCAACCATGTTGACGTGGAAAGCCGTCTGGAGGGTGGTGTGTTTGTAGAGATTGTTGAGCACCACGTGTGCCGCCGCCCCGCGGGCAAGCTCCACAACGACCCGTAGACCCTCGCGGTCGGATTCGTCGCGCACCTCTGAGATACCGTCGATTCTCTTCTCTTTCGTAAGAGCAGCGATTTTCGCAACGAGCGCTGCCTTGTTCACCTGATATGGAAGTTCTGAGACGACGATGCGCTCGCGGTCTCCGCGTTCCATCTCTTCAATCACCGCCCGCGCACGAGTGACGACCCGCCCGTGGCCTGTGTGGTACGCCTGCAGGATGCCCTCACGACCGATGATGATCCCCGCCGTGGGGAAATCCGGACCCTTGACGAAGTTGATCAATTCGTCAGCCGTGGCTTCAGGGTGGTCCGCCAGGTAAATGATGGCGTCGCATACCTCGCGCAGGTTGTGGGGCGGGATGTTCGTCGCCATACCTACCGCGATACCGGACGATCCATTGATGAGCATCAGCGGGATGCGTGTGGGCAGTACCGTGGGCTCGCGCTGGGAGCCGTCGTAGTTGTCTACAAAATCGACGGTGTCGCGGTCTATGTCCTGGAGGATCTGCTCTGAGATGTGCGCGAGCCGAGCCTCCGTGTACCGCATCGCTGCTGGCGGGTCGTCGTCGACCGACCCGAAGTTGCCTTGGCCATCGATGAGGGGGTGGCGCATCGAGAATTCCTGCGCCATACGCACCAACGCGTCGTACACCGAGGAATCGCCATGGGGGTGGTATTTACCGAGCACCTCACCGACAACGGCCGCACACTTCTTGTAGCTGGAACCCGGTCGCAGGCCCATACCCTGCATGGCGTAGAGAATCCGTCGATGCACCGGCTTGAGGCCGTCGCGCACATCGGGTAGAGCGCGCGATACGATGACGCTCATCGCGTAGTCGAGATACGCGGAGCGCATCTCGTCTTGGATGGCGATAGGCCTGATGTTCGAGGAGTCGGCCTGAACCATGGGAGTTCCTTTCGAGAGCCATCACTCGCGTTCTATACGCTGAGGCTCTTCGTGCTACATGTGGTGGAGCTTACCGCGCACCGACCCAAAATCTTGCGGTAATTCACGCGTGCACGCACGCGTGCGATTGTAGCAGAAGGAACCAACTTCTGCGATAGGAGCAGATGTCCGTTTGGTCAATCGCGGTGGCGCCAGATTGCGGAAAGAGGACTTACCCCGGCAGATGTCCGCGATAGATGGCGACAGGCAGGCGAGACCACTTGAGGTGCTCAATCAGCAACGTGTCGCCTTCACGGAACTGACTGTATAGCTCGACGTCCATCGGGAACTTGATGGCCCCGACGAAGGCATACGCGGGTTTCAATGCCGTGATGTTGAACCGCCCACGCGAAACAATCATGCCTAGCTTGCCAGGCACGAACCGGTGCTTCATGAACGTCTCCGTCGTGCCGAACAGCGCCCGGATCAAGAAATAGATGCCAACGAACAGGAAAGCCATCGCGAAGAGGTCGACCGCCCCTGCGTAGGCGCCCGCGACCAAGAGGAACGCCGCGAAACCGAAGATGAGATTCTTGCGAAGTGGGGCGGTCAGCCAATTCTGCGAAGCGGACCAAGCTAGGCCAAACTTCATCCCACAATGCACGCAAGTGGCATCCCTCGTTAGGTACAGGTGCATGCACTCTCCGTGCTCGTCACGTCGCGCTCGCGGTCGGTTTGCTGAACTCACTACTCCATCTCCCCTGCTTCGTATGCACTGGACCATGATATGAGCCAATCGAAAAGATTCAAGAAGATCGAGGGAACCTCTTTCTCCTTTTCGATGTGACATTGGACGCCCATCAGCCAGCGGTACTCCGGGCTCTCCAATGCCTCGATGATGCCGTCCTGGGGGTGATAGGCAGAGGCCAGTAGACCAGGCGCTCGTTGCGCTTCCTTGGCCCCTTGGTGGTGGTAGCTGTTGGTCTGAAAGATCGCCCCAACGCCGATGATGGCCCCCAGCTTGCTACCAGGCGATACGTAGACGGGATGCTTGAAGGGTTTCTCGCCGACGTCTTCTGGCAACTTGGCATGCCCGGGCAGATCCTGGATTAGCGTACCCCCGAAGGCCACGTTGATGAGCTGCATACCTCGGCAGATCCCGAGCACCGGCATCTGCCGCTCCACTGCGGCCCACAGCAGCCCCATCTCCATCTCGTCACGTTCCGCGTGCGTCTCGACCCCCACCCCAGCAGCAATCTCTTGCCCATAGTACTGAGGATGTACATCGTAGCCGCCGCAAAGGAGCAGTCCTGAAACGCCCTCAAGAGCGTCGAGGCCAAAGTACGTTGAAGGAGTGAGGATGCGTGCCTGCCCGTTGCGCGACTCAATGGACGCGACGTAGGGCTGGGCTTCGGTGGGCCCGCTTGCGGTTACAGCTATCAGCGCCATGGTTCTTCAGCCGCCGTGGAGCCCGGCTGATTCACCGATGGCGAGTAGATCAATCGCGTCACTAACCATCTCGGCCACACGCTCGATCTTGTCGGGGTGGTCAATCGTGATCTGCGCCTCGAGTCGTTCCAGCATGGCCGTTGTTGAGGGCGTGTCATGGTTGCTGGTCACCAAAGGAACATCAAGATCGGTGGCCCGCTGATGCACATACTGAGGAGGCGTTTCGCATCCCGTCAGCAGCAGGCAGGTCAGCGGGAAGTTGAGAGCAGACATCTGGATGTCGGTTCTGCCGCCACGCACGATTACCGCCTGATTGGGGTATCTGCCAAAGTAATTGCCCCCCCACTCGGTGATGAGTCCGCCGATGAGGAACCGTTCTATCAGCTCATGTTGGCCTGACGCTCCGGCGTAGAACGTGCCGTCCAGTAGCGCGGCGACCTGCCCCACCGTTGGAGCTAGCAATCGACGATCTTCGGGAAGTACACCGTAGACGGAGACCCCCGCGTCCTTGAACGCTGGCGTCAGGCGCGTCGACGCGTCGTGCTTGCCGTATTGCGTGCGCCGGTTGATCACCACGCCCGACAGACTCGCGTACGTATCGCGCCACTTCGCCGCGTCCGTCCCGCTCAATGCCCGGTTGTAGGGCACGACGCCCAGCACGCGGGCGCCCAAATGCTCGGCCAACGCTGGCGACGCCGCGACTGCATATCCGTCGCCGTCAAACAGCGGCAGGCCCTCGACGATTACCACGTCGTTATCAACAGTAAGCGCAGCGACCTGCTTGGCCGCTTCGGCCAGCAATGCTTCTTGCCCGTGCTCCGCGACTGCCAGCGAGGCCACTTCGGGAGCGGCGAACGCTCTTGCGTAGAACGCAGAATCGCCATCCGCGTTCAGAGTAGCGGGCTTAACGACGGCAACGCGCTGACCTGCCTGCTTCCAGACGGTGGCGAGGGCCGTTGCAACGGAGGTGGAGCCGACGCCGGGGCACTGCCCGGCGACGTAGAGGGTTGTCATGGGCAGATTATACGGGTCAATCGGGCTTGCCCGCCGTCGCCGTGGGTTCGGGCAACCGGATATACTTCCCGTTTGGTAGGAAATCATGGCACAAACACCCCGAACTAATCCCGTTTCGATTCGGGTACCCGCAACCACAGCGAACCTCGGCCCCGGCTTCGACACCCTCGGCCTCGCGCTGTCCATGTGGAATCACTTGCGCGTCGAGTGGTCGGACAAGCCGCGCGTCGAGGTGCACGGCGAAGGGGCCGGCTACCTCCGCACCGACAATCGCAACATGACCTACCGGGCCGCTGCTCGCCTCCTGCGTGAAGCTGGCCAGGAGCACCGGCACATGCGCATCGAATCGTGGCAGACCGTGCCCCTCTCGCGTGGGCTGGGCAGTAGCTCCTCGGCTATCGTGGGGGGGCTCTACTCGGCCAACGCACTGCTGAACTACCCGATCACACCCCATCGCTTGCTGGAGCTGGCAACGGAGATCGAAGGTCACCCGGACAATGTGGCCCCTGCCCTCATGGGAGGTATGAGCGTTGCGGTCATGGACAACGGCGTCGTTAACGCCGTACCCATACCGTTGCTCGAAGATCTCCAGTGTGTGGTATTCATCCCCGAGCGGCCGCTGCCAACCCAAAAAGCCCGCGAAGTCCTAAAGCCAACCGTCTCGCGTGCCGATGCTGTGTTCAACATCGGCCGTACCGCGTTGATGGTTGCGAGCTTTGCGTTGAACCGGCCCGAGTACCTGGGGCTAGCCACGCAGGACAAGTTGCACCAGAACGCCCGCCGCACCGTGTTCCACGAGATGAAGGTGATTTTTGATGGCGCCCTGAAAGCAGGCGCGAAAGGCGTTTTCCTCTCAGGCGCAGGTTCCTCGGTCGTGGCGTTCACCACTCGAGGCGAGAATCGTGCGTTCACCATCGGCTATGAGATGGCCGATGGTGCAGACAGGGCCGGATTACCAGGCACGTTCCGCGTGCTTGACCCCAGCCCCACGGGTGCCGAGGAGATCGATGAGATACCGGCCAGCGTGATCCAGGAGGCCGGGTGATGGCGATGCTCGTGCAGAAGTACGGCGGCACCTCAGTTGGTGACGCCGAGAAGATAAAGAACGTCGCGCGACGGGTCGCAGCCGCGCAGGCGGCAGGTAATCAAATCACGGTCGTCGTTTCCGCCATGGGCAAGACCACCGACGAGCTGATTGCGTTGGCGCAATCGGTCACGCGATCTCCCGAGCCTCGTGAACTGGACCTGCTGCTGTCCACCGGTGAGCTCGTATCAAGCACGCTCATGGCCATGGCGCTGCGTGAGATGGGCGTCCCGTCGATCAGCATGGGCGGCGCCCAAGCGGGCATCCAGACCGACACCGCCCACGGTCGGGCGTCCATCGTTCACCTGGACCCTGCCCGGGTGCGTCGCGAACTCGACGCAGGCCGGGTAGTCATCGTCGCAGGCTTCCAGGGCATCACCGATGACATGGACATCACGACGCTTGGCCGTGGGGGATCCGACACGACGGCTGTTGCGCTCGCAGCAGCGCTCAAAGCTGAGCGCTGCGAGGTGTACACGGACGTCGATGGCATCTATACGGCTGATCCGCGCGTCGTGCCTACAGCGCGTAAGCTGACAGAGATTGGCTACGAGGAGATGCTCGAGCTAGCCACCTATGGTGCGAAGATGCACCCGCGGTCCATCGAGCTGGCGGCCTGGTACAAAGTGCCGGTCCTCGTGGCCTCTAGCACGGCGGATACCCCTGGCACTCTCATTCATGATCTGGACGACGGAGGAATGGCAATGGAGGTCAGCAACAAGGTCAGCGGTGTGACCTATGAGCGCAACGTGGCTCGCATCACCATGCGGGCGGTGCCTGACCACCCCGGGATTGTGGCCAACGTTTTCGAGCCGCTCACCGAGGCCGACATCAGCGTCGATACCATCGTGCAGAACGCCAGCGCAGAGCGCCTGACAGACGTGTCTTTCACCGTCGAGCGCGGCGACGTCGAGCGAGCGATGCAAGTCAGCAGGCGCGTTGCAGCGGAGATCGGCGCCGCTGACTGCGTGGCTGACGACCATCTCGGCAACGTCAGCATCGTCGGAACAGGCATGCAGAACGCTCCCGGCTACGCCTCACGTATGTTCCGTGCGCTCTCAGACGCGGGGATCAACATCGAGATGATCACCACGTCTCAGATCCGCGTCACCTGCATTGTCGACGAAGCCCAGGTGAACGACGCGGTGCGCGTGCTCCACGACGCTTTCGAGCTCGACCGCGAGTAGCGCGGGCGGGTTCGACTTCGCGCACGCTTCACGTCGCCCGTGTTGGCCGTATCGAAGCTCGTTGAGCTCCAAACCGGTTCGCAGATGCCCGTAAGTTCTACCCGCAACGGGATTGCAATCCTCAGTGTGCGGGGTAAGACTTGGCGCGGAATTTCGGGGGCACATCGCACGGTGGGACTTGCCGGAGAGATGACGCTGATTGAGAAGCGACCGGCTGCGCGTCTGTCGGCTCAGGCCGATGCTGCGCAAAGATGCATCTAAGACATGTTGACGCCCACGCCGGTATGCCCAAAATAGCGAAAGACGGTCTTCCTGTATTTCCAGTGCTGACTGGGCGTAGCGATAGGCCAGAGGAACACAACCTATGGAAGGAGACAAAACGATCGAGAAAGTCCTGGCGAACAGCCGGGTTATCGCGGTGGTGGGGTTGTCCGATCGAGAGGACCGAGCGAGCCACGGAGTCGCGAGATACCTGCAGAGCGAGGGCTTTCGAATAATCCCGGTGAATCCAACGCTCAAGGGCCCGATTCTTGGCGAAGTGTCGTACCCGAGCTTGGATGACCTACCGGAAAAAGTGGACTTAGTCGACATCTTTCGGCGCCCGATCGACGTTCCGCCCGTGGTAGACGCGGCGATCAGGATCGGAGCACCGGCGGTGTGGATGCAACTGGGGATCGTCCACCAGGAAGCCGCACACTTGGCAAGTGCCGCGGGATTGGATGTCGTGATGGATAGATGCACGGCGATCGAACACCGTCGGCTCGTGTGGCAGGGCAAGCTCAATTCGAATAGAACATAGGCCGCGCACGACAAGGGGGCAGAGCGCAGGCACGGGAGTGAAGTTATGGTGTACCGAGACGCCGAAGAGGTCCGCGACCTCAAGATTAAAGCACGCGAAGCCGTCGAATTGGCGATGGGCGGTCGCTGGGAAGAAGCTGTCGCACTCAACCGTGAGGTGATTGCAACCTCCCCGAGTGACTTGGGCGCGTACAACCGGCTGGGCAAAGCCCTGCTGGAGTTGGGAGATCCTCAAGCCGCACGGGGGGCGTTCGAGCACTCCCTATCGCTGGATCCAAGCAATCCTATAGCGCGGAAGAATATCGAGCGCCTGTCCGATGGTACGGCGTGTGGTGGCTCTGCGCCGCTCAGCCACAAGATGTTTATCGGTGAGACGGGGAAGAGTGCGCAGGTGGCGTTGCTCGGCTGCGCCACGGATTCTGCCCGGCCTTACCTCGTCCCTGGCTCATCCGTCGAACTGCGGGTGCACAGCAGTAACCTGGTGGCCTACTCGGCACAGGGCTTATACGTTGGCATCGTGCCCCCTAGAGTTGGGCATCGTCTGGCAGCCCTGATGGAGGGTGGGAATCGATACGACGGGGCGGTGGTGCACTCCAGCGGGGCCACAGTCAGCGTCGTACTGCACGAGAGCTACCAACATCCGTCGCTCCGATCCAAGACATCGTTCCCGGCCGCGGCCGGGAACGCGGCACCCTCGCCTGCCGTGCCGGCGCCTCTGTCCGAGCCAGACTCCACGGATGAGCCGGAGCCAGCAATTACCGAGCCCGTGGCTGAAACGCCCCTTGAGGAGCTTCGCGAGTTCGATGGGCCAGTTGCTGAGATCAAGGCGTTGCCAGAAGCCGACTTGGAGCTCGCCGACTTGGTGCCTGCGCTCGACACCGATGACGCTAGTGAGGACGAGGCTTTCGAAGAGGAACTCGAAGAAGCAATCTAGGCTTCCGGGCTAGGGCTCCCTTCGAGACTCTCTACGAGGAGCTCTAGCACGTCCTTTGCCGATTTGTCGTCGGCCGCTCCCTTCGCGCCGATTCCCTCCTCCATCATCTGGAGGCAGAACGGGCACGAGACCGCAACCGAGTCGGCACCCGTTTCCAGGAACTGATCCGTCCGGATATGGTTGACTCTGGTTCCTTCTTCTTCCATCCACATCTGACCGCCGCCTGCGCCGCAGCAGAAGCTGCTCTCATGGTGCGCGCCGCCTGGCATCTCGACGAGCGTAAGGCCCGGGATCGACTCGGCGATCGCCCGTGGCGCGTCGTAGATGTCGTTGTGTCTGCCGATGTAGCACGAGTCGTGGTAGGCCATCGTCGTGAACACTGATCCCACCGGCTTAATGCGACCCTCTTTGATCAGCCCCGCAACGAACTCCGTATAGTGCACGACCTCGAAGTTGCCCCCGAACTGGGGGTACTCATTCTTCATGGTGTTGAAGCAATGAGGGCAGAGGGTAAGTATCTTCTGCACCCCATACCCGTTGAGCGTTTCGATGTTCTGCTCTGCCTGCCTTTGAAACAGATATTCGTTACCCATGCGCCGAGCGGGGTCGCCCGTGCACGTCTCCTCGCTGCCCAGCACGCGGTAGCGCACACCAGCGACCTTGAGTACCGACGCCATCGCGCGGGCAGTCGCCTGGTTGCGTCCGTTCAACGCCGATGTGCAGCCCACCCACAGCAGCACCTCGTGCTCGGGATCGTCGGCCATCGTCACCGCGTCGGTACCGTCCATCCAGTCCGTGCGGGTCGCCTGCGTGCCGCGCCAGGGGTGGCCTCGCTGTTCGATGGACATCATCGCTTCCATCGCCGTCTCAGGCACCGCCGCTTCCTCCATGGTGAGGAAGCGGCGCATGTCGACGATGGTGTCGATATGCTCGACGAAGGCGGGGCACGCTTGCACGCACGCCCCACACGTCGTGCAGGCCCAGAGCGCCTCTGGTGTGATCACGTCGTGCACCAGCGAACGATCGCTGGCAGGTGCTTGCTCGCCCTCGGCGAGGCTGAGTAACACTGGCGCGCGCTCGACCATGTAGCCCTTCGCTTGCTGGATGACCGCCCGTGGGGAGAGCGGTTTGCCGCTGCGCCAGGCCGGGCACTGGTCCTGACAGCGCCCACAGTCGGTGCAGGAGTCGTAGTCGAGTAACTGCTTGATTGAGAGCTGGTTGATATCGCTGGCGCCGAAAGAGGACAGCGTGTCCAGGTCCCCCATCGGCCGCAGGGCGCCTTTGGGTCGTGTGACCGACGAGCGCATCACGAGGTTCAGGGGCGCTACGAAGATGTGCATGAGCGGGCCGAAGCGCCAGGCAGCGTACATGAACGTTCCACTCATGAGCGCCGCGTGGGACCACCACAGAACGAAGTGGGAAACTTCCATCGCATAGACCGTGACGCCTAGGCCACGGATTGCCTGCGCGACCACCCACGATGCGAACGACCACCGGGCCCAGTCGGGGTTGAACAGAGTACTGGCGGGTTCCATCTCGGTCGCGGCCATCCGTAGCGATTGCAGGAGGAAGCCAGAGAGCGCCATGCTCAGCAGAAGCACGAGCAGCACCCCGTTCTCCAGCATCGTATTGAGCCGTGGCGGCTTGGTCACGTAGCGCCGATAGGCAGCCATCGCAATGCCAGCGATCAGCATCAGCCCACCGACATCCCAGATCAGCTCGCGCTCGACCTTCACGTCAGCGGTCAGGAGATGGACGCCGAAATATTTCTCGGCGTTGAACTCCACGGCGTCGAGGGTGGTGGCCACGAACAGGATCAATATGCCCCACACGATAAGGAAGTGCATCGTCCCTGGATAGCGCTCGCGCCGCACGAAACGGCGATGTGCGATGGAGTCGAGGAGCACGGTCTTGAGGCCAGCCCACGCGCGTGCTCGCCAGGGCCCCACGTCCGGGTTCGTTGTGCCCAATCGCCAAATCTTGGAGCGCTGGTACAGCGACCACGCGATGGCCAGCACCGCCAGGAGGCTCATCAGGTAGACAATTGCCCCCAGGGGGTAACCGATGTTCCAGAAATCGACGCGACCGTTCAGCTCAGGAGGCACGTATAAAGCTCCGTTCCGTACAGAGAGTGGCCGTGAGTTTACTTGGCTGGCTCGCTGGAGCCAAGGTGGACAGAATGGTTGCGCCCCAGAGTAGGCTTGATAGGGGCACCTGCCTGCGGCCCGGCGCTTGGGCAATCCCTGACGCGACTCCTGATCAGAGACAAAGTGGAATCCCATTGACCATTTACATGACGGCACGATTCCGGGTCGCCCCAGACTCGGCCCAGGCGAGCCTCTACGCCATCAGCGACTTCATCGACTACGTGAAGGCGAACGAGCCAGGTACGCACCAGTACACGTCCGTTCAAGACTTTGAGGACTCATTCGCCTTCCTACACTTCTTCGCGTTCGCGGACGAGGCAGCAGAAGAGGTACACCGGAGCTCACCCGGGACCACGCGGTTCGTAGACAGCCTCTATCCGCTCCTGGAGGGCGACGTCGTCTTCCAGCGGTGGAACGCCGTCGCGACTACTCTCCCCGTCCGTGATTCTAGCGCGCAGTCGCCGCATGAGTGACCTGATGGCATTCGAGGAGATCAAAGCCCTGACGTTCGACGTCTTCGGTGCTGTCGTGGACGGGCGCACCAGTGTTGCCCGCGTGCCAGACGCGCCCACCGATCCGTCGGCGGACATCACGGAGTCTGATTTCAATGACCTGGCGAACCATCTGGGAGTGTAGGTTCCGCCCGCCCGCCCGCCGACTAATGAGAAGGGCCCCGGCGTCGCCGGGGCCCTTCTCGTTTCTTGTCTTGAAGAAGCGAACGCTAGCTGAGCATCTCTTGCACCACCCTACCGATGTCGGCAGGCGTGGGGATGATGTGGCAACCGGCGTCTTCGAGCGCTTTCATCTTCTCAGACGCCAACGCGGCTGTGCCTGTGATGACCGCACCTGCGTGGCCCATGCGGCGGCCTGCAGGCGCTGTCTGGCCAACGATCAGGGACGCGACCGGCTTCTTGACGTGTTCCTTGATGTAGGCGGCGGCCTCCTGTTCCTTCGTGCCACCGATCTCCCCGATGAGCACGATCGACTCAGTTTCAGGGTCCTCGTTGAAGAGTTTGAGCACGTCGACGAACTGGGTGCCGGAGACCGGGTCTCCACCGATGCCCACGCAGGTGGACTGGCCGATCCCACGCGCGGTGAGCTGGCCGACGGCCTCGTAGGTCAGGGTGCCCGAGCGGGAGACGACGCCCGCCATTCCGGGCATGTGAATGTTCCCGGGCATGATGCCAATCTTGGCGTTGTCGCCAGGAGTGATGAGTCCGGGGCAGTTGGGGCCAATCAGTCGAGTGCTTTTCCCCTCGAGGTACCGCATCACGAACGTCGAGTCCTTGACCGGCACTCCCTCGGTGATGCAGATGACTAGCGGGATGCCAGCGTCAGCCGATTCGAGGATGGCGTCGGCAGCGAACGGAGGCGGTACGAAGATCAACGCCACGTTAGCGTCGGTTTCGATGATGGCCCGCTCGACGGTGTCGAACACCGGAACGTCATCGAGGACGGTGGTGCCGCCTTTGCCGGGTGTGACCCCCGCGACGAGATTGGTGCCGTACACCCTACAGCGTTCCGCGTGGAAGCTGCCTTCGCGTCCTGTGATGCCCTGCACCAGCAGGCGAGTGTTTTTGTCGACCAGTATGCTCATGTGCTCTCTTCTCTCGTGTCGTTCCGTCTCATCCTAGGTCGCTTGACGGGGAGAGTCGGCTAGTTCGTGATCGCGGCTGCGGCCTCTTCCAGGGTGTCCACCAGCGTGAGTTCCAGGTCGGAGTCCGCAAGGATCTGCTTGCCTGCGTCGACGTTGGTACCTAGCAAGCGAACGATTAGCGGGGGCCGCCGGTCGGCCTTGCCGTAGGCGTCGACCAGCCCACGCGCTGCGATGTCGCACCGGAGGATCCCGCCGAAGATGTTGACGAGGACCTTGGTCACGTTGGGGTCGGACAGCATCAGGAGGATGGCGTGGGAGATCTTTTCCTCACCGGCTCCACCTCCGACGTCCAGGAAATTGGCAGGCTCGGCGCCCGCGAACTTCACCGTGTCCATCGTCGCCATGGCCAGGCCCGCGCCGTTGACTATGCATCCGACGTTGCCATCGAGCTTCACGTAGGCGATGTCAGCTTCAGACGCCTGGACCTCCAGCGGATCCTCCTGCGAGGTGTCGCGGAGCTCAGCCTCGGGCTTGTGGCGGAACATGGCGTCGTCGTCGATGCTCACCTTGGCGTCCAGGGCAAGGAGCTTGCCGTCCTTGGTCAGCACCAGCGGGTTGATCTCAATCATGGACGAGTCTTTGTCCATGTACGCTCGGTAGCAGGCGTCTACGAGTGCGACGAAGGGGCGGACCTGTTCAGTTGGTAGGTTCAGCGCACCAGCGATCTTGCGGCCCTGGTATGGCTGGAAGCCGATGGCCGGGTCGATGGGTTCCGTGAATACTTTCCCGGGCTCGTTCTGAGCCACCTGTTCGATCTCCATCCCGCCCTCGGACGATGCGATGATCACCGGGCGCTTACGGCCACCGTCAGTGGTGATGCTGAGGTAGATCTCGCGGTCGATGTCCATGGTCTGCTCGCAGAGAACCTTGTGGACGGGTGCGCCAGCGGGGCCTGTCTGGAACGTGACCAGCGTGGTGCCGATGAGCGATTCGGCGAAAGCGCCGGCCTCTTCGGGGCTATTGACGACTTTGACGCCGCCAGCCTTTCCACGCCCACCTGCGTGGACTTGCGCTTTGATGACTGAGGTGCCGCCCAGCTTCTTGGTGGCCTCAATGGCCTCGGCCGCGTTGGAGGCGACGGTGCCTTCGGGCACCGGCACGCCAAAGGTGGCCAGGAGTGCCTTGGCCTGGTATTCGTGCAGCTTCATTCACTGACTCCTTGAGCGTTCGGGAACGGGTGCGCCGCGCCCGGCGACAAATGATATCAGACGTAGCGCAGGGCAGAATGGCTGGTAGCCGCTAATCGCCGCGCAGGCGGCTATACTTCGCGCGGATTCGCGGAATCCAAACATCGACCAGAGGAGACGCGCCATGCAGGTGGAGCTGACGAGCACGACGACGAGCGACGGGATCAAGTTGCATGGAATATTCCTTCAGGCGGACAAACCGAGGAATGACCTCACCATCGATTGCATGGTGATGATTCACGGATCAGGTGCGAACTTCTACGCATCGCCGTCCAATCCTCGTGCTGAGAAGTTCAGAGACATGGGCATCCCGGTAGCGCTGTTCAACACGCGAGGCCACGATGTGATCGCAGGGCATTCGGGCGGACATCAGGTCGGAAACGCCTGGGAACTGCTCAGCGAGACGCACGTGGATCAGCTCGCAATCTTCGACTGGTTAGAGGCTCGCGGCTATAACAGCATTGGTTTGATGGGCTCAAGCCTTGGTGCCGTTAAGGTCGTGGTTGGTCAAGCGAAGAACCAGGACTCGCGGGTCGCGGCCGTGGTCTCGCTAGCCCCTCTGCGCTTCTCTCACGAGTACTACGCCCAGTGTGAGATGAGTGAGATGCACCTCGGGTACTACGAGGAAGCAAAGCGGCTGGTGGCTGAGGGCAACGGCGACACTATCATGGCCGTTGAATTCCCCAACCCGGGCGCGCACTTCTCAGCCAACGTGTACTTGGACAGGCATTGCTCTGAGCATTACAACATGTGCGCCGGCATCACAGACACATTGAACGTCCCACTGTTCATTGGCACCGGCTCGACGGAGACTCACCCTCGCATGCTGAACGCAGGGCGCGACATGTATGAGCTTGCGAAGGACAAAGTGCCCGGGATCAAGTGGTTGCACGTTGAGGGTGGAGACCACGGTCTGCAGAACAAAGATGAGGAGTTCATGGCAGCGCTGCTTGAGTTCCTCGGGGCGAAACAACTCGCAGCAGTCTAGCCCGGCGGTGCACGGCGATGGCACCCTGTACAGCGTCTCGGGCGGCAAGGAGAGTGTCGAGGGCCACGATCGACTCGAGACCACTCCTGGCCAGACTACGCCGAGATTGGAGTGGCGTCTGCGGGGGAGGTCGGCCCTGGGAAGATAGACCTGGTGCGGTCTTACGAGGTGCACACCGAGAACACCGTCGGCGAGGGGTCCCTGGCCGTGACCATCCGCAGCCAGACGGGCGGTGCATTCAACCAAGGCAGATATGTTGCTGAGAAGAACGAATACGCTGAGAAGAACGAATACTACGAGAGCCTAGGCCTGCGCCAAACGCGCGTTGAGATGCTCCCCGAAGCCCACCTGAAGTTGCCTGTGGGATGGGGTTTACTCGTGAGGTCATGATTGGCTGACGGGTTTCTTTGTGTTTGGGAGGCCAGGCCCGTGGCGGCCCACGCATCAACTGGTACAGACGAGGGGTTCGGAACAACGCCGATTGGATGCTAGCATTCCTTTCCGTACAGAGAACTGGAGTAGGTAGGCATTAACGCGTAGATTGCCATTTATCGTTAGGACTAGAGGAGGAAGAGTGAATATGCAGTCTTTTATTTCGGCAAAGGGACTTACGTTAGGCATATTGCTGGTGCTGGTGTTGGCAGCATGCAGTGGTGACGACCCCACGGCAACCCCACCGCCACCGCCCGCACCGACGAACACGCCAACCGCAGTGCCGGCACCGACAGCGACGTTGGCCCCCGGCATTCCTACTCCCACCCCTGCGGCCCCGACACCGACACCGACACCGAAAGCGACCCCTACGCCTTCGTTTGACGCTGCTGCGTACTTCAAGGGCAGGACTATTCGGATCGTTGCGAACTCGAACCCCGGCGGAGGCACGGACGCTCAAGGTCGCGTGATGTCAGCATTCATGAGCAAGTGGATTCCTGGCAAGCCACGTATCGTGTTTACTAACCAAGGCAATAAACCACTGGCCTATGTTTATGGTGCTACTGAAGCGCCAAAGGATGGGACCTACATCATGTGGGATAGCTCTCCGACGTTGCACTATGGCTACGCAGAGAACACTGAATTTATCAAGCGGAGCACGTTCGAATTCATCGGTTCTACCATCGACCCCACTCGGGCATGGTTCACTTACGACCCAGTGAAGCATTTGGGAGCAAGTGCCGCGACGAAATGTCTTTGGGATTTCTCAGAAATGGTTAATACCGGCGGCGGTGATCACGGACAATTCCTGTTGGCTGATGAAATTTCCGACATCACCGAGGGTAACCCTTTGTTCATAGCCGTAACATATGCATCTGAGCAACTGAACATCCCGTTTACCTACTATGCGTTCGACACGGTCGATACCAATGCAATCTTTACGATGTTTGCTCGTGGTGACATCAACGCTGTAGTGCAACCTAGTTATTGGTATCGGTTCCCAAAGACGCAACCAACCTGGCTCTCAAGCGGTCTGGTTCGTCAGATGGCGGCCATGGGACCTGGCACGCTAGGCCCCAACTCGGAGGGCCCACCCACATGCGGTGACATACGTGATCATTTTTCGGAGGAACAGAAGAACGTTTACGCAGCGATGACAGGCCCAACCAGTTACATGCTAAAAGCACTCTGGTTGCCCCCTGGTACACCGGATGAGGTCGCCGACGCGCTTTCCGCCGCTTTCCAGAAGGCATTTGAGGAAGATGGGAAGCTCCAAGAGAAATACGCTGCTATCTCGGGTGAGGAGCCTCGGTTTACCCCGCGTGATGAAGGGCAAGCCGCAACTCTTGAGAATGAACGCCTTTATGAAGGGTCTATATCAGTCCTCAATGAGCATCGAGACCGTATCCTTGAGAAGTACTTCCCGCAGCACATCGCGAACTAAAGTTCGTTGATAACGGGGATACAGTCGAGGGAGGAGACCACGGTCTCCAAAACAAGGATGAGGAATTCATGGCAGCACTGCTTGAGTTCTTGGGAGCTAAGCAGCTTACCGCAGTCTAGTCTGGAGGTTCGAGGCGATGGCAAAGAACGGATTTAGGATCCTCGACAGCGATATGCACATCATGGAGCCGCCCGACTTGTGGTTGCGGTACATTGATGCCGAGTTCAGGGACCAAGCCCCTCGGGGCCGGGTTTCAGAGAACATTCGCGATTTGGGTATGGAGTGGCCTGAGGACGCCCCGCCGGGGCGAGTGACGAGTGGCACGCCGCATCGTGGCCACAACTACGATCGCAATCAGCAGCTGTACGGGGACCACGCCGCGCGCGGGTGGGCTCCGGACTGCCAACTGGAGGCGATGGACGTCGAGGGGATAGACGTGGCCGTGCTCTTCCCCACCCGCGGCCTCGGCATCCTGACTCGGCCGAATCTCGACCCACGGTTCGCGGCTGCGATCGCGCGGGCGTACAACGACTGGTTATTCGAATTCTGCCAAGAAGATCCGGCCCGCCTACTCGGTGCAGGCATGGTCTCGGTATACGACATCAATGACGCGGTCTCGGAGGCGCGCCGGTGCGCAACGGAGCTGGGCTTCAAATCAGTGTTCGTGCGTTCCAACATCGTCAACGGCAAGGCGTGGCACGATCCTTACTACGAACCGTTGTGGGACGTTCTGGAAGAACTTGGCCTGCCGATTGGCTTCCACGAGGCGTCGGGTTCGAGCGCACCGCAGGTCGGTGAGCAGTTTGAGCCGAATTTCGGTATCCGGCGGGTCTATTCGCAGCCGTTCGAGCAAATGCTCGGGCTGGGGAGTTTCCTGGGTGGTGGCATCCTCGCCCGGCACCCTGGCCTGCGTGTCGCCTTTCTTGAGGCGAATTGCTCGTGGGTGCCTTGGCTTTTGTGGCGCACGGATGAAGGTTTCGAACGGGAGGGTGATATCTTCATGAAAGACCTGAAGGAGTTACCCAGCGAGTACTTCAAGCGTCAGGTCATCGTCTCTGTTGAGCCGGATGAGATCCCTGCCCGGCACCTTATCAGCGAGTTGGGTAGTGACCAGATGGTCTTCTCTACGGATTATCCCCACGGCGATTCCAAGTATCCGATCGCGGTCGAATGCTTCCTGGAATTGCCGATTTCAGACGAGGATAAGCGCAAGATTCTTTGGGACAATTGCGCTAGGTTCTACTCAGTGGCTGATGTCCCTCAACCCTCCGGCGTGGTTTAGCCGGTTAGCACCGGCTCAGGCCGGCTTTTGAAGGAGGCCCCGTATGGTTATCGAGACCAAGAAGAGTAATGCACTTGAAACGTTCATCGCCAAGACCAAGGAATTATTCGCATCTGAGCCGGATGTGGACAAGCGCTGGGAAGCCCTCAGACCCGTCCTCGCCGAGTTGCTCTCCGATCCGGCGGTGATGGCGGCATCGAAGGATTGGCCGGACTGTGTACCCGCTGACGGCCGCGCCGAGAATCTGTTGTTCTACGTGGACGACGAGTTCGGCTTTGCGGTCAATGGACTCACGAAGAATGCGAGCCGAACCGGGAGTGCGCGGATTCATGATCACGCGCACATCTATACCTTGTACGGAGTCTTGGACGGCAAGGAGAGTGTCGAGCGCTACGATCGACTAGACGACCGCTCGCGGCCAGACTACGCCGAGATCAAATTGGCGTCCAAGACGGAGGTTGGCCGGGGGGAGATAGATTTGGTGCGACCCTATGAGGTGCACACCGAGAACACTGTCGGCGAGCGTACCGTGGCCCTGATCATCCGTAGCCAGATGGGCGGTACGTTCAATCAGGGCCGATACGTCCCAGAGAAAAACGAATATTACGAGAGCCTAGGCCCGCGCCAAACGCGCGTCGAGATGCTCCCCGAAGCCTAAGTTCAGTTACTCATCGGAATAGCGCTAACCGCGAGGCCACAGACGGCCTCGCGGCCGGCTTCTGACGACCGAGACATCCCATGAGTCACTTATGTGACAAATGGCCGTACTGCATTCGTCAATCCCTCCCTAGCCTGACTAGAGCCAACGTGTTCATTTCAAGCTCCATCGTCAGGAGCGAACGGTGAGAACTGGGCAGAAACGGGCACCAACGCAACGCGACCCGGCCGGGCGCCGTTGCCCAGCCACTTGTAATTGGAACAAAACGGAACACCTGAAGACTCACCCCATCTCCGAGCGCCGAGCGACCTTCAGTCCCTGCGGCGAAGCCAAGAGATTCGAGGGCGAGCACCGACTTCATATACGACCGAGCCTCTACCGAGCCCGTGGCATCCCGGGGCCTAGTACACGAGGCGAAAATGCGCGGCCATCGGGTCGAAGTAGTGGTCGGCCCACCCGACTTTATAGGCGCCCCCCTGCCCTTCTGGAATCCCCCTGTGATTGATAGTGACGATTGTGCCGCCGTTGGAAGGTGCCAGGGTGATCTCAAGCAACGAGTCCGGGGCGTCATCGAGGAACTCGAGCGTGCGCCAGCGTTGGACGATCCGGCTGAATGGCTCAAGCACGACGTTCGTGCCCTCGATGTATCCTGCCCACGCAGTGAACGCCCCGCCGACCTTGGGATCGCACGTCGCGGGAGCGCCGGTCATTTCGCTGTGGTCGTCGGTGTCGAGCCACGCTTCGTAGATCTGCTGAGGAGTAGCGGGGAGTACGCGGGACACGGAGAACGAGTCGGCCATGGGGTACCTTTTCGCATTACAATCGTGGCTTTGAAACCTCTTACGGCGCAGCACGTGCATTTTAGGCTTCTTGCCCCCCCATGCCCTCGTCCGCTACCGTGGTGTGGTAGAACGAACCTCTGAGGTCGGTGGCACATGGCGATACGCACGGGCAAGCAATTCCTAGAAGGCCTCAAGGATGGCCGGGAGATTTATCTCGAGGGTGAGCGCGTCGCCGACGTGACCACGCACCCGCACTTCGCTCGGATGGCGCAGACGCTCGCGAAGGTCTACGACCTCCAGCACAACCCGAAGTACACCGACGAGATGACGTTCACGTCGCCGTCATCGGGCGAGCCTGTGGCGCTGTCGTATATCATCCCGCAGAATCACGCAGACCTGGCTCGACGGCATCGCGCCCTGGAGATCGTTGCCGACGAGGTCCACGGGATGCTGGGCCGGACGCCCGATTACGTGAACGTGCAGGTGACAGCCGCGCGTCAGATGGCCGCCGAATTCGGCGCCAACGACCCTCGGCTGGGCGACAACCTGATCAAGTATCACGAGTACATACGCGAGAACGACTTGTGTCTGACCCATGCGTTCGGACACCCACAGGTGAATCGCGGTGTGGCGCTGACTGAGCTGCCCGACCCCTACGTGGCAACAGGTATCGTCGAGGCGACCGACGATGGATTGATCGTCAGGGGGGCGAAGCTGCTCGCGACGTTGGCGCCGTTCGCGGACGAGTTGTTTTGCCCTCCGTATCGCCCGGCCCGTGCCGACGAGAACATTTTCTGCCTGGGTTTCTCCATCCCGGTGGCTACCCCTGGGCTCAAGATGATTTGCCGGTCCAGCTTCGATTCGGGCAAGCCGCTCTACGACGCGCCGCTTGCAGGCCAATACGATGAGCTCGATGCGCTCGTGGTGTTCGACGACGTACTGGTCCCGTGGGATCGAGTGTTCAGTTACGACGACGTGGAGCTCCACAACAGATTGGTCGCTGGCGTGCCCATGTGGCGTCAGTACATGCAGCAAGTGATGCTGCGCACCGTCGCGAAGCTTGAGTTCATCGTAGGCATCGGAAAGGAACTAACAGAAGCGATCGGCATCGGTGGTTTCGCACACATCCAGGAGAAAATGGCGGAGCTGATCGACACTACCGAGACCGTGCGGGCCTACCTGCGAGCGGCGGAAGCTGATGCCGGCCCTGGGCTCGGCGAAGGCATTTGGTTGGCTCCAGAACCGTGCATAGCCATGCGCCACAGTTGGCCGGACATGTACGCACGGGTGGCTGCGATCCTGCAGCAGATGGCGGCAGGCGGGCTCATGCTCACCCCTACCGAGGCAGATATGGTCGGCGAGATCAAACCGCTTGCTGACAGGTACTTCCAGGGCGCCAAGATTTCGGCTTACCAGAAGGTGCGTCTATTCCGTATCGTCTGGGACCTGATCGGTACTGAGTTCGGTTCCCGGTCGACGCTCTACGAGCGCTACTTCAACGGCGACGTGGTCCGGCTGCGACAGGTACGGTATGCGTCATATGACTACACGAAGGCTTCGGGATCGTTCAATGCGTTCATCGAAGACTTGGAGGCCCAGACTTGAATCCTTCCTCTGAGGAATTCAGACGGGCTTGGGGAAAATTCCCAACAGGTGTGAGCATCGTGACCACACGCACCAAGCAGGGGGCGCCGTATTGCACGACGGCTAATGCGGTATCGTCTGTGTCGTTGAACCCGCTGCTCATGCATCTGAGTATGGCTAAAGATGGAGTGACCTGCGCGAACATCGTCCGTGAGGGGCGATTCGGCATCAACTTTCTCAGGGATGAGAACGCTGAACGTGCGCGGTTCTTTGCGAAGGCCACGGGCGAGGAGCGCGAGAAGTTGCCCTCGGATCACACGGTCTTCGAGAGCGGCACCATCGGATTGAACGATGCCCTGGCGACGATGGACTGCCGAGTGGTGCAGCAGGTCGCCGCGGGTGATCACATCGTGTTCATCGCTGAGGTCGAAGGCTTGGAGGTACGCGAGGGGCGCCCGTTGGTCTTCTACCAGGGTGAGTTCTGCGGTGTAGCTGACGCCTAACCGGTCTGACATACGCTGACGCAAACAGAAGGGACGGAGATAGCTCCGTCCCTTGCTCATGTTTCTAGAGTGGAAGTGTCGGCGGTTTAATCGGCGTTTAGTCGAACTCCCAGTAGGCGAAGCCCGCGCCGCAGGGAGACGAATAGATCGGCACGTAGTCGACCACGGTCCCGGGCGTGCCGTCAGCGACCGCGGCTGCCGCGATCCAGTTGCGCGTCTCGCCGGTCCCGCTGCCGATGCCGTTGTACATGCCGGTGCCGCCGTCGACCCACGTGGCGTTCTGGTACTCGTCGATGGGCTTTTCGAGGTAGCGGTCGAAGTGATCGGCGAACGCTTTAGCGTCGCCGGACTGCACGCAGTTTAAGCTTTCCTGGTCGAACTCTTCGTTGAGGTACGACTCAGGATTGCCGGGTGTGTGCCAGAGGCCACCGGACCCGAAGACGGCGACCCGAAGGTCCTTGTCCGAGTTCTCGATGATCTCGCGTACGGCGCGGCCTAGCTTGTAGACGCGGTTCGCGCTGGGCTGGGGGCCGTAGAAGCAGTTGATGTAGAACGGGATCGTCGGGATGTTGAAGTCCGGCACAATGTTGCTCATCGGACGAAGGAAAGCGTGACCGATTCCGTGTTCCTTGTTGGCCTCTTCCGTCATGAACGAGAGATCGAAGTCACGCCGGACCAGCCCCACGGCCATCTCTTTTGCAAACTCTGCGTTTGCCGGCACTTTGACCCAGGTATCTGCCGTTTTCTCCGTAAACCCCTTCCGGGCACCGGGGACGAAACCCTGCCGGGCGAAGGTCTTGTACCCCTCGTAGTCCTCGCCGACGTAGATGGCGAAGCCTGGGAAGTTGGAGAACTCGAACTGCTCAATCTGGTCATCACCGAAGCAAAGGATGACGTCAGGCTTGGCCTCCTCCATCTTCTGCTTGAGAACATCGAAGGCGACGCGGGTGCGGTCCCACATGGCCTGGTTCTCTTCCTCGGTGGTCCAGGGGTTGCGCTCCGAGGTGGGACGTGCGTTGCGGATAACGTTCCACTTCGCAGGCTCTGTAAAAAGGAATGGCGTGTGCGAGCACGCCTCTACGAGTACTAGTTTTGCCATGATTTCCCTCCTGAATTGCGGCTGGATCGCTCGGCTATGGTTGCGAGCTACGCGTCAACCATGCGCCGATAGGTCTCCCACGCCGCTCCGCCGCCTGCTGCGCCTGTGCGCCTGCCCGCGTTGCTGAACGTGGCGATATCTTCGTCGGAGATCGGGCGAGGTTCGCCGATGAGCCTGGCTTTGTAGTTCATCTCAGCAATCTCGTTCAACAGAATAACATTCAACCCCGCACCCTCTGGGTCGGGCCCAACAGCCGTCACTCCGTGACCGCGCATCATGATGATTTCTTTGTCCTTGATCGCATCAGCGAGCTCTTCGCCAAGGGCGTCGTTGCTAATCAGCACGCTCTTGTCGTACAACGGCACACCGTCCAGCAGCAGGCGCAAGCTCCCTGGGTCGTAGGCGCCGTAGATCGGCAGCAGCGGCTGGTCAACGATTGTGAATGTGACGATTGTTGGCGGGTGGATGTGGATCACGCTGTTAATCTCCGGACGCTTCCGGTACATCCACGTGTGGATGTAGATCTCGCGTGGCGACGCCAGGCCTTCCGGCAATCCAATGATGTTGCCCTCCATGTCGGCTTCAACGACGTCTGCTGCTGTGGTGTAGCGAACCCCAGATTCTCCCGGGCCGCGCGCCTTGATCAGCAAGTGGTCAGTGCCAGGGATACGGGCGCTCACGTGGCCGGCGGGTTCGCGTGTAAGGTCCATGCGCGCGAGCACTCGGCAGGTCTGCGCCACACGTTCTTTCAACGCTTGGATCTCTGTATGAGTCGCCATGATTCCTCCTTGGGTCCCGGGCCGTCCTCGGCGGCGCGGGCGGCATTCTACGCCAGGCTACGCCAAACGCTAGATGTGTGTGTAGCGGGGACGCAGGACCTGGATGCGCTCGCTACTTTCGATGTAGCGGGCGAAGCGGTACTTCGCTTCAGGGCCATCCATGGTCTGCGTGGGGAGATCAGGGACACTTCCGGTGTCGACCTTGGCAGCGATGAACCAGTGGCCTGGTGATGCCTGTGCTTCGCGGGTGGCCACGTCGAAGTCCTCGAGGGCGTCGACGGTGCGTGAGCGCTCGATGCCCGCGCCCAGAGCGACCTGTGCAAGGTCCGTGCGCTTGGAGGTGACCGACGGAAGCCCGCCGCCGCCTTCGTACGCCCCGTTGTCCAGGACGATGTGCACAAGGTTCTGCGGGAGTTGGTTGGCGGCATCGGCAAGGCTTGCGAGGTTCATTAACAGGTTGCCGTCGCCGTCGATCAGGACGATCTTACGGTGCGGCAGCGATCGCGCGATCCCGAGACCAACGGCGGAGCAGAGGCCGAGATTCACCTGAAGGAGGTTGGCCTCCGACGGGCGCAGGGCGTTCCACTCCCTGGAGATAGGGCCGACATTGGCGACGACGATGGTGTCGTCTGCGATGGATGCTGCGAGGAGCTTGAGGGCTTGGTAGCGCTTCACTTGATCGTCTCCCCGGTGAGTAGAACAGCAACCGGCCGCTGCCATGAGATGGTGGACCCGAAGGCGTCGACGATAGCGCCAGAGATGTTTTCGATCTTGGAGACGACGGTATGCGGGATGTGTAGCACATCGAGGAGGGGCTCGGTGGTGTCCTTGTAGGGCCCCATCATCCAGAAGGCGTCGCCGATATCTCCGCGATAAGGAATCAGCAGAAGCAGGGGCACTCCCCACGCCATGTTGATGCTGGCGAGCGGCCATGAGGCGACAAGCAGGCCGGAGGTGGGAATCAGGAGCGCGGGGCGCTTGCCCGCGAGCCAGGCCCCCGTGCACACGCCCACGCCGATGGACTCGGTGCTGACCGGGATGTACTCGAACGCGTCGTCCTCGCTGGCGATGCGCTGGAGTTGAGAGAAGTCCGAGTCAGGGAGCAGGGAGATGAAATCGACGCCCGCAGTTTTCAGGCCTTCCAGGACGGCGTCTACGGCAGCTTGCTTCATTGTGCCTCTTCGAGTGCTGGTGACTACGGGCGCAAGATATCACGGGTGGCGGGTAGTCGCCACGGTCACCGTTAGGGGAATCGTGGCGGACGGAGGGGCGGGCGATGGGAGTAAACTACGGCGATGGAGAGATGCCGGAGTGGTTGAACGGACACGTCTTGAAAACGTGCAGGGCTAAAACCCTCGCGGGTTCGAATCCCGCTCTCTCCGCCATTTGTACGGACCGAAGATGCCCCTCCAACTCGAGGGGCATCTTGCCGGCTGATTCGCCTCTGGGCTGAGGGCGAGGCCGGGGTGGGCGGCAGCGGATGATGAAACGTGCCCGGCGCTGCGTGGATTCCTGCCAAAGATTGCGAATGCAGAGATTGGGCATGCAATGAAAAGGGGCTCCCGCTAGGGAGCCCCTTTTTGATTCGATTCGAGCGGGAGCGAGCTATCTGTTCAGGCCGGGCCTGAGCAGATCCGCGACGGGCAAGATTAGCTGTTGCGTGATCTCCTTGTGCGTAAGCCCCAGTTCCAGTCCCTGGTTGAACAACTCGTCTAGCATCTCTGCCGTTGACGGGGTTTCCCCAGGTTTTACGGTGGACAACTGTTCCCGGAGCTGCTCGGCCATAACGCGGATGCGCTCTGCGAAAGCATCGGCCGTCTTCGCCGTGTCCATTGCTGTACCTCCCTGTGGCCGGTGATCCTAACGATACTTCCGGCTCTCTGTGAATAGGTTTCGGCACCGTTTCAGATGTGTGACGTTTCAATCGCACACCTGGGTCAGAGTTTCTCGCCTTCACTGTCTCTGATGCTGTCCCGGGCTCCTTCGATGTGTTCGCCGGGCACGTATAGGCCATGCGGGATGAATGAATCGGGGCCCCATCCTCCGTAGCCGGCGAAATGCGGCTTCACAAATGAGGGTATACCTTCGTTGCTGAGAATGTCAGCCCACAAGCGTGCAAGCATCTCGTTAGGGAACACCTCTACCAGCGATTCGGAGCTCATTGCCAAAGACGTTTCGCAAACCGGATCGCAGTCCAGAGGGACGCCGCTTCGATGAGAGTCATCGCGCCAATCACGAACGTGATGTCGGACCAGAACCCATTGGGGAAGACGCGAACGAGGTAGTCGGTCTGGGTGCTGAAGGTGAAGTTGCCCTCCGGGAACCCGATGTAGTGGAACAGCAGGAAAACCTGTTGGAATGCGACCAGGCTTGCCACGGCGATGATGGCGATGGCTCCCGCTGCGATGATCGAGCCACGGCTGAGCCATGAGCCAACCAGGCCGGCGGCACGTCGCTTGTGGACGTAAATAGTGGCAGCTATCGCGACGGCGAGCACTAACGCCGATAGCGCCTGTACACGATACGTTTTCACGAAGAGTTGCTTGACCTCAGCCATGTGAGAGGCTTCGTCGGCGCCGAAGAGACGCACTTGCGCACCGTTGATCTTGGCAACGACGATGAGGGGCTCGGTATCGCTGCTGAAGTAGTCTTGAATCGTTGCGCCAACGTGGCGCAATTCGACCATCGTGATTCCAGTCCGCGCGGGGACGTGGTTGTGCTCGAAGATCTGCTCGTAGAGCCAGAGCGAATTCGCGGTGATCCGAACGTTGGTCGTCACCAACAGCAGCACGAGCGCCACCGCCGCAACCCAGCCCACCATCCCCCACTTTGCCTGCATGCTTGCGTGATCCTTAATCGCCAATCGCCGACGCCTGGGCCCGCGATAGGGGGGGGCCAGGTGGTACCACTCATCGTGCCTGGCTCCAACTGCTGGTGTCCAGCCGGGGCAGCCTATAATCCGTTCACTCTGGAACAGGAGCGTGATGCCGTGGTTATTTCTGAGTCCATTTCTAACGATAACAGCGCCGGGTTCGGCGCATTGCTGGCGACCTTGCGTGCACTGCGCGACCCAGTCACGGGTTGCCCGTGGGATCTGGAGCAGACGCACCAGACGCTACGCGGCACGTTGATTGAGGAGACCTATGAGGCGCTCGAGGCGCTGGCGTCTGGCGAGGCCAGCGCGTTGGTGGAGGAGCTGGGCGACCTGTTGCTTCAGGTGGTTCTCAGTGCCCAGATAGGGGCGGATGAGGGTACGTTCAACATAGGCGATGTGATCGACTTCCTCAATCGCAAGCTCGTGCGGCGCCATCCGCACGTTTTCGGCGATGCGCAAGCACGGACGGCGTCGGAAGGCATCGGGCATTGGGAGCGCATGAAGGCGGTTGAGCGGGCGGACAAAGGCCAGACAGACAAATCGATGCTGGATGGAGTGCCGAAGGCGATGCCTGCGCTCGCGTATGGGAATGCCGTGCTGGGGCGTGCGAGGCGCGCAGGGTTCGATTGGGACGACCCGGATGCGATTTTCGACAAGATCGGCGAGGAGCTGCGGGAGCTTGCCGCTGAGGAGTCTGCTGCCCGGAAGGAAGAGGAGTTCGGAGATGTGTTGCTGGCGGCGGTGGGAGCTGCAGTGCGAATGGGCATTGATCCCGAGCAAGCGTTGAGCGGTGCGAACGCTCGGTTTTACGGGCGCTTCACGCACGTGGAGCGGGCCGTGCGGGACAGTGGTACTACGCTGGCGGCAATGCCCACGGTCGATAAATTGGCGCTGTGGGATGCGGCGAAGGATGCGCAGCAGACTTCGGGCTAGAACAAGCGATGTAAATGCAGAGCTTCATCTGAAGCGGTTTGCTAATATGTCAGCCGCGACAGCCGTAGTGCTGATGAGAACCCTGAGATGATGAGGAAGAAGAACCCCATGCGCACGATTCGACGCATGACCTTGGCCATGCTGGTCTTGATGCTGAGTACGTTTACGCTTGCCGGCCCTGCGTTCGCGCAGGATTCTGCAGACGTAGCGCTTGACTCTCCCATACGGTCGCTTTTGCTAGACCCATCAGAGATACGCATCGATCTTGATATCGACCTGTTCAATAACGCCGATCAGCGGCGCATCGTGAAATTCGAGCTGCTCAATATCCCTGAGGGCTGGGATATTGGAATCTGGAACGCGTTCTTCGACTTCCGCATCTCAGAGTTGGTGGTTGAACCAACCGAGACCACGCCCGGACAGCGTCCGCGGATGCGGATCCGCTTGCCTGAGACGCGGCCTGAGCCAGGGGACTACTCATTCACGTTGGTCCTGGCCGATGCGCAGAACAGCCGAATCGAGTATGACCGGGCAACGTTCACCATCGGCGTTCCCGAGGGGAAACAAGAAGAACCAGGGACCGTGAAGGTCAGCACGGATTTCCCCGTGCTGCGTGGCCCGGCCAACACCGATTACGAATTCGAGGTCGTCATCAAGAACGAAACAGATGAAGACCACTCGTTTGTACTGATTGGGGTTGCTGTCGATGCAAACAACGAGCCCCTGCCGGGCGGCTGGGAGATCGGTTTCACGCCTTCTTTTGGTGAGCAAAAGCTCATTTCGACGGTTGCGGTTCGTGCTGCCATCGATGAACGCGTCAACGTGCAGGTGACTCCTCCGCTGTTTGTCGCGCCTGGCGAATACACGATTGCAGTGGTCGTTGTCAGTGATGATGAGACCCTCGCTGAAAACATAGAGCTAACTCTGGAAGTCACCGGCAGAGGTGAAATACAGGCCGGAACGCAGTCCGGCCGGTTGAACATGGACGCGACGGCAGGCGAGTCAGCAACGAACAAAGTGCGTTTCAGCAACTTTGGTACCGGTGACCTCACGAACGTCGAACTGAATGCGGACGCACCCCCTCAGTGGGATGTCGAGTTCGAGATCAAGACGGTTGAGACGCTGCCGGTGAATACCCAAATCGATGTTGGGGTGACGATCACTCCTCCGGACAACGCCATTCCGGGTGACTATGAGATCACGTTGCGCGGGCGCAGTCAGAACGCTACCGACACCGTGGTGTTGCGCGTCACGGTGTCGCAATCAACGATCTGGGGGTGGCTCGGTATCGTGCTTGTCATCGCAGTGCTCGGCGCGCTGATGGGCCTCTTCTGGAGGCTTGGTCGCCGATGAGCGAACTGCTGGTCGAAGCTGACGGCCTGGTAAAGGCCTACGGCGATTTTCTAGCGGTGGATGGCCTTAATCTCCGGTTAAGCGAGGGCGAGGTCTACGGCTTCTTGGGCCCCAATGGCTCAGGGAAGAGCACGACCATTCTCATGATGCTAGGGCTTACTGAGCCGACGGCAGGGGGGGTTAAGGTTGTGGGCCATGATCCGATGCGTGAGCCGTTGGAGGTCAAGCGCCAGGTGGGGTACCTGCCCGAGTCCGTGGGTTTCTACGGAGACATGACTGGTCGCGAGAACCTGATGTACACCGCAGACCTGAACAACATTCGCCTGAGCGACGCTAAGGCTCGCATCGACGAGTTGCTCGGCATGGTGGACCTGGTGGAGGCCACGAACCAGCCGGTGGGGCAGTATTCACGCGGCATGCGTCAGCGTCTCGGTCTAGCAGACGTATTGTTGAAGCGGCCCCGCGTGATTATTTTGGATGACCCTACGTTGGGATTGGATCCCACGGGGATCCAGTGGCTGCTGGGAATGATTGAGGACCTGAGTACCAACCAGGGCATCTCGGTGTTCCTGTCGTCACACCAGCTTCACGAAGTGCAACAGGTCTGTCACCGCGTGGGCATCATGTCCCACGGCAAGATCGTTCTGGAGGGCACCGTCGCTGAACTCACAGAGCAGACGGGGTCCGGCGGCTTCGGGCTCGTGCTCGAAGTTCTAGGCGGTGGTGACGAACTAATGACTGCGTTACAAGGGCTGCCGACCGTGACCACCTGCACTCGTGTAGGCAACGAGATTGTGGTGCAAAGCGGCGGCGACGTTCGGGGCCAGGCTACGGCGGCTGTGGTCGCGAGCGGTGCTTTGTTGCTCGGTGCTTCGTCGGAGAATCGCACGCTCGAAGACATTTACCTGCGCTATTTCGCGGGACAGGAGAGCTAGGGGAGTGAGAGCGATTTTCTGGAAAGAACTGGGCGATCACTTTGGCAAGAGGCGTTTCAACCTCATGCTGGGACTAGTCCTTGTCGGAGTTCTATGGGCGATGTTCGTGGACAAGGACGCAATGGTCACTGGCGGAACAGGCTCGTTCTACCTGGACCTGTTCACCACGACATTCGGGGTACCCATCTCTCTGTTGTCGTTCTTGAGCTTCTTCGGCCCGATTATCGGCATTACGCTGGGTTTCGATTCCATCAACAGTGAGCGTACGCAAGGAACGTTGTCGCGCATCCTTGCGCAGCCCGTCTATCGTGACGCCGTGTACAACGGCAAGTTCCTCGCCGGCATATTCACACTGACCATGGTGGTGTTCAGCCTGGGGATCGCTGCCGTCGGCGTGGCGATGTTCCGATTCGGTCTTCCGCCCGGCAGTGACGAGGTGCTCCGACTCATCGGATTCGGGTTCATCACCATCGCGTATCTGTCATTCTGGCTGGCGTTGGCCATGACCGCATCCATCTTCTTGCGGAACGCTGTTGCATCGGCACTGGTGTCCATCGGAATCTGGATAAGCATCAGCTTCTTCATCGTGTTTGCTTCGTCAACTATCGCCGATCGCATCGTCCCGGACATCGAGGACGTCGATGATCAGGCGCGGCACGCGAACGTGCAACTTTGGGTAGGCCGCGTTTCGCCTGAGCGCTTGTTCTCAGAGGCAACGGGTACGCTTCTGGATCCGATCGGCGGTCGTTTCCTGAACCCGTTCGGCGTGGCGCCAGAACGTCTGGAGGGCTTACTGCGATCGCCGGTTTCGGCTGGGCAGAGCCTCCAATTGGTATGGCCTCATATCGTGGTGTTGATAGCGATGATCGCGTCGCTCATGAGCGTCTCCTACGTCCGGTTTATGCGCGAGGAGATTCGCTCCTAGCCTTTTTGTAGCAGGGGGGTCACGCGTGCCGTCGTCGCCTTATAGCTATGCCCAGCGCCTGTTGTCCGATGCTGACATCGCGTTCGTTGCGGATGGCGATCCCCCGGTCGGCGACGCACTTGCCCATCTACGCCACCTACTGGCAGTTGACGAGCGTACGCGGGCTGATGTGCTCGGTCGCGAGCGCCTGTTCAGCCGAGTGCTCAACTTGGATGACGCGTTGGTACGGCTCTCGCCTCGTCTTTTCTTTGAAGTGCTCTTGCGCCGGTCGATCTACGAGATTGGCCATGCGTCGCACGTGCTGGAGCGTGCGGGCTCGGATCGGGTGCCATTGTTCCTAGGGGAGGATGAGGTGCGGATCGTTTCTCTGCCGATGATCATCGACTACCTGGCCGATATGCTGGCCTCGTTTACCAAGATCCATAGCCATACGGCACGTGTTCGAGTGCGCCGCGGGGTGTGGCGGAAGTCGCGCTACAGCGATTTGGACGTGCCGAGCCTCCTGCGGCTCGCTACCGAGGCCGATGGGAGGGAGCAGCAGCGGACTTACAAGCGCGCCGCTGATGCCAGCCTCCTGATCTTGGGTGTGTTCCCCGATTTTCCGGCCACCGCGACACGCTACCCAGGAACAGGGATGCTCAGAGGGCGCGGCGCAAGACTTACGACGGAGGAGTATGAACATGTCGCGTCAACCGCCTTTAGGCTTGCGGCGGAGCATGGTGAGACCAAGAAGCCGGAGGCGGAGCCGATGCTCATGCTGAGTGACAACGTGATCGATGCCAAGCGCCCGCTGAATTACTTGGCGGACCACTACTTGCGGTTCAAGCGCGGCTCGCTGTTCGGTATGGGGTCATGACCGAACTTGCGTGTGGCTACGCGACAGAGGGTCAGGGGGTAACGCCGCTGGCTGCTGCGCTGGAGTGTGGAGCGCTGTTGGATCAGGGTTTCCAGGTGACTTTGGTCAAGCTGGGCGATGCACACGCGGTTGCGGCTGCGTTGGTCTCGGGCGAGATAGCGGTGGGAAACCTCGCGGCGCCGGGCTTGGTGGATGCGGTGGCCAAGGGCGCTGATCTGGTGTTCATCGCAGGTGGCGTCAATCAACAGTTCCTGGTGGGAGGTTCTGGCGCGACGTTGGCAAGCGTTGCTGGCCGCCCACTTGGCGCGAGTAGGCAGGCGGATCTGACGGATTTCCTGGTGCACCTGACTATGATCGAGGTGCTTGCCGCACCGAGTGAGGTGCGGTTCGTCGGGGGCAGCAGAGCACGGTTGCAGGCGCTGTTGGATGGCACCGTGGCCGCGACGCCGCTGTCACCGCCGGTGGCCATCGAGGCGAGGCTGGCGGGATGCCCGTGGCTGTACGACTACGGCGAGTTGGGGTTGAACTTCGCCATCGGGGGAATCGCCGTGGCACGGTCGTTCTTGGAGGCTCAGCCTGAGTTGGTGAAGCGGTTGCTGCGGGGCTATCTGGAGGGCCAGCGCGTTTACAAGAGCGACCGTGAGTTCGGGATCGGCGTGCACGAGAAGTATGGCGAAGTGTCACGCCAGGTGGCGGAAGAGACGTACGACGTCACCCGCGACGGATTCCGGGATGTGCCCGATCCTGCGACCGATGGCATGCGCAGGTTGATCGCATTCTGGCAACAGGCGGGCACCTTGCCCGCCGATTTCACTCTCGAACGCGTGGTGAACCGGTCACCGGTCGTCGCCGTCTGCGGCGAACGCGACCTGTGGGAACCTTGATCCTCAGCTTGGTCGCCTAGAGGTCGAAGCAGCGCGCGGCGTTGTCCCACATGAGCTTACGCCGGACCTCATCGCTCAGTGGCCAGTCGTCGATCGTGTTCACCGAAACGGGGAATCGCGACTCTGCGTGGGGGTAGTCGGAGCCGAACATGAGAATGTGGTCTCCGAGGATCTCAGAGACCATGCGGACCATGTCGGGGCCTTCATGCAGGACGATGGAGCAGAAGAAGCGCCCGTCGGTCATGTACTCGGTCATCGATCGCTGGAGGTTCTCCGCGACGTAGCCCATGTAGACGACCTGGTCCTCCATACGTTTCGCCCAGAATGGGAGCCAGCCGAAGCCAGATTCCATCACCGCGTATTTCAGATTGGCGTACTTGTCGAAGAGTCCCGAGCCGAAGAAGGCGGCGACTGATCGCATGGCGCCCCAGGGATGACCAGCGGTCCGGCCGAGGAAGGGGTTCTCCCAGAGATCTCGATAGCCGGGGTAGCCGGTCGCGAACGAATGGTGGCACACCGTGAGGCCAGCGTCGTCGACCGCTGCCCAGAGTGGGTGCAGGTCGGGGTGGTCGATGGGGTAGTCCAGCGGGAGATCGAGGTAGATGCCCTTGGCCCATTTCTTCCCGCCCCAGGCCTTCACTTCAGCGACTGATGCCTGAACGTCACGCGCCGTCGTGAAGATCATTGAGTAGAGGCGGTCGGGGTACTGGGAGCAACTGTGGTCCAGGAACCGGTTCAGCGCCTGGATGAACGCGATATCTACCGCCGGGTCGGTGTGGCCAGTGAAGGCGCTGGGTACCAGGATCTGGGCATCCATGCCCTCCTCGTCCATCTCAGCGACCCGTGTGTCGAGGAGGTGATCTTCGACACCGAGTGTAGGGTAGCGCTCGCCCATGAATTGCTGGAAGTGGCGTTCCTCCTTTTCACGAGGTCCGGCTTCGCCGAGGTGTCGCGGTTTGCCGGCTCCCCAGCCGCCTCCGCGGGCGAATCGGTACCAGTGCCGATAGGGAGGCTCGATGGTCTGCCCTGCCCTGCCCGTCTTGACCGGCGTTTTGAACTCTTCTAGCTCTGGTAGCCGTGCGACCATCGCTTTGTCCAAAAACTGGACAATGCTCTCGGCGGCGGGCTGGAAATGGGTATCGGCGTCAAAGACTTTTTGCCGGTCGGCCATAAGGGGGGCACCTCTCACGGGAACGTTCAACTCAGGGGAGTTTCGCCTGACGCTCGACGAACTGCAAGCAGAGGGAAGCTCAGAGGCGGCTGGTAGACTTGAAGTATGGATACACGTGAAGACTCAGGCGCGGGCTTTGCCGGATCGGGCTTCGTCCGAGAGCGCCAAGAGCAGTGGGAAGCGGAGCGCCTTTCCCCTCTTGCCAGTCTGAGTGCCCAAACCAAGGGACGTCTGATCATCGAGCCACGAGATGCGTTGCGGACCGAGTTCCAACGCGACCGCGACCGCGTCATTCACACGAAGGCATTCCGCAGGCTGAAGCACAAGACGCAGGTGTTCGTGGCGCCCATCGGCGATCACTTCGTGACGCGGTTGACGCACACGCTCGAGGTCACGCAAATCGCGCGCACCATCGCTCGATCGCTGCGGCTCAACGAAGACTTGGCGGAGGCAGGGGCGCTCGGCCATGACGTAGGGCACACCCCATTCGGGCACATCGGTGAGCAGGTGCTCGATGCATTGCACCCTGGCGGGTTTCGGCACAACGAGCAGAGCCTGCGGACCGTCGACGTGCTTGAGAAGGATGGCGCGGGCCTCAACCTTACGCACGAAACGCGACAGGCGATCCTGCGCCACTCGAAGCCGCGAGGTGATTTCCTGAACGCGGCCGAGCTCGATGAACTGACACTGGAGGCGCAGGTGGTGCGGGCGTCGGACGCGATCGCTTACCTCGCTCACGATATCGGTGACGCGATCCGTGCGGGTGTATTGGGCGAGTCCGATCTGCCCGTGGACGCTCGGGAAGTGTTGGGCACTCGGCACTCTCAGAGACTCGATTCCATGGTGAACGATGTCGTTGCGTCGTCTTGGGCGTGCGCTGGTTACGATTCGCTGGCGCCGGTTGGCCATCGGCCCCGCTTGAGCATGAGCCCGCAGGTGAGCGGGGTCGTGACCCAGCTGCGAGAGTTCATGTTCGACAACGTGTACGTGCCTGCAGGCCAGGGTGCTGAGGGCGAGAACGCTCGCGTGATCGTCGAGTTCCTGTATGGACACTTCCTCAAGAACGCTGGCGAGATACCGGAGCATTATTTCCTCCGCAACGATTCGGTCGATCTGGTCGCGCTGGACTACATCGCCGGCATGACCGACCAGTTCGCGTTGCATACGGCCGAAGGATTACGGCCCGGCATCGCTAGCGACGTTTTCGTTGGCCGCGTTTAGCGAGTGCTCCGGGCTCGTTGGTGGGCCAATCCGCATGAAGTCGGTGAGAGATCCGTTTGACTGCGCTGCGCTCCGCTCCGCTCGGAGTGACGCTAATGGGGGAAGGTGGACGGCGCGCGCGGTCATGGGCGTTGGCGTAGGTCTGGGCCGCCGTCTGGAGCCGCTTGGTCGCGAGGGTGACTGGCGTCCAGTTCTTCAATGAAGCCCCGCAGGAACGACCCGACACGGTCCGCACTGTTGCCGTCCTGGTAGGGATCTATCTCGCAGAGGTAGGCGCTGACGTCGCCTAGCGGTTGCTGTTCGCGCGCTTCTGCGTAGCTGGCGCGAGGGCAATCGATGGCGGGGAGGGGCTCTGGCAGCGTCGGGGCATTCGGTGCGCCCTCGTTCCCAGCCAATGCTTTGCAGGAGGTCGCCATCGGGGCCATCGAGGCCGAGGGAAGAATCCGCGAATAGGGTCGGGACGCCTGCGGCGGCGGTGAGGAATCCGGCGGAGCTGACGCTAGAAGCAACGATCGTGCCTGCGACGGCGTGGGATACGCGCTGGAGGTGATGGTAAACGGTGCTTCCGGCGGGATGCGGCGTTGATTGATCCCACCCACGCTGCTGGATGGCAAGGCGTGGTTGACGCAGACGAAACGCTTCCGTAAGGCGGAGGCCGAGGGTGGTCGAGGTCCGATAGCGCACGCCGTGCACTGGATGCGTGAGGGCGTAGAGAAGAATCGTGACGCTCTCAGCGAGCGGTTGCTAGCGGGCCACTAATGCCGCGCGCTAGCTCTTGAGCGCGTCGGCGAGGTACTCGACGACGTGGCGGGGGCGCTTGGACGTAAAGTGGTCGATCTGCTGGCGGCAGGAGATTCCGCTGATAGCCACACTCCATTCACGCTTGTCGTCGGCTTCGATGGCGGGGAAGAGCTTCAGAGAGCCCATGGCCTCGGACATGTCGTAGTGCTCAGCCTCGAAACCGAACGTGCCCGCCATGCCACAGCAGGCGGAGTCGATGAGCTCTGCTTTGATGCTGGCAAGCTCGAGCGAGCCCATCGTGGGGCTGGTGCCGACGATGGCTTTCTGGTGACAGTGGCCGTGGACCTGGACGGCAGGTAGGTTGTGCTCACGGAAGATGGCTTTCACGGCGTCGGGCTCGGTCTCGGCGATCTGCATGAGGAGCTCGTCGAGCATGACGGCGTGACCGGCAACGACCCTGGAATCATCATCCCGCAGGAGATCGGGGTACTCGTCACGCAGGGTGAGCAAGCAGGATGGCTCGGTGCCGACGATGAGAGTCCCCTGGCGGGCGTGGGGCACGAGAGCGGCGACGTTCATCTTGGCCCAGTCTCGTGCCTTGGAGAGCTGGCCCTTGGAGATCAAAGGCCTGCCGCAGCATTCTTTCTGGGCTTCAAGCAGAACGTTGTAGCCGAGAGCTTCGAGGATGCGAACGGCGGCTTGGCCAACTTCGGGGTGCATGAATTCGGTGAAGGTGTCGTTGAAGAGGACGATATCTCCCCTCGTGACTGAAGCCTTACCCGCGTTCTTCTTGTGCCAGGAGCTGAAGCGCCGAGTGGCGAACTTGGGGAGGGGGCGCTTCTTGGAGATACCCATAAACTTCTCAGTGAGCATTTTGGTTAGCGGGAGCGAACCTAGGAGGTTGGTGATGGGGGCGATCCGTTGGCCGATAGCGCTGAGCTTGGCGATCTCACCGAAGGCGCGAGCTCGCATGGGGACGCCGTGGGCGTCGTAGTACTTGGCGAGGGTTTCGCTCTTAAGCTTTGCCATGTCGACGTTGGAGGGGCACTCGGCCTTGCAGGCTTTGCACTCAACGCAGAGGTCGAGAGTGTCTTGGAGGCGCTTGCCGGACAGCTCATCGGCGGGGAGTGCGCCGCTGATGATCATGCGCATCATGGTGGCGCGGCCGCGGGTGGAGTGCTCCTCCTCGCGAGTGACCATGAATGAGGGGCACATGCCGCCGTCGAGCTTGCGGCAGGCGCCCTGGCTGTTGCACATCTCGATGTGCCTAGCCATGCCACCGTCGTTGGTGAAGTCGAGGTAGGTGGCGACCTCCAGGTTGTTGGTGGAGGGGCCTATGCGCAGGTTTTCGCGGATGCCCGGGGTCTCGATGATCTTGCCAGGATTCATGATGGAGTCAGGGTCGAAGGCCGTTTTGAGATCCTTGAACGCCTGGTAGATGTCGGAACCGAACATCTTCTCCGTGAAGACGCCGCGGACGATGCCGTCGCCGTGCTCGCCGGTGAGGCTGCCGCCGAACTCGAGGACGAGGCCGGCGATCTCCTCGGCGATGGCCGCCATGGTTTCGACGCCGTCAGAGGTCTTTATGTTGACCATCGGGCGGATGTGCAAGCAGCCGGTGGAGGCGTGGCCGTAGTAGGCGGATTCCGTGCCGTGGCTGTTGACGATCTCCTCGAAGCGGCGGACGTACTCCGGCAATTGCTCTGGGGAGACGGCGGTGTCCTCGACGTAGGGTAGGGGCTTGGAGTCACCCTTGATGGCCATGGCGAGGCCGAGGCCTGCCTCCCGGAGTGCGTACCAGCGACGTTGAGTGTCGGGGTCGGAGGTGATCATGGTGGCGTAGCCGAGCCGCCGGTGCTCCATGTCCGCTTTCATGGCGGCAAGCTTGGAGTCGACCTCGGCCTGCGACTCACCGTAGAACTCGACGAAGAGGATCTCGCGAGGGTCACCCATGAAGTTGGTGAGCAGGTGGCGGTAGCCGTCGTTGACCTTGCAGTTGTCGATGATCATGTGGCCGATGAGCTCGACCGCCGAGGGGCTGTGTTCGAGCAACGGGACGGCGGCTTCCATGCATTCGATGAGGTCCGTGAAGTGAAGGACACCGAGGCCCTTGAAGGTGGGGAGGGGAACCAAGTTGACCTTGGCTTCGGTGACTGCGATGAGGGTTCCCTCTGAGCCGACAGCGATCCGGGTTAGGTTCATTGGAGCCTCGCCGGTGAAGTCGTCGAGGTTGTAGCCCATGACGCGGCGGAGAATCTTGGGGAAGCGGCGCTCAATCTCGTCGATGTTCTCGTGGGCGAGACGGCGCACCTCCCGGTAGATGTGGCCTTCAAGGTCGTCCTGGAGCATCTTAGCTTCCAGGGGCTGACCGTTGATGGGCGCGAAATGGGTGCGGGTGCCATCGGACAGGAGCGCGTCGACCTCGAGGATATGGTCGAGGGTCTTGCCGTAGATGACGGAGTGTGGGCCGCAGGAGTTGTTGCCGATACCACCACCGACGGTGGCGCGCTGGCTGGTGACGGGGTCAGGGCCGTACATGAGGCCATGCTGTCGGACGGCGGCGCTAAGGTGGTTGTTGACGATGCCTGGCTGGACGCGAGCCCAGCGTTCTTCGGGTGAGACCTCGATGACGTTGTGCATGTACTTCGAGAAATCGATGACGATGGCGTGGTTGGTGGTCTGGCCGGCAAGGCCAGTGCCGCCACCGCGGGGCATGACGGGGATGCCGAATTCTTTGGCGGTGGCCATGGTGGCCGCGACGTCGTCTGCGGACTTGGGGACGACGACCCCGACGGGGACCATCTGGTACATGGAGGCGTCGGTGGAGTACAAGAGCCGGTTGTAGCGGTCCATGCGGACCTCACCGGCGATGCGTCCTTTGAGGCGTTCGGCAATGGCGCCGATCTCGTTCTCTGTGAGGTTGGCGGCTCTCTGGGTCGTTTCGTACAGCAGGGGCATTTGGCGCTCCGTGTCTCGCATGGGTGCGGCGATTTTATTGGACGCAGGGTGAGAGGGAAAGCGGGGGAAGTGAGAGATCCTTCTGCTGCACTCAGGATGGCGTTAACTCGAGAAGACGCTACGGAGCGCCGCTCCGCACAGATGACGATGGGGGGGGGGCGTCCGAGGACCGGATCGCCTTGACACTCCTCATGGTACCTCTTAGGGTTCGGGCCATAGGGCCGGTTCAGGAGGGTATCCATGACCGAACAGGACGAGCATCGATCAGGTCATGTTGTGAGGGGTTTGGGCGCGCTGGAGGCGTTGCTGATGGAGGCGTTGTGGGGTACCGAGATGCCTCTAAGGGTGCAGGAGGTGGTGGATGCGCTAGGGCCCGGTCATAACTACAAGACGGTTATGACGGTGCTGAACCGGTTGGTGGAGAAGGAATTGCTGGGCCGCGAGTTGGATGGCCGGGCGTACCGGTACCACCCGCGACGGACGCGCGAGGAGTTCCTGAGGTCGGTTGCGGATCAGTTGGTGCATGGCTACCTGGATGCGTATGGCACGGATAGCGTCGCGCACTTGGCTGATGCGATGAGTGGGATATTGCCTCAAGCTGCGATCGCTGCGCCAAGCACGAGGGCGCCGAGCGCGACGGAAACCACGGCTGCGCCAGGTGCAACACCTTCGCCGCAGGTCTACTACGACGCTGATGAGCGACGGCCGACGCTGGCAAGCGTGATAGGTATCGCGGCAGTGTTGCAGGTGATCACCTTGTTCTTACGACGCAAGCGCTAAAAGGATGGGAAGGGGAGAGGTCCTTTCGAGTGACTTAGGGCGGGCTCTTCGACTGCGGTGCGCTGCGCTCAGGAAACAGGGGACGACGCGGGGCGTTCCCGGGGTGGGATTGGCGTTGATGAATATCCTGGTCGGGATGCTCCGGTCTCGGTGGGGGCTCGATCTTGGATCTCTTGGCTTCGCCGCTGAGATTAAAGGTAGCTCGGCATTCCGGGGACGGGGCGGCCCCGATATACTGCTAATCGCTTATGACAGACTTGAATCTATTGGCCAAGGGCGCCGAGGCGCTTGGTGTTCAACTTAGCGATCTTCAGCTTGGACAGTTCCAGACCTACCTGGATGGACTTGCCGAGTGGAACAAGCGCAAGAACCTGACTTCACCTGCGGCGCTGGCTGATGCGGAGCGGGTCCACCTGTTGGATTCCCTGACGTTGGTGCCGGTGATGCGCCGGGAGTTGCCAGGGGCGCGACGGTTGGTGGACGTGGGTTCGGGGGCCGGTTTCCCGGGTCTTGTGTTGAAGGTGGGATTGCCTGAGCTGGATGTGGTTTTGGTGGAGGCGACGGGGAAAAAAGCTGAGTTTCTGACGTGGATGACGAACAACTTGGGGCTGGGTGACGTTGAGGTACTGGCAGAACGAGCTGAGGCCGTGGCCCGTCGGGATGGGTACCGCGAGACGTTCGACGTGGCGACTGCCCGGGCGATCGGTCAGCTGACGCTGGTGCTGGAGTTGACGTTGCCGTTGTGTAAGGTTGGTGGCGTGCTGCTGGCGCAACGTGGCGCCGATGCGGAAGCGGAGGCAGTGCTGGCTGCGAAGGCGGCGACGGCTCTTGGCGGTGGTAACCCCAGCGTTGAGTTGGCGGGCCATTCGACAGTCGTGGCGGCAGACGCCGGTATACGGGGCTCGATAACGGTGGTGCGGAAGATCGGCGAAACCTCTGATCGATTCCCACGACGCGATGGGATTCCAGCGAAGCGGCCGTTATCGTGAGCGGGCGAGAGACGGCGTGACGCAAGGATCTCAGGCCCAACCTATCTCGCTACGGCGCAGGTTCCTTTCTCCGCAGACGGCGATCTCATTCGTTCTCCTGGGGGGCTTAGCGGCCCTGTTCCTGACGCGGTTCGACATCGCGTGGAGCGAGACGTGGGAGCTGATGCGCAACATGAACCCGGTCTGGTACGTGGCTGCGGTGCTGGTGCACTACACCACGTTCATCTTCCGGGGTGCGCGGTGGCGGATGTTGCTGCGTAATGCAGCGCGCAATGCGGGTACTCCGTTCATGGAGCGCCATGCGTTGTACTACGGCCGGATCATCCTGATGAGCTGGTTCGCGAACTCGGTAACGCTCTTCCGGATGGGGGACGCGTACCGGGCTTACGTCTACTCAAACGACACGAAATCCAGCTTCCCGCGAGTGGCAGGGACAGTGTTGGCCGATCGGCTCGTCGATCTAAGCGTGGTGGGGGCGCTCATGGGCGTTGGCCTGCTGGTGCTACTGCTAGGCGGGCAGATTGAGCCTCCGCTGATCCTCATGGTGATCGCCGGCGGACTTCTTGGATTGATTGGACTGGGCCTGGTGGTAATGGTGGTGGCACGCCGGTTGGTAGCGGTGTTGTTTCCGAAGAGGTTGGCTAATCTCTACCACCGGTTCCACGAGGGCACGATGGGGAGTTTCGGTTCGCTGCACTGGGTGTTCGGGCTCGGGCTGCTGGGCTGGCTAGCAGAGGTTGGGCGTTTGTTCTTCGTCATCAAGGCACTGGGCGTGCCCGTGGCGATGGGTCTTGTGGTGTTCGTGCCAATGGCCAATGGGTTGCTTTCGGCGATCCCGCTAACGCCGGGAGGTCTGGGCGTCGTTGAGACGGGAGTGAGCGGTTTGCTGCAACTGGAGCTGACGGTTGAGACGGCGGTGGCGGTGGCGCTGCTGGACAGGGCCATCAGCTACCTGAGCATCGTCGCGACGGGTGGCGTGGTATTCGTGATACGACAGCTGCACGGCGGCGATGCTGCGGCTAACCGTTGAACCGCATAACATACTTAGATACACCAATCCCACAATAGGTTGAGAGCGACTAGCCATGATCAATAACGCCATGAAAACCAAAATGCAGGCGAGGGAACCGGTTGTCGGAGCCTTTGTTAGCATCGAGTCACCCACGACCGTGGAACTTCTCGCGCTGGGCGGGATGGACTTCCTTGTGGTGGATAGCGAGCACAACCCGATCTTGCCGAACGATGCAGTGAATATGTACCGGGCTGCGGAGGCGCTGAACGTGCCCGCGCTGACCCGGATCGGTGAGAACACACAGCAGGTGATCTCGAAATTTCTGGACGCAGGTTCAGTGGGCGTGATGACGCCGATGA